>Ga0187893_10007331_pt1 | contig 18148 bp, 18 predicted proteins | sample MA1701074metaG_FD_139574 | JGI IMG/M metagenome (GOLD analysis project Ga0187893, IMG submission 139574) | White microbial mat communities from a basaltic lava cave in the Kipuka Kanohina Cave System on the Island of Hawaii, USA - MA170107-4 metaG ... | reverse complement strand
GCGCCGAGCAGGCCGTTCGTGAGCCGCGTCGCCGCCTCCGGGGCGATCGCGTCGATCTCGACGATGCTCGAGACCTCGACGTGCCGGCGACGGCGGACGGTGTCGGGATCGTCCGCCCCGGCGCCGTGCCCGGTCAGCTCCGCGAGGGCGTCGCGCGTGATCCGGTACTGCTTGCCGATCCGGGTCGCGCGCAACCGGCCGTCGCGGACGTAGCCGCGCACGGTCTTCACGTGCAGTCCGAGCCGTTCGGCGACCTGCTCGACCGAGAGGAGTTCCTGGGACACGTCGGTTATCTATCACTCCCTATCGTTCTCTGCAACAAGGATGTTTAGGGATTGAAAGAGGCGAAAGGTCAGGATCGGCGCTTCGGCCCCTCCACCCGCCGGCGCAGGGCGCGCAGGCTCTCGACCTGCGCGACCGCGAAGCTCGCGAGCCACTCGTCGCGGATGCGCGCGAGCGGCCGCGGGTCGAGCCGGTAGATCTGCGCCTGGCCGTCGCGCTCCGCGCTCACGACCCCGCACTCCTTCAACACCCGAAGGTGTCGCGAGATGCCGGGCCGCGACGCGGACGCGAAGTTCGCCGCGATCTCGCCGGCCATCAGCGTGCCGCGATCGCGCAGGAGCTCGAGGATCTCGCGCCGCGTCGGGTCGGCGATCGCGGTGAAGGCGTCCCTAGCGCTCAACGATCGCCCGCAGCGCCTTCAGGTGCTTCACGTCCCAGCCGCCCTCGTAGCCCTCGAGGTTGTCGGCCGCGTCCGCGCCGAGCCGCTCGAAGCCGTGGTGGAACAGCTCGACGTGCGTCCCGTCGTAGAGCGGTGTCAGCCGGATCGTCCACAGCGTCGGCACCGGGAAGGTGAGCGGCGGCTTCTCCCAGTTGCTCTCGAACGAGACTTCGCGGCCGGGCTCCCAGACCAGGACGCGCCCGCCGAAGTGCTGCCGCACCCCGTCGAGCTCGACGCTCATCCGCACGTTCCCGCCCAGCCGCGGCTCGAACGTGTGGATCGTGTGGCCGAGGTCGAGCCAGCCCGCGATGCGCTCGAAGCTCGCGAACTCCTCCCACACGCGGCCGGGCGGCGCCTGGATCAGGATGCTGCGCCGGACGTGGAGCAGAGAGATCTGCATTCCCATGGTCGGTCCTCCACCGCATCGGGTGCGGCGGAGCCCACTGTATGAGTAACCGATATGTTACGCAAGCGCGATCGCGTCAGCCCGGCGTGCGCCCCTGCAGGATGGCCTCGAGCTTGCCCTGGTTCAGGAACTTCGCGAACGGATCGCGCGTCGAGTCCTGCTGCCACTCGTACTCGGTGTACTCGGCGATCTGCTGCGCGCGCTCCTTTCCGTAGAGCCGGGCGATGATCGCAAGCGCCATGTCCGTGCCCGCGGAGACGCCGGACGACGTCGCGTAGCGGCCGTCCTCGACCCAGCGCGCCTCGGTCACCCAGTCGACCTTGTCGCTCTGCGAGCTCGCGGCCGAGAAGAACTGCTTGTTCGAGGTCGCGCGGCGGCCGTCGAGCAGGCCGGCCTTGGCGAGGATCGCCGAGCCGGAGCAGACCGACATCGTCACCTCCGCGCGCGGCGCGCGCTCGCGCAGGAAGGAGAGGAAGGGCTGGTTCTCGAGCTGCGGGAACGTGCCGAGTCCGCCGGGCACGAGGATCAGGTCGAGCTTCGGGCAGTCCGCGAAGCCGTGCTCGGCGAGCGTCTTCGGGCCCTGGAACGAGCGCACGGGTCCGGGGCTGCCGGCCACCGTCACGATGCGCAGGCTCGGGCCGACGCTTCCGAACATCTCGAGCGGGCCGTACAGGTCGAGCAGCTCGAAGTCGTCGTACAGGATCGCGCCGAGCGTTCGCTGCGAGGGCTGCGTCGTCATGAGCGCGACCGTAGCACGCGAAGCGCGTATCCTGTGCCTCGGCGCGGTGCGCGGCGGAGGCGGACGATGGGACTCTGGAGTGTCGCGGAAGCGGGGTCGGGCGTGGTGGTCGCGACATATCTGAACCCGCCCATGAACTACTTCTGCGCGCAGGGCACGCAGGAGCTCGGCGAGCTGATCCGGCAGTGGGCGGATCCGGCGGTGCGCGCGGTGGTACTCACAGGCGGCACGCCCGGCAAGTTCATCACGCACTACAGTGTCGAGGAGCTGGCGCAGCTCGCGGCGAACAAGCCGATGATGAAGGCGCTCGGGCTCGGCTTGAACCACGGCTACCACGAGCTGCTCGGCTCGCTGCGCGGCCTGCCGAAGCCCGTGATCGTGGCCATGAACGGCGACACGATGGGCGGCGGCTTCGAGCTCTCGCTCTCCTGCGACATCCGCATCGCGCAGGCCGGCGACCACCGCATCGGTCTGCCCGAGGTGACGCTCGGCATCCTGCCCGGCGGCAGCGGCACGCAGCGCCTGGCGCGGCTGCTCGGCGCGAGCGCCGCCATCGACTTCATCCTGCGCGGGCGGATCTGCCGGCCGGAGGAAGCGCTGCGCTTCGGGCTGGTGCACGAGGTCGCGCCCGACGCGCGCGTGCGTGCGGTGGCGCTGGCGAACGAGCTGGCCGAGCTCTCGCCGGTGGCGATCGCCGAGATCAAGCGCGCCGTGTACCAGGGCGCGGAGCTGCACCTCGAGGCGGGGCTGGTGGTCGAGTCGGAGGCCTTCATGGCCACGATGGCGTCGGAAGAGGGGCTCGCGGAGATGAACGCCTACGTCGCGCTGCCGCTCGAGCAGCGCCGCGCCTGGCTCGAGCGGCGCAAGGCTCTCGCCCACCCGGAGCGCTAGCCGGCGTAGCGCGCGATGCCCCCGACCTCACTCGTCGCCTGCGAGAGCTGTGACCTGCTGCACCAGCTGCCCCGCGTGCCGGAGGGCCACACCGCCCGGTGTCGGCGCTGCGGCGACCTGCTGCGCCGCCGGCCCCGCAACGGCCTGGAGCGCACGCTCGCGCTGGCCTTCGCGTCGGCGGTGCTGTTCGTGGTCGCGAACAGCTTCCCGTTCCTGTCCTTCGACATGCGCGGGCTCTCCACGCAGACCACGCTGCTGACCGGGGTGGTCGACCTGTGGCAGGCCGGCCGCGAGGCGATCGCCGCGCTCGTCTTCCTCACCATCGAGCTCGCGCCGGCGGTGCAGATCGGCCTGATCCTGTGGGTGCTCGGGCCGCTGCGCTTCGGGCGCCGCCCGTGGCTCCTGCCGGTCGCGTTCCGCCTGCTCCGGCACGCGCACACCTGGAGCATGCTCGAGGTGTTCCTGATCGGGATCCTGGTCGCGATGGTGAAGCTGCTGGGCATGGCGAGCGTCGTGCCCGGGATCTCGCTCTGGTCGTTCATCGTCCTGATCGGCGTGCTCACCGCCGCGATCTCGTACTTCGATCCCGAGGAGGTCTGGGAACGGCTCGAGGCCGGGCCGTGAGCGCGCAGGCGCTCACCGCGCGCGCGGCCTCGCTCGCGTCGTGTCACGACTGCGGGAAGCTCTCGCGCCTGGGGCGCGGCCACGCGCACGACCTGCGCTGCCCGCGCTGCGGCGCCGCGCTCCACCTGCGCAAGCCGAACAGCGTGCAGCGCACCTGGGCGCTCGTGATCGCGGCGTCGATCTGCTACGTGCCCGCGAACCTGCTGCCGGTCATGACCGTGACCTCGCTCGGCAAGCCCGTCGCCGACACCATCATGAGCGGCGTGGTGTACTTCATCGAGCACGGCGACTGGCCGCTGGCGCTGGTGATCTTCACGGCCAGCGTGTTCGTGCCCATGATGAAGCTCGCGATCCTGGTGTTCCTGCTGATCTCGGTGCAGCGCCGCTCGCGCTGGCGGCCGGTGGAGCGCACCCGGATGTACCGGCTGACGGAGGCGATCGGCCGCTGGTCGATGGTCGACATCTACGTGATCACGATCATGGTCGCCCTCGTGCGGCTCGGGAACCTCGCCACGATCGAGGCATCGGCGGGAGCGGTGTTCTTCGGCGCGGTCGTGGTGCTGACCATCTTCGCCGCGGAGTCGTTCGACCCGCGTATGATCTGGGACCGCAGCGAGCCGGAGACGCGATGAGCGACGACTCACCCCCGTTCGGAGACAGGCACGACGACGTCGGCGAGGCGGTGGTCGAGCCGCAGTGGCGTCTCTCGCCGATCTGGATCATCCCGATCATCGCGGTGCTGATCGGCGGCTTCGTCGCCTGGCGCGTGCTCTCCGCGCGCGGCCCCGAGATCGAGATCTCCTTCAAGTCGGCCGAGGGCGTGCAGGCCGGCAAGACGCAGGTGAAGTACAAGGACGTCGAGGTGGGGCTGGTGGAGTCGGTGACCATCACCCCCGATCTCACGGGCGTGGTCGTGAAGGCGCGCATGGCCGCGGGCGCGGACACGTACCTGCGCGAGTCGACCCGCTTCTGGGTGGTGAAGCCGCGCATCGCGGGCGGACAGGTCACCGGCCTCTCCACGCTGCTCTCGGGCGCGTACATCGGCATGGATCCCGTGCTCGAGGGCAAGCACGCCACGAAATTCACGGGGCTCGAAACCCCTCCGATCGTCACGCTCCAGGAGGCGGGCAAGTACTTCGTGCTGCGCTCGAGCCGAGCGGGCGCGATCGAGGTCGGCACGCCGGTCTTCTACCGCAAGATCGCCGTCGGGCACGTGGTCTCGTCCGAGCTCGACACTGGCGACGACTACGTGACCACGCGCGTGTTCGTGCGCGCGCCGTACGACGAACGGGTGCACGCGGTCACCCGCTTCTGGGACGCGAGCGGCTTCAACGCGAAGATCGGCGCCGACGGCGTGGTGATCGACACCGAGTCGATCGTCTCGATCCTGGTCGGCGGCATCGCCTTCGACGCGCGCGACGACGGGGGCCAGCCGCCCGCGGCGGCCGAGACGGTGTTCACGCTGTACGAGAGCCGCGAAGCCGCGAACCGCCCGGTGTACACGCAGACCACCTCCTACCTCCTGTACTTCGATCAGTCGGTGCGCGGCCTGCGCAGCGGCGCGCCCGTCGAGTTCCGCGGCATCGAGGTCGGCGAGGTCACCGACGTGCGCCTCGAGTTCGATCCGGAGAGCGCGAGGTTCCGCATCCCGGTCACGATCGAGATCGAGCCCGAGCGCTTCACCCAGCGCACGCTGACGGCGGCGGCGCGGCGCGACACGATCGACCGCCTGGTCGCCTCGGGTCTGCGCGCGCAGCTCAAGAGCGGGAACCTCCTGACCGGCCAGCTCGTCGTCTCGCTCGACGTGTTCAAGGACGCCAAGCCCGCGAAGGTGGACTGGAGCGGTCCGATGGCGGTGCTGCCGACCGTGCCCACCCCGATCGAGGAGATCACGGCCAGCCTGACCGCGCTCGCGGAGAAGCTGAGCAAGGTGCCGATCGACGAGATCGGCGAGGACCTGCGCGCCTCGCTGGCGGCGCTGCGCGTGACGCTGGCGAAGGCCGAGGGCGTCGGCCCGGCGCTGACCGACACCCTGCAGCAGGCCGAGCGCACGCTCTCGTCGACCGACGCGCTGATCGGCCCCGACTCGACCGTGAACAGCGAGCTGCGCCGCGCGCTGCTCGAGCTGTCCGAGGCCGCGCGCGCGCTCGGCCTGGCCGCGGAGCAGATCCAGACCCAGCCGCAGTCGCTGATCTTCGGCAAGGAGGGGACCGAGTGAAGAACGCACTTCCGCTCGCGCTCGCGCTCGCCGCCTCGCTCGCGCTCGCCGCTTGTCTGGGCGGCGGGCCGAAGCCGAGCTTCTACGCGCTGTCGAGCGCGAGCGCCGCGAGCGCGCCTCTGGCGGCGAAGCCGGAGCTCGGGCTGGTGGTCGGCCCGATCGAGTTCCCGCGCTACCTCGACCGCCCGGAGCTGGTCGCGCGCGACGGCGCGAATCAGCTCGTGGTCGCGGACGCGCACCGCTGGGGCGGCTCGCTGCGCAACGAGATCCTGCGCGTGGTCTCCGACGACCTCGGCCGGCTGCTCGGCACGTCGCGGGTGGTCATGTACCCGGCCGAGCCCCGTTACGCCGCGAGCTACCGCGTGCTGCTCGACCTGCGGGAGTTCGAGCGCGTCGCCGGCGGCGACGTCGTCCTGCGCGTGCGCTGGACGATCGCGTCGATGGCCGGCGGCGCGGCGCTGGTGGTCGAGGAGTCGAGCTACGCCCAGCCGGTCGCCTCGTCGAGCTGGACCGACGTGGTCGCCGCGGAGAGCGCGGCGCTCGCCGCGCTCACGCGCCGGATCGCGGAGCGGATCGCGGCACTGCCTGATTGACTACGCTCGGCTTCGCCGCTTGCGGGCGCGGCCGCGGGCGGCCGCGGACCGCGCCCCGCGCGAAATCAACCGAGCGCCTTCAATGCGGCGCGGGCGATTGGCTCGCCCCATTCCTGCACGAAGTGGCCGGCCCCGGGCACCTCGAGCGCGGGCGGGCAGCCGCGGATGGTCGCGCGCAGCTCCTCCATCAGCGGCTTGCCGAGCACGGGATCGCGCAGGCCGATCGCCATGAAGCTCTTGCCCGTCCACTCCTTGGCCAGGAACTCGCGCGCGCGCTGGCAGTGGGCGATGCCCGCCATGCCGGGCTCGACCGGCACGAGCTGCGGGAAGCGCCGCACGCCGGCCTGGTAGCGCGCGTCGGGAAACGGCGCGGCGTAGGCGGCGGCGTCGAAGGGGTTCAGCGCGCCGGGCGACGAGAGCGCGATCAGGCCCGAGACCGGGATGTCGTCGTACTGCGCGGCGAAGCTCTTCCAGGCGGCGAAGCCCGGACCGAGCGACGCGCCGACGGGCAGGCCGGTGTTCATCACGATCAGGCGCGCGAAGCGCTCGGGCATGTCCATCGGCAGCGTCAGGCCGAGGATCCCGCCCCAGTCCTGCACCACCAGCGTCACGTTGCGCAGGTCGAGCTGCTCGACCAGCCGCAGCAGGGTGTCGCGGTGGAAGTCGAAGCTGTAGTCCGCGTCGCGCACCGGCTTGTCCGAGCGCCCGAAGCCGAACAGGTCGGGCGCGACCACGCGGCCGCCCGCGGCCGTGAACACCGGCAGCATCTTGCGGTACAGATACGCCCAGGTCGGCTCGCCGTGCAGACACAGGAAGGTGTCGGCGGCGCCGCGCGGTCCCTCGTCGACGTAGTGCAGCCGCAGGCCTTCGAAGCCCGGCAGGTCGTCCAGGTAGTGCGGCGCATAAGGGAACATCGGCAGCACCCGGAAGCGCTCTTCGGGCGTGCGCAGGGCTTCGAGCTTCGGTTTCATGGGGTTGGTCCTCCGCGTTGCGGCGAGAGTAGACTGCGCGGGTGGCAACGCGCGAGCCGCACCTCCTGGACCTCGACCTGCTCTCGGCCGGCACGCCCCACGCGCGCTACGCCGAGCTGCGCCGGCGCGAGCCGGTGAGCTGGCAGGAGGCCGAGTCGGGCGGCTACTGGGCGGTGCTGAAGCACGCGGACGTGCTCGCGGTGTCGCGCGACCCGGAGCTGTTCTCGGCCGAGCGCAAGGGCATGCAGCTCGTCGACTACACCGACCAGCTGCCCACGCTGCTCTCGCTCGACCCGCCGCGCCACACGGAGATGCGCCGGCGCGTGCTGCACGCGTTCACGCCCAAGGTCGTGCGTGAGCTCGAGCCGCGCATGCGGGCGATAGTGCGCACGACCTTCGATCGCGTCGCGGCGCTCGAGACCTGCGACTTCGTGCAGGACGTCGTGCGCCCGCTGCCGCTCGAGATCGTGTGCGACATCCTCGGCGTGCCCGCGGAGGACCGCGCGCGCGTCGGCGCCTGGGCCGACCTGCTGGCGGGCTCGGCCGACCCGGAGGTCGCGAGCTCCGGCAAGACCGGCACGCAGGGCGCGATCGAGTTCGGCACCTACGCGTTCCAGCTGGCGCAGAAGGCGGAGCCCGCGCAGGGCGAGACGCTGCTCGCCGTGCTGAAGAACGCGGAGCTCGACGGCGAGCAGGTCGACCTGATCACCTTCTGCGGGCTGTTCGTGCAGATCGCGATCGCGGGCAACGAGACCACGCGCTCGACCCTGGTCGGCGGCGTGCTCGAGCTCCTGCGCCAGCCCGACGCGCTGCGCGCGCTGCGCAGCGACCCGTCGCGCATTCCCGCCGCGGTCGAGGAGATGCTGCGCTGGCTCTCGCCGGTGCACTACTTCCGGCGCACCGCCACGCGCGACACGAGCCTGCGCGGCCAGAAGATCGCGGCCGGCGACCGCGTGGTGATGATGTACGCCTCGGCGAACCGCGACGAGGACGTGTTCCGCGATCCCGACCGCTTCGATGTCGCGCGCGCGCCGAACCCGCACGTCGCGTTCGGGTTCGGGGAACACTTCTGCCTGGGCGCGGCGCTCGGCCGGCTCGAGGCGCGCGTCTTCCTCGAGGAGCTGTTCGCGCGCTTCGCGCAGATCGAGCTCGCCGGCGAGCCCGTGCGCCTGCGCTCGAACGAGCTCAACGCCTGGAAGCGCATGCCCGTGCGGCTGAAAGCGCGCTAGCTCACTTCACCAGGCCCTGCGCGATCAGGCTGTCGGCGGTGGCGCGAACGGCGTCGGCGACGGAGCGCGGTGCGAAGCCGAGGAGCTTCCGGGCGCGCGAGGTGTCGCACTCGCGCCGGATGCCGAGCTCGAACACCACCGCGCGCGTGACCGGGTCGAACAGCGACGCGGCCCGCACCAGGAAATGCGGCAGGGCGCGGCGCGGGATCCGGGCGGAGCGCCCGGGCGCGTGGTCGCGCAGCACCTGCGCGATCTCGCGCATGTGCATGTTCCCGCTCACGCACAGGAAGCGCTGGCCGGCGGCCTCGGGCACGCGCAGCGCGGCGACGTGCAGGTCGGCGACGTCGCGCACGTCGACGATCGGGAAGTCGAAGTCCGGCACGCCCGGGAAGGCGCCGTTCATCAGCTTCAGCACGATCTCCGGTGAGGTGCCGTAGTCCTGCTCGAGCACCGGCCCGAGCACGGCCCCGGGGTTGATCGTGACCAGCTCGAGCCCGCGCCCCTCGCCGCGCGCGAACTCCCAGGCGGCGCGCTCGGCGTAGGTCTTCGAGCGCGTGTACGAGGAGTTGTCCGCGCCCTCGGGATCCGACCAGTCCTCCTCGGTGTAGGGGCGGTCGCTCTGGCCGCGGCCGTAGCAGATTGCGGCCGTGGACGAGGTCATCACCACGCGCCGCACGCCCGCGCGCTTCGCCGCGCGCAGCACGCGCAGCGCTCCGTCGCGCGCCGGCTCGATCAGCTCGCGTGGATCCTTCGGCAGCACGCGGGGCAGCGGCGAGGCGACGTGCAGCACGGCGTAGGCGCCGGCCACGGCTTCGTTCCAGCCGGCGTCGCGCGTCAGGTCGGCCTCGAACCACTCCACGCCGAGCTCCGCGCCCGCGGCCGCGCGCAGCACGGCGTCGAGCTCGGCGCTGCGCGCGCGCGAGCGCAGCGTCGCGCGCAGTCCGTAGCCCGCGCGGTGCAGCGCGAGCAGGCAATGGGTGGCGATGAAGCCGGAGCCTCCGGTCACGAGCACGGTCGGTCGGTCGGTCTGCGACATGTCATTCCTCCTCTGGGGTAGGGCGCATGACCAGGGCGAGCAGCGCGGCGAGCTGCGCGTCGAAGTCGATGCGGAACAGGGCCAGCTCCTCGTCCGCGAGCGCGCGCGCGACCGCGCGGCTCGGGGTCGAGACGTGGTGGAGCCCGATCAGGAGCACGTGGAAGCGGACCAGCAGCTGCGCGCCCGCGCCATCGGGCCAGCGCAGCGCGCGTTCGATCCGCGCGCCGACGCGCAGCACGCCCTCGCGCAGCATGCGCTTGAAGGCGCGCACCTCGGCGTCGGCCACGTTGTGCTCGAGCACGGTGTGGAGCACGCCGGCGAGGTGGCGGAGCGCGGGCGTCTCCTCGAGCGCGCCGAGCAGCGCGCGCGCGACGTCGGCGCGCGTCGCGCGGCCCGGCCCGAGCCGCGCCTCCGCGGCCGCGAAGAAGCGCGCGAAGCCGCGGCGCATGACCTCGAGGAACAGCGCCTCCTTGGTCGGGAAGTACAGGTAGAGCGTGCCCTTGCTCAGCCCGAGCCGGCGCGCGACGTCGGCCATCGCGATCTCGGCGTAAGGCTGCGCCTGCACGCGGCGCTCGGCGACATCGAGGATCGCGTCGCGGCGCTCGAGCTTGTGCTCGGGCGCCCGTGCGCGTTGGTAGCGAGGGACGCGGGCGGCGCGTGGCGACATAGCTGACCTTGGGTCAGTAAACTACGAGGCCCAGGTGTCGTCAAGCGGAGATCCAGAGCGGCCCGAGGGTCAGCGGGTTGTCGCGGTCCGCGCGCGTCCGCGCGCGTCACGAGTACGCCTACCAGGTGTCCACGCAGGGGCGCTTCTTGCCCGTGCGCGGCGGCGCCGGCGGCGCCGCCAGCAGCGCGCGCGTGATCCAGGTGCGCGACTCGGCGGGATCGATCACGTCGTCGATCTCGAAGTGCGAGGCGGAGGACACGGCTTTCCCGTGCTGGTACATGCGCTCGACCATCTGGTCGAACAGGGCCTTGCGCTGCGCGGGGTCGTCGAGCGCGGCCAGCTCGTTGCGGTAGCCGAGCTTGACCGCGCCTTCGAGCCCCATGCCGCCGAACTCGCCGGTCGGCCAGGCGACCGTGAACATCGGCGCCTTGAAGCTGCCGCCCGCCATGGCCTGCGCGCCCAGGCCGTAGCCCTTGCGCAGCACGATCGTGAAGAAGGGCACGGACAGGCTCGCGCTGGTCACGAACATGCGCGCGGCGTGGCGCACGAGCGCGGTCTTCTCGACCTCGGGCCCGACCATGATGCCCGGCGTGTCGCACAGGAAGAGGAGCGGGATGTCGAACGCGTCGCACAGCGCCATGAAGCGCGTGGCCTTGTCGGCGCCGTCGCTGTCGATCGCGCCCGCGAGGTGGGTCGGGTTGTTCGCGATCACGCCGAGCGGCCGGCCGCCGACGCGCGCGAAGGCCGTCACCATGCCGTGTCCGAAACCGCGCCGCAGCTCGAGCACCGAGCCGGTGTCCGCGAGCGTCTCGATCACGCGCCGCACGTCGTAGACACGGAGGCGGTTCTCGGGGATCAGGGCGCGGAGCTCCCGCTGGTCCGCGCACGGGCCGTCGGCGAGCGCGCCCTGGAAGTAGGACAGGTACTTGCGCGCGACCGCGACGGCCTCGGCCTCGTCCGCGACCGCGACGTCGACCACGCCGTTCCGCACCTGCACGTCGAGCGGGCCGACCTCCTCGGGCCGGAACACGCCGAGCCCGCCGCCCTCGATCATCGCCGGTCCGCCCATGCCGATGTTCGAGCCGCGCGTCGCGATCACCACGTCGCAGCAGCCGAGCAGCGCGGCGTTGCCCGCGAAACAGCGGCCGGAGGTGATGCCGACCAGCGGCACCAGCCCCGACAGCCCGCCGAACAGGTGGAAGGCGAGACAGTCGAGGCCCGACGCGCCGAGCCCGTCCGTGTCGCCCGGCCGCCCGCCGCCGCCCTCGGTGAAGAACACGACTGGCAGCCGGTGCTTCTCGGCCAGCTCGAACATGCGGTCCTTCTTGCGGTGGTTCTGCGCGCCCTGCGTGCCGGCCAGCACCGTGTAGTCGTACGACATCAGCACGCAGCGCGCGGCCGCCTCGCCGAACAGCGGCGCGTTCACCGTGCCGATGCCCGCGACCATGCCGTCGGCGGGCGTGCGCGCGATCAGGTCCTCGAGCGTGCGCCGGCGGCGCTGCGCCGCGACCACCAGCGCGCCGTACTCGACGAACGTGCCGGGATCGCACAGGTCGTCGACGTTCTCGCGCGCGGTGCGCTGGCCGGTCCTGCGCCGGCGCGCGACCGCGTCGGGCCGCGCCTCATCGAGGCCGATCGCGTGGCGCTCGAGCGTCTCCGCCAGGTCGGGCCGGATGTGCGCGAGGTCGACGGCCTCCGCACTGGCCTCGTGCGCGCCGCCCTCCGCCGCCTCGAGCACCACCAGCACGTGGCCCGCGAACACCGCGTCGCCGCGCGCGACCGCGAGCCGCCGCACGACGCCGCTCTCCTCGGCGGCGATCACGTGTTCCATCTTCATCGCTTCCATGACCAGCAGCGGCTGCCCGCGCGCGACCGACTCGCCGTCGCGCACGTCGATCGAGACGATCGTGCCCTGCAACGGCGCGCGCACGGCGACCAGGCCGTCGGGGACGGGCTCGGATTCGGCCGCGGCGCCGGGCAGGGCCGCCTGCGAACGCCCGTAGTCGAGCACCGCGAGCGGATCGCCCGAGTCCACGCGCGCGCCCGCGAGCGCGGGGCCCGCATTCGCGCTCGCCTGCGCCGCGAAGAAGCGCGGCGGGCGCGCGCCGCGTTCGGCCGCGACGAGCTCGGCCGCACGGTCCTCGACGAAGCGCGTGTACACCGCACCGCTCGCGAGCTCGGGCCGCGCGAGCAGCGAGCCGAGCAAGGCGAGGTTCGTGGTCACGCCCTCGATCCGGAACTCCTCGAGCGCGCGGCGCGCGCGCGCGAGCGCGTCGGCGAAGTCGGCCGAGCCCGAGTGGACCACGAGCTTCGCGAGCAGCGAGTCGAAGCGCGGGTTGGTCGTGTAGCCCGCGTAGCCGCAGGCGTCGACGCGCAGGCCGCGGCCGCTCGGCGGCTCGAAGACGACCAGCGTCCCACCCGACGGCAGGGCCGAGCCGTCGGCCGCCATCGTCTCGGCGTTGATGCGCGCCTGCACCGCGAAGCCGCGCGGCGCGGGGATGCGCGCCTGCTCGAGCCCGAGCTCCGCGAGCGTGTGGCCCGCGGCCAGACGCAGCTGCGTCTGCACCAGGTCGATGCCGGTCACCTCCTCGGTCACGGTGTGCTCGACCTGCAGGCGCGCGTTGGCCTCGATGAAAGCGAAGCGCCCGCCGACGCCGTCCGGTGTCGCGTCGACCAGGAACTCGACCGTGCCGAGGCCGTCGAACTTCGCGGCCTCGCCCAGCCGCACGGCCGCCTCGAGCAGGCGCGCGCGCAGCTCCGGGGCGAGCCAGGGGCTGGGCGCGATCTCGACCAGCTTCTGGTGGCGCCGCTGCAGCGTGCACTCGCGCTCCCACAGGTGGACGACCCGTCCGGAGCCGTCGCCGGCGATCTGCACCTCGACGTGGCGCGCGCGCGGCAGGAGCGCCTCGAGGTACAGGTCGCCGATCCCGAACGCGCTCTGCGCCTCCGAGCGGCAGCGCTCGAAGGCCGCGTCGAGCTCGTCCGGGCGCTCGACCTTGCGCATGCCGCGGCCGCCGCCGCCGGCGATCGCCTTGATCATCACCGAGCCGTGCGCGCGCTGGAACGCGCGCGCCTCGTCGAGCGTGGTCGGCCCGGCCGTGCCGGGCAGCACCGGCACGGAGCAGCGCTGCGCCAGCGCGCGTGCGCGCGCCTTGTCGCCGAACTCCTCGAGCACCTCCGGACGCGGCCCCACGAAGCGGATCCCCGCGGCGCCGCACGCCCGCGCGAAGGCCGCGTTCTCGGAGAGGAACCCGTAGCCGGGATGGATCGCGTCGCAGCCCGCCTCGCGCGCGACCGCCACGAGCTGCGCGACGTCGAGATACGCGGCCGGTCCGGCGCCGCGCAAGCTCCGCGCCTCGTCCGCACGCAGCGTGTGCAGCGAGCGCGCGTCGTCCTCGGAGTGCACGGCGACCGTGTGCAGGCCCAGGTCCGCGGCGGCGCGCGCCACCCGGATGGCGATCTCGCCGCGGTTCGCGATCAGGATGCGCGTGACGGGCATGCGGACGACTCTCCCTGCTGCGCCGGGATTATCGCCTGAGGTAGGCTCTCGCGTCGTCGCCCCCTGGAGGAACCCGCCCATGCCGAGCCCCGTGGACACCCGCGCGCACGTCGAGCGCATCGCGCGCGACGGCTACACCGTGCTCGAGCGCGCGATCGAGCCCGAGCTGGTCGACGAGCTCTCCGACGTGCTGTCGCGGCTCGAGCGCGAGCTCGGCGCCGTGCCCGCGATGAATGGCTTCGAGGGCCACCGCACGGTGCGCATCTACAACCTGCTCGCGCACCACCGGGTGTTCGAGCGCGTGCCCGTGCACGCGGCGCTCCTGCCGATCGTCGAGGGCGTGATCGGCGAGGGCTGCCTGATCTCGTCGCTCTCCTCGATCGCGATCGACCCGGGCGAGGTCGCGCAGCCGATCCACGCCGACGACCAGCTGATCCCGCTCGACAAGCCGCACCGGCCGATCATCTGCAACTCCATGTGGGCGCTCACCGACTTCAGCGAGGCGAACGGCGCGACCCGGCTGGTGCCGAAGAGCCACCTGCGCGAGAACCCGGAGTTCGGCGGCCAGTACGACACGATCGCCGCCGAGATGCCGCGTGGCAGTCTCCTGGTCTGGGACGGCGCGCTCTGGCACGGCGGCGGCGCAAACCGCACCGACACGCGCCGCACGGGCATCGCCATGAACTACTGCGCCGGCTTCATCCGCCAGCAGGAGAACCAGCAGCTCGGCATCCCGCGCGAGCTCGCCGCGCGCTTCGAGCCGAAGCTCCAGGAGCTGTGCGGCTACGGCGTCTACCGCGGCTTGATCGGCCACATCGACAAGCAGAGCCCCCAGCAGCTGCTCGACTCCGGCGCCGCGTTCAGCTCGATCTGGGAGCAGACGTAGTCCGAGTGACTACGCTCGCCTTCGGCTCGCTGCGCGCGCCACCGCGGGACATCGGCCCGCGGTCCGATGTCGGGCCGCTTGCAGGGCTCGCTCGGGGCGGCCCTCGCTCGCCCTTCCCACGTCCAGAGCCAGATTCCTAGCGCGCATTCTCACGCGAACGGCCAGCGCGCGCGCACGAACTCGGCGTAGTCGCGCGCGGCCGACGAGGGCAGGAGCGGCGCGGCGCGGCGCGTGACGGCGAGCGTGGCGGCGTCGACGCTCGGCACCGGCTTGAAGGCGGAAGCCGGGATGCGGAAGCCGAGCTCGAACTCCCACCACTGCGCCCAGACCGTCGAGAGCAGCGTGCGCGGCGGCGACTCGGCGCGCTTGCGCGCGACTTCCCACTGCACGATCAGGTCGGCGCGCTCGAGCGGCGTGCCCGGGTCGTCGAACAGCTTGCGCAGGATGTCGGTGGTCGCGCCGAAGGGCAGGGCGCCGATCGCGCGGAATGGCCGGCGCGGCAGCGCGAGCGCGCGCACGTCGGCCTCGAGCACGCGCACGCCTTGCACGCGGCGCCGCGCGAGCTGCGCGCGCAGTCCGCGCGCCAGCTCGGGGTCGCGCTCGACTGCGACGACTTCGACCCCGCGGCGCGCGAGCGCGAACGTGACCGCGCCCGCGCCGGGGCCGATCTCGAGCACGAGCTCGCCGGCGCGCAGGTTGGCTGCCTCGATCCAGCGCTCCGCGAGCTCGGCGCGAAGGAAGTTCTGTCCGAGACTACGCCGCCGCTCGCCCCGGTGTGTCCGCCGTTGGGCGGCCACGGAGAGTGACCGTGATCATCATGATGGCCGCAAGCTAGACCGGAACGCCGCGCGGAGCCACCAGACCGTCGCGCAGCGCGGTCTCGCCGGCGGCGTTTCGAACCTCGAAGCGCACGGCGCCGTCGCGCTCGGGCGCGAAGATCCGCACGCGCAGGCTCGAGGGCAGCGGCACCATCGCGGTGAAGCGGCCCGCGATGCGCGCCACGCGCTCGGGATCGCCGCCGAGCGCGCGGTCGACCACCGCGCTCACCGCCAGCGCGAGCGTCGCCGTGCCGTGCAGGATGATCCCGGGCAAACCCGCCCGCGCGGCGACCGCAGCGTCGCTGTGGATCGGGTTCCAGATCCGCGCGCACTCCGTGTACACGTGCGCGGCGGTGGCCGCGATCGGGATCTCGACCTCTTCGACCGGCTTCGCGTCGGGCGGGAGCTTCGCGTGGGCGGGCGGCTCGTCGCCGAGCCCGCGCTCCTCGCCCGCGACCTCCACGCCGCGGAACAGCGATCCGTACCAGGTCGTGCAGACGGGCTCGCCGCCGCGCTCGCGCGTGTCGAGGCGCACGACCTGGTACGCGCCCGCTGGCCGGCGCGCGACGCGGCTCACGGTCGCGCGCGTCTCGAGCTCGACGCCCGCGCGCAGCGGCCGGTGCAGCACCAGGTCGTGCGAGGCGTGCACGCCGCGCACGCGCTCCTCGCTCGACAGGTTCTCGCCCACCGGCAGGTGGCGCGTCGAGAGGAACGCCGGCCACTCGAAGCAGACCGGGAAGAGCGGGTGCGCGAGCACATCGGGCCGGGCACGCGTGTCGGTGTAGGCCGCGCGCGCGTCGCCGAGCCCGGCCGCGTAGGCCATCGTCCAGCGCGCGTCGACCGAGCTCGTGAGCGGCTCGCCCGAAACCCCGACGCATTCGGAAGTCAGCGGCACACGGCCATTCTATCGTACGATCCGTGTACACGAGCCCTTGGAGGATCCCCCGTGCACACCGAGCTCTGCGAACGCCTCGGCATCGAGTTCCCGATCTTCGCCTTCACCCACTGCCGCGACGTGGTCGCGGCGGTCTCGCAGGCCGGCGGCTTCGGCGTGCTCGGCGCGGTCGGCTTCACGCCCGAGCAGCTCGAGATCGAGTGCCGCTGGATCGACGAGCACGTCGGCGACAAGCCCTACGGCGTGGACCTCGTGATCCCGCAGAAGTACGAGGGCATCGGCGAGATGGACCCGGCCAAGCTCGAGGCCCAGCTGCGCGCGATGATCCCGCTCCAGCACCGCGAGTTCGCGGCCAAGCTGCTCGCGGACCACGGCGTGCCGGAGCTGCCGCCCGAGAACCGCGCGCGCGAGCTGCTGGGCTGGACCGGCGCGACCGCTGCACCGCAGGTCGACGTGGCGCTCTCGCACCCGAAGGTGCGCCTGATCGCGAACGCGCTCGGCACGCCGCCCGGCGAGGTGATCGAGCAGGTGCACAAGAGCGGGCGCCTGGTCGCGGCGCTGTGCGGCCGCGTGCACCAGGCGATCCGCCACAAGCAGTCGGGCGTGGACATCGTGATCGCGCAGGGCACCGAGGGCGGCGGCCACACCGGCGAGATCGGCAGCCTCGTGCTCTGGCCGCAGGTGATCGAGGCCGTCTCGCCGACGCCCGTGCTCGCAGCGGGCGGAATCGGCAGCGGCGCGCAGATCGCGGCCGCGCTCGCGATGGGCGCGCAGGGGGTGTGGACCGGATCGCTCTGGCTCGCGGTCGAGGAGGCCGAGGCGCAGCCCGCGCAGATCGAGTCGTACCTGCGCGCGACCAGCGAGGACACCGTGCGCTCGCGCTCGTGGACGGGCAAGCCCTGCCGCATGCTGCGCAACGAGTGGACCGAAGCCTGGGAGCGCGACGACGCGCCGAAGCCGCTCGGCATGCCGCTCCAGGGCATGGTCACGATGGACGCGATTGCGCGCACCAGCCGCTACGCCGGCGCGGCCCAGACGCAGGCCGTCGCCTTCAACCCCGTCGGCCAGACCGTCGGGCTGATGCGCGAGGTGCGCTCCTGCCGCGAGGTCGTCTACGACCTGGTCGAGGGCTACGTCGAGGCGTCCGAGCGGCTCGCGAACCTCGCCCCGCGCTGAGCCTCGGAGGAGCGCGAGCGGCGCGCCCCGCGCTCCTCCAGAGCCCAGCTCTCAGTGCGGCATCAGGAACAGCCGGTCCAGCCGCAGCTCATTCGTGGTCGTGTCATCGGGATCTGGCGACTCTCGGATCGTGTCTCGCAAGCGGATGCACCGCCATGGGGCGCTCGAGGCACCGATGCTCGCTGACTGCAACGCGCCCGGCTCGGTGGCGCCGCTGATCGTGATCGCCGTGGCATAGCTGGTCTTCCAGGCGAGATTGGGGCAGTCGGTTCCGTCGCCGGTCGCGTGCTGCACGACGTACGAGTCTCCAGTCGTGTTGTCGCGCAGGCCCTCGGCGTACACGTCGAGGCTCACGTTCTGCAAGCTGGGGGGGACCGTGAAGCGGAATCCGACCGAGAGCCACTGTTTGGTCGACGTGACGTACGACTCGCGCAGGATCAGATATTGGTTCCCGTCGGGCAGCGGACCGAGGTCGGTCAGAGCGTTGCCGCTCACGACGATGCCTTGATCGGGGACGGTCAACAGAGGCAGCTGAGCGGTGACCGGGACGGCGCAATCGAAGTCCACGACGTCGTCGCAGTCGTCGTCGATGTCGTTCGTGCAGCTACTCAGGTTGGCCAGGCTCTCCACCGCGGCATGGTGGACAGCGGGGTTGAGCGGCGTGAATCCCCCCGGCTTTTCCGGAGGCTCCATTTGTTGAGAGGATGGAGCGATGGCACGGAAGAGCAAGTACTCGCCGGAGGTGCGTGAGCGGGCGGTTCGCATGGTGCTGGAGCACG
>Ga0187893_10007330_pt1 | contig 18148 bp, 20 predicted proteins | sample MA1701074metaG_FD_139574 | JGI IMG/M metagenome (GOLD analysis project Ga0187893, IMG submission 139574) | White microbial mat communities from a basaltic lava cave in the Kipuka Kanohina Cave System on the Island of Hawaii, USA - MA170107-4 metaG ... | reverse complement strand
GGCCTTGCCCTTCTGGATCAGCTCCAGGAGCTCCGGATACTCCTCGGGGCTGTACTCGAGGTCGGCGTCCTGGATCACGATCACGTCGCCCCGGGCCTCGGCGATGCCGCGCCGGACCGCGGCCCCCTTGCCCTGGTTCCGGTCCTGTTTCAGCAGGCGGAAGCCCCGCTCCGCCGAGAGCCGCTCCAGGGCCTCGCGGCTCCCGTCCGTGGAGCCGTCGTCCACCACGATCAACTCCTTGCGCAGCGGCACCGCCAACACCCGCCCCACGATCTCCTGGACCGTGGCCAGCTCGTTCCAGACCGGCATCACCACCGACAGCAGCGGGTCGCGCAGGGGCTCCCGTCGCCTCAACGCCTGCCGATCCCCTCGTAGTGGAAACCCAGGTCCTTGAGGTGCTCCGGGGAGTAGATGTTGCGGCCGTCGAAGATCGCCGGCGTGCGCATGGCGCTCTTGATGCGCTCGAAATCCGGCTCGCGGAACTCGCTCCACTCGGTGACCAGGACCAGGGAGTCGGCGTCGATCACGGCGTCGTAGCTGCGGGCGCACCAGGTGACGCGGTCGCCCAGGCTGCGCCTGGCGTGGTCCATGGCCTTGGGGTCATAGACCTTGACCTGCGCGCCCTTGGCCAGCAGCCCTTCGATGATGGTGAGCGCCGGGGCCTCGCGCATATCGTCGGTCTTGGGCTTGAACGCCAGCCCCCAGACCGCGACGGTCTTGCCCCGGAGGCTCCCCAGGTGCTTCTCGATCCGCGACAGCAGGATCCCCTTCTGGAGGCCGTTGGCGCGCTCCACGGCGTCCACCACCTGCAGCTCCAGCCCGGCGTCCTGGGCCGTGTGCACCAGCGCCTTCACGTCCTTGGGGAAACACGAGCCGCCGTAGCCGATGCCGGGGTACAGGAACGAGGGGCCGATGCGCGCGTCGGTGCCGATGCCCATCCGCACCTGGCGCACGTCGGCGCCGACCCTGTCGCACAGGTTGGCGATCTCGTTCATGAAGGAGATACGCGTCGCCAACATGGCGTTGGCGGCGTACTTGGTCAACTCCGCCGAGGCGTGGTCCATGACCAGGATCGGGTGGCCCTGGCGCACGAAAGGCTCGTACAGCTCCCGCATCACCGCCTCGACCTTCGGGTCGTCGGTGCCGATCACCACGCGGTCGGGGCGCATGAAGTCGTCGACGGCCGCGCCTTCCTTGAGGAACTCCGGGTTCGACACCACGGCGAAGGGTTGTTGCGTGTGTTGCTTCAGCACGGCCTTGACCTTGGCCGCGGTGCCCACCGGAACCGTGGACTTCAGCACCACGATCTTGAAGCCGTCGCAGGCGTCGCCGACGGCCCGGGCCACGCCCAGCACGTGGCTGAGGTCGGCCGAGCCGTCCTCGTCCTGGGGCGTGCCCACCGCCACGAACAGGATCTCGCTCGCCTGCACGGCCTGGTGGAGGTCGGTGCTGAAGCGAAGGCGCTCCTCGCGCACGTTGCGCAGGACCATCTCCTCGAGCCCGGGCTCGTAGATGGGGATCTCGCCACGACGCAGCGCGTCCACCTTGTCCGGGACGTTGTCCACGCAGATCACGCTGTTCCCGTTTTCCGCCAGGCACGCCCCCACCACCAGGCCCACATAGCCCGTCCCGACCACGCCGATCTTCATCTAAGTCCTTTCGCTGTCGAGGGAAGCGACCGCAGAATGTAACACATCTGGTATCATCGACGCGCCCGTGAGCCAGAGGAGCTTTGGCCTCGACCTGCGTCCAGCGCTGAGGCGGCCCACAGGCGTCGGGGCGTACGTGCTGGCCCTCGCGCAGCGACTGCCGGCCCTGGCCCCCGGCGACCGCTTCTTCTACTTCTCGGCCTCCCTCAAGGACCGCTTTCCGAAGCAGGAGTGGCCGGAGAACGTGCGCCTGGTCGACAAGCCGATCCCGAGCCAGGCCCTCAACTACACCTGGAACCGCCTGGGTTTCCCGGCCATGGACCGACTGGTGGGGGCGCCCCTCGATCTCATCCACTCGCCGCACCCCCTGATCGTGCCGGGCAAGCGATCCAAACACGTCGTCACGCTCCACGACCTCTTTTTCCTCAAGCACCCCGAGCTGACGGAGGCCGAGATCCGCCGCGACTACGTGCCCCTGGTCAAGGACCACGTGCGCCGCGCCGACGGCGTCATCTGCGTCTCGGAGCACACCGCCCACGAGGCGCGCCTGCTGCTGGACGTGCGGCCCGAGAAGGTGGCGGTGATCCCCAACGGCGTCGATCCGGCGTATCGCGAGGCCGTGACACCCGAGGAGACGGAGGCGGTGTTGAGTCGGCGGCGGCTCCCGCGCGGCGGCCTGCTGTACGTCGGCAGCGAGGAGAAACGCAAGAACCTGGTGGGCCTGGCACGAGCCTACATGGGCCTGGGCCAGCGCCGGCGCCAACTGCCGCCCCTGGTGCTGGTGGGACCCGGTTCCCACTGGGGCCAGGGCGGCTCGATCGCGGGCGGCATGCAGATCCACGCCACGGGTTACCTCCGGACCCGGGAGATCCGGGCGCTGATGGCGGCGTCCAAGGCGCTGGTGCTGCCGTCCCTGGAAGAGGGCTTCGGCCTGCCCGTCGCGGAGGCGATGGCCGCGGGCCTGCCGGTGGTGTGCTCCCAGGGCTCGGGCCTCGAGGAGGTCGCGGGCGGCGCCGCCACCCTGGTCAACCCCCTCGATACTCGGTCGATCGCCTCCGGGATCGAGAGGCTCCTCGACGATCCCGAGCGGGCCGAGGAACAGCGCCGACTCGGCATCGAGCGCAGCCGCCAGTTCGACTGGGAGCACTCGGCGCGCCAGACCCTGGATTTCTACCGCAAGGTCCTCGGCTCCTGACGCTGCGCATCGGCATAGACGGCCGGCAGCTGCAGGGCCAGCCGACGGGCACGGGCCGCTACCTGCGTTGCCTGCTGCGGCGGTTTCGCGACCGCAGCGACCTCGAACTGGTGGTCTACTTCAACGGGCCGGCGCCCCAGGACAGCGTCCTGGACCACCCGCGCGTGGCGCTGCGTCCGATCGGAAGCGGGCCCACCCGCGGCTTCCTCTGGCAGCAGCTGCGCCTCCCGCGCGCCGCCCGGGCCGACCGGCTCCAGGTCTTTTTCGCGCCCGCCTACACCTGCCCGCTCAGCCTGGACCTGCCGCGGGTCACCACGGTCCACGACGTCTCCTTCTTCAGCTGGCCACACGACCAGGGCCTCCACGTCAACGCCTGGATGCGGCTCCTGTGCGCGGCCAGCGTGCGGGCTTCGTCCCGCGTGCTCACGGTCAGCGAGTTCGGCCGCCGCGAGCTGGTGTCCCTTTTCCCCGACGCGGCGGGTCGCGTGGTCACCACCGTGCTGGGCCCCGACGACGACCTGCCGCCGCCGGTGTCGCGCAGGGAGGCCCGCGCGCGGCTGGGCCTGGAGGGCCTGCGCGTGCTCAGCGTCGGATCCATCTTCAACCGGCGGCGCCTGCCCGTGTTGCTCGAGGCCATCGCGGGCCTGCGGCGGGCCGGCCTGCCGGTCGCACTCGACGTGGTCGGGGACAATCGAACCACGCCACGCATGGATTTCGAGAGGCTGGCGCGGAGCCTCGGCATCCGGGCGGCCGTGGACTTTGCGGGCTTCGTTCCCGAGAGGGAGCTGGCGTTGCGTTACGCCGCGGCCGACGCCTTCGTGTTCCTGTCGGAGTACGAAGGCTTCGGCCTGACCCCGCTGGAGGCCATGGTCCGCGGACTGCCGGTCGTCACCAGCACGCGCCCGTCCCTGGGCGAGTTGTTCGCCGGCGGCGCCCAGCTGGTGGACCCTGCCGACGCCAACGCCGTGGCCGCAGCGCTCCGGCCGCTGCTCACGGAGGGGGCGGTGCGCGACACTTGGATCGCCCGTGCCCGCGAGCATGCGCGGCGTTTCTCGTGGGCGGAGGCGGCCGAGAACACCCTGCGTGCCCTCCAGCAGGCTGCCCGATGACCCCGAGTGACGTCACGGCCGTGGCCGTGGCCTGGAACTCTCGCGAGGATCTACCACGGGCCCTGGCCTCCGTCAGCGGAGTCGCCTCCACCCTGGTCGTGGACAACGCCAGCCCCGACGGCTCGGCCGAGGTCGCCCGGGGCCTCGGCGCACGCGTGATCGCGAACTCCGAGAACCGCGGCTTCGCCAGCGCCGCCAACCAGGCGATCCGCGAGGCCTCCACGCCCCTGGTGTTGCTCCTCAACCCCGACGCCGAGTTGCGGCCGGGGGCGCTGGCGGCGCTGCTCCAGGCCATCACCAGCGACCCGCGGCTCGCCGTCGTCGGTCCCCTGACGCGCAACGAGGACGGCACCATCCAGCTCTCCTTCGGATCCGACCTCGAGCCGTGGTCGGAGCGCCGGCAGCGCCGCCTGGTCGACGGCGTGCGTCGCCGGGATGCCCGCGTGTTGGCCGAGGTCGAACGCCTGGCGGGGCGCGGCCACTCCCCGGACTGGATCTCCGCGTGCTGCTGGCTGGCGCGGCGCGAGGCCCTGCTCTCCGAGGGCCTCTTCGACGAGGGCTTCTTCCTCTACGAGGAGGACGCCGACCTGTGCCGCCGCCTGCGCGCCGGCGGCTGGCAGCTCGGCTTCGTCCGAGACGCAGAGGTGGTGCACCGCCTCGGCCGCAGCGCAGCGCTTTCGGGGGGCCGCGCGCGCCGGGAGTACGACCGGAGCCACCTGCGTTACTACGCCAAGTGGAACGGGCCCTGGCTCACGCTGCTGTTGCGCCTGTCGCTGCTGCTCCGCGGCCGGCTCTGACCGCGGCCGCAACCGCGCCAGCACAAATCAGGGGACGGGCACGCGGGGCCGCAGCCGGACGCCGGCGAACGCTTGGCGCGAACCGGCGGGCGTGCTACCGTCGCCCATGGCGCGCATCGCGATCGACGCCCGCAAGTGGCGCGACTACGGGATCGGGACCTACGTCCGAAACCTGGTCCGGCACCTGGCGCGCCTCGACCACGAGAACACCTACTACCTGTTCTGCGGCCCGCAGGACGCGCCGACGCTGCGTGACCTGGCGGCGAACTTCGTCCCCGTCGTCGACGACTCGCGGAGCTACGGCCTCGGCGAGCACATCTCCATCCCGCTCAAGCTGCGACGCCGGCGCGTCGAGTTGTTCCACTCGCCGCACTACGTGTTGCCCCTGCTCTGCCCGACCCGCGCCGTGGTCACGATCCACGACTGCATCCACCTGCTGTTCCCCCAGTACCTGCCCAACCGCGGCGCCATCCACTACGCGGAGCTCATGATGCGTCACGCCATCCGGCGCAGCGCGGTGGTGCTCACGGTCTCGGAGGCCTCGCGGGCGGACATCCTGCGTTTCTTCCCGGAGACCGATGCGGAGCGGGTGCAGGTGGTGCCCAATGCCATCGACCGTGCGATCCTCGACGACCCGGGCGAGGAGGAGAAGGCCCGGGTTCGCGAGCGTTACCAGATCCGCGGCCGCTTCGTCCTGTATGCGGGGAACATCAAGCCCCACAAGAACCTCGAGCGCCTGATCACGGCCTTTGCGCTGCTGCGCCAGCGTGGCTTCGACGACCTGAAGCTGATCATCATCGGCGACGAGGTCACCAAACACGGCTCGCTGCGCCGCACCATGGAGGCCGCGGGACTGCGCCACGACGTCCGCTTCTTCGGCTTCGTGCCCGACCGTACCCTGGCCTGCCTGTACCGGATGGCCTCCGTGTTCGCGTTCCCGTCGCTCTACGAGGGCTTCGGCCTGCCGCCCCTGGAGGCGATGGCCTGCGGCACGCCCGTGGTGACCTCGCGGCTCTCGTCCCTGCCCGAGGTCGTGGGGGACGCCGCCATGCTGGTGGATCCCTATAGCACCGAGGACATCGCGCGGGGCCTGTTGCGGGTCCTGTCCGACGAGACGGTCCGGACCGACCTCGTGAAACGCGGCCGGGTCCGGGCCCAGGCCTTCAGCTGGGAGCAATCGGTCGAGAGGATCCACGCCACCTATCTCAAGGTCCTCGGCGTCCCGGTGCCCGCGCTCGCCGCGCCTCAGACGCGCTGACCCGCCGTTACCGGCGGCGCCGCCGCCGCCAGTATCCTTCCGCGTGCCCTCAGCACCTCGGTTCGAAGCGGGTCGCGTCGCCTTCGTCCACGACTGGCTGACCGGCATGCGCGGCGGCGAGAAGGTGTTGTTGAGCCTGCTCCGCCTCTTCCCCGGCGCTCCGATCCACACCCTGCTCCACCTGAAGGGCTCGGTCGCGGACGAGATCGAGTCGCGGGCCATCCACACCACCTTCGTCCAACGCCTGCCCGACGTGGCGCGCCGCTATCGCCACTACCTGCCGCTGTTCCCGGCCGCGGCGGAGTCCATGGACCTGCGCGGCTACGACCTGCTGATCTCGACCTCCCACTGCGTCGCCAAGGGGGTCAAGGCCCGGCCCGGCGGGCTGCACCTCTGCTACTGCTTCACGCCGATGCGCTACGTGTGGGATCGCTACGACGACTACTTCGGCCCCGGACGGGCCGGCCCGCTGACCCGTCTCGTGATGCGCGCCGTCGCCCCCTACCTGCGCCGTTGGGACCGGCGCAGCGCGGCCCGGGTCCACCACTTCGCCGCCGACAGCGTGTACGTCGCGGAGCGCATCCGGCGTTATTACGCCCGGGAGGCCGAGGTCATCTATCCGCCCGTGGACACCGAGTTCTTCACGCCCGGCGAGGGACGGGCCGGCGCCTACGACCTCGTGGTCTCGGCGCTGGCGCCTTACAAACGCATCGGCCTCGTCCTCGAGGCCTACCGCGGCAGCGGCCTGCCCCTCAAGGTCGCCGGCGCCGGCCCGGAGGAGGCGCGGCTCCGCGCCGTGGCGCCGCCCGAGGTCACGTTCCTCGGCACCGTTCCGGACCTCGAGTTGCGCGAGCTCTACCGTGGCGCGCGGGCCGTGATCATGCCCGGCATCGAAGACTTCGGCATCGTCCCGGTCGAGGCCATGGCCTGTGGGCGGCCCGCCATCGTCTTCGGCGAGGGGGGCGGAACGGAGACCGTGATCGACGGCGAAACCGGCCTGGTGTTCCACGAGCCCACACCGCGGGCGCTGCGCCAAGTCGTTGACTCCCTTCGGACTGTGCGGTTTAATACGCGCGCGCTGCGCGACCGGGCCCAAGCCTTCAGTGAAGCGGTGTTCCTGCGCCGCTTCCAAACCTTCGTGGCGAAGGCATTGGCCCCAGTCCCCCCGTCATGCTGAAGGTCAAGGCCAACCGGCTTCCGGCGATCTTCGTCCTCACGGACGTCATGGTGACCACCCTCGCCTGGATCCTCGCCTACGTGCTGCGTTTCGACCTGGGCCTGTTGGCGGTGCCCAAGGGGGTCCCGGACCGCGGCCAGTACCTGCTGCTGCTGCCCCTGATCGGCTTGCTGTGGCCCGGGGTGCTCTACTTCCACGGCCTCTACCAGGTGCGCCGCGGGCGCAGCCGCATCGACGAGTTCTTCGCGATCCTGTTCAGCGTGCTGATCGCCTCGGCGCTCACGCTGGGCTTCACGCTCTACGTCCGCGTCTATCACGCCTACGCGCCCGACGTGGCGCCACACTGGGAGTACAGCCAGGCGGTGTTCGCGATCTTCATCGGCCTGGACGTGGTCGGGCTGAACGCCGGGCGCTGGGCGATTCGCGCCTGGCTCGAGCGGCTCTGGGCGTCTGGCCACGGCGTCAAGAGGGCGCTGGTGGCGGGGACCGGCGAGTTGGGGCAGCTGGTGGCCGAGACGCTGATCGTCCACCGCGAGCTCGGCTACCATGTGGTGGGTTTCCTGGACGACGCGCCGCCGGACCCCTTGCGCTCCAAAGCCGGTCTTCCGATCCTCGGGCGGCTCTCCGAAGCGATGGAGGTCGCGAAGGCCCACGACGTCGAGCAGCTCTACATCGCGCTACCCCTCGAGGAGCACGGCAAGGTGCTCGACCTCATCAAGTGCGCCGGCAACGAGTGCCTGGACCTCAAGGTCGTGCCCGACCTCGTCCAATACGCCACCCTGAAGGCCGCCCTCGAGGACCTCGACGGCATCCCCATCATCAGCCTGAACGACGTGCCGCTGCGGGGCTGGAGCAGCATGGTCAAGCGACTGATGGACCTGGTGCTCGGCGGCAGCCTGCTGACCTTGTGCGCGCCCTTCATCGCCCTGATCGCCCTCGCCATCAAGTTGCGGGGCGGCCCGGGCCCGGTGCTGCTACTGCAGGAGCGCATGACCCTCGACGGCAAGACCTTCGAGATCTACAAGTTCCGCTCCATGGTGGCGGATGCCGAGAAGGACACCGGGCCCGTGTTCGCGGCCGAGGACGACCCGCGGCGCACCCCGATCGGGGCGTTCCTGCGCCGCCACAACCTGGACGAGCTGCCGCAGCTCATCAACGTGGTGAAGGGCGACATGAGCCTGATCGGCCCGCGGCCCGAGCGGCCGCCCTTCGTGCAGGCCTTCAAGCAGCGTATCCCGCAGTACATGCTGCGCCACCGCGTCAAGAGCGGCATCACCGGCTGGGCCCAGATCAACGGCTGGCGCGGCAACACCTCGATCGAGAAGCGCATCGAACACGACCTCTACTACATCGAGAACTGGTCCCTGCTCCTCGACGTCAAGATCCTGATCCTCACCCTGTTCCGCGGCTTCGGGCAGCCACACGCCTACTGAGCCAGGAACCCGGAGGCACAAGAACGACAATGCCACGAGCCCTCGTCACCGGAGCCGCCGGCTTCCTGGGGTCGCACCTGTCGGAGCACCTGCTCGACAAGGGCATGAGCGTCGTGGGGATGGACAACCTCTCCACGGGCGACATCGCCAACGTCGAGCACCTGATGGGCCGCGACTTCGTGTTCGTGAAGCACAACGTCACGAACTACATCCATTTCGAGGGCGAGCTCGACTACATCTTCCACTTCGCGAGCCCGGCCTCGCCGATCGACTACCTGAAGCTGCCGATCCAGACCCTGAAGGTCGGCAGCCTGGGCACCCACAACGCCCTCGGCCTCGCCAAGGCCAAGAAGGCCCGCTTGCTGCTGGCCTCCACCTCCGAGGTCTACGGCGACCCTCTCGTCCACCCGCAGACCGAGGACTACTGGGGCAACGTCAATCCCGTCGGGCCGCGCGGCGTCTACGACGAGGCCAAACGTTTCGCCGAGGCGATCACCATAGCCTACCACCGCTTCCACGGCGTCGAGACCCGCATCGTCCGCATCTTCAACACCTACGGCCCGCGGATGCGCGTCGAGGACGGCCGGGCGATTCCGGCCTTCCTCTCCCAGGCGCTCCGCGACGAGGAGGTAACGGTGTTCGGCGACGGCAGCCAGACCCGCAGCCTGTGTTACGTGTCCGACCTGATCGACGGCATCTACCGGCTCATGATGTCCGAGGCCGTCGACCCGGTGAACATCGGCAACCCGCGCGAGATGACGATCCGGCAGCTGGCCGAGGCCATCGTCAAGCTGGTCGGCTCGAAGAGCCGCATCGTGGACAGGCCTCTGCCCGTCGACGACCCCAAGGTCCGTCAGCCCGACATCACGCGGGCGCGGAAACTCCTGGGTTGGGAGCCCAAGGTGAGCCTGGAGCAGGGACTCGACAGCACCCTCAAGTATTTCAGGCGGAAACTGGGGCTCTGACCCCCCGCTCCGTGGCCTCAGTCGCTGGTCACGCTCAACGACAGGATGCGGCCGGGCTGGCAGCGCACGAACACCTCCGCGGGCCGGCAACACACCGGGCAGTCCTCGAAGTAGCTCTGCTCGGCGCCGCCCGTGGTGTCGACGTCCAGGGCGAAGAGCTCGCCGCAGGCCGGGCAGTCGACGATCACCTCCAGGATCACGCGTGCCCGACTTCGGCCTCGTCGGGGGGCGGCAGGCCCTCGTTGTAGAAGCTGCTGCGCAGGTAGGCCGCGCGCAGGTCCCGCCAGAACACGGACAAGGCGGCGGTGGTCGGCACCGCCAGGATCATGCCGGGGAAGCCGAAGAGGGTGCCACCGATCAACACCGCCAGCATGATCACCACCGCGTGGAGGCCGAGGCTCTCCCCCACGATGCGCGGCGAGATGAAGTTGCCCTCGACGAACTGCCCGAAGCTGAAGATCGCCGCCACCACCAGCAGCCGCGTCAGGCTCTGGTCGTCCACCCAGGAGAGCACCAGCGCCAGGGGCAGGCCCAGCACGTAGGACATGAAGGGGATCATGTTGAAGAAACCGATCACCAGGCCCACCACCAGGCCCATCGGGACGCCGCAGACGCTCAGGCCGATCGCGTAGAAGGTCCCGAGGATCAGGCAGACCGTGATCTGCCCGCGCACGAAGGCCGACAGCAGCCGGCCGATCTCGCCCATGCGCGAGTGCGCGTAGGGGCGGAGCCGGTGGGGCACCAGCTCCTTGAGCCCCGACTGGATGTGGTTCATGTCGAAGAGCAGGTACACGGTGAAGACCGGAATCACCACCAGGTTCAGGACGGTGAGCACGAAGGACAGCAGGCTCGAGAAGGCGCCCCGCACCACCGCCGTGACCGGACCCACGAGCTCGGGCAGGTGGTTCCTGACCGTTTCCACGATCCGGCGGCGGGCTTCGGCCGTCTCCTCGGGGTACCTGACGTTCAGGCGCTCGTAGACCGGCTCGATCCTACCGCGCAGGACCTCGAAGTAGGCCGGCGCGCGCGCCGCGGCCACCTTGGCCTGGTCCGCCACGACCGGCACCACGAACAACACCGCCACCAGCAACAGGGCCACCACGGCAGCCACCAGCAGTCCCACCGACACGGTCCTGGCCCCCAGCCGCGAGGCCAGGAGCCTCGGCATGCGCCGCTCGAAGAACACCTCCATGCCGTTCACCGGCGGGTTCAGGAAGTAGGCCAGGGCGAAGGCGATGAAGAAGGGCGTCAGGATCGGCGCCACCAGCTTGAACGCCCACAACAGGGCCACGCAGGCGGCCAGGAACGCCAGCACCCGGAAGGCGCGCTGGCGAAGGATCTCCCTCACGCGTCCTCCTCCTCCACGGCGCGCGCCCGCAGGCCCCTGCCGGTCGAGGCCAGGTACAGGTAGTGGAGCGCCGACAGCAGGATCGCGGCCAACACGCTCCGGAACAGCCACTCGATCGCCCTCCACTCGGCGCCCAGCGCGTTGAGCAGCAACACCAACCCCACCGTGAGGAGTTGGAGCGCCGTCGAGAGTTTGCCCAGCGCCGAGGGCAGGAAGATGCGCCAGCCGCTGGTCAAGTTGATCAGGGCGGCGGTGAGCAGGATCAGGACGTCCCGCGACAGCGAGAGCACGGTGAGCCAGGCCGGAATCCGCGTCGTCAGGCCCGAACTCCAGGTGAGGACGATGAAGGACGCGCTGAGCAGGATCTTGTCGGCGATCGGATCCATCACGGTGCCCAAGGTGGTCTTCTGGTGCCCACGGCGCGCGATCACGCCGTCCAGCAGGTCGGTGATCCCCGCGACGACGAACAACACCAGGGCCCAGCTGAACTCCCGCTGCAGCACCAGCACCACCAGGAACGGCGCCAGCGTCATGCGCAGGATGGTGAGCTGGTTGGGAACCGTGAGGATCGGCTGGGACAAACCTGGGTTCGCTCCTTGCGGCGAAAACAACAAAGGGCCGGCGCCGCGCGCCGACCCCCGGATTCTATGGCCTCTTCCGAGGCTTTACTCGAGGCGAGCCTTCTTGGTGACGAGTTGGGCCACGAAGTCGTTGCAGGCGGACTCCTGGGCGTCGCCCAGGCCGGAGTTGCGCCACTCCTCGGAGTTCGTGCCGACGCCGAAGCCGCCCTTGGAGAAGTCGAAGCCGCCACCCTTGCTCGACTCGCCATGACCCTTCACCGAGGCGACGATCTCGCCCGTGGTGACGTCGATCACGCGGGCGGTGAGGTTGACCTCGCTTTTGGCCTTCTTGCCGCCGAGCCCGATGCCCTTGATGCGCACGCCGCCGCCCCGCGATTCCGTCGCGAACTTGGTGATCGAACCCGAGATGATGTACTTGATGCCCTTGATCTTGCCGATCTTGGCGAGCGTCGCGGCCGACGGGTCGGCGCGGTTGCTCTGAGCGAAGTCCTGCTCGGCCAGCACCGTGTCGAGCTGCTTGCGCTCGATCACCCGGAAGCTGCCGTCGTTCACCAGCGCGTCGACGACCTGGTCGGCCATGCCCTTGCCGATGTCGTACTGGCCCCACCAGTTGTCGATGCTGCCGTACTCGAAGTCCATCACCGCCACCTGGGGGCGGTTGGCGGCCTGGGCCGAGGCGTCGCTCGCAAGGGCGAGACCGGCCGCGGCCACGAGCCCGAGTGCCCACTGCGCTTTCATCCCTGATTCCTCCTGGTTCTGGAGAGGACCGAATATAACACGGCGCCCCGGCCGGAGATCCGGGCCGCGGCCGGCGTTCACTGCCCCAGTCGCCGCAGCTCCTCGAACAACTCGCGTTCGCGCGTTTTCAGCTCGCGCGGGATACGCGGCCGCAGGCTCACGTGAAGGTCGCCTCGTTCGCCGCGTGCCTCGAGCCGCGGCAGGCCCTTGCCGCGCAGGCGGAACTGCCGACCGGGTGGCGTCCCGGCGGGCACCTTGATCCCGATCGGTCCCTCCAGGCTGGGCACCTCGGCCTCGCCCCCGAGCACCAGGAGCGTGACGGGCACCTCCAGGCTCGCGTGCAGGTCGTCGCCCTTGCGCTCGAAGCTCGGGTGGTCGACGACGTGGACGCGCAGGTACAGGTCGCCGCGGGGACCACCCTCGGCGCCGCCGCCCTCACCGGTGACCCGCACCCGGGAGCCCTCCCGCACCCCGGGCGGGATGCGGACGTCCATGCGCCGTCCCTGCTTGATGGAGATGTGGCGTTTGGCCCCCTTCAGCACCTCCTCCAGGCTCAACTCCACCTGCACCTCGGTGTCCACCGCCGCCCTGCTGCGCCCGCGCCCGAAGGCGTCCTCGAACCCCGAGGCGCCGCCGAAAAACGTCTTGAAGAAGTCCGAAAAGCCGCCCAGATCCTCGACGTCGACGCCCTGGGTGCGGACCCGGAACCCGCCGGGAAAGCCGCCGGGGCCCGCACCGGCGCCCACATGGTCGTAGGCCGCCCAGTCCGCGCCGAGCTGGTCGTAGCGGCGGCGTTTCGCCGCGTCGGAGAGCACCTCGTTGGCTTCGTTCAGCTCCTTGAAACGCGCTTCGGCCTGCGTGTTGCCCGGGTTCACGTCGGGATGGTGCTTGCGGGCGAGCCTCCGGTAGGCCGCCTTGATCTCCTTCTCCGAGGCGGTCTTCGGGACCCCGAGGATCTTGTAGTAGTCGCGGTACTCCATTCAGCGTTTCGGGGCCGCGTTACGAGACGGCACTGGCCTGGAGCAACAGAAAGGCCAGCGCTAAGGCCGCCGCCACGATCACCGCGCGACGCACGCGCTCCCCTGCCGGCAGTATAGGTTCGGGCTCGGCGCTTTTCAATACGCCGCAGGCTTATACTCGCCGGCGATGGAGATCCGTGGCGCGTCGGCCCTCGTCACCGGCGCCGGGCGTGGCATCGGCCGGGCGATCGCCCTGGCCCTCGCCCGCGAAGGCGCCCTCGTCACTCTCGTGGCCCGAAGCCGCGGCGAGCTGGAGAGCCTCGCCGCGGAGATCACCGCCGCCGGCGGACGGGCCCTCGTCTTCCCGGCCGACCTGCGCCAGGGCGACACGGCCCAGGCGGCGGTGGCGGCCGCGGTCCGGGCCCACGGCCGGCTGGCGATCCTGGTCAACAATGCGGGAGTCGGCGGCTCTGCTCCGCTGGCGGAGACGAGCGACGAACACTGGGACCGGATCCTCGAGACCAACCTGAGCGCGGTATTCCGCCTCACACGCGCCGCCCTCCCGCAGCTCACGAACGGCGGCGGCCACGTCTTCATGATCTCGTCGCTGGCGGGCCGGAACCCGATCCCGAACCTCGCCGCCTATTGCGCCAGCAAGGCGGCCCTCGACCAGCTCGCGGCCTGTTTGATGCTCGAGGTGCGGCATGCCGGGGTCAAGGTCACCACCCTGGCCCCGGGCTCAGTGGACACGGCTTTCGCCGGCCTGCCGCGCGGCGGCGACGCCGGGTGGATGCTTAAGCCCCAGGACATCGCCGAGGCCGTCGTGGGCCTGCTGCGGGTGCGGGAGGGCGCCCACCTCTCGCGCATCGAGCTGAGGCCGGCGCAGCCCAAGACCAGGGCGTGATCCGGGAGGCGCTGCGCGTCACCTGGCGGGCGCTGGTCCGCTTCTTCGACCATCAGGGACCGGACCGCGCGGCGGCTGTCGCCTACTACACGCTGCTGTCGCTGCTGCCGCTGCTGATCTTCATCATCAGTCTGGGCGTGAAGGTGCTGGGTTCCTTCGACGCCGCCTACCAGAGCACCTTGGTCCTGATGCGCGGGGTGATCGTCCAACTCGACCCCCGCAGCCTCCAGGCTTTGCGGCAATTCGTGGAGCGCGCGTCGGACCTCACCTGGCCCAGCATCCTGCTTCTCGCCTGGACCTCGAAACGCATGTTCGCGGCCCTGTTCTCGGCCCTGGACCGCGTCTTCGAGGTCGAGGGGCAGGGTTTCCTGCGGGGACTCGCCCGCGGCAACCTGGCCCCGCTCGCGATGGTGATGGTGACGGGTGTTGGCCTCATGGCGAGCCTGGCCCTGACCCTGGTCATGGCCACGGTGGACGGGGCCCTGCTGCGACTGGGAGCGATGGGCTCGGTGTTCCACACCTTCAATGTCTTCCTCCTGACCCAGGGCCTGCCCGTGTTCGTGAGCTTGAGCTTCTTCTTCATCGTGTACCGCTTCGTGCCCCACCACACCCTGCGCTCGCGCCACGCCCTGGCGGGCGCCGTGTTGGCCACCGTGTTGTGGGAGCTGGCCAAGGCGGGCTTCGGCTGGTACCTGAAGAACCTCGCCCACTACGCCGGGCTGTTCGGCGCCCTGGAGGGCATCATCGTCCTGGCGCTCTGGCTGGAGGTCTCGGTCTCGATCATCCTCTACTGCGGCGAGGTGGTGGCGCTGCTGATCTCGCCGATGAAAGCCAGCGGCTCGCCGGCGCTCACCGGGGGCGTGGCCACCACGTAGAGCACCTCGCCCGCGAAGGGGGCACGCAGCTCGTGGAGCAGGCGGCCGAAGGGATCGTAGAGCCGGCCGAGCAGCGTGCCGGTGGCCACCGACTGCAGCTTCTCCACGGCCGGCGACCACACACCCGTCGCCGGCGACCGTACCACCTCGTTCCTGTCGATGAAGACCGGGTGCTCCACGGCCACCGAGGGGGTGTCCGCGATCCCGAGATGGCGCACGAGGCTCAGGGCGCCGCGTTCCTGGGCCGAGACCGAGACCTCGTCGGTCGCGCCCAGCCCGCCGGATTCCGTGGTGATCGCCGGCTTGCCGCGCAGGATCGCGGTGTTGGAGGTATAGACGCTGCGCTCCAGGTCCTTGGGTCGCTCGCGGTCAATCACGATGTGGTCGAGGCCGAAGGCCAGGGCCATCAGCCGGGTGGCCGCGTCTAGGGCGGCGTCCCCGCTCCATTGCCAGTAGCTGTAGGGTCGCAGCGACTCGTTGCCGTCGCCGCAATGCAGGTCGGCCACGTGGCTGGCGCGCTCGATCACCTCGTGGGTGATGGCGTGGGCGATGCGCTCGCTGATGCTGCCGTCGGCTCGGCCCGGGTACTCGCGGTTGAGGTTCTTGCCGTCGGGGCCGTGGTAGATCCGGCGCCCGTAGAAGGCGGGCGGGTTCGCGATGTGGACCAGGATCACCGAGCCCGTCATTCGGGCCGGCTGCAGGCGAGCCAGCACCCTGGGCAAGGCCAGGATGGAGGTGTACTCGTAGCCGTGGGTGCCTGCGATCAGCGCCAGGACCGGACCGGGCCGCGCGCCGTGCACGACGCTGACCGGGATGCGCGTGCCCGGATCGACGCCGTCCGGCACCTCGATCCAACCGGAGACCGATTCGCCGGGCGCGGCGTTGACGCCGCCGACGCGCAAGCTGCCCTCAGCCTGGGTTGAGAACGCGCCCAAGAGCGACATCGCGACGCACGCTCGCAGGTCCATGGCTTCTCCTATCCCCCGCTGACCGCCGGCAGCACCATGATCTCGGCATCCTCGGGGAGAGGGGTCTCCAGGCCGCGGGCGAAGCGAACGCTTTTCCCCGCCACGAACACGTTGACGTGGGTCCGCAGGCGCCCCTGCTCGTCCAGGATGCGCAGGCGCAACCGCGGGTGGCGGGCGAACAGCTCCTCGAGAGCGCCCCCGACGGTGCGCCGACCCGGGAACAACTCCAGCCGGGCCTCACCTCCGGCCTCCGCCGATAGCGGGCCGGGCAGCACCAGCAGCGCCCTCACGCGCCCACGATCGTGGTCTTCACGCTCACGATGGGCGGCAGCCCTTCACGCAGCAGGCGCCACGAGTCGCCCTCGTCCCTCGAGGCGTAGAGCCGCCCGCTGCGCGTCCCGAAGTAGACGCCGGCGGGCTCGACACGGTCGGTGGCGAGGCCGTCGCGAAGCACCGTCTCGAGGGCGTCCTGCTGCGGCAGCCCGGCGGTCAGGGCCCGCCAGGAGCGCGCCGCGGTCGCCGTCCGATACACGCGCAGGCGCGCGTCGGGAGTGCAGCGGAACTGGTCGGACTCGAGAGGGACGATGTAGGCCGTGCCCTGCCGCGGGTGGGCGTCCAGCGCGAAGCCGAAGTCCGAAGGCACGCCGCGGGCGATGTCCTTCCAGGTGAGGCCGTCATCGTCGCTGCGATACAGGCCCCAGTGGTTCTGCAGGAACAGGCGATCGGGCCGGGCGGGGTCGCGAACCACCTTGTGGACGCATTGCCCGAACGGCGGGTGGGGATCGGGCAGGAACTGGGCCCGGACGCCCTTGTGGGAGGTCCGCCAGCTCCGCCCGCCGTCGTCGCTGCGATAAACCCCGGCCGTAGAGACCGCCACCAGGAGCTTGTCGCGCGAGGCCGGGTGCGGCAGGATCGTGTGGAGGCACAGCCCGCCGCCTCCGGGGGACCAGCGCTTCCGGTGCGGATGATTCCACAATCCGCGCACCAGCTCCCAACTCTCGCCGCGATTCGACGAGGCGAACAGCGCCGCGGGCTCCACCCCGCAGTACAGGCGATCCGGCTCCTGGGGGCGTCCCGGTCGGATCTGCCAGATGCGTTTCAGCGACGCCCGCGTGCTCTTCGGAAATCGCAGCGGCTGCTTCGGCTCGGACCAGGTACGGCCGAAGTCATCGGAGCGGCGCAAGGAGGCCCCGTAATACGGGCTCTCGGGGCCCGCCCACAGCGTGGGTCCGCCCGCTCGGTCGTCGCCGTTGAACGCGTAGACAGGCTGGCCCGGGAAAAATGGACCGCCCAGCTCCCAGGCCGTCCGCTGGCCGTCGCTGCGCAGCAGAAAAGCCCCCTTCATGGTGCCCACGAGCACCAGCACGTCGCCCCGCCGGGGCTCGATGTGGCGCGTTTTCGGCATGCGCGGTCGGTGCATCCTACACCCGCCCTTTGTCGTTGACAGCCGCCCTGGCCGGGAGTACCGTCACCGCACGTTAAACGCACAACCGACCGCAAGGCCGAGAAGGGGTCCAGGCACATGCCCAGCACCAAGCTGTTCGTGGGCAATATTCCCTTCGCGACGACCGAGGCCGAACTGCGGGAGCTGTTCGGCCACTCCGGGGCCCGTGTCACCAGCGTTCGCGTGATCATGGACCACGAGACCGGCCGCTCGAAGGGGTACGCCTTCGTCGAGATGTCCACCTCCCAGGAAGCGGACAAGGCCGTCCAGGAGCTCAACAATCATGCCCTGGGCGGCAGAACCATCGTAGTGGCCGAGGCGAGGCCCCGGCCGGGCGGGGGGCCGGGCGGCCCCCGCGGGAGCCGTGCCACCCCGGCCTGAACACCTGGCGAAAACATAGCGAAGCTGCGGACCTGCCCTGGAACCTGCCCCGTGTACAACGGTGGGCGGAGGGCGAGGAACGTGTGGATCCTGCAGGTCGTGGCTCTTGTGCTGCTGGCCGGTGCCAGCGCCTTGGTGTTTCGGGAGTTGCTGGCGGCGCTGGGACCGCCTGTCCGTGGTCGTCGGGCCACTGGCCGCGAAGGTCCGGCCGACTCGCAGGCCCCGCCCCTGAAGAACGCCGCCTGACGCGGCCGCGTGTTAGACTGCCGGGGTCCACATCGACCCTGTGGTGCAGGGGCCCAGCACGCCACCCTTTCAAGGTGGAGATCGTGGGTTCGAATCCCACCAGGGTCGCCAAGCCTTTTTC
>Ga0187893_10007329_pt1 | contig 18149 bp, 10 predicted proteins | sample MA1701074metaG_FD_139574 | JGI IMG/M metagenome (GOLD analysis project Ga0187893, IMG submission 139574) | White microbial mat communities from a basaltic lava cave in the Kipuka Kanohina Cave System on the Island of Hawaii, USA - MA170107-4 metaG ... | reverse complement strand
CGGGATCGTCGCGGTCGGCGCCGTGACGGCCGCCCTCCGGCCGCAGACCCGCCTCGTCGCCCTCATGGCCGCCAACAACGAGACCGGGGTCCTGCAGCCGGTGGCGGAACTGGCGCGCGAGCTCGCGGCGCGCGGCATCGCGTTCCACGTCGACGCCGCGCAGGCCGTCGGCCGCGTCCCGTTCGATACCGACGCGGTGCGCGCGACGACGATCGCCCTGACCGCGCACAAGCTCGGCGGTCCGGCCGGAGTCGGATCGCTCTTCGTGCGCCGCGGTCGGCGAATCGCGCCGCTCCTGCGCAGCGGCCACCAGGAGCGCAGCCTGCGCGGCGGCACCCACAATCTGCTCGGCATCCTCGGTTTCGGCGCGGCGGCCGATTGCGTGCGCCGCCGCGGCCCGGCCGTTCCGGCGCTCGCAGGGGTGCGCGACGACTTCGAGGGCGAGCTTTCACGCCGGCTGCCGTCGATCCGCGTGGCGGGCGCCGGTGCGCCGCGACTACCCAACACCTCGAGCGTCACGTTTCCCGGCGTCGACGCCTCGCGGCTGCTGGCCGAGCTGAGCCGGCGCGGCCTCCATGCGGCCGCCGGCTCGGCCTGCCAGGCCGGTTCTCCCGAGCCGTCGCATGTGCTGCGCGCGATGGGCTACTCCGCCGAGGAGGCGCGCTCGACCGTCCGTTTCAGCTTCGGGCCGGAGCACGACCGGGGGGACGCCCGCCGGGCCGCGGAGGGCGTCGCCGCGGCGGCCGCCGGGTGCGCGCGCCCCGCTTCGGCGACCTGAACGGGAATCAGTATCTTGAGCACGGAAGTCCCGCCGGCTGCCTGCGTCGAATCGCGAACCCGGCAAGACGCCCCCTCCGAGGTGGTCCACGATGAAGCGCTCCCAGCTCCTGCTCGTCGGCGTCGTCGCGCTCGCGCTGGGGCTGGGGGGCTGGCTGGCGAAGTCGTGGCTGCGGGTCGATCCCCCCGCTCTGCCGGACCGGGACGGCGGGACGGCGGCCGAGACTGCGCGCGGACCCCGGGGCGTCGCGCCGGCGGCCGTCGAGCGCTCCTCCGAGGAGCCGCCGGAGGCGGAGCGCTCCGAGGAGATCTCTCCCGCGATCCCTCCGCCCTCGGAGTCGGCCGGCGCGCCCGGCTCCATCGTCGGTCGGGTCCTGAACCCGCAGGGCGAGCCGGTGTCGTCGGCCGAGGTCGAGCTGATGACCGGGCCTGCGATGGGGCTGCAGATCCGCCACCTCAACCATCCGACCGGTCTCGTGGTCGCGACCGACGGGGAGGGACGCTACCGCTTCGCCTCGGTCGAGCCCAGCGACGACTACATCGTCGTCGCGAGCCACGGCGACTACGGCGACTGCGAGGCGGGACCGGTCGTCGTCCCGCCGGGGCAGGAGGTGCGCGTCGCCGACGTCCGGCTGCGGGTCGGGATCCTGATCCACGGCGTCGTCACCAGCAACGGGCGCCCGGTGCACGGCGCGACGCTCACCCTGAGCAACGCCATGGAGAAGATCCGCCGCTTCCAGCCGGCGATGTTCAAGGACCGACTGAAGGAGCTCAACCTCGAGCCGATCGAGGTGAAGTCGGTGACCGACGCCGACGGCCGCTACGAGTTCGCCGCGATCCCGTTCGACACGTTCGAGCTCACGGCCGAGGCCGACGGCCTGGCGCGCATGATCCGCACCTCCCAGGGCAACTTCCTCGGCGGGAGCGCGCGCGAGCACGAGATCAACTTCGATCTCGGCCCCGCCTCCACGATCACCGGCCGCGTGGTCGACGAGGCGCGCAACGGCATCCCGGGCGCGAAGGTGACCGCGACGCTCACCAACCCGAGCGTCCGCTGCGAGGCGACGGCGATGACCGACGCGGGGGGCCGCTTCGTGCTCGACCATCTGGCGCAGGGCCAGTTCTTCCTCGGGGCCGATTGCGACGGCTTCAGCTCCTCCCACCGCGCGCAGGTCCTGGCGGGCAGCTCCGACGTCGAGATCGAGATGCGCCTGCAGGGCGCGGTGAGCGGCGTGGTGGTCGACGAGGAGACCGGCGACCCGATCACCGGCTTCGAGCTCGCCGTGCTGCAGGGCCACAAGGGGCGCGGTCCGGCCGTCGCCCGCGACAACCTCTCGTTCCGCGACAGCGGCGGCCGCTTCGAGATCCGCAACCTCGATCCAGGCCGCTACCTGATCCAGGCCACCGTCGTCGACTACGCCGACAGCACGTCGGCGGAGTTCGAGGTGGCGCGCGGCCAGGCGACCACGGGGGTGCGCGTCCCCGTCCATCGGGGCGGAAGCATCGCCGGGATCGTCGTCGATCGCGACGGCAATCCGGTGCAGCGCGCGCTGGTGAAGGTGCGCGACAACGGGACCCGCGAGAACCCCGTGTTCGGGATCCTCGGCGGGCTGGCGCTCGGTGCCCGTCGCGACAACCAGATCCGCACCGCCGAGGACGGCTCCTTCCGCATCGATCTCATCGTCCCCGACACCTACCAGGTCTTCGTCAAGTGCAACGGGTTCGCGCCGCTCCCGATCGACGACGTGGAGATCGCGAAGGGCCAGGTCCTGCAGCTCGGGCGCATCGAGCTGGCGAAAGGGGGCCGGCTCCGCGGCCGCTCCTACGATCTGGAGGGGCGGCCGCTCCCGGGCGCCACGATCGTGGCCACCACCAAGTCGGGCGACACCTACACGACCCGCTCCCAGAACGACGGCGCCTGGGAGCTGCTCGCGCTCCCGGCCGGCGAGTACACGGTCACCATCAACTCCTATCCGTCCAACCCGCCGGTGAACGCGCTGCAGGCGATCGTCTACGCCAAGAACAGCCGAAGGGAGTGCCGCGTCATGGAGGGGGACGACCTCAGCATCGACCTCCGGCTGCGCGAGCGGTGAGCCGCCGGTCGGCCGTGCGGCGCGACTCCGGAGGAGCGCGGCGCAGGGCCGATCAGGACCGCGCGGGGTCGCGCTCCGGTTCGCGCGGGCGCGGTGCGGCGTGGGTGACGAGCTCGAGGCGCAGCTCCCGGCGACCCGGCCGGCGCTCGACCAGGCGGAAGCTCAGCCCGAGCCGGCGCGCCAGCCGGCGGGCGAGCACGAGCTCCTCGACGCCGCGGCCGCGCACGACCTCGCCGAGGCGTCCGATCCGCATGCGCAGGCTGCGCCCGCTGCCGTCCACGCGCAGACGCACCGGGACGGGACGCCCGGTCCGCGGCGCGTTGGAGCGCGCCACCGCCGCGAACGCGGCCCAGAGCAGCGCCCGCAGGCTGCCCGGATCGCCGTCCACCCACGAGTTCGATTCGCAGCGGAACGCGAGGCGCGCCTCGCGATGGTCGCGCCGGATCGAGCCGAACGCCTGGCGCGCGAGCATGGCGACGTCGCACGGCCGGCTGCGCGCGTCCGACCGGTCGCGCGACGCGTCGAACATGGCGCTGCGGCGCGTTCCGGCGAGGATGGTCTCGAGGTGGCCAAGCACCTCGGCGCCGCCCGCCACCGCCTCGTCGAGCGCCGTCGTGAGGCGCGGCGCCTCGCGCTCCAGATGGAGGAACAGCGTCTTCAGGAACGCGATCGGGCGGCGCGCCTCCTCCTCGATCCAGGCGGCGTGGTCGCGCAGCCGCCGGCGCGCCCGCGACAGCCGGCCGTGCTCGACGAGCATCCGCCGGCCGAGCTGCAGCAGCGGCGAGCGCGGCGGCGCGGCGCTCTCCCGCCGCCGTCGGGCGGCCGGAGGCGCCGGCTCCGCAGGCCGCGGCGACGGCATCACGACCTGCGCCGGAGCCGCCGCGGGAGGCCGCGGCGCCGACTCGCGCGTCACCGCCACGTCGACGGCGCCGAGCAGGTTGGGCAGGGTGATCCCGGTGTCGCCGAGCATCAGCTCGCCGTGCACGCGCGTCGCGGCGCGGCGCAGCACCTCGCCCACGCCGCGCGCGACCTCCTCGCCCCGCGTCGCGTCGATCTCGAACGACGGGAATCGTCCGGTCCCCATCACCGCCTCGAGGTCGGCCGCCGGCAGACAGGCGGAGGAGTCGCGGCGGTTGAGCAGCAGGACGCCCGGGAGTTCGCCGCGCCCCGACTCCCGCATCCGCTCCAGGAACCAGGCGTAGCTGACCAGGTCCTCGCGCAGGCGCTCGCGCCGCGAGTCGGCCACGAAGATCACGCCGTCGGCCGCGGCGATCGCGCAGGTCGCGAGGTCGGTCTCGGCATCGGTCGGGTCGATCTCGCGGATCTCGATCAGGAGCCGCGCCGTCGGCTCGCCGAAGATCACGGCCGGCAGCGACGCGAGGGTGCGCGTCGAGGCGACGCCGCGGTCGCCGAGCCGCTCCCGCAGGCGATCGAGGGTGGCCGACTTGCCGGCCTGCTGGGGACCGCACAGCACCAGGCGGAGCGTCAGTTCGCGCTGCTTCGCATCGAACGCCGCCATCGCGCGCCTCGCTGCCCGTGCACGGTGCAGCCCGCGCCGCGCCCGTGATCGGACCGCGGCGGAGCCCGGAACCGGTCATCGACCAGCGGTGGCGGCGGCCCGAGCGCCCGGCCGCGCGGCGAGGCGGGAAGAAAGTTCGCGCCCTCCGTAGGGCTCAGCGGCCGGCGGACCCGCCCGGGAGGTCGATCAGCCTCGTGCCGGGGCGCGACGCCCGCCCGAGGAGCCACAGCTCGCGCGCGGCCTGTTCCAGCAGCGTCCGGAGGCCGGCGTCGGCGGCGTGGGCCGCGGCGCGCCGGCGCAGCAGCTCGGCGAGCTCGCCTCCGAGGAGCGGCTCGCGCCCCAGCCGGTCGGCGCCGCCGTCGATCAGGTCGCGCAGCTCGCCCCGCGCGGCCGCGATCGGCATGGATCCGCTCTCGATGCGCTCGATGCACGCGATCACGCGCTCGCGGAGGTCGGCGCCCGCGTCCGCCGGCTCCGCGGCCGCCGCCTCCGGCTCGCCGGTTCCCGTCCGGCCCGCCGGCCGATCGCGAGCCGCCGCGACGCCGCGCGAGAATTCGTCCGCCGGCGCGACGGCCGGCGAGCACGCCATCCCGAGCTGCGCCAGCAGGTCGGCGCCCAGCCTCCCCTGCTCGGAGATCGGTCGGCCGGCGAGCACGGCCAGCGCCTCCCGGAGCAGCCGCGCCTCGCCCTCGACCCGGCGGCGCAGCTCGCCGCCGGGACGGCCGGCGCCGGAGGCTGGTTCCTCGCGCGCGGCGAGCGCTCCCGGCACCAGCCACGTCGCGACCGCGCGCCGCAGCGGAACCACGCCGCGCCGCGACAGCTCGATCTCGAGCCACGCCTCGACCGGCGCCTGCGCGACCCGCGGCGCCTCGAGGGGCTCGTCGCCCACTCCCGGGAAGAGCACGATCGGCTGCGACCACACCCCGGCGCACGCCAGCGCGTCCCGCACCTCGAACCACGAGAGCGGCGCGCGCGGCGCGCCGGTCCGCTCCACCCAGATCCCGTGGTCGGCCCACGGCAGGCGCGGATCGCTCACCGTGTCGAGCTCGGGACCGAACGGCCCCTGCGCCTCGGCCCGCGCCTCGAACGCCTCGACCAGCAGCTCGCGCGCGAGCGCCGCCCGCTCGGGCCGGAAGCAGGCCCGGAGGAGCTCGGCGCGCAGGAGCGGGAGCTCGACGATCAGCGTCCGCAGGTGGAGCGCGGGAGTCGCCGGCCATCGTCCGAGCGCCTCCAGGAGCGCGTCGAGCTCCTCGGCGTTCACGGCGCGGCGCAGCTCGGCGACGGCGGCCTCGCGCCGCGAGTGCCGGGGATCCTCCAGGCGCGGCAGCCACTCGCCGATGGCGCCGACGTCGCCCTGGGACGCGAGCGCGAGCAGCGCGACCCGCGCGATCCGGCGCCCGCTCAATCGCGCAGCCTCCCGCGGAAGCCGAGCGAGTCGACCTGCAGCGCGGTCGCGCTGCGCAGCTCGATGCAGTCGCCCTCGGGCGGCGTCGTCATCGCGCCGGAGATCGAGAGGACCCGTTCGCCGTCGAGCACCACCTCGAGCGTGCCGGCCGAGCTGCCGCTCTCCGGCTGCCACTTGAGTTCCACGACGTGGCGCGTCGCGCGCTCGAGCCCCACCGGCGCCGAGCGCCCCTTGAGCCGCGGCTCCGACTGCAGCAGCGACGGCACGAAGAAGTGGTCGCCGAACTCGTTGAGCGTGCCGAACCAGGCCGAGAGCTGCGGCTCGTAGGTGACGTCCTTGGGCTGGTCGGGACGGAAGAAGCCGACGCAGGCGCCGCCGAGGCGGAGCGCGACGAAGTGCGGCGGCCGCGGCTCCTCCTGCGGCGCGAAGAGCTCGACGCGCAGCGCGGCGGGGCTGCGGCGGTCGAGCGGAAGGCGCAGCACCGGCCCCTCCTCGCGCGCGCGCAGCCCGCGCCTGCCGCCGACGAAGAAGAGGCGGCCGTTCTCCACCCGCTCGGCGTTGGACGTGAGCCCGAAGTCGACGCCCTCCTCGATCCGGTCGAACCGGTAGGTGAAGGTCGCGTTCCGGTCGCCCACGACCGTGCGCTCGCTGGCGTTGCGCGCGACCGCGGCCAGGACCGCCCGCGCGCGGGCGGTCCGCTTCGCCGCGGCGACGGCTCCTTCGATCCGCTCGCGCTCGAGGAGCGCCCGCCGGCCGGCGGCGCTGTCGCGCAGCGCCTGGAGCGTCCCCCACGCGGCGGCGGCCGCCGCGGGATCCTCCTCGACGAGGGCCTTCTCGAGCGCGGTCCACGCCTCCTGCGCCGCCGCCTCGTTGCGGTCGCGCCGCGCGCTCTCGTCGAGCTTCTCGTCGTTGCGCACGCGACGCAGCGCGGCGATCACGGGGTCGTCGGCGAACCTCTCGAGCTCGGCGTCGAGCCTGGCGTGGTCGCTCTTCCCGCCGAGGAGGAAGAGCGCCGCCACCCGGCGCGCGTCGGACTCGATCGCGCCCGCCGCCAGCGGCTCGAGCGAGCCGACGTCGAGGTCCTCGACGCGCAGCCCCGACCGGGCCCCGATCGAGAAGGTGCCGGCCCGCGCGTCGAAGTGGAGGCGTCCCCGCATGGCGACGCCGCCGCGGTCGCGCAGCTCCTCGGCGCCCCCGGCACGCTTCTCGAGGGCGGCGCGGGCGGCGGCGAGCAGCGCGGAGACGTCGGCGACCGCCGCGCGCCAGCGCTCCGCATCCTCGGGCGCGAGGCCTTCGGCGGCGGCGGCGGCCTGGCGCGCGCCCTCCACGTCGCGATCCTCGAGCAGCCGCCGCAGCAGCCCCTTGCGCTCCCCGTCCCCCTCGAGCAGCCGCGCGAGGGCGTCCCGCCGGCGCTGCGCGATCCGCCGGTCGCGGATCCCCTCGAGGCGCGCGTCGTACTCGCGCCACGCCTCCTCGAGCTCCGCCGGGATCGCGCCGGCGCCGGCGAGCGCCGCGATCGAGGGCGCGAGCGTCCTCTCGAGCTCCCGCCGACGCGCCGCGGGGTCGACCTCCGCCTCGTCCTGCTCGGCGGCCGCGCCGTCGGCGTCGCAGGCGGTCCGGATCGCGGCGAGAAGGTCGCGGCGGCGCCGGTCGATCACGTACTCGAGTTCGTCGAGCCCGGTCTCGACCAGCGCGGCGGCGGGATCGCGGTCGACCTCGTTGCGCACGATCTCCGGCCAAGCGCGCTCGACCTCCGCGTCGGTCAGGTCGGCCGCGAGCTCGACCCCGGCGTCGGCCAGCTCCTCGCGCGTGGCGGCGACGCACGCGGCGCGCTCCCGCCGCGGGTGGCCCTCGAACAGCGCGCGCACGTCGCCCAGGCGCCCCTCGTCGTAGGCGGCCTCCACCTCGGTGGTGAGCCGGTAGCGCTCGTCGAGCAGCGCGGCGCCCACCCGCCGCCGCACCCGCTGCGCCAGGGCCTCGATCTCGGCGGCATGCTCGGCCGAGAGGCGGCGCACGCACTCCTGCGGGTCGACCTCCGCGGCGACGAGCGCCGCCTTGAGCTCGCGCGGGACGATGCGCGCGCAGCGCTCCGCGAAGTCCGACTCGAACGTGCGCGCGGCGCCGGCGAAGTCGGCGCGGGCGAGCGCGCTGCGCGGGGCGGCGCGCGCCGCGGCGGCGGCGCCCTCGAGCTCGCGCTCGAGCGCCCCGTGGGCGCGCGTCTTGAGGTCGACGCGGGCGCGCGCCGACGCCGAAGTGAGCACTCCCTCGCGGCGCCATTCGCCGATGCGCGCCAGGATGCGGGCCGGCGCCTCGGCGCCGCGGTCGAGCGAGCCGGCGAGATCGGCGAGCAGCCCGTCCTCGCGATCGCGCGCGTCGGCGACCGGATCGCTGCGCGGCCCGCGGTCGCTCAGCAGCGCGAACGCCGTCACCGCGGTGACCACCAGGGCGGCGCCGGCGAGCAGCCACGGCTTCACCGGACGCGCCGGCGCCTCGGCCGACTCCTGCCAGGAGAGGCCGACCGATTCGTCGTCGGCACCGGCCGCGAGCCCCGCGCGCACGCGCTCGAGGTCGGCGACCAGCTCGGGCGCGGACGCGTAGCGCCGCCGCGCGTCCTTCGCGAGCAGCCGGGCGAGGAGGCGCGAGAAGCTCGGGGGGAGCGACGGGACGATCTGCTCGGGCGGCCGCGGGCTCGAGTAGAGCACGTCGTGCAGCATCTCGCCCACGCTCTGGCCCCTCACCACCGGCTCGCCGGTGGCGAGGTGGTAGAGCGTGGCGCCGAGGCTGTAGAAATCGCTGCGCAGGTCGACGCGCCTGGGGCTGCGCACCTGCTCGGGCGCCATGTACTGCGGCGTGCCCACCGTGATCCCGTCCTGCGTGAGCGAACGGTCGCGCGTGGCGCGCGCCAGCCCGAAGTCGGTGAGCTTCACCGACCCGTCCTTCCCGAGCAGGATGTTGCCCGGCTTGACGTCGCGGTGGATCACGCCGTGGCTCGCGGCGTGGCCGAGGGCGAGCGCGACGCGCTCGCCGATCAGGAGCACCTCGCGCAGCGGCAGCCTCCCGCGCTCGATCAGGAGCTGCTTGCAGCTGCGCCCCTCGACCAGCTCCATCACGAAGTAGACCAGGTCGCCGACCTCGCCGAAGTCGATCGACCGCACGATCGCCGGATGGTCGAGGCGCGCGAGCACGCGCGCCTCCTTGCCCAGCCGCGCCAGGGCCAGCCCGGGATCGATCTGGTCGCGGCGGATCACCTTGATCGCCACCCGGCGGTCGAGCCCCTTGTGGCGCGCGCGATAGACGGAACTCATGCCGCCCGAGCCGAGCAGCTCGAGGATCTCGTAGCCGGGGATCGGCTGGGTCAGGTCGCTCGCCCGCGGGTCCGCCACTCGAGCTCCCTCCGTCGCGTCACTTCGCCGCCGCGGCCGCGCACGCCCGCCGCAGCTCGCCGTCCAGCCGCGGCGCCGGGGTGCCGAGCGCCGCGAAGGCGCGCGCGTGCGCGGCGGCCGCCTCGGCGCTCATCGGGCTGACCACGCCGCGCGGCCAGGCGTCGCGCAACGCGGCCAGGAAGCGCAGGAACGGCTCGTGCCGCTCGCGCAGCAGCCAGTCGATCAGCACCATCGACTTGGCCACCTCGTCGGGCGTGATGGTGGAGAGATCGCGCTTGAGGATCGGGTCGAGCGGCGGATCGCGGCCCTCGGCGATCGACTTGACCGCGTCGGCGAACCACGAGGCTCGGGAGAGGAGCTCGTCCTTGCGCACGCCGTCCGAGCCGTAGCGCTGTCCCGAGACGCACGAGATCACGTTGCGCTGCAGCACCGCGTGCTCGAGCCAGGCGGCGTAGCCCTCGTCGAGCCAGGTCGGAAGGAACTTGAAGTTGTAGCCGTGGCGGTTGAGCAGGACGTGGCCAAGGTGATGGATCGTGTGCGCGGTGGTGTCGTCGAGCACGCGCGCCCCCTTGAACGTCGCCGACGTGCCGTGCGGATCCCACCAGAAGAAGCCGTCCACCCGCGCCACGCCCTCGGCCCAGCGCCGGTCGACCTTCGGCTCGTCCCGGGCGAAGAAGCGGGCGAAGAGGCCGAAGTCCTCGCGCGTCCCGACGACCACCGCGAGGACCTTCTGGCCGCCCAGCCACTCCAGGTCGGACTCCGACTCGCGCAGCGAGCGCGCGGCCGCGGAGAAGCCGCGCTCGCACGCGTCGCGCAGCGCCGCGGTGTGCTCCTTCCCGAACGCCGTGGCCACGATCACGTGGTCCCCCGCCGCCGTCGCGAGATCGAGCGTCGCCTCGCGCGCGAAGCCGCGCGCGCGCCGCAGCGGCACCGCCTCGCTCGCGGCCACCCACTCCTCGCCCACCTGCACGAGCCCGCGCGCGCGCTTCGCGTCGTCGGCGCCCAGCCAGCGGCCGTCGACCAGCTCGTCGCCGCGCTCCAGGTGCTCCTTGTCGCCGGGTGTGACCCAGCGCCCGCCGAAGGGGACGAGCCCGCGCGCACGCATCGCCGCCTCCTCCGCGGCGCGCACGCGGGCGTCGCGCTCTTCGGGGGTCATCCAGCGGCCCTCGTGACGCACGCGCCCCAGCGCTAGGTTGGCCCCCTCGTGCCCGGCATCGGCCGCGAGCGTCCGGTCGAGCAGCCGCCGCCGCTCCTTGCGCAGCCCCTTCTCGCCGGCGAACTCGGCCAGTTCGAACCACTGCTGCGCGCGGGCGCCCTCGGGGAGCGCGGCCTCGCGTTTCGCCAGCTCCTCGCGCGGGGTCAGCCCCTTCTCGATGCGCGCCACCCGGCTCCGATCGATCGTCTGGCGGCCGAAGCGCGTCTCGACCGTGATCGAGTCGCGCCCCTCGGCGACGACGCGCCCCTCGATGGTGCCGCCCTCCTTGAGGTGCACGACGTCGCCCCGCGCCGCCGACGCGACGACCCCGCCCGCGAGGAGCGCCAGCACGAGCCGCGCGGCCTTCACGCCGGCTCTCCCTCGCTGCGCTCGATCTCCTCGGCCGGCGGGGTTGCCGAATCCCCGGCGGTCGCCTCGCCGTTCTCGCTCACGTCCGCCTCGGCGGAACCGGCGGCCGGCGCGCTCCCCCGCCCGTCGCTCCCCATGCCGTACTTCTCGAGCTTGCGCTGCAGAGCGAACCGGCTGATGCCGAGGATCTCGGCGGCGCGGCTCTTGTTGCCCCCCGCCTCGTCGAGCGCGCGCCGGATCTCGCTGCGCTCGAGCGCCTCCACCCGCCCGGTGAGCCCCTCGTGGGTCGGGCCCTCCTGCGGCGCCGCCATTGCGCGGCGGATGCGCTCGGAGAGGCGATCGAGCGTGATGGGGTCGTCGGCGAACGTGATCAGCATCCGGATCTCGTTCTCGAGCTCGCGCACGTTGCCCGGCCAGGAGTAGGCGCACAGGACGTCGAGCACCTCGGGCCGCATGCGCAGCTGGCCGCGCCCCGTCTCCCGGATGAAGCGCTTCATGAAGTGGTCGACCAGGAGCGGCACGTCCTCCCTGCGGTCACGCAGCGGCGGCAGCCGCATCGGCAGCACGTTCAACCGGTAGAGCAGGTCCTCGCGGAACTCGCCGCGCGCCACCAGCTCGGTCAGGTCCTTGTTCGAGGCCGAGATGATGCGGACGTCGACGCGCACCGGCTCGCGGCCGCCGACCGGGCGGAACTCGCCCTCCTGCAGGAAGCGCAGCAGCTTCTTCTGCACCTCGGGGCTCATGTCCCCGACCTCGTCGAGGAAGAGCGAGCCCTTGTGCGCCATCTGGAGCAGGCCCTTCTTGCTCTGGCGCGCCCCGGTGAAGGCGCCGCGCTCGTAGCCGAAGAGCTCGCTCTCGAGCAGCGAATCGGGCAGCGCCGCGCAGTTCTCCGAGACGAAGCGCATCTGCGCGCGCGGGCCGTTCTCGTGGATCGCGCGCGCGATCAACTCCTTGCCGGTGCCGCTCTCGCCGGAGATGTGCACCGGGAAGTCGCTGGCGACCACGCGATCGAGCAGACGGAACAGGTCCATCATCGGCTTGCTGCGGCCGACGATGCGCGAGTAGTCGTTGCCGCCGGCCAGCGCGCGCTCGCGCAGTCGCGCCCGCGCCTCGACCAGCTCCACCTCCTGCACGGCGACCCGGCGCTTGAGTTCCTCGTTGAGAAGGCGCACGCGCTCCTGGCTCTCCTCGAGCTGACGGTTCGCCTCCACGAGGTGGCTGACGAGGCGGGCGCGGTGCACCGCCACGGCCGCCTGGCCGGCGAACGCCTCCGCCAGGCGAAGATCCTCCTCGTCGAACGCTCCCTTGGTCATGCGGTGATCGACGTAGACCGCGCCGATCGTCTCGCCCTGCGCGACCAGCGGGACCACCAGCACCGAGCGCAGCCCGAGGTTGCTGATCGACTGCACCCCCTCGAAGCGCTGGTCGTCGCCGGCGTTCACCGAGAGGATCGACTTGCCGGTCTCGAACACCTTGGCGGCGATCGAGCGCGAGATGGCCAGCTCCGGCTCGGGAACCTGGTCGCCGTCGAAGTTGCGCGCGGCCACGAAGGTGAGCTTCTCGGCCGCCTCGCGCAGGATCAGGAAACCGCGCTCCGCGCCCGCGAGCTCGATCAACGAGTCGACCACCAGGTTGATGAGCTTCTCGACGTCGGTCTCGGTCGAGAGCGCGTGCGAGATTCGCTGCAGCCGCAGGTGGTTGCTGCGCTCCCGGGTCAGGCGGCGCACGAGGTCGTCGCTCGGCAGGCTCGGGCGGGCGACCAGCGAGGTCTCGTTGGGGTCGGGCTCGCGCTCGAAGAAGATCCGGGTCGTCCCGATCGCGACGACGTCGCCGGCCCGGAGATCGCCGCTCAGCACCTGCTGGCCGTTCAGGAACGTGCCGTTCTGGCTGCCGACGTCGACCACGGTCGCGTGGCCGTTCTCGAGGTCGATCCGGCAGTGGGCCCGCGAGGCGAGCCGGTCGTTGATGCGCAGGTCGGCGCCGGTGCCGCGGCCGATCAGCACCGACGGACGTTCGACCGCGATCTCGCGGCGCTCTCCCTCGGCGTGGATGATGAAGCGGGGCATTCGGATCGCTCCTCACACCGCCGCGACCGGCTCGAGCAGCGACTCCGCCGCGCTCAACGCGTCGGCGGCCGTGAGCGACGTCATGCAGCGGTGATCGAGAGGGCAGGTCTTGAGATGGCACGGTCCGCACTCGACGTCGACGCGCACGACGCGCGTGCGCTCGAGGTTGCTCGCGGTGTGCCGCGGATCGGTGGGTCCCATCAGCACGACGACGGGCGTCCGGAACGCGGTGGCGACGTGGCGCGGGCCGGTGTCGGTGGTGACGAGGAGCCGCGCGCGGCGCAGCACCGGCTTGAGCAGCTCGAGCGCGATCGGCGCCGCCGCGGTGTCGACGGCCGGAGGTCCGGCCGCGCGCGCGATCGAACGGGCGAGCTCCTCCTCGCCCGGTCCGCACAGGACGAGCGTGCGCCAGCCGTGGCGCGCGTGCAGCCCGCGCACGGTGTCGGCGAATCCCTCGACGGTCCAGTGTTTCGACGACCCGAACGACGCGCCGGGGCTGGCGGCCGCGAACGGCTCGTCGCGCCCGACGCCCAGGCGCGCGAGCGCCGCGTCGGCCCGCTCCTCCTCCTCGCGCGAGATCTCAAGCTCGAGCCGCTCGTCCCCGTCCTCGACGCCGACGGCCCGCAGCAGATCGAGATAGAGCCGGGTCATCGGAATCGGGAGGCGGCGGCGTCCCGCCATCGCGGCTCGCGGCTTCACGTCGAGGAACGCGAATCGCTCGCGCGTCCAGTACCCGAGCCGCACCCGGGGACGAGCCGCCGTCGCCAGCAGCGCTCCCGACAGCGAGTGCGGCAGCACGACGAAGAGGTCGGGGGCGAACCGACGCAGCTCGCGGCCCGCCCGCCACCACCCGAGCAGTCCGCCGTGGCGGCCCTTCGGCTCGAGGGCGAACCATCGATCGACCGAGCGGGAGCCTTGGAGCAGCCGGACGACAGGCCCGGTGGCCGCGGCCGAGATCGCGGCGCGCGGGAACGCTCGGCGAAGCGCGCGCAGCGCTGGGGTCGCCATGACGGCGTCGCCGACCCAGTTGGGGAGTCGGATGACAATCGACTGAAAGCAGCCGTCCAGCGCGTCCAAGCCCGTCTCACTCCGCACAGTGACGCCGCACATTCTAAGAGCGAAACGTCACTCGGTAACGAGCGAAGACGCGCAGCTGCCGGGGGAGACGCCTCCGGAACGCGATGGGACGGGAATCAGTTGCCGAATGCGGGGAGGAGACCGGCGAGAACCGGGTTCGAACCGATCACGGGGATCCCGGTCCGCGAAGCCGCGAGGAGGAGCGCCCGAGCGGTGGCGGGATCGCTCGCGCCGCGGCCGAGGACCAGGCCCGATCGCGGGCGCGCGCCGCCGGAGCGGAAGCGCGCCTTCGATTCCGTGAACGCCGGAGAGACGAAGTTCTCGCGCTGCGCCGCGAAATCGGTGTGGTGAAGGCGCATCGCTTCGCGGCCGTCGACCAGCGGCGCGTTGCGGAATCGCTCCGTTCCGGCCTGCTCGCGCATCCGCTCCCGCTGCGCGTCGGGGCCGCTCTCGGAGGAGAAGGGCCAGATCCACACCAGGAAATCGGTGGTTGCGGCCCCGGTGGTGGCGACGGCGGTGGCGGTGGCCGAGGTGGCGGCGCCGGCGGCGCGCCCCGCGCTGCTGCAACCTGCCGCCGCCGCGACGAGCGCGAGCGAGGCCAGCGCGCGGCGAGCGGGGACCAGGGCGTTGACGGCCACGCAGAGCTCCGGGACGGCGGGTTCCATTCCCCCGCGGAACGGAGCCTTCTACCCGGCCGCAGGAGGAGCGGCAACACGCGCCCCGACGAGGCCGGAGCCGCGGCTCCCGGCGACCTGCGCCGCCCAGCCGTCCCAGAGCGCGTCGATCCCGCGCAGCGCCTGCAGTCGGGCGCGCGCCCCGGCGCCCGTTCGTACGGTTCCCTCCCGATCGGCGAGCAGCGAAAGCGCGGCCGACGCGAACTCCTCGGCGCTTCTCGCGGCGATCACCCCTCCCACCTCCTCGGCGAGTTCACGCTGGGCACCGACCGGACTGGCGACTGCCGTGAGGCCGCTCGCGAGGCAGGTGAGCAGCCGTGCCCCGCACTTTCCGCGGGTCCAGGGATCGTCGGGGAGCGGAGCGAGTCCGATCGTCGCCTCGGCGAGCGCCTCCCTCTCCGCAGCGAGCGACCAGTCGCGGAACTCCGCGCCGGGGAAGGCTTCGTCGCCGGCGAGCCCGCTGCCGACGACGATGAGTCTCACGCGCGGCCGTGCCGCGCGGATCCGCGCCCAGGCCGGTCCCAGGTCGCGAAGGTATCGGAAGGTCGCGCGCTGGCCGATCCAGACCAGCGCCCCCGCTTCGGCCGGCGCCCGATCGCCCGGCGCCGCGGGCGGCTGCGGAGGCGCCGGCGTCGGCAGGTGGAACGCGCGCACGCCGAACACCGACAGCTCGCCGGCCAGCGTGCGCGATCCGGCCAGCACCGCATCGGCGCGCCGCAGCAGCGCGCCGGCGCGCACTCGCCGGCTCCACGACTCGAACGGCGGATGATCGCGCCTCCAGATCGCGTCGTCGACGTCGACGACGAGGCGGCGCGCCCGCGCCCGGAGCAGCGCGCTCTCCCACGGCAGGAGGAGCCGACGCTGCACCAGCGCCGCGTCGAACGCGCGCGCCGCCGCGAGCTCCCGCCAGCGACGCGGTCCGCTGCCCGGCAGCGCGACTCTCTCGACGGCATGTCCTTGGGCCTCGAGCCGGCGCGCGAAGGGCTCGAGGCGCAGCCGCGCGCTCGGCCCCTCCGCGTCCTCGAGGAGCGCGAGCAGCCTCACCGCGGCGCCCCCTGCGTCCGGTCCGGGCCGCACCGCTCGAGGAGCGGCTCGAGGCGCGCCAGGTGCTCCTCCCAGCCGAGCGACCGCCCGGCCGCGCGCGCCTCGTCGCGCGCCCTCTCGCCGGCCGCGAGCAAGGCGTCGATCGCCCCTCCAAGCGCGCCGGCGTCGGCGGGATCCTCGACCACCCGCCCTCCCCCCTCCTCGAGCAGCGCCGAGGCGCCGTTCGCGCTCGTGGTCACGACCGGGACCCCCGCGACCAGCGCCTCGAGCGTGACCAGCGCGCAGGGATCGTAGAGCGTCGGATGGATCAGCAGGTCGCAGGCGGCGAGGAGCGCCGGCGCGTCGGGTCGCTCGCCGAGGAATCGCACCGCGCCCCCCACGCCGTGGCGGCGCGCCGCCTCCGCGTGGCGCTTCGGCGCGCCGCGGCCGACGACGACGAGCAGCGCTCCGTCGCGTCCGGCGTCGCTGCGGGCGAGCGCCGCGATCGCGAAGGGCAGCCCCTTGAGCTCGAAGTCGTGCGCCACGAAGGCGAGCAGGCGCGACGACTCCGTCGCGCCGAGGGCCGCGCGCGCGCGCCGCCGCTCCGCCGGCCGGGCGGCCGTCTCGATCGGCTCGCGGTCGACGGCCGGCCAGATCAGCTCGACCCGCGGGTTCAGCGAACCGTAACGGCGCAGCACGTCGTCGCGCACGAGCGGGGAGACGGCCAGCGTGAGCAGCCCCGGCCGGCGCGCGAAGACCTCGCGGTCGGCGCGCGCGAAGAAGCGGTGGCGCGGCGAGAGGCGATGGAGCGCCGCGCGCAGCCGCCGCCTCCACGGTGCGCGCTCGCAGCGCAGCCGCGCCTCGACGCTCGCGGCCCAGGTTCCTCCGTGCGGCTGGTAGGCGTCGACGTCGAGCACGTGGCGGATGCCGAGGACGGGCGAACATCCGTCCCGCCGGGCGCGCTCGCACGCGGCCGCGGCGAAAGCGCGCTCCCGTCCGGCCCGCGTGAGCGCCGGCGCGGCGACCGGGACGATCTCGACCCCGTCGGACGGCGGCGTCCCGTCTCGACAGTAGACGCGCACCTGGTGCCGGCGCGCCGCGAGGCGGGCGGCGAGTCCGGAGAGGTAGCGCTCGGTCCCGCCGCGGCGGGCGTCGAAGTGGTCGAGCACGATGCCCAGCCGCATCGCGGGGCCCGTCAGGCGCGGGGCGCCGGCCGGCCGTGCCGGCGCTCGCGGCGCGCGATCCGGTCGGCCTTCGCGACGGCCGCGCGCGCGAGCGACCGGGCGAGCCGTCGGTCTCCGCGCGCGTAGATCTCGAGCGCCCTCCAGCGCTCGCTTCTGCTCGCCCCGGCCGCGCGTGCCGAGAACTCGAGCGCCGCGAGATCCTTGGTGCGCGCGCGCGCCGGCAGCCGCGGCCGCAGCGCCACCCGCGTCGCGTCGATGAGGACGAGGCCGCGGGATCCGTTCCGCTCCTCCACGAGGAAGTGGTCGAGGTAGAGGTCGCGGTGGACGAAGCCCGCCGCGTGCAGCCGTCGGGCCAGGAGCGCCGCGTCGGCCAGGAGCCGGCGCCGCTCGCCCGCGCCCGCGCCCGCCGGCGGCAGCTCGAGCAGCCGTTCACGCACGCTCGATCCGGGCTCGACGGCGGCGGTCCAGAGCACCGAGGGGCCGCCCTCGCGCCGCCCGACCGCGACGATGCGCGGCGTAGGGACGCCGATCGCGGCGAGCGCCCGCAGCGCGAGATACTCGCGGAACGCGAACGCGCGGCCGCGCCACGGGGGGTCCTCGAACCGCTTCCCGAACCACGTGCCGCGCGCCTCGCCGGCAGGCGCGAGCCAGCGCAGGTTGGTGCGCCCGTCGCGGGCGCGCACCGCAACCGCGCCGGCCGGCGCGAGCCACTCGTCGATGCCGGTCCGCGCCTCGCGCTCCGCCGACGCGGCGAACGCCTCGGCCACGAGCAGCCGCTGCCGGTCGCTGCGCCACTCGCGGTGCGGCCAGTCGCGCGGGACGCGCGCGTGGCGCAGGAGGCGCGGACGCTCGCGTTCGATCGCCGCCGCCAGCGCGCGCCGGAGCGCGCGGTCGGGCTCGTAGGCCCGCAACAGCCGCGCGCGCGCGGCGAGCGGCCAGCGCTCGCGCGCCACCGTCGCGAAGAGCGCCGCCAGGTCGGACGCGCGCGCCCGCGGCGACGGCCGGCCGCTCGAGAGCGCGGCGTCGCCCACGTCGAGCCAGCCGACGCTCCCGTCGGCGCCGACGACGATGTGCCAGGCGAAGAGGCGGCGGTGGTGCACCCCGCGGCGATGGAGCGCGGCGAGGGCGGCGCCGAGGGTCTCGCTCTCCCGCCGACGCTCCGCCGGCGAGGCCGATCCGAGCCACTCGTCGAGCGCCCGCCCCGCGAGCTCTCCGAGGACGAGGAGGGTCGCCCCGTCGGCGCGCCGCGCGCAGGCGAAAAGCGGCGCGACGCGTCCGCCGCGCCGGGCGATCTCGGTCAGGCGGCGCTCCTCGCGGCGCGCGCGGCGCGCCAGCGCCGGGTCGAACCACTTGAGGTAGAGGGTGGGGCGCTCCCCCGCGCGAT
>Ga0187893_10007328_pt1 | contig 18155 bp, 14 predicted proteins | sample MA1701074metaG_FD_139574 | JGI IMG/M metagenome (GOLD analysis project Ga0187893, IMG submission 139574) | White microbial mat communities from a basaltic lava cave in the Kipuka Kanohina Cave System on the Island of Hawaii, USA - MA170107-4 metaG ... | reverse complement strand
GCGCGCCATTCAACTGCTGGAGATGGTGTCGCCGGGCATCCGGCTGGCGGGTGGCTTGGCGGACTCATCGGCGCCGCCGGCGGCGCCGGATCCGGTCGAATTGCCGATGCAGTGGCTGATCCGCAAGCTGGGCCGCGCCATCGAGCCGGGCGAGGTGCGAACCATTCTCGAATCGCTCGAATTCGCCGTGACCGAGCCGCGGCCGGGAGTGTTTTCGGTGAAAGTGCCGGGCTGGCGCGCCACCAAGGACATCTCGATCAAAGACGACCTGGTTGAGGAAGTGGGCCGCATGGTGGGCTACGACACCATCACGCCGCTGGCTCCCGTTGTTCCCACCCAGCCGCCGCCGGATAATCCGCGCCGCCGGCTTCATCGCGCCTTGCGGCGATTGACCGCCGCGCAGGGCTTCGATGAAGTTTATAACTACTCCTTCGTCAGTGAAGATACTGCGGTCCGGTTCGGGTTTCCCGTCAAGGCGCATGCGGCGGTGGCCAACCCGATTTCCTCCGAACAGAGTCTGCTGCGGATGAGCCTGATTCCCGGCCTTTGGAAGAATACCCTCGACAATAGCAGGCATTTCGATTCCTTCCGGATCTTCGAGCTCGGCTACGAGATTCACAAGAAACAAGATGAGCTGCCCGACGAAATCCCGCACCTGGCGGCGGTGATCTACCAGCGTGGAAGAGAAGCTGGTCCTTTCTTCGAGGCCAAACGCTTGGCCGAATGCCTGATGCCGGGCTGCGAAGTACGCCCGCGGCAGGCGCGGCTGTTCGAGCATCCGGCGCGCACCGCGGAGGTCCTATGGAACGGCGGCGTGGCCGGACGCCTGTTCGAGTTTCACCCCGGGTTCGTCGAAGGGCGGGCGGTTGTACTGGATGTCGACCTCGCCGCGCTGGAGCGCCTTGCGCCGGAGCCGAAGCGCTACCGGCAGATACGGCGCTACCAGGAGAGTGCCTTCGATCTGTCGGTGATCGCTACCGCACGCGCGCTGGTTGGGGATATCGAGAAGCAGCTCACGGCGCTGGCCGGTCCGCACTTGGAGAGCGTGGCTTTCCTCAGGCAGTATGAAGGCGCGCCGTTAGCCGCGGGCAGCAAGAGCGTCTCTTTCCGCGTAACGGTGGCCGCGAGAGACCATACCCTATCAAGCGAAGAAATCGCCGCTATCCGCGACCGCATGATAGAAGGCATGCGCTCGGCGGGTTTCGACATGCGCGTCTAGTAAATTTTGGTTACGCGCGGGAGGAGAGTTCTTTGCCTCATATCGACGGACTTCCCGATGTCCCCGGATCGAACTCATCTACGATACCGGATATTTTTTTAGTTATTTTCCTCCGGTTCACTTACCGCGAAACCGGAACGTCAGTCCCGCCATAAAAGTAATCGGATACCCGGGAGTGCCGTGAATGGCCGGCGCCGCCGCACCCCCGCGATAGGGTCGCGATTCGATGTAGTTCTGCGTCTCGTAATAGAAGCGGTCCGTGAAGTTGTCGATGGAGAAGTTGAAGTCCACGTTCCGCCGAAGCCGCCGTACGATGCTCATATCGAAGACGGTGTGGCCGCTGGCCAGTATGCTCAAATCCGCCCCGTCGAGCGCGTAGTGATTTATCGCGCGCATTCGCAGCGACGCGCTCCAGCCTCGCCAGTTGGAAAGCGTAAGCCCGGCGTTGGCCACGAATCGTGGCGCGCGATCCACGTATAGCCGCGGCGTTGTGCCTCGATAGTACGCATTCAGCACTTTTGTCACTCCGGCCTGCAGGCTCACGCGGCTTGTGATGCTGGCGCTTGCTTTCGCCTCATAGCCGTAGGCCCGGCTGGGTCCCTTGAATTCGAGCGTGCCGTCATCGGCCACGTATACCAGTTCATTCGACCTGTCGATCCAGAAGGCGTCCGTCGCAAGAGAAAAGCGGCCGAAATCGTGCGAAGCGCCGATCTGGAAAAAATCGGTGACCGCCACGCGCGTGGCGTCACGACGCTGGAGGATGCTTCGCGCGTCGATCGAAGAGATACCGCGTCCGTAGTTGGCATGCAGGGTGACCGGCGCCCGGCTGGACGGCGTGAGGGCTACGCTCAGCTTCGGCTGCAGCAGGCCGCTCGTTTGTGCCGCTTGTCCGAACGGCTCGACGCGGTCCCGAACATCGAAACGGAACAAATCGTATCGCAGCCCTCCGCCCACCTGCAACCGGTTGCGCCACAGGCTCCAGTTGTTCTGCATGTAGCCTGCGCCATTGCTGACGTGCGCGTTGGCGCGGGTTGCCACTCCCAGGGGCGTCCGCAGCAGGCGCGGATACAACCCGACATTGATCTGATTGTCGTGGAAATTGGCCCCCGTGGTGAGAAGCCCCGTCGTGCCACCCCACTTGAGCGGACGCAGATACTGGGCATTCGCCCCTTCCGTCAGCCGGGAATCGTGTTGCTGGATCCCATCTCCGGTCTCCGTGTTGTTGAGGAAAAACGTGAAGTTAGAGTACAAGTCGAATAGCGACCTCGTAAGGAACCCGTCCAGCTTCCACAGCGATCCGTTGCCGCTCTCCTGCCGGTAATAAAAAGCCGCCGTTCCCGCTCTCATCCGGCCGCCATCGCCGGCATCCAGGAATCCGTAAGGGTTCAGCCGTCCGGCAGCCACTTCGTTCAAAGGGATCTGTCCGGAACTGTCGAAACGGTTGGCGCCGCCGTTCAGCTTAAACGAAAAGCTGCGTCCTGAATCGTTGCGCCGCGTCCAGTTTGCCGTAACATTATCCCGCCGGTAATTTAGCGGCTTCACAAACGGCCCGTTGCTGTCCGAGCCTTCGTAGGCGATCAGCGTATCGCCCCGGCGGGTGACCGGGCTGAACGCCAGAAACCCGCGTTTGGTCTGGAAAGAGCCACCTTGGATTCGCGCTGTCCACTCATCGGGCATCGACTCCCGCAGCCGGATGTGAACTACGCCAAGCCCGCTAAAATCCCCGTATTCAGCCAGAAACGGGCCGTTGATGATCCTTGCTTCCTCCACTAGTTCCGGCGTCATGCTTTTCAGCGACCCCAGGTAGCCCTGCCCGTGGCCCTGCGTAGTCTGGTTCTGTTGCACATTGTCGACCAGGATTTTGAGCCCGCCGTTGACCCCGCCGTGGTCCAGGTTGAACCCGAACCGGCGCACTTCAATCGACTTGCCCCCGCCTTCATGCTGTCCGGCGTTGATACCGGCCATCAGTTGGTGAAACACCTGGTCGTCGCGTGAGAACAGCGTTTTTTCAAACACCTCGGCATTGCGCAGATCGAGCGCCGGTTCAACCGCCGATGCCGTGATTACGACGCTGGTATGAATCTTGGGCAACTCCAGTTTTTTGGGCGGTTCCTCCGCGGCGGCGCCAAGCGCCAGCAGCAAAGCTGGTAGCACGAATCGATGCATCGTAACACCATATATTACGCAACTTGGCCCCCGGTTGGATTGGACCGGAAACAAAATTCTGGTAACAGGCGGCTTTGAGCCTGGCGGCTTCCGGCTGCGCTATAGTGAAACTCCCCAAAAAACCTGACAGGAGAGAGACATGCCTCACATCGAAGAACATCCCGCCGGTGAGTTTTGCTGGTTCGAGCTCGGCACCAGCGACCAGGCCGCGGCAAAGAATTTTTATTGCAGCCTTTTCGGTTGGTCGGCCGACGATTTTCCAATAGGGCCGGGAGGATTCTACACGACCTTCAATATCGAGGGCCGCAGTTGCGCGGCCGCCTACACGCTGGAAAAACAAATGGTCGAACAGGGTATTCCTCCGCATTGGATGATCTACGTCGCTGTGGATAGCGCCGATGCGGTTGCGGCCAAATGCACCGGACTCGGCGGCAAGGTGCTTCAACCTCCCTTCGACGTCTTCGATTTCGGCCGGATGGCAGTGCTCCAGGATCCCACCGGCGCTACCTTCAGCATTTGGGAAGCGCGCAAACACAAAGGTTCGGCTATCACCGAAGTCCCAGGAACAATGAATTGGGGTGAGCTGAGCACCAATGATCCGGCGCGCGCTGTCGAGTTCTACTCCGGCCTGTTCGGCTGGAAGATGATGACGGGAGAAGGCGGCGATTATCTTCACATCAACAACGGGAAACAGATGATCGGCGGCATTCCGCCGGCCGCCCATCGCGACCCCAACGTCCCGCCGCACTGGCTGATGTACTTTACCGTTACCGACTGCGACGCGACTGCCGCAAAAGCATCAAGCATGGGTGCAAGCCTGCTGCTGCCTCCCATGACGATGGAGAAAGTGGGCCGCTTCGGGGTGATCCGCGATCCGCAAGGCGCTGTCTTCGCCATTTTCCAGCATCTCAATGAAGGCTGAGGCCTATTTCAGCAGCTCCCCGGCAATGTCGAATCGGAGCCGCCCATGCGCCTCGCGCAGCGCCCGCTCCACTTCGCTTGCCGATTCCGCCCGCGCGAACAGGAAGCCGGGATAACTGTTGGACTCCGGAAGCGGCTGCATGTACTGGCCGTCTTTGGCGGTGATCAGTACGTCTTCTATTCCCGTGACTGCGCGCGCCTCTTCCACGCCACTGACGCCGCGGAACACACCGGCCTTGGGAACCGGAATCATCATGACCCCGGAAGCGGCATCCATTAGTTCCCAGCCGCTGGTATCCTCTCCGAGTGCATGCCGCAGGATCAGCTCTTCGAGCGGCGCGCCTCCTTGAAAGCGCAACACTTTGGCGCATAATCCGCCGATAGGCCGCGCCGCGATTTCGAGCACCCAAGCACCTTGCTCATTAAGACGGAACTCTCCGTGCACCGGCCCGTGGTCCAGGCCCAGCGCCGCTATCCCGCCCTCGAGCACGGCAATCAGCATACGTTGCACCTGTGCGGGATGGCTTGAAGGGGTCAAATAAATCGTCTCTTCAAAATAAGGGCCGTCGAGCGGATCCGGTTTGTCAAAAACCGCTAAAACGCGACAGCGCCCTTTAGTAACTAATGCCTCGACGGCAAATTCTTTGCCCGGAATGAACGACTCCACCTGTACATACTGGTCCCGGTCATCTCGCATGCGCAGGATATCAGGATCGCTCAGCAGTTTCTCAATCCGCCGGAACGCCGCCAGAAACTCCGCCGGCGAATCGGCCCGGATCACCCCCCGGCTTGCCGATAGTCCCAGCGGCTTCAGCACCGCGGGATACGCAATCTGGCGCGCCACCTCTACCGCGTCCGAAGAGAGCGGAATCCGGCGGTACTCCGGTTGCGGCAACCCCGCGGCATGAAACCGCTCCTTCGACAAAAATTTGTTCCGCGCCGCCTCCACCGCGGCCGGCGCATGAAACAGCAGCCCGCAACGTTCGGCAAACAGCGCCGCCAGAAACGTCGCGCGGTCGCCTAGCGCGGCGATTCCCGTGAATGGCCCTCGCCCGCGGTGCGCTCCCATTAGCGTTTCCAGCGACCCCGCCGGATCCTCGAAGCGCACCGCCACTGCATCGTCTCCCCAGGGATCGTCCAGTACATGGCAGCGGTCCGTGGCCAGCGTCAGCGGCACGCCCAGCCGCCGCGCGGTCCCGGCAAAGACCCGTGTCTGATAGCCGGTAGTGGTCGCAACCAGAAGCAGATGTTTGTCCGCGTTCATCCTCTATCCAGTAATCGCACATCGTCATACAATAGAGACAGCTTCCCTGAGGTGAGGTGCTCGATGCGCTTCTGGGCAATTCTTCTTGCCATAGCACCGCTGTTCGCGCAATCCATCCGCGAATGGCCGATGCCAACTCCCAACACCACGCCGCATTGCGTGGTCTCAGACTCCAAAGGCCGCATCTGGTATGCAGGCATCGGCGCCGACCTCATCGGCCGCTTCGACCCCGAGACGGAAACCTTCATCGAAATCGAGATACCCACTCCCACCGCTCACCCGCACGGCATCGCTGTCAGCGCAGGAGACGTGATCTGGTTCACCGAACAGGCTGCCAACAAAATCGGCCGCATCGACCCGGAAACCCTCGAAGTCACCGAGTATCCGGTACCCACCCCCAACTCCGCTCCCCACACGCCGATCTACGATAATCACGGTCACATCTGGTTTACCCAGCAATCCGGCAATCGCATCGGCCGCCTCAACATCGCAACCGGCCTGGTCGAGGAATTCCTCATCCCAACCCCGAATTCCGGCCCCTACGGTATCATCGCCGATGCCGACGGTAACGCTTGGTTCTGCTCGTTTGCCATGGGATCGAATCGCATTGGCCGCGTCGATGCGCGCACCGGCGAGATCAAGGAGTATCGCACCGCCGGAACCAACTCCGGACCACGCCGGCCTTGGATCGACTCCAAAGGCCGCATCTGGATCACTTTGAACCGCGGCAACGGTATCGCCGTCTTTGACCCCGCCACCGAAGAGTTTAAGGAATGGAATACGCCGAACAGGAACGGGCAGCCTTATGGCGTCGTCATCGATGCCGATGACAAAGTCTGGTACAACGAATTTGCCGCCAACCACATGGTCCGCTTCGACCCTTCGACCGAAGAATTCACGACTTGGGAATTTCCCAGTCCGCGCACCAACGTCCGCATTGTCACCGTCGATCCCAAGGGCCGCATCTGGTACGGCAACAATCGCGAAAGCAAGATCGGCGTGCTGGATCCGAAAGCGGAAGCGAAGTAGCGGCTACTGGCGAAAACGGGATACCCAATCGACGGTCTCGGCGAGTACAAGGGCATTATCGCGCTCGCCCTCGATGCCGGTCGTGTTTCCGTTATAAGTAACGCCGGGATTGGAAAAATGCGGCACCCGTCTGCACCCTCGCAGACAGGGGCTGGCATACGCCATCACCGTGCGGAACTCGCCATCGACGAAGTGGCCGAAGGCGTAGGGTGTAAGCGCGCTTTCCGGCGCGCGCCCGTTGGCCGGATCGTGCTCCAGCCCCATATTGTGCCCCAGCTCGTGAGGAAACGTCAGGTTGCCGATCGCGCAGCTCAGTTTAACCACCGAGAACGCTCCGCTTCCCGACTCCCGGTTTCGCTGAGTAAGCAGATACCCCACGCCGCAACTGTTATTCTCGCCTTCACCGCGGCTGAGAAGCAGCGTGACCAGGTCCGCCTTCCCCTCCTCCCGCAGTTTCTCAATGGTTTCATCGCGGCCCAGCACGCGCAAATATTCGCGCTGCGTATTCTCGCGAAGCTCGCCGGGCGTCAACTCGACGGAGCCGGCCAGCCGCAGCGTTGCTTTGACGCCGCTGTTGCGAAACACCAGGTTGGTCAGATCCACCATATTCTGGATCGCGCTAGCCATTTCCGCCTTGCCGCCCGCCTCCCGTTGCGCCGATTCCGTATGAGCCACCAATACGTCGATAACCGGGCCGCCGCTCTCTTCGGTTTCCCTGTCTAGTCGAACAGGCGAATCCGGAGGAAGCACGGAAGCAAACCGCCCCGCGCCGCCGGCCGCATCCGTCATAGCTCCGGCACAGGGAGCAAACCCCGCATCGTCGATCTCGATCAGAACGTAGCCGTTGCCGCGCGGTTCCAGCAGAAAAGTTCCTTCCCTGGAATCGATCCGCCCGCGCAGCAAGCCGCTTCGATAAGTGAACAGGGCGCTGCCCGCCGCACCTTCCAGTTTTCCGCTCCAGGAGAAATCTCCAGGCCCGCGGACCTGCCGCCATTCGCGGTTGGCGCGCTTCACGCCGCCCGGCAGCGGAATCTCGATCGCATCCGCGTTCCCCTGCCACAAATGCCCAGGCTCCACGCGCACAGCCGTGCCCGGCCCGTTAAACTCAACCACCCGCTGCGCGGGCAGCATTCCGGCGCATATCGCCAGCCAAAGCGCAAGCTGTTTCATTCAGACCCGTAAAGGGGAAATACTATCACAGCCCGGTGCCTGAGTATGAGAATCTATTATTGTTGGCAACCGTTGTGCGAATTCTGATACCGCTGCTTTTCCCCTTCCCCGATTTACAGGCTCAATCCACGTATTTCGCGGGTGCGCTCGCTGGCGTTTCGACCCTCTCGGCCGATGGCCAGACTCAAATCGATTCCACGCGGGCCGCCGCGTCCTCCTACAAGCCGTTTAACGGACCGGCGGCCAACCTCTTTGCCGGTGTACATTTGACGAATTATCTCAGCCTGCAGGGAAACTACGTCTTCAACCGCAATGCCATAACGATGTCAGCCATCGATGGCGCTAACGTTTACCAGCAGAGCCGCGCCAGCCGCCAGCACGCGATTGTCGCTGACGCCTTACTCTACTTCCGGCCGCGCTCCAGTGGCGTGCGCCCGTACCTTTCGGCCGGTTTGGGGGCCGTGCATCTGGCGAGCGCCGGAGATCCAGCCGGCGTACTCCGCGGCTCCCCGGCGCTGCCGCCACCCAGGTTTTCTTCCACCGCCGCGGGTTTCCGCGTCGCCGTAGGAATCGATATCCGCATGGCATCGAAGATCTTTTTCCGCTATTCCTTCAGTGAGACAATCCGCGCCAACGAATTCAGCCGGCGGCTCACTCCTCGGGGAGTCCGGAACCTGGCCAATTTTCAGAACCTGTTCGGTTTTGGAATCTCGTTTTAGCCGGCGGTCACGATTCCCGCAATTCCGCAATCGTAGCCCCAGTGCCACCCTCGCTCGCCGGCGCGGCGTGGAAGCTGGCTACGTGCGGATGTTTGCTCAGCAGATCCGCGATAGCCTTCTTCAGCACACCCATGCCGTGGCCGTGAATGATTCGGACGCGATTTGCCGATGCCATCACGGCCAGGTCCAGAAATTTGTCTACTTCCTCGATTGCCTCCCCGGCTCGCTTGCCGATGATGTTGATCTCACGATAAGAACCGTCCCAGCGCGGACCGGCGGGGCGAAACGTGACGTTGTCCGGTAGTTGCCGCTGCTTGCTTTCCGGCAACACCTCCAGAACGTCGTCCACCGATACTTGCAGCTTCACGAATCCCGCCTCCACTTCAATCCGTCCGCCGCCAAGCTTGCGTTTCACTCGCGCCGGCTCTCTGAGATCGCGCAACCGCACCCTCATGCCCTCCTCGATAGAAGGTGGCGCAATCTCGCCCCGCCTTGCCTGGTCGCTGGCTTCGAGAACCGTCGCCTGAAATTGCTCGCGGAACTCCCGCGCCGTTTTGGACGCTTTCCGCTGCGCCTGCTCGGCCGCCTTGCGCTGCCCCGCCGTTTGCAGGATCGAATCGATCGTCTCCTTCGCCTGTTCCTCAAACTGCCGCATCTGCGCCTCGACGCGCCGCTCCAGCTCCTTCAGCTTGGCCGCTTCCCGTTGCGCCCACTCCCGCGCCACCGACGCTTCCTTGGCCTGAAGCGCCGCGCGTTGCTGCTCCATCTGGAACCGTTCCGCTTCCAGCCCGGCCGTCCGCTGCTGGAGTTCGGCCAGAAAATCCGAGAGGTCCCGCTCGCGATCCGCCATCCCCTGCCGCGCCTTTTCGATCAGATCCGCCGGCATTCCGAGCCGGCTGGCGATTGCCAGTCCCGCCGAGTCGCCCGGTGATCCCACGCGCAGTTGGAAAGTGGGCGCCAGGGTTTCCAGGTCGAACCCCATGGATGCGTTTCTCACTCCCTCCCGGCTGCCGCCGTAGACCTTCAGCGCCATCAGATGAGTGGAAGCCAGGGTGAACGCCTTCCAGCCGCGGAAGCGCTCGAGAATCGCAACACCCAGCGCGCCGCCCTCCTCCGGGTCGGTCGCGCGCCCCAACTCATCGAGCAGCACCAGAGAATCCGGCGTAACCCGCTCGAGCATCTCCTTGACGCGCCCGATGTGCGCCGAAAAGGTGCTCAGGCTTTCCGCGATCGACTGGTTGTCCCCCAAATCCGCCAGAACCTGGTCGAACACCGGAAACTCCGCTTCCTCGGCCGGCACAGGCATTCCCGATTGCGCCATAAGAGCCAGCAACCCCGTCGTCTTCAGCGTCACTGTTTTTCCACCCGTGTTCGGCCCGCTCAACAGTAGCGTGCGATGATCGCTGTCGAGATCGAACGATATGGGCACGATCGGTTTGCTCTGTCGCCGCAGCACGTCTTCAAGCAGCGGATGCCGCGCCTTGTGCAGCCGCAGCCGCGCCCTGGATTCGCTGCTGAACCGCGGACTCGTGCACTCGAAATCCAGTCCGAACCCGGCCTTGGCGAACAGATAGTCCAACTCGCCGGTGACGCTCAGCGTTTCGGCGATCGCCGCCTGATGCGCGCGCAGCCGCTCCGTCATCTCGCGCAGGATGCGATGCACTTCCCGCAATTCTTCCTCGGCCAGCCGCACCAGCTCGTTGTTCAGCTCGATGGTCTCAAACGGCTCGACAAACATCGTGTGCCCGCTGCCGCTCGATCCGTGGATCACGCCCTGCACGCGGCCCTGCTGCCCTGTGACAATCGGCACGACAAAACGGTCGTTGCGCAGCGTCACAAAATCCTCTTGCAGCACTCCGTCGCCGCGGTGCGCGCGCAGGAACCGCTCGAGCGACTCCTGGATCTGGCGCTTCTGTTTCTCGATGCCGCGCCGGATTCGGTTGAGCGCCACGCTGGCGTTGTCCGCTACCGAGCCGTCGGGTAGGATTTTCCCCGCCAAATCCGCCACCACCGTTCGCAGCTCCCCGATCCGCGCCCCCAACTGAGCCAGCAGCGGAAACCGCTGCCCGGCCGAGGTCAGAACCAGCCTGGCATCGCCGGTGCGGTCCAGCAGCGCGCAAAGCTCGAAGATTTCTTTGCTCTCCAGAACCGCGCCCTCGATGCGCAGCTTCCCCACCGGTTCCCGGCAATCCGGTAATTCATGGAATCGCAGACGCATCGCCGCCCCTCGCCCGGGCGCCTGCGGCTGGTTTGCCGCGCGAAGGTATTCCATGGCTTCGGCGTTGAGAGCGTGCGCCTGTTCCAGCCAAACGCGGTCCGCGTACGGCCGCGCGCGCTCCATGTGCTCGCGCCCCATGGCGCAGCCTACGTAGCGCGCCATCAGCGCCCTTAACTCTTCGTATTCGAGCAGGCCGGCGCTCGTCTCGGTCATTGTGCCCGCCGCCGGCGAAACGCCTCCAGAATCACCGGCAGTGTACCTTCGGTCAGTTTGTATTTTCTCAAATCACCCGGCCCGGCCCATGCAAGAGACGCCACGTCGCTGGAGGCTGAAGCGCTCCCTCCAGTCACGCGGCATATGTAATCGATGAGCACATAGTGATACTCCGTCCGTCCCTTGGCGTCGTGGATGATCCGCTCGAACACGGTCGCCAGCCGCACGGGCTTTACTTCAAGACCTGTCTCCTCGAGCACTTCTCGCAGCAGACCGTCTTTGATCGTCTCCCCGGCCTCCAGCGCGCCGCCCGGCAGCGACCACCATCCTTTCAGCGGCGCTTTTCCCCGCTCGACCAGCAGAATTTTCCCGCGCCGGAAAATCAGCGCGCCCACTCCCAACACGGGACGCGCCGGGTATCGTCTTCGATCGGATGCCATCAGTACTGCACGGAGCCTTTCACTTCCAGCCGGATCCGGTACACCGACGTTCTGGCCGTCACATAAAGCGTCTGAAAATCGGGGTCCCCGAAAGCGCAGTTGGCCGGCGTTTCCGGAATCTCGATCTTATGAATCGGCTTTCCCTGCGGCGAGTAGATCGCCACCGTTTTCGACGTCACGTACAAGTTCCCCTTCTCGTCCACGCGCATGCCGTCCGGGATGCCTTCGATGTCTTTGATCAATATGCGCTCGTTCGTGGTCTTGCCTTCGCGGTCGATGTCATAAGCGTAAACGTTGCGCTCATCCGAGTTGGCCACGTAGAGAATCCGGCCGTTGGGGGAAACGGCGATCCCGTTCGGACGCCCTTTCGGCTTGGCAACGAGGTTCATCTCGCCTTTTGGAGTGATATGGTAGACCCCGTAAAAATCCAGCTCCCGGTGTTCGGCCTGCTCGCCGAAGGCCGGGTCGGTAAACCACAAGTGACCGTCGCGCCTCACGACGATGTCATTTGGCGCATTCAGCCGCTTGCCCTCCCATTTTTCAGCCAGCACTTCCCATTCCCCGTCTTTGCGAAGCCGCACGACGCGCCGCGTCCTCGATTCACACGAATACAACCGCCCCTGCACATCGTATGTGTTGCCGTTGGTCCCATTCGAGTTGTCGCGAAACGTGGCGACACCCACGCCCGGAATAAAGGAGATGACGCGATTGTTCGGCACGTCGCTGAACAGCAGAAGCCCTTCGCGCGACCACACCGGACCCTCCGTAAACCGGTTGCCGGCCGCCACCTTCTCCACTTGAATCTTCGAAAAATCCTGTGCCGGCAGGCACAACGCGGCCAACAACAGCATTTGTAGCATGCTCTTATGATACGTTCTAACGGCGGCGAACGAACTCCGTCACTTTCAACACACCCCCCTGGGAATGTGGGCTTTTTCGTTGCCCTGTGTTGCCCTCTTGCTGCTCACCTGTGATGCCCGCTGATTCCAGCATAGAGCATGGGTTTCCGATTCCTGAGTGAGATTGGCTGGAATCCGTTGAAAACGCGTAGAAATCTTTTTTGCATGTTTGGGACTGCCCGAGCCGGAAGAAAGTTGAGATGGACATGGGTTAACTTATTAGAGGAACCTACTCCGCCATGCTTCCCTTTTCACTTCTGATTATTTGCGCCCCCGCGCTGAGCGCCGAGTTCCTTCGCATTGAGTTGAGCTTTCAAGGCAAGGAGTGCGCTTCCTGCGGCAATTTCATCAAGGAAAGACTCGGCCGCAACACCGGTGTTCAGTCGGTCGAGATGGATGCAAAGAAAAGCTCCGTCATTGTAAAGTTGAAGCCGGCCAACGCTGTCCGCCCGTCGCATATCCGCGATCTGGTGCAGCAGAGCGGCTTCGAACCTAACCAGGCCACTGTCACCGCAATCGGGATCGTTAGGGTCGACCGCGGCTACACTCATCTGGAGCTGAGCGATGGGAAACCCCCCATCCGGCTTCGCGATTCCGATCTTCATGTGCGCTCATTCGGCAACAAGAAAGTCGAAATCGAAGGAGTCGTCGAGATCATCGCCACTGATAGCGGGCCTCTGGAGATCATCCTCGTGACAAAAGGCAAACTCGCGCCTTAGGCCCGCCGAACGAGGCGACGCCTCTTCCCCATGCAGCCGGCCGTTCGATTCATCGTATGCCTGGGCATCGTCAGCCTGTTCGCCGACATCACTTATGAAGGCGCTCGCTCGCTAAGCGGCCCGTTCCTGGCCGGACTCGGCGCTTCGGCCGCGGTCGTGGGCGCAATCGGCGGCGCGGGTGAATTCATCGGCTACGGATTGCGGTATCTTTCCGGCCTGCTCGCCGATCGCATGCGCCGCTACTGGCTCGTCCTGTTCCTGGGCTACGGCCTGAACCTGGCCGCCGTCCCGATGCTCGCGCTCGCCGGCACGTGGCAGCTTGCCGCCGTCCTGTTGTTGCTCGAACGATTCGGAAAAGCGATTCGCGCCCCGGCGCGCGATGCGCTGCTCTCGCACGCCGCATCGCAAACCGGCCGCGGCTGGGGCTTCGGCCTGCATGAGGCGCTCGATCAAATCGGAGCCGTCACCGGTCCGCTTCTGGTCGCCGGCGTGCTGGCGAAACAGGGCAGCTACTCAGCCGCGTTTGCCATGCTCGCGATTCCCGCCGCCTGTGCCATGCTCGCTTTGACAAGCGGAAGGCTGCTCTATCCTGCGCCCCTAGATTTCGAACCTCCCAACAGGCGATGGGACACGCATTCGCTCCCGCGCGTTTTCTGGATCTACACCGCTGGCGCGGCTTTGCTCGCATTCGGTTTCGCCGACTTCGCTCTCATCGCCTTCCACGTGAAAAAAGCCGCGCTGCTGCCCGACCCATGGATCCCCGTCCTCTACGCAGCCGCCATGGGCACGGACGCCATCGCGGCGCTCCTTCTCGGAGCATGGTTCGACCGCGCGCCGCGGCTGCCAGTTCTTTTTGCATCCCTCTTTGGCCTGCTCGCGTCTCCGCTCCTGTTCCTCGGATCGCTTAGCTGGGTCATTGCCGGCATGGTGTTATGGGGCGCTTCGCTCGGCGCGCAGGAATCCGTACTCCGCGCCGCACTGGCCGAAATGGTCCCCCCGCACCGCCGCGCCACAGCCTACGGCATCTTTCACGGACTCTTCGGACTGGCGTGGTTCCTAGGCAGCGCCCTGTTGGGGTTGCTCTATGAGCGAAACATGCTGGCGCTGGTCGCAGTCTCCGTCGCCGCGCAGGCCGCTTCGATCGCTTTGTTCCGTAAGCCCGCTGGGCTAAGATGAAGCTATGTCCACCAGGACAGCGCTCTCAGAATCGGAATACCTTCGCACGAGCTTCCCCGGCCACGATCGGGAATTCGAAGACGGGGAGGTGATCGAGCGGAGCATGCCGGATTGGCTTCACAGCAGGGCGCAGGGCGCCTTCACCGCGTTTTTCCACCAAAGGGAGAATTCGCACAGATTAATCGGCGCGCCCGAGCTTCGTCTGCGCATCCGGCCGGGGCGCTACTTGGTCCCGGATGTCAGCGTTTTCTGGCCGGAGCCGCCCGCGCGTGGCATTCCGGACACGCCCCCGCTGATCGCCATCGAGATCTTATCTCCCGGCGACAGCATGTCGGAAGTGCGAGGCAAGTTGCAGGAGTACGCCGGTTGGGGCGTGCCGCATATCTGGCTCGCCGATCCGCACCGCAAGATTTTTTACCGCTTCAAAGACGGGATTCACGAAGTGAACGATCTCAGCGTGGACGATGTTTCGCTCACGGTGACGCCGGGCGATATCTTCGAGTAAGTCAAAGTTGCGAGCTTACCAGTGCAGCCGCAAGCCGAATTGCACCTGCCTTGCGGGCAGGGTGCTGCGGATGGATCCGAACTGATTCGACGTCCGGTTGCTGTCGGCCAGCCCGAGATTCGTTTTGTTCAGCATGTTGAAGAACTCGGCCCTCAGGTCGAGCCGTATGCCTTCCTTGGGCCGGAACTCCTTGTGCAAGCCCGTGTCCATCTGAAAAATGGAGGGACTGCGGACGGTGTTGCGGCCAACGTTGCCGACAGGCTGAGTGCGGTCGGTGGGCGTGACGACGTTGGCGCGGTTGAAGTAGTTGTCCGCGTTTCGCGCGGCCTTAGGCGCCATCGGATCGCCGATGATGTCCGCCCGGTACTGAACGCCGCCGATATTGAACGCAGCCGCCGGGCTATAGATGAGGCTCATGGTGGAGCCGCTGGCCATGGTGTTGATCCCAGTCAGTCTCCAACCTCCGAGAATGGCGTCGAGCGCGGCGTGCAGTTGCGAGCCGAACCGGCGGCCCCGTCCGAAGGGTACCTCCCAAATAAACGTAGTAGTGTTGTTGAACGGCTGGTCGTAGTTGGACATCCCCTTGTTGGCTCGGGGATCGCGGATGTCCACGGTTCCGGTATCCCCGCCGTGCGCCTCGAGTCCGGCTGCCGCGTTGTCTATCGCCTTTGACCAGGTGAAGGAATTCAGCAGGTACAGTCCGCCGCTGAACCGTCGCTCCAGCTTCATCTGCAAAGCGTCGTAGCTGCCAAAGCCGCCTGGGAACGAGGAGGTAATGCCGGTGAAGGTCTGGATCGGCCTGCGCAGGAGCACCGGGGTGTTCTCGGTGGGTCCATTGGCACGAGCCAGGTTGGCGTCGCCGCCGACTTGCAGGTTTGTGCTGCGGCTCCCGACGTAGCCGACATCAAGGATGAGGCCGGGCACGATTTGGCGCTGGATAGTGAAGTGAAAGCTCTTCACGTAGCCGGTCCGGGTGTCGCGCGGAATGTAATTGAAGCCGGCATTGCGCGTATTAAAGCGCGCCGGGTCGAGCAGTTCCGGAGGGAAGCCCATCTCCACCGTGCGGAAGCAGGCGGCAGGATCAATTCCCTGCCTGCAAAGGCCCTGTGAAGGCTGCTGCGTGATGCTGTAGCTCACGTTGTGGGGACCGTTCGAGACAAGGATGTTGCCGGCGCCGGCCCGGTAGAAGTGGATGTAACTGATTCCGTAACCACCGCGGAATACCCAGGAGGGCGTGGCGCTGAAGGCAAACCCAAGCCGCGGCGCCCAGTTGTGTCGGTCCGGATCAACCAGTGCCCGATCGGATATAGAGCCCGCTTTCGCCAAAACAACAGACCGCGTAGCCGGGTCAAAATTGCTCTGCAGGTTGTCGCGCTCCCAATGCGGCGTTGCGAACTCGTAGCGCACACCCAGGTTCAACGTGAGCCGCGATGAGACCCGGAAGTCATCCTGCAGATAGCCGAAGTGCATCCTCTGGCGTAGATTGGCGACGAACAGGTTTCGAAGCGAGTAGGCGCTCTGCGCGCCGAACAAGAAGTCGGCGAGGTTGTAGATTTGAAGCGCGGCATTGCCGCCGGAGGGACGGCTGAACTGTCCTCCATACGTGTTGCTGCCGTACTTGGGAGCGAAGTCTTCCACTTCGGTGTTGATCGACTGATATTCATAGCCGACCTTAAGGCTGTGCCGCCCGGTGGCCTTCGAGAAAGTCACGCGCGGGTTCACCACGAACGGATTCTGGAATTGCGGGTTTGTGGTGCGGCGGCCGATCAGCGTGAAGCCGCTGATGCTCTGCGAGGTGATTCCTCCCGCAAATCGCGGATCCGTGGGAAGACCCGTGATGCCCCATTCCTGCATAATCATGCTTCCGAGGCCCGGAGGATCCTTTCCCCCGAGGGTGCGGGTGATGCCCAGCCGGACGTCCAGCACCGAAGTGGGAGAAAGCATTCGCGTCGCGCCGAAAGCGAGCGCCTGGTTCACCACCCGCACGTAGCCGTTCGCTCCGCTATCCACCGGCAGCGGGAGCAGGCCGGGCTCGAAGTTGTTCAACTTGCGCTGGCTGACTCGAACGAACGTGCTGAAGGCGCTGGAAAACTGGTGGTCGATCTTGACGTTGCCCTTGTCGTTGTAATCCTTCTGGCGGGGAAGAAATTCGAAGTTGTTGGCCGTGCCTGCGTGCTGAGGCACGGGAACCACGTCCAGCACGTTTCGGGCGAAGCCCGTGATACGCGCTGCCGGGATGACGCCGTTGGAAAAGATTTCCCCGGTCAGCGGGTGTTGGATGGAAGCGCCCAGATTGCCTTGACGCTGCTGCATTGTGGGGATACTTGCAAAGACGAGCTGGCGTTGGATCTGGCGGAACCCCTCGTAGTCGGCGAAATAGAAGGTCTTGTCGCGCCGGAGCGGTCCGCCGAGCGTGAAGCCGTACTGGTTGCGGGTCAGCACCGGCTTTACTCCGCGCAGCGGTTTGAAGAAGCCGACGGCGTTCAACGAATCGTTACGGTGAAAGTGCCACACCGAGCCATGAAACTCGTTCGTTCCGCTGCGAAGGCTGGCGTTGACAACGGCGCCTAATGCGCGGCCGAACTCGGCGCTGTAATTGTTAGTCTGTACTTTGAACTCGGCCACGGCATCAGGCGACAACTGGACCACCTGATTCGAGAAACCCTGGTTGCTGGTGCCATAGGCGTTGTTGTCCACGCCGTCCGGACGAAGTTGTTGAAGATGCTACGCTGGCCGTTCACGTTGAACGACGCGTCGCGTTCGTTGGCAATGGCCGAGCGGCGCACGCCGGGGCTGAGCAAAGCCAAGTCGGCATAGGCGCGGCCATTCAGGGGGAGATTCACGATCTGGTGACTGCCGATGACCGTGCCACGGTCGCTTGACGCCGTTTCCAGTTGCGCGACCGCGCCGCTCACCACCACCGTTTCCGACACCTGGCCGGGCGACAACACCACATCCACTCGCTGCCGGGCGTTCACCGTCACAACAAAGCGCTCCGTCACGGCAGTGGAGAAACCGTTCGATTCGGCGCGCACCTGGTAGGTTCCGATCCGGAGGCCCACGAACTCGAATTCACCCGCTGCGCCGGTAACGGCGCGGCGGATGATGCCGGTTTCCACGTGCTCCAGGACCACGGTTGCGTTCGGGATTACGGCCCCGGACGAATCCGACACCGAGCCAAGCACGGTGGCGGTATCAAACTGCGCATGCGATGGGGCGGCGGCGAAAAGCATCAAGATCAGCGCCGGGACGCCCTTGGATAACTTCGTGAGGATACTGGCCATGAGACTCTCCTTGCCTGAAGTCCCTGCGTTATTGTTCGCTTGGCACAGTATACACCCGCCGAGTTCCGGCATCTATAATTGCGGGTGCGCTCATTTCGGTCAAGTGCTTGAAAGCACGAGCGAATCTGAGCGTACCGATACGCACGGTGCGGTTCACGCTGTGGCGCAAACATTCGTGTTTGCCGCGTCCGCAATCATGCGGACGCAAGCACG
>Ga0187893_10007326_pt1 | contig 18156 bp, 19 predicted proteins | sample MA1701074metaG_FD_139574 | JGI IMG/M metagenome (GOLD analysis project Ga0187893, IMG submission 139574) | White microbial mat communities from a basaltic lava cave in the Kipuka Kanohina Cave System on the Island of Hawaii, USA - MA170107-4 metaG ... | reverse complement strand
CCCTCGAGCCCCAAGTTCAGCATGGGCCGCTTCGAGTTCGATCCCTCGTGGGTGGTGATCCGCGTGCTGATGCTGCTGCGGCTGGCCCGTCTCGTCGGCGAGAAGGTGAAGCTGGCCGCGTAGAAGCCTCGCGCCTGGCCGGATCGGAGCGGGCCCCGGGCGACCGGGGCCCGTCGTGCGTCGGCGGCTCAGCGCTTGCGGGCCACCGTCGGCTCCACGTGGACCCCGTCGGTGGGCACGCGGCCCTCGACGATGTCGAAGCGGTCCAGCACGAAGCGCAGGGCGGGGAGACGGTCCCGGAGCGAGGTCGCGGTGTCGAGCCCGGTGCCCTCGGAGCGCACGTAGTCGAAGACGAGGTGCCCGCCCGGCTTGAGGGCGCGATGGAAGTGCTCGAGCGCGGCGAGCGGGCGCGGCAGGTGCTCGAGAACCTCCAGGCAGAAGATGGTGTCGTAGAGACCGGGCAGCGGGGCGTCGTCGTTGGGCTCGACCGCCACCATGCTGACGAAGCGGTCGCGACGGAACTTCCAGCGGGCGTAGTGGAAGAGCAGGTGCGGGATGTCGGCCCCGACGAGCTTCACGCCGAGGTGCCGGTAGCGGCGGGCCAGCGCGGTGAGGATGGGGGCGGCCCCGCACCCGTACTCGGCCACGCGCCCGCCCCGCGGCACGTAGCCGATGAACGGGTGCACCCGCAGCGGGGAGAGCGCCTGCCGGAAGGTGTAGGCGAAGAGGTAGTAGATCGCGCGGTGATCCCGCCAGGCCTCGAGGTGGCGCTCGTCGCTGGCGAGCTCCGGCTTCTCGATCTGCTCGAAGTAGATCGTCTGCAGCCGCTGCCGGTACACGCCGGAGAGGAAGTAGAAGTCGTGGGGATGGATCGGCCGGTTGCCCAGCTCCTCCACCCAGTAGCGCTGGAACTCGAAGAACCAGTCGAGGCGCAGGTTGGCGTAGACGAGCCGGCGGTGCCAGCCCATCTTCACGAGCGCGCCGAGCGCGTAGAGTCGCGCGAGGCTCGCGAGCCGGCCGAGGACACCGAGGCCGTCACCGCTGTGCGCCGCCGAGTCGGGGCCGGGGAGGGAGGCGTCCTGCTGCTTCAGCAGCGCGGCGACGTCGAGGCGGACATCGTCGTAGCGGTTCACCACGCGCTACGCTAGCCCGCGCCTTCCGGGGCTGTCAAGGAATGCCGCGGGACGGCCCGCGCGTGAGCGCGTGCTAGAATCCGAGAGCATGGCGAGGACCATCGGCGTCGTCACGGTGGCCCGCTCCGACTACGGCCATCTGGTTCCGCTCCTCGAGGCGCTGCGCGCCGACCCCGCGGTCGCGCTGCAGATCTACGTCGCGGGCGCGCATCTCTCGCCGCGCTTCGGTCGCACCGGGGAGGCCATCGAGGCCGACGGCTGGACGATCACCGATCGCGTCGAGACCACCGGCGCCTCCGACGCGCCGGTCGACGTGGCGGCGGGAATGGGCGCGGGGGTGGCCGGATTCGCCCGCGCCTTCGCGCGGGGCCGGCCCGATCTCATCGTGCTTCTCGGCGATCGCGTCGAGATGCTGGCCGCCGCCGCGGCCGCGCTCCCGCTCACGATCCCGGTCGCGCACCTCCACGGCGGTGAGGTGACCGAGGGCGCCATCGACGAGCAGGCGCGCCACGCCCTCACCAAGCTCTCGCATCTGCACTTTCCCGCCGCGGAGGTCTACGCGCGGCGCATCCGCCAGATGGGCGAGGAGCCGTGGCGGGTGCATTGCGCGGGCGCGCCCGGGCTCGATCGCTTCGCCCGGCTCGCCGCGGTGCCGCGCCCCGAGCTCGCGCGCCGGATCGGCCTGCCGCTGCGGCGCCCGACCCTCCTCGTGACCTTCCACCCGGTGACCCTCGAGCCCGACGCGACCGGCGCGACCTGCGACGAGCTGGCCGCCGCGCTCGAGACGGTGGACGGCGACGTGGTCATCACGTATCCGGGGGCCGACGCGGCGCACGACGCGGTCATCCGTCGCCTGGAGGCGCTCGCGGCCGCTCGGCCGGCCACCCGCATGATCCCGTCTCTCGGCGAGGACGCGTACGGCGCGCTCCTCCGGGAGGCGGACGTCATGGTCGGCAACTCCTCCAGCGGGATCATCGAGGCGCCGTCGTTCGGCCTGCCGGTGGTCAACGTGGGGATCCGGCAGCGGGGGCGGCTGCGCGCGGCCAACGTGATCGACGTGGGCGACCGGCGCGAGGAGATCTCGGCGGGGATCCGACGCGCGCTCGCGCCCGGGTTCCGAGAGAGCCTGCGCGGCCTCGTGAATCCCTACGGCGACGGGCGCGCCGCCCCGCGCATCGCCCAGGTGCTCGGCTCGGTGGAGCTCGGCCCGCGGCTGATCCGCAAGCGCTTCGTGGATCTCGCGTGAGGATCGCGTTCCTCGCCTCGCGCAAGGGCTACCTCAAGGTGATGGGCGCGCTGATCCAGGCCGCGATCGACCGCGGCCACGAGGCGATCCTGCTCTCCGATCCCGGCGAGCGGAAGCCCGGCGAGGCGGCCACTCCCGCCGATCTCGGCCACTGGCCGGCCGCGCGGGTCGTCGCGCATCGGTGGGGCGAGCCGTTGCTGCCCCGCCTGCGCGAGGCGGGCGCGGACGCGCTCGTCGGCCCCTCGCTGCACCTCGTGCTGAGCGCGATGGGGCTCGCCTCCGACATGGCGGCGGCCCGCGACGCCGCGGTGCGGCTCTACTCGGTGGACTACGTGCTGGAGACGCTCACCAGCGACCCGGAGGGCTATCGCCTGCTCGACGTGACCTTCTACGCGACCGAGTACGAGCGCCGGCTGCACTGGGAGCTGCTCCGGGACCGGTTCGCCCCGGTGGCCCGCGACCTGAGCCTGGAGGCGCGCAGCGCGGTCAGCGGCTCCACCATGCTGGACCAGCTCACCCTCGTCGACCGCGCTGCGGTGCGGCGGCGTCTCGGGATCGCGGCGGGGCGGCCGGTCGTGCTCCTGATGTCGCTCAAGATGGGGGTGCCGGAGCCGTATCGCCGCCACGTGTGGCGGAGCGGCTCGCGGCTCACGCGGGCGGTGGTGGCGACCGCCTCCGGCCACGCGGGGCTCCTGCCCGAGATCTGGAAGGGCAACGGCTATCGCGCCCTCGTCGACGCCACCCGCGAGTTCTCCCGCCGGAGCGGCGCCGCGCTGGTGGTGAAGTCGCGCGAGAAGAACCGCGATCCCCGGTTCCTGCGCGCGAGCGCGGACGTGTTCGTGGAGTCCGACGAGGCGGTGTACCCGTATACCTCGATCGAGCTGATGGCGATCGCCGGCCTCTGCGTGCACTTTCAGAGCGGGGCCGCGCTCGAGGCGGTTGCGGCCGCGGTGCCGTCCCTCAGCGTGAAGGTTCCGCAATCGCACCTGCGCGCGTACCCCGGGCACGAGGAGGTGTTCGGCGGGCGCGAGGGGACCCTCCAGAATTTCGCGGGGGTGGTGTGGGGCGTCGGGCACGAGGACGCGCCCGCTCGCCTTCGTGGTCGCACCCTCGCCGACTTCACGATGGACCCGGAGGCGCGGCGGCGCTACCTGGAGCGCTTCGTGGGCGCGGACGACGGTCGCTGCAGCCACCGGGTGCTGGACGTGATCGAGCGGCGGGGCTGACTCAGCCGCGCCGCCGGGCCAGCAGGAGCTCGGCCATCCGGAAGTCCAGCTCGGAGTCGACGTTCACCGACGCCTCCCGCGGCATCACGTAGGGCGCGGTCGCCCGCGGATAGAACGTGCGCTGCTCCCGCAGCACGGCGGTGCGGATCGCGTAGATCGATCCGTTCGGCTGGTAGGCGGCCGGCAGCTGCTGACGGTGATCGGCGCCGCCGCCCTCGGGGAAGAGCCACTGGAGTCGGCGCTCGGTGATTCGCAGCATCCAGTAGGGCGGGTAGTCCGGCTCGGTGACCGCCACCACCCCGTCCGCCTCCGGATCGTCCAGCAAGGTGGCCACCGCGCCCGCGATGTGGCTCGCCTCGCGCAGCGGGGCGGTGGCGGGCAGCAGCACCAGCACCTCCGGGGCGAAGCGCTCGTGCGCCTCGACCCAGTCGAGCGCGTGCAGGGCCACGTCCACCGTGGAGCTCCGATCGGCCGCCAGCTCGGCGGGACGCACGAACGGGGCCGGGCAGCCCGCGACGCGCGCGGCCTCCAGGATCTCGGCGTCGTCGCTCGACACCACGGTGCGGGTCAGCGCGGGGCAGGCCAGCGCCGCCGCGATCGTGTGCGCGATGAGGGGCCGCCCGCCGAGCGGGAGGACGTTCTTGCGGGGCAGGCCCCGGGAGCCGCCGCGGGCCGCGATCACCCCGAGCGCGGTGGCGCGGCTCACGGCGCGGTCCGGGCCGGCCGGCCGCGGGCCCGGCCGGCCGCGCGCACCGCGTCCACGATCAGGTCGAAGCGCGCCTCGCGCGGCAGCCTCCGGCTCGCCGCGTGGAAGGCGGCTCGCTCCTCGGCCGCGAGCGCGCGCTCGAGCAGCGCGGGCAGGTCGTCGGGGCGCTCGGCGACCCGGCCGAGCCCCACGTCGACGCCGTCGGGGCGGTCGATCCCGGCGTGGGTGATCATGAAGCGGCGCGTGTCCTCGCTGGTGAGCAGGAAGAGCACGGTGCCGAGCGGCTCCGCGCTCCACGCATCGAGGAACGCGTAGTCCATGCTGCAGTGGGAGAAGCAGGTGGTGACCACGTCGCACGCGGCCAGCCAGGGCTCGGCGGCCCCGTCGGCGGTCGCGTCGTGGACCGCGATTCCGGCGGCGCGGAGCGCGGCCCCGCGCGCCGCGCCGGCCTGCGGATGCTTCGGGTGCTCGCGCAGGAGCACGCGCGGCCTCGGGGCGAGTCGAGCGAGCGCGTGGACGAGGTGGGCGAAGGCCGCCTCGTGGCCGGGCACGTCCGGGGGCTGGGCGAAGAAGCCGAGCACCGGCTGGCCGGGGACGACCCCGATGCGGGTGCGCGTCTCGGCGCGCAGCCGCGCCACGTCCAGGGCCGCGTAGGGGGCATGGCGGAGTGAGCCGACCGGAACCGCGGCCACCCCCCAGCGCCGGCGGGTGAGCCGCGCCGCGCTCTCGTCCCGCACGAAGTAGGTGCCGGCGTGGGCGCCGTCGATCGCGCTGGCATCGCCCGGATAGTCCTGCAGGGCGAAGGTCGGGCGGCCGCCCGGTCGGGCCAGCAGCGCCTCGTCGATCCCCACGCCGAGCGAGGAGATCGTGACGAGGACGACGTCGGGATCCACCTCGGCGAGGAGCGCGCCCGCGCCCGCGAGCAGCGCCGCGGGGTCTCCCCCCACCGCCACGTGCGCCGAGCCGTCGGGAAGCGCGAACCGGCGCGCCCGCTCGCCGCCGGCGGTCAGCGTCTCCCAGGCCGGCCCGCTGGCCGCCACCGTGAGGTCGAGGCCGTCGCTCGCCCGCAGCGCGGGCGCGACGGCCCGCGCCATGGCCGCGCCGCCCGGATCGCGGGCCGAGAGCAGGACGCGGACGCGGGTCACGGCTTGGCCAGGCCCGCCGCCACCACCGCCTCCGCGAGGGCCCAGTCCTCCGGGGTGTCGATGTCGATGGCTTCCACCGCGTCGGTTGGTAACGGGCGCAGCCGCGGCGGGAACAGGCGGCGGTGGCGGATCAGGCTCTCACGCGTGCTGAGATAGAGGGTGCCGTTCGGCGTGAGCAGCGGGCGCACGTCCTGGCGCCGGATCCGGTCGTCCCAGGCCGCGAGCGGCTCGAGCCGGCCCTGATCGTCCTCGCGATACATCACCGACAGGCCGCGGTCGATCGCGGTGGTCCCGATCACGCCCTCGGTGTCGGGCCGGGCCAGCAGGTCGAGGGCCTGCGCGATGCGGGCGGGCCGCCGGAACGGGCAGGTGGGCTGGAGCAGCATGACCGCCGACGGCCGGAACGCGGCCTCGCGCTCGAGCCAGTCGAGCGCGTGCTCCACGACCTCGAACGAGCCGGCGGTGTCGGTCGCGAGCGCGGCCGGCCGCAGGAACGGCGCCTCGAGCCCGTGCGCCCGGCCGACCTCGGCGATGGCGGGATCGTCGGTGCTGAGGACCGCGCGGGCGGAGACCCCGGAGGCCGCGATGGCCCGGGCCGTCCAGGCCAGGAGCGGCTGGCCGCCCAGGAGTCGCGTGTTCTTGCCCGGCAGCCCCTTGGAGCCGCCCCGGGCGGGGACCAGGATCAGGAGACCTGGTGCCGCAGCGCCCATCGGTCGCCTTCCCGCTTCCAGAGATGCGGCGAGCGGAACCGGTCCACGATCTCCCAGAAGCGGCCCTCGGTGATCCCCATGTAGTCGATGTTCTCCTGGAACCACTTCTTGGGGAACTCGCCGTCGAACCGGCGCACGAGGGCGACGCCTTCCTCCCGCGTGAGGTGGGTGTTGCGGATCTCCTGGGCCGCGTCGTAGGAGGCGCGGCCGAGCCCGAACTTGATATAGGTGGCGTAGTAGTGCAGCCCGTCCATCCGGTCGTCGATGCTGTTGTACTTGGAGTAGGTGCCCTCGGTGCGCTCGGTATTGGCCTCGAAGCCCGCGTGCTCGACCGCGAAGTAGTAGCACTCCTGGGGCACCCACTTCACGTAGTAGCCGAGGTAGTGCACCTCGATCTGCTTCTCGGCGAGGACGGCCGGGTCCACCGGCAGGTAGGGCTCGAGGTCCCGCGGCCCGATCTGGTGGGCGGAGAGCTCGGGGACGCGCACCCCGCCCAGGTAGAGATCGTCCAGGCGCGCGCCCCCCGCGTAGTAGCGCGGATCGCGATGCGGGGTAACCGCCTCCCCGATCGGGTTGCCGTACTCGACCTCGTTCTCGCCGTACACGACGAGCGGGATGCCGTGCATGGCCGCGAAGCGCGGTGGGAAGCCCTTCTGCCCGAAGATGAACGGCTGGAAGGGATGGAGCAGGTTCTCGAAGGCGAGCCGGGTCAGGGTGCGGTGCACCCGGCCGTTCGGCGTGCAGAGATAGTTGTCGAACCCCGAGTGGATCCACGACTGGAAGTTGCGCCAGCCGACCTCGGTGTAGATGTGGGGCGCCCACGTCACGGTGAGCGGGTTCATCCCGTACTTGTACTTGAGCAGGTGGGCCGCGTAGACGCTGTCCTTGCCGCCGCTGCCCGGCACCAGCACGTCGTAGCCGCCGTCGGACCGGCGATGCCGGTCGAGCAGGTCGCGGAGCGCGCGCTCGCGCTCGGCCCAGTCGACCCGCTCCTTCATCTCCGCGAAGCGGCAGGCCGCGCACACGCCCTCCGCGTCGAAGTGGATCGTGTCCTTCTTCGACTCCCCGGTGTGCGCGTACTCCACCGCGGAGGACGGGCGCTGGTTGGAGATCACGCAGCGGGCGCAGAACCGCACCTCTGCGGGCAGGCCGAACTTCGTCTCGAGCATTCCGGGATCCGTCCTCAGGTCCAGTTGACGAAGGCGTCCACGATGGCGAGGCCCACCTCGCCGCTCTTCTCCGGATGGAACTGGCAGCCCGCGATCGGTCCCGCCGCGATCGCCGCGCTCGCCGCGGTGCCCCCGAACATGATGTCGGCCAGCCGGTGCCGCGGGTCCGGGTGCGCGGTGTAGGAGTGCACGAAGTACGCGAAGTCGCGCGGCTTCACGCCGCGGAAGATGCTCTCGCTCCACGTCACCCCGTCCCGCGCCGGCTCGAGGCGACACCAGCCCACGTTGGGGATCTTGTCGCGCCCGCCGGGTGCGGGCGCGGGCAGGCGGTCGACGTGGCCGGGCAGCAGCGCGAGCCCCTCGTGGTGGCCGAACTCGGTCGAGGCGCCCAGGAGGAGCTGCATGCCGAGGCAGACCCCCAGCAGCGGGCGGCCCGTCGACGCGAAGGCCTTCACCGCGTCGTCGAGGCCGCGCGCCCGCAGGCCCGCCATCGCGTCGCCGAAGGCGCCCACCCCGGGCAGGATCACCCGCTCGGCCCGCCCGACCACCGCCGGATCCGACGAGAGCGCGGGGGCTCCGCCGACCTTGGCCACCGCCTGGCATACGCTGAAGAGATTGCCGCGGCCGTAGTCCACCACCACCACCGCGCGCGCGCCGCCGGTCACCGCCCCGCTCACGCCGAGGTCCTCACCGGGATGTCCGCCTGGGCCAGGGCGGCCTTGATCGCGCCGATGCCGTGCTTGCCGTAGTGCAGCACCGACGCCACCGCCACCGCGTCGGCGCCCCCCTCGGTCAGGGCCCGGCGGGCGTGCTCGGGAGCGCCCACGCCGCCGCCGGCGATCACCGGTACGTCCACCACCGCGGTGACCCGTCGCAGCAGGTCGAGGTCCATGCCCTTCTGGGTTCCCTCGCGGTCCACCGAGGTGACGAGCAGCTCGCCCGCGCCCAGCTGCACGCCGCGCTGCGCCCACTCGATCGCGTCCTGCCCGGTGCGCTCCCGGCCGTTGTCGGTGTAGGCCTCCCAGCGATCGGGGCCGATCTTCTTGGCCTGGATCGAGAGCACCATGCACTGGCGGCCGAAGGCCTCCGACACCTCGCGGATCAGCTCGGGCCGGCCCACCGCCGCGGTGTTGATGGCCACCTTGTCGGCGCCGCTCCGCAGGGCGTCGCGCACGTCGTCGAGGCGGCGGAGCCCGCCCGCCACCGTCATCGGCACGAACACCGCCTCGGCGGTGCGCCGCACCACCTCGAGGATATTGTTGCGCCCGTAGAGGCTCGCCACGATGTCCACGTAGAGGATCTCGTCGGCCCCGTCGGCGTAGTAGCGCCGCGCGAACTCCTGAGGGTCGCCGATCACGCGCAGGCCTTCCAGGTGGATGCCCTTGACCAGGTTGGGGCCCTTGACGTCGAGCCGGGCGATCACCCGCGCGGCCGGCATCTCAGTCGATGGCGACCCAGCGGCCGGAGGCGCTGGAGCGCGCGCACGCGTCGATGATGCGCTGCACCCGGTACCCGTCGCGCAGGTCCACCACCGGCTTGCCCCCGCCCTCCACGCACGCGAAGAAGTGGTCGATCTCGTCGACGTACATCCGGTCGTAGGAGGGCTCGTGCGAGAACGTCTCCCACTTCCGGCTCGCGTGGTCGTAGGCCTTCACGGTGTGGCCTTCCAGGTCGACCAGCACGGTGCCGGTGGTGCCGATGATCTCCACCTCGCTGCGCGCGGAGCGGTCCACCATGTCGAGGTGGATGGAGCCGACGGTGCGTGGGCCGAAGCGGGCGATCACCTCGCACACATCGTCGGTCTCGACCTCGAGGTCGCTGAAGGTGCCGACCACCGAGAAGACGCCCGCGATCGGCCCGCAGAGCCACTGCATCCAGTCGAAGGCGTGGCACTCGTCGAGGAGCACCCCGCCCCCCTGGGCCTTCTTGGCCATGTAGAACGACCGGTAGTCCTCGTAGGGATGCCAGTCCGGCAGGTAGACCCCGGTGAAGCTGCGCGCGGTCACGATGCGGCCGACCCGGCCCGCGTCGATGAGCTCCTTGGCCTTCTGCAGGGGCTTGAAGAAGCGCAGGCAGAAGCCGGTCATGCCGACCAGCTTCTTCCGCTTGATCACCTCGAGCAGGGCCGGGATGCCGTCGAGGGAGTGGGAGACCGGCTTTTCCATGAAGACGTGCAGGCCCCGCCGGGCCAGCGTCATCGCGGGCTCGAGATGGTACGCGGTGGGCAGGCAGATGAAGCCGGTGAGGTACGGGCCCTGGCCGAGCGCCTCGTCGAGGCTCGCGTGGATCCGGACCCCCGGGTGCTTGGCCGCGATCTCGGCGCGGCGATCTTCCCGGGGCTCCACCACCGCGGCGGAGCGGCGCGTGGCGAGCAGGTTTCGCAAGTGGCGCTTGCCGATGGAGCCGCCGCCGACGACGAGAGCGGAGATCATGGCCGGAGCATGTCCTCGGTGATCGGAGTGTGGTGAGGGATGAGCCGGGCGGTTCGACGGCCCAGGACCCGCGGGAGCGCGGCGGGGGAGAGCCCGGTGCCGGGGCGGAGGATGACCAGGTCGGCGGCGGCGAGCGCGGTGCCGGGCGGCAGGTCGCGCGCCGCGACCAGGCTCTTGCGCGCCACCGCGCGGACCGGCAGCTCGCTCGGGGCCGGCCGCTTGACGCCGTCGCCGAGCGCGGACTCCACCTCGCGAACCGCGGCCACCAGGGCGCGCAGCTCGTCGGGGAGGAGCGAGGCCTGGTGATCCGGGCCGGGCAGGGCGCGGTCCAGCGTGAAGTGCTTCTCGATGTAGGCGGCGCCGCGCGCGGCCGCCGCGATGGCCACCGCGGTTCCCGTGGAGTGATCGGAGAGGCCGACCGGGGTGCCGAAGGTCCGCGCGAAGGTGTCCATGACCCGGAGATTGGTCAACGCGGGATCCGCCGGGTAGTTGCTGATGCACTGGAGCAGGGCCAGGTCGGTGACTCCGGCCCCGCGGAGCGTGGCCACCGCCGCCGCGACCTCGTCGAGGTCGGCCATGCCGGTCGAGAGGATCACCGGGAGGCCCAGCGCGCCCACCACCTCGAGCATCGGGAGGTTCGTCACGTCGCCCGAGGAGATCTTGATCCGCCGCACCCCGAGCCGCTTCAGGAAGTGGGCGCTCTCCGGATCGAACGGGGTGGACATGAACTCGATCCCGCGGGCCGCGCAGTGGCCCGCGAGCATCTCGTGATCGGCCGGCCCCAGCTCGAGGCGGGCCAGCATCTCGTACTGGCTCGGCTCGCCGCCGAGGGCCCGCCGCTGATACTCGGCGGTGGCCGCGGTCCGGGTGACGAGCCGGTCCACCACGAAGGTCTGGAACTTCACCGCGTCGGCCCCGGCCCCCGCCGCCACGTCGACCAGCGCGCGGGCGAGCGCCATGTCGCCGTTGTGGTTCACTCCGGCCTCCGCGATCACGAACGTCTTATTCACTTGACGCATCTTACACCAGCGTGTTCAACTTGTGAACGTTCTATATGCAGCGCCAGCACGAGCGGAATCTGGAGATCCTGACCGCCATCGGCGCGGGGGCGCCGGTCACCCAGCGGGCCCTGGCCGAGCAGCTCGGGGTGGCCCTGGGCCTGGCCAACCTCTGCCTCAAGCGGCTGGCCGGCAAGGGCCTCATCAAGATCGTCGAGTTCCCCCGGAAGCCGGCGGCCCGCAAGCGCCTGCGCTACGTGCTCACCCCGAAGGGCCTGGCCGAGAAGAGCCGACTCTCCTACGAGTACATGGCGTACTCGCTGCGCCTCTTCCGGCGGACGCGCGGCAACCTGCGCGAGACCATGGCGCGCTTCCACCAGGGTGGCATGAAGCGCTTCGCCCTCTGCGGGGTGGGGGAGGCGGCCGAGCTCGCGTACCTCACCCTGCGCGAGTTCGGCCTCGAGCCGGTGGGTGTCTTCGACCAGACCGCGGGCGGCCAGTTCCTGGGGTTCCCGGTGCGTGCCCTGGCCGACCTCGGCCCCGACGAGGTGGACGGGGTGATCGTGGCCACGTTCGACCGGCCCGAGCAGCGGGTGGCGGAGCTGACGCGGCTGGGGGTGCCCCCGGACCGCTGCCTGACCTTGCGGCGCCTCACCGCGCCCGGCGCCGGCCGGTGAGTACCCGCGCCGCGCATCGCCTGCTGATCCTGGGCGCGGGCGGTCACGGCCGCGCCGTCGCCGATCTCGCACGGGCCTGCGGATTCACGGTGGCCGGCTTCACCGACCGCTCCTCCTCGGCGGGAGGCCCCGGGAGTCCGGTGCTCGGCACCGACGCGGAGCTGGCCACGCTCATCCGCGCGCAGCTGATCGACGGGGGGGTCGTCGGGGTGGGCAACACCGCGCTGCTGCGCCGGGCCCAGCTCTACGACGTCCTGGTGGCGGCCGGCGTGGCCCAGCCGTCCCTCGTGCATCCGCGCGCGGCCGCGTCGCCCTCGGCCGAGGTCGGGCCGGGATCGGTGGTGTTCGCGGGCAGCGTCCTCGGCAGCGGGGCGCGCCTCGGAGCCAACGCGGTGCTCTACAGCGGCGTGGTCGTCGAGCACGAGTGCCTGATCGGCGATCACGCGTATCTCTCGCCCGGCGTCATCCTCTCGGGGCAGGTGACGGTGGAGGCGAGCGCCTTTCTGGGCGCGGGCGCGGTCGTGCTGCCCGGGCTGCGCGTCGGAGAAGGCGCGGTGGTGGCGGCGGGCGCGGTGGTGACCGCCGATGTCCCGGCGGGCCAGACCGTCATGGGCGTGCCGGCCCGCGCAGCCCGTCACGGAGAAAGCGGATGAACACCATCGGCGAGGCGAGGGCCAGCGTGTAGCGGAGATTCTCCGCCGTGCCGGGATGTACTCTCCCGAGGTACACCAGGTAGAGTCCGAGCGCCGCGACCGCGGCGGGCAGCGCCGCTCCCCAGCCGTGGGCCCCCAGCACCTCAGCCCCGGCCCGCAGCGCGTGAAATGCACCGAGCATCAGGCCGAGGCCGCCCAGGTACGCCCACGCCTTGCCGTAGAACGGGATCCCGGCCACCTCGCGCGTCCAGCGGAAGTAGATCCAGCACGGGAAGAGGATGAGGAGGAGCCGGGCGACAGCCGCGCCCGGCTCGCCCGGCCAGAGTCCGCTGATCCCGGGCAGCACGCCCGGGGGCGGGACCAGCACCGCGAGCGCGCCCACGTAAAGCACGACCCGGAGCACGTTGACGGGAACGAAGCGGGCCGCCTCGTCCAGCGCGTACAGGATCAGGGTATAGGGGTTGACGAGGTTCGCGGCCACCGCGGCGAGGACGAGGATGCGCAGGGGCACTGCCGCCGGCCGGAAGGCCTCGCCGAAGAGCAGGGCGATGCCGAGGTCCGCGAAGGCCCAGAAGGCGAAGGCGAGGGGGATCGTGATGAAGAGCAGCTTGTCGAACCCGCCGAAGAAGAACGCGCGGGCTTCGCGGTGGCGGACCGCGGAGCGCTCCGCGTAGAGACCGGACAGGCGCGTGAATAGAAACGTGCCCGGCGCGGCGATGACCGAGGACAGCCCCTCCCAGAGGGCTCGGGCGACCTGGTAGTACCCGGCCGCGGTGAGCCCCGCCCAGCGGCCCACCACCACGCGATCGATGGAATCTTGGAACAGCGCCAGCGGTGTGCTGACGAGGAACGGACGGGCGTAGCCCCAGTACGCGCCGAAGCTCTCCCGGGTCGGCCGCCGCGGCACGATGCGGTGGCGGACCGCGAGCGCGAGGGCCGCGCCGAGCCCGCCGAGCACCCCGTCGACCAGAAAGGTCGCCGCGACCCAATCGACGCGGGGCGCCCACACGAGCACGCCCACCGTGGCGAGGAGGCGCCCGAGGCGTGCGGCCAAGACGATGATCGCGTGCGGCACGACCCACTCGCGGGCCACGAACACCTTGAGGAAGATGTCGGCGAAGTTGTTGGCGACCTGGGCCGCAAGGAGGAGCAGAAAGACGGTGCTCACCTCGGGCGAGTGGAAGAGCTCCCGCCCGCTCCACAGGACGGCGAGGGCCGCCACCATCACCACCTGCAGTCCGAGCTGGATCGCCGCCATCGTGCCCACGCAGCGGCCCGCGTCCTGGCCTTCCGAGAGCCTCTTGAGGTGCGCCTGGGCGAAGCCGGGCAGGAGGGCCGCCATGAGGAGACCGACGATCCCGGTGCTGAAGCCGATGGCGCCCAGCGCGGCCGGGCCGAGGCTCCGCGCGATCAGGGTCGACACGATCATCCCGAGCGCGCTGCCGCTCCAGGTGCTTCCCAGCAGCAACAGGGATTTCCGACCCAGATCCTGTGGCGGCATCGCGCCTGTCAGACGCCGGAGCCGGTATCCAGGCTTCGTGCGTGGTCCGAAGCGCCGAACCGGCGGAGGCAGTGGAGTAGGTCTCCGAGACATCCGGTACAGAGCTTGCCGGTGTGCTCCTTGCCGGGCAGGGGCCAGCGCCCCTGCCGACACGCCGTCCGCAGCTCGCCGATGGTCAGCCGCGTGCAATAGCACAGGAGGAGGGCGTCGAGCTCCTCCGGCGTCGGCGGGGCCGTCACTTGAAATAGGTGAAGAGGTGATCGAAGAGCACGAGCTCGCCGCCCTGGGTCCGGCGCCCCACCACGTAGCTGGCCAGCCGGAAGAGGGCTTTCACCTCGACCCGCTCCAGGTGCCGCCCGTCATGCTCCGGGACGAGGGGGACCTCGGTATGCGCCTTTGGCTCGAGCGTCACGTCTTGCGCCACGCGGTGGTCGCCGTAGTAGGTGAACACCTGAGCCTTGGCGGCCGAGAATCGCGACACGTTCCCGAGCAGGACCGAGTGCCGGCCGATGACGCCCTGACGGCGAAAGAGATAGGTCTCGAAGTTGTTGATGCCGGTGGCCCCGATTCGATCGGGGACGCCGCCCAGGACCGCGTTGACCGCGTAGTACAGCGGCGGGGTCGGAGCGCCTCGACGGTGGAGGTAGCCGTAGTGATGGGGCCGATACGGGAAGATGCGCTCGTCGTAGCGGGCGTCGAACACGACCATCACCCGGGGATGGCCGGCCTGGTTGACCGCGGCCAGCGCCCCCAGATCGAGCACCTCCTGCCGGGGGTCGATGGGACCACCCCCCAGGGACTTTCCGTCGGGGCCATAGACCTCGACGTCCAGCGAGGCCAGGTGGCGCCGCTCACCGGTGTCACGCTGGTGCACCAGCTCGACGAGGTGATCGTCTCCCGCCTCGTAGAACGTGACGGACAGGAGGCCGGAGACGCTACTTGACATGCATCAGCGAGAGCGGCCCCGCGAGATCCCGCGGTCCCGCCCCGATCAGGTAGAGATTGAACCAGGCGTTGCCTTCGAGATGGAGGTGCTTGACCGCGGGGGCCTCCGCCCACGGCTCGCCGAGCGACGAGACGTCGAGGATGCGCGAGCCCATCGGGGGCAGCGTCAGCATCCGGCGGCCGAGCCGGCGGCCGCCCGCGCTCGGCACGATGCGGATGCGGTTGGTGACGTTGGAGAGGTTCATGAGGAGCAGATGCGATCGGCTCTCCGCGCCCACGAACACGTACTGGTCGCGCTGGAACGCGGGAATCGTCCGGCCCACCAGGGCGAGAAGACCTCCGATGACGCCCATGAGGACCCGCGTCCCCACCGGATAGGTCTCCACGAATTCTTGCCGGCCATGGGTGGCGGTGTAGTACTCGCCGTCGGACAGCGTGGTGTACAGATCGGAATGGATGCGGGACACGTCGACGGTCACGAAGCCGTATCCCGCGGGAGTCGGCTCCAGGCGGATCTCCGCGGTATCCGTGCTGGACTGGAGCTCCACCTCGTAACGCCGTACCGCCCGGCCGTCGGCATCGTACTGCTGCACCGAGGAGGGAAACGGGCCCTGGGTGTATCCCTGCTTGAAGCGGGCTTCGACGTTGTTGACCAGGATCACGCAGTCGAGGCCGGGTCGCGTGAGCCACGGCAGGTAGTAGGTGGGAGTCCGCTCGACCCCGAGCGCTTTCCGAGCGAGCACTCGGATGGGATTCGCCATCGAGGAGAGCCTAGCCAGGGGTGTCGGGGGTGTCAAGGTGCCGCCGGCAGACGACGACCTGCAGGAACGTCTGTCGGGTGAGCCGGCCGAGGATCCACACGCCCCACACGAGGGCCCGGAGGATCGTCTCGGTGGCCGCCGACGCGGCCGGGATGTCGACGGCGGCGATCGGGGTGTTGTGATAGCGGATGTCCTCGATGGCGAGCCGGTGGAGGCGCAGCAGCCGCGTGAGCGACGAGACGTTGAAGTGATTGAGGTGGTGCTTGCTGTAGAGGCGCTCGCAGGGTCGGCGATAGCCCAGGCGATGCAGGAGCCGGGCGAGCCGGTAGAGCAGCCCGCCCTCGTGATTGGTCATGATCACGATCAGGCCGCCCGGGACGCACAGCTCGCGCAGGCGCTCGACGAATCGGTGGACGTCGGGCACGTGCTCGATGACCGCGAGGCTGACCACCGCGTCGAAGGACTGGGCGATCGGTACCTCCATGACGTCGCCCCGGATGAAGTGGATTCCGGACCCGGGGGCGGGTGCCGCGAAGTCGACGCCGACGAGGCTCAAGTCGAGGCCGGCGCCCCCGAGGAACCGGAGGAAGTCCCCCCGACCGCAGCCCACGTCGATGACCTCCGCCCGCGCCGGGAGCTTCGAGAGGTACGAGGCAATGCGCCGGAAGAGCGGGTAGTTCGGATTCTCGAACCAGCGCTTGTGGGTGGTCTCGAAGTACTCGGCGCCGTACGTCTCCAACCCGGCGACGGAGTTGAGATCGGTGAAGCAGTGGTCGCACTCCGGGCAGCGGAACAACTCCGCCTCGGGGACGCTTCGCTCCAGGGGGCTCCCGGTTCCGCAGATCGTGCACGACCGCAGGACGGGCTCGTGGGCCATCGTGGTTGTCCGGATCACTATACTCCAGGGCCGCTCCGCATCCTCATGTCGAGAAGGCCCTCCGCGAATCCCATCGGCGCAAAGCCGAGGTCACGCCGGATGCTCGCGATGTCCGCGTCCTTCGGGCAGCGGAGCCGCGCGATCTGATCGGCGTGGCCGATCGGACGTCCGAGCAGGCGGGCCGCGCGCACCGCCGCCGCGAGGCCGGCGAGCGGCACCGGGACCGCGAGCCGGCGCAGCCCGAACGTCCGGGCGATCACGCGCACGAGGTCCCGGAATCCGTAGGATCGGGGTCCGGCGACGGTGTAGACGCGGTTCGGTCCCTCGGTCGCGTCCAGGGCGCGAGACACCGCGTCGACGGCATCGTCGAGAAAGAGCGGAGCCAGGGTGAAGGAGCCGGCCGGGTAGGGCACCACCGGGCTGACCCGCACCAGGCGGATGAGCGCGTTGAGTCCCTCGCGGGCGTCGGGGCCGTACACCTCCGCGAAGCGGAGAATGGTGTACGGAACTCCGCCCGCCCGCACCGCCTCCTCCGCGTGCCGCTTGGATCTCGCGTAGGCGCCGCAGTCCGGCCCGATGGCCCGCGAGCTGACGTGGATGAACCGCCCGACGCCCGCCGTCGCGGCGGCGCGCACCAGCCGCTCGGTTCCTCCCCCGTTCACGCGGTGGTACTCCTCCTCGTGCTCCGCGTGGGTGGTGGCCGCGAAATGCACGACCGCGTCGGCCCCTCTCGCCGCCGCGATCAGGCCCGCCTCGGCGTCGAGCGATCCGGGGACGAGCTCGACGCGACCGGGCGGCGGGATCACCTTCGTCCGGTGGACGAGCAGCCGCAGGGTCGGGCCGGCGGGCCGGGCCGCGGCGGTCTCCGTGAAGCGGCGTCCGACGAAACCGGAGGCCCCCGTCACGAACCAGACGGGCCGCCGCGGCTCCATAGGGTCTTGAGTCGATACGTCAGCAGGTCGAGGACGAAGCGGAGGATGGCCCGGACGTTGATGAAGGAGGCCCGGCGGGGGTTCTGGAGGAAGACGGTCGGCACCTCGCCGATGCGGAACCCGAGCCGGCTGGCCTGGATCACGATCTCCGCGTCGAGGAACCAGTTGTTGGCGCCGAGGCTCAGCCGGCGCAGCGCTTCGTGGGTGAAGATCTTGGGCTTGCTGTTGGCGTCGCGTACGCGGACGCTCGGGAACAGGAGGGTGAGCGCCCCGTTGTAGACGTGGGACACCACCACGCGGAGCACGCCGTCGCCGCGCCGGGTCCGGTAGGTCTTCACCATGTCGAAGCGGCCCGCCCGCAGATGATCGTACACCGCGACCACGTCTCCCGGGGGCATCTGGCCGTCGCCGTCGATGACCGCGACGGTCCGGCCCCGGGCTGCGGTCAGCCCGCTCCGCATGTCCCAGCCCATCATCCCCTCTTTCGGCCGGGCCACCACCGTGATCGTGGGGTCCTGCTGCGCGAGCGCGGCGGCGATCGCGGGGGTGCGATCCGCGGGCTCGGCGCGGGGGTGATAGTTGGCCACCAGCACCAGCTCGTAGCGGAGGCCGTGCTTCTCGAGCGCGGTCTTCATCTCGGAGACGAACACCGGGACGAAGTCCTCGGCGCGATAGCACAGGATCACCACCGAGATGTCAGGGACGCTCATGGCGCCGCGCCCTCCGCGAAGGCCGCCGAGCGGCCGCGATCATGCGGTCCGATCGCCCGCGCCCGCGGGCCGGCGCGCGGAGCTGACGAGGAAGGTCCCGAGCCGATCCTCGAGCGGGGACCACCGCAGCGCCCGCTCGTAGAGGTTGTAGACCGGGAGGAAGGCCCGGGCGAGCCGCCCCTCGACGTAACGGAAGGTCATTCCCGCGGCGCCCCGGACGACGACGTCACCGAAGCCGGCCTCGCCGAGCTCGGCCGCGAGCTCGTCCCGGCGAAGGAGGATTTCGTTGTCGGTCTTTCCCTTCGTGGAGTGAAGAGGCGATCGCGGATCCCGAT
>Ga0187893_10007325_pt1 | contig 18157 bp, 12 predicted proteins | sample MA1701074metaG_FD_139574 | JGI IMG/M metagenome (GOLD analysis project Ga0187893, IMG submission 139574) | White microbial mat communities from a basaltic lava cave in the Kipuka Kanohina Cave System on the Island of Hawaii, USA - MA170107-4 metaG ... | reverse complement strand
CTTTCAAGTTCTGATCGCTTGGATCCGAGACCGAGTTGAAATTGATCTGGAACTGCCTGTTTCAGTCCAATGTCACCTTTTAGTCAGTTCGCCAACTGCTTAAACCGACAGGCTCCTAGCAACGCAATTAAATTCTTTAAAGAACTTATCATTGATTGATGGAAAAGAGTGGCCGTGGTCAGTCTTTCTAAACGACTTGCGCGTCATATCTGAAATACTTGAGAGTCCATCGGAATTTCTTCTGTACTTGAAGCGGCGGTTGCGAGCCAACGATTATCCTCAGTTTCAGTCACCGGATGAGTTAGATTTTTTGATGTATTTTCTTCGAGACGGACTCTATTTGGAGGAGAAGTGGATAGAGAGTTATGGAATCTTTTCATTACACGCATACACGGAAGATTTGGACAGGTACTACAGTTACCAAGCCGGCACGGTCGCAAGCGGAGAGAAGCCACGGTTACAGATCCCTGAAGAGTATAAGACGCTCGTTAGGGGCATCGAAGATACAGGCAAGACAGGTTTTTCTGAGGCTTCTACGACTCTTCTGAGTTTTAGTAAGGAGACGATGGAAGAGATTCTGACGAAAGTCGATTGGGCCAAGAATACTTCCCTTAGCGATGGGAAAGATCATCACTTCACCTTGACATTTCCCCGCCTAGATCTAGGTGTAACCATCTCGGTCTCTACAAATGGAAAAGATGAGGAGATCCGAAGCCTTAAAAATTATAGCGCACTAAAAATGTATCAACTCAAATTTTCCAAATGGCTGCTTGTGGGAATCGATGTTACTGGCTCGCAAGCTAAATATGATTTCGACCTCTCGCAAAAGCGATGGATTTACAATTCTCAAATGGAAAACGCTCTCGATGCATTTCGTCGGAACAAGCTAAAGCAATTCTTTGCGTCTGGTAATAGAGTAGGACGCAATGATTTGTGTCCATGCAATAGCGGGCTAAAGTACAAGAAGTGCTGCCTGATCAGATACTGAGTTTCCCGCGGATTAGATGATTTTAGAGGGCCGTCTAATTGGCGCGATATTAGTCCCCTCACGCCTCAACGGTGATGCGTAATTAGCGGTGCGGCATGGATGCAGCAGTGATCTAGTAAACGGAACTTAACCGACGACGACCCGGCTGAGATTGCTTTGTTGACAACGCGAATTCGGCGGCCCATTACACTGAAGCAACGGATTTCTATGCCAATCGCCGCATACTTCGATGCTGGTGGCCACCAAGAGGATCAAAAGTATCTGGTGGTCGCGGGGTTCGCCGCACCAGTCAAATCCTGGATTGAATTCGAGCTCAGTTGGCGTAATCGCCTGTCCAAAGACGGACTTGAATACTTTCATGCCGTTGAATTCGCGCACAGCCGAGGACAATTTGCTCGTGACTGGAGAGCGGACGAGACACGCCGGAGGTCGTTGCTTTCAGACCTGATGAACATCATCAAGAGAAATGTGTCGCGCAAATTTAGCACCGTAATAATTAACGAAGCCCTGAACGAAATGTCTGACGATACTAAGACACAATTTCACATCAACGCCTACTCGCTGGCTGCAAGAACTTGCGCTGCGCGCTTAAGGGAATGGATGTTTCGAGAACGATGGGAACAAGAACCACAGTTAATCTTTGAATCAGGTGATATTGGGGCCGGTTTACTTACAAAAAGCCTGATTAGAGATGGTTTTCCCGAACCATCCTTCAAAGCTAAAAGAGACCAACCTAATACGGACGGGTCCAATCTGCCTGCGCCTACAGCATTGCAGGCGGCAGACTGGTTGGCGTATGAGGTTTTCTTGGCAACGAAAGCCAACGACGTTAGACGTTGGGCAATGGAGCAGTTCCTGACGACGCCTGGAAATGTCGGACTGTATGAGGCGCGAGATGTGAAAAGACTGAAACAGATCCTGGAGGTGCCCGCAAATGAATTGCTCCTAGGCACGTTGTGGGACGCGCGGAGACTGACTTAGGGCAGCAAGCAATATTCACAAAGTAGCCGCGTCACCTATTGACTCTTCGTTCGGCCGTCGAGTACCTCACCCCAACTGCTCGAGAAACACGTCTTAGGCAGGATTATCCCAGAACTATGCTGGTTGAGCGGTGGTCGCTTCTTCTGCCAGGGACATCGATTCGTTTGGGTTGACTCCTATGGGATGCTCTTTGCTGTCGATGTTTAGCTCTGATTGTGCCTCAGCAGCGCTTTGCTGAGTCGTTACTTCTTCCTTGGTACTGAAGCGGTATCTCACTGTTACGGGCGACAGTGAATATGCCCGAGCGATTCGAACAAAAACGTCCGGTCTTATGAGTAATTCACAGCCTTGTAGTCGCGGAACCTCTTGCGCGATAGAATCGCCGATGGGCTGTTCCTCCCAGTATCGGAAGATCACCGCAGTGTTGCCGGTCTCATCAACGAGTTCAAGTCTACCAAGCGGCGACGAAGAGCGAGAAAGACCCAGACGAATCTGCCAATCGGACCGCATCATCAAAATCGGATAGGCATTCAGCCAGTCATGCACGACATCCATTCCAGTTATAGGTCCAGGTGCCGCTGGTCTAATCACCAAATCGCCTTGACCTGTATGGTGAACGTCGTTTACCCATGTGTCGGCCGAACCTTGGGCCAGCGGGAGCTCTAAGAGATTTATCGTCTCATCGTCACGCATTTGAACAGCAGCCATCAATGTGACTTCCTCGTCCAAATGGAACCTGTCTGGCATTACAAGTTCACGTTCGTAGTAACCGGCGCGATACCAGCCATTAAACTCATCGTTGGTCGAGATGGGAACTGCTGTTATCACTCCTGACGAGGACTCGCTCGGTAACGGCATCCCAGGTCGCTTAACGCGGCTGTGCCACCGTGCGGCGTGCAATTCGACGTGAGGCAATATTATAGGCAAGAGTGCAGAGATAGAATGTGGATCCCACTCTCCTCCGCGCCAGAGCTCCGCATCGATTCCTTCCAGCACTTCATGGAACAACATTTCGAAGAGTTCAGTTTCCCACAGGAGCACACGAGTGTTTTGTATGTCTTCAGATGCGGCGCTCGTCGCCACGCGATAGCGCCGACGTGCCCTGGTCTTTGACGCGTTCGAGTCTTCCCAGGTTTTGTGAAATATGCCCGCCAAGATACTTGGAAACTCGGGCCACATTCGCGCAATCATGTTTACTCGATCGCCCCAGTCAAGGTCGAGAATCGCATCCTGGTTTTCTTTAGGCACTGGATTCTGATTGTGCGTTGGCAGACTGCAAGGCGACCCTACCTCTAGTCCAGCATGTTCCAGGAGCCTCTGGGCCATTACGCGTAGACCGAACAGGCCAGAACGGTAAAGTGCTCGCAGTTGTTCTTGGAGTGAGAGAGTGATAGGAAACGGTGACAACTCAGCCAGAACTAATATCTGTAATATAAAAAGTGTGGAACTAATTGACACGTCCGTGTTAAGGAAGGTATTCAACGGTCGCGTAATAAGAGTCGGCTCTGTGGCAACAACGCGCAACACGCCTACACCAGATGATACTTTTCGTCCGAGTTCTGGGTGTGACAAACGTGCGAGTAGTAAGAATACAAGGGCCTCATCAAGCGACCACGTTGGTACACATCTCGGATCATACTTCTCGAAAATGTAAGAGTCGTTTTCGTTCCGAGGCAATCGGTAACGTAGCACGGTGAATGCTGCTTTCCATGCTTCGAAGGCTGCTTCGTGCGTATGATCCAGCGCCGCTAGCGCACCGATCAGATGTCGCGTAATGCCGATGTAGTATCCTTGGTGACTAAGCAGATGCGCGATCTCGTTCGCGAGAGTGTGCCAAGCGCGACTCTCGGATAACTCACAAGCTCTGACGAACCAAGGTAGATGCGCTTCATCGCCGAGAACTAGGTAACCACCACCGCCCCGCGATCGCGCAAATGCTAGCGCGAACGCGACGGCTGCAGCCTGAGTTTGACCGTGCCGCTCCAGTCCATGACCCAAATCCGCTAATAGCTCTGCGCCCAGCCAGAAGTGGATTTCCCGAGCCACCGATGTCAAAAGCCGTATCGCGTTTTCCTCGTGGCCGGATTCAATCATTTCAATCAGACGATAGCCGAATGCATTGAGAAGCTTATCTTGTGTTGGATCATTCGTACTTTCGGAGTGTTGGCCCTTGCGAATTGCTACCAGGAGCTCGAGAGGCGAGGCGTTGGCCTTGAAGATCGGTTCGTCTATGGCTGTGCTATGCGTGCGCGAAGTTGAGGTTGCATTTGCACCCTCCACTCGTTCCACGGCTTTCCTCGACGGCAAGACGACAGCTTTCTGAGAACCCTTAAGCCTATCTACCGCTGCGGCGATCAATTCTTGAGATTCGCTGGTTTCAGCCTTTGCGCTTAGTATGCTCAGCAGCTGGGTTCCATTCTGGACGTCCTCTTTGAACAGCCGTTCAATTGTTGAGAGTCTCCGTTCCAAGCCCTTGATATCTCCCACAATGGGAACCGTCGCATCCAGCGATGCAATCAGTGAGGGGGTACCTGCCCGACGGCAGTCATCGATGATTTCTACGAACGTGTCTTCGTGTCGCCAGTCAACTACTCCACCCCATTTCATCAACGATCGACCGACGACATACGCAGCGCCGACCGGATCGATTTTCCCAAGAGCACTGGCCCAATGGATCGGGGCGTACTTTGTTTCTTTACCATCCGTATGTGAGTCAACCGCATTAACCAATGGTTGCGCATCAGCTAACAACTTAGCCGCTCGCTTCGTATTAATCCTACTGAGGGCCGGAGCACTATCTGTCAGGTCAAAGATTGAAATCTCCCGCCGGTATCCGTACGCGCAAAGATTGACAGCTGCTGATTGCCACACGTGCTCGGCTTCAGTCTGTTCGCCAGCCTCGGCTAGTGCCCAAGCTAAAAGCAAATCGGCAGATGCCTGCGTGTCGTATAGTTCATCGCCCTCTGTTATCCTTTTTCGTTGGAGGGTTATCGCTTCCAGTACTGTGGTCTTGAAGTCAGCATTGGTTAAGAAGGGCATCAGGATCTCAATGAGCTTCTCGGGAATTAACGGTCCACTCGGAGAATTTTGAAGATAAGTAGTGGTGCCGCGAGAAATCTCACTGAGATAGCCGACTACCAAACCAAAATTTGCCTGGCTACGAATTAAGCGTAGGGCGTTAATGAGAGTTTCATGGATTATATGTTTTACGGAGTAAAGATCGCAGGCCCGCGGTTTGCCTGTAAACGGTGCAGTATCGCTTGACAGATGGCGTAGCGCCTCGAGAACTGTGGTTTCCGCAGCACTCGGATCAGTAAACTCTATTTCCTCTGCACGCGCTAACGAAATTACAAACCGTAACCAGTTCTTATACCACCCAACACCGCTTATGAGTGCTGCAGTCTCAGCAAGCTTGACGGGATCTGTCGCCGCTGCAATGCGTACACCATCCAACCACGTTTTTAACTTAGCAGCTTCGGGATAGCCGGCTTCATCCAGTCCTGCTCCTGAACCATCAAGACTCGGCAGTCGCTTCGCAACTTCGGTTCGATGAGCGCCAAGTTTCAATCCCTCGACCGCGACAGCGGACGTTGAACTCATCATTACGGCCTCAGTAGCCACTGCGGATGCCGCCGCTACTTTATGTTGCCGAATAAGCGCCTGGCCTACTTCGATCTTGATCAGAGCTCGTAACTCCGTCGATACTCCCGGCGTTTCCAATAGCCGGTTGAGAATCTCGATTCCTCCGAACTGTGCGAGTTTTTTAAGAATGCCGCGAAAATACTCCGGATGAGGTTCTTTGACACGCTTGAGCCACGACACCACTCGCTTATAGATTGTTTCGACTCCTTCGAGTCGAATCAAACCATGAAACTCCGCCAACGCATGGTTCAATCGATTCTCATCGACGCCGCTTTCCTCGTCATCATTCTTCCGAGAAATCGATAAATATTGGGCCCATGGTGGAATTTCGCCCGCGTCGTCACACAGTGAACAGAAGATGAGGCCTTGACGGGCGTCAAAGGTGGGCCGACCGTCAAAAATCATTCGCTCGCTGAGCCGAGCAGCTCCGTATACGGCTGCAAAGGCACGACCAAAGAGATTGTAATCAGTAAGTTTATCTTGAAAACAGACGGTGCATGACTTTTGCAGTTCGATGCACTGTGTGAGCGCCGGCCAGTTAAGTGCCTCTGCTGCTATGTACGTCGCGAGCGATAGATTCTGCTCCACCGCCGCTTGAGGCTGGCCAGCCGCGACGCTGCGCGATACGAAGTCGACTCCAATAAGATCTAGCAGTTCTTGATACCGACCGGCGCGACGTAGACTGGGCAGTAAGAACCTGTAGCTGCGCGCGTCTTGGAAGAACTCGCGCTTCTTTAACCACTCGATTACAGGTGCCAAAACATCAGCGGTCGATCCCCCTCTTTGACGCAATCGTTCCTGAATGAAACGACGAAAGCTCTCATGATAGATTCCGATTCCGGTCTGAGACCGCGTTGGGGTAAGCACCGGTGCAAGGTGAGTGATTGCGGCCGCAATATGATGCCCCAACCATGGATGAATCTCCTCAAGTTCCTCTTGTGTGATCGCGAAATCAATCAACCCGAGCAATTCCGCAATCGGAACAGTAGCGCCGCTTTGATCTGCGCTCTTCAGTAGGTGACTGTAGTAAAGCGAGATGTCTCCACCGGTTAACGGCGCGTTGTTTAATTCACCCAAAGGATCAAAAGCCGCGCCTCTGGCAATTTGACCAAGGGTCTGGCGACAGAGAAACGTCGCGTAGAGTGGGTTGCCTTCGGAACGTTCGTGCAACTGCTCGAGAAAATTTTTGGTGAGGGTACCCAAGCCTGCAGATCGGAGTTGAGTAGGCACGTCCAATCGACGCGCCAACCCTGCAGTTTCGCCGAACCGCCAACTCGGAACGCGAACCACTGCCGCATTATTGAGGAGCGGATCCAAGTGCGCTCCAGGTTGTGTTCCAAGGACTACTGATATTCCAATTGGTAGTTGCAGTGCGGCTAACTCTTCGACGATGTCTGTCTCGTCTTTCGCGATACCCGCAGAATCGGCGAAAACGCGCGAGATGTGATCGACGCCATCAACAATCAATGCCGCCTGGTTGATAAGGCCTTCATCCACTCCTTTTCGGAGAAGATCCTCAAGCTCGCGGCGGCCTGCTGAATATGCCGGACGATGAAGTCTCTCTAACGCGGGATTTGCTTGGACCAGCTCATAAATGAGATTAGCAAACATCACGTTGCTGGTAATCCGTCGCTGGACCTGGGAGTCCCCCGGTTCAAGGTAACAATAGTGACGTGCCACCAAAACGCCCTCGTCGATAAGGTCCTCTCCCAGTTCGGTTAGTTCCCATGACTTACCAGAACCAGGTGGCCCAATGAGGATCACATATGGTCGGCCGAGTTCGTTTCGTAATTCCTGCCTAAGAAGTGTTCTCTTAACGACAGCTGATGGCTCGATCGGGAACTGCTGCTCAACCCGCCCAAAATCTTTGTATAACTGTAGTTCTCGTTCGACATCGCTGGGCGTTACTTCCAACCCCACTGCGCGCGCCCTCGCAGCATACTGCTGGAGCACTGCTCCCACATCAACCGGAAGCCGGTTTTTGTATGGATATCTCCCAATGCCGATTGATTCAGTTAGCAGTTTCAAAATCAGCGACTCTAATGGGCCAGGCTTGAAAAAATCTCGTGACGCCGCTGGACACTCCAACTCGATCACAAAACGGTTTGCAAAATCGAGAAACTCTTGCCGTGTGATGTGAGTAGCCCGGCGCAGCGGCTTCCATATCGGTTGGGCACCTGCAGGCCAGATCAAATCAGCCCTGAGCCGAAACAGCTTCGATGGGTGGCCCGGAAAGGTGGGCGCAGCGACTATTGGTTCAAGAACTCTAACTAGATCACTGTCGGTAGGTGATAGCCAAGTCGCACACAGGCGGTATTCATCAGCCGCGTTTGCGCCGGAGCGCTGATGGGTGCGCACGAGGTTGTCGATGCGCGTTTTCCTTCTTTCGGTCAACAGGTCTGCGAGATCGAAGGATCGGCCTGCGTCTTCGCTTGATTTGAACTGCCGTCTGATTTCCTTTGAGTGGTAATGAACGACCAGATCATCAAAGCGATCGTCATCAACCATCTTTCGGTCCACGATGATCTTGTCGAATCTGTCGAGGAGGGATAGTGCGAAACAATGCGAGGTCGCCTGATCCTGATATTGGTAACCCTTGTGAGCGGGTCCGAGACTGCCAGCAATATTTACTGCCACTGACTTGGGTGAGAATGATGAACCACGCTTTGCGACCAACGTGTAAACCCCATACCTTTCCTCCTAAGCGTGTTTCTCCAGAACACAACAGGAGAGCATACTTCAATGTGATTGTATCGTGACTAAAGCAAATTAGGAAAAAAGCGCAATAACGGAGGTGCGGCTGATCGATGCTGGTTCGTGTTAATAGGCCTTTAATTTCACCGGAACTAGGAAGACCACATTCGGTGACAGTAGTAACGCAAATGACAGACCTAAACCTATTGGCGATATTATTAGATCTTATGCAGACAAGGAAGATTCGCGGAAAGAGAGTTTATGTCTTTGAGAGTCACAATGAGGCTTTCGCTGCTTGGACGGAAGTTCACCGACTCTGAGCCGGGAAAAGCGGTCAATCCTCCAGATAATCGGGCTGAAGTTTCAAAACCGGCCATAGAGGTGTTCACCGACTCTGGTGGCGCTAAAGCGGCTACTACGTCCGCCGCCAATACAAACAAAGCGCTGACCCTGAGCAGTTGCGAGCCCTATCGCGAGTTCATTGAGCAGTCCTTAGTACGTGGCCGCAATGCCATGGCCATTTGGCAAGACCTGGTGACTGATTATGGCTTTGGGCACCTGTGATGACCCTGGGTTACAGTCGCAAGTGCGTGCGCCTACTTGTGTTTCGTTCCAGCGCTCGGGTCTGGGCCGAACTCCATGAAAAAGCGTTTCGCCGCTTGGGTGGCAGTGTGCGCGTGGTGGTGCTCGACAATCTGAAAGAAGGCGTGCTGAAGCCGGATATTTACGATCCCACACTCTCGAAGCAGCGCAGGCCTACCTCGATCGCTGGGAAACGAACTGGGCCGACACGCGCATTCATGGCACTACCAAACGGCAAGTGGCCGCGATGTTTGCTGAAGAGCGCCCACACTTGTTGCCACTGCCACTGGAACCTTTCCGCTTTTATGAATTCGGGCAACGGGTAGTGAACCTGGACGGCTGTGTGGAAGTAGCAGCGGCTTACTACAGCGCCCACCAGGCTTGTGCGGCCGCACTCGAGCTGGGGCGTGCATGAGTATCACTTTGTGCGTCGTTATCTCGAGACTCATAAATACGGCGCTTGAACATCGAGGCAGGTGGTGCAGTGGTGCAGAGACTTGCACTATCTCACTGACGGTTTCAAGCTCAGCCGCTATGGTATCTTAAGTTTAATGTTGAGGCGGACGTGGAAATACTTCGCATTCTGTGCGTACACGATGTAGGCTCCGAACACTAAAGAGGGAGGTAGTGCATCACTACCAAAGAGGGACATCAGAACAGTTCCATGTCGACACATCAGAAAACGTCAAGCGAAAGCGCAGTTAAGAGACTCGAGATTGAACTTCAACCGCTCTTTAGTGATCTGTTCGCTTTGCAGATTCAGATCAGAGAGAAACTGGCGAAATATGCGGACGAAAAGTCCTTAAAAGGATATGAGATCGTGGGTTGGCTCGGCGAGATTTACGTAAAGCTGCTCTTCGACGGACACTTGGTTGATGATCGGTTCGAGCACGACGTACAGACTCGAACCGGATGGCGAATATCGGTAAAAACAAGAAAGGGCAAAGGTGCTGGATGGAAGCAATCGAGTCCTATACCTAAATTCGAAGGCGAAGGTTGTCCGACCCATCTTGCGTTTGTGCACTTGCACGACGACTATTCCCTAGATCGCGTCTGGCTCTTTGAATGGCCCCATCTTTGCGAAGCGACGAGGTTCATCGCGAAGAATGTTCGCGGTAAGTTTCGATCGTATGTTTTCCAGCTGGACGAAGCAAAGGATAAAGAGTTCGTAATCTACGAGCAAGCACCATAGCGTGCTTGCAAGAACTAAGAAGCACAATTCCGAGCCCAGTTCGTATTATCCAATTGACCCTGGGATTGAACTCTGAGAACCAATTGATCCGAAATGGCGAAAGCATTCTCAATCCAAACTGCTCCGCCATGCTATTGAGAAGGACAACAGTTCGCACATCATTGAACAACTCGCAAGGCGAGTAGGTTTCTGCTGTTCAAATCCCGGTTGCCATCATTCCACATGTGGGAAAAATCCGATGGCTTGTCGATCGAAATACTGAGGTTGAAAGTGCGCAGGTTACGACGCGAGTTAAATCTGTACAAGGTCGCGCGGGCCGCTGGCCAGTAATATTATGAGAACCTAGTGTTGGTTTGCGACACTTAGAACAAAATCAACTTCGCTTGTAAACTTTTACAAACTTCCCTAACCGGTTAAGCTCTACCCAGAAAAAGCAGTCACTTGGATGAGAGAGAAAAATGAGCAGTGATGCGCTTGCGGAACTTGTGGAGAAATATGACCACTTGTTTGCTTCAGAAAAGTACGAAGAAGCCGCCAAATTAGGTGGAACTATTCTTTGGGAATTGTATGTCGATGGCCAAGTAGCAAAGGTTAGCGAGATATTGGGCAATACAATAAACACTACGTCAAACCCGGTTACAATGTCCTCGGCATGGCTCAATCTTGGAGACGTCCTCTACGATAAAAACCTTTTCGATAAGGCGAGGGCTAGCTATTTACAGGGACTGGAAGTTGCGGGTTCGAAGGATAGTATTCTAAAAGCTAGGTTCTTATATGGCATTGCGAATACCTATTTTATGCAAGGAGATTACACAGAAGCAAAGATCTATTATGAGAATAGCCTAACGCTATCGAAAGAAAGTGGTATGAAATCGGCCATTGCGGATAATCTGCTTCAACTGAGTGAGATCGCTAGAACGATCGGTGAATATGATGATGCCGAAAAATTTGGACGCATGAGCCTAGAGATTAATTCGCGCGAGAAGCGTCGGCACGCGAGTTTGCGTAGCGCTCAAAGCCTGAGCAATCTCGCGATACAATTCGAGGCAACCGGACATCGTGATCGAGCGAAGGAATTGCTATTATTCTGTTTGAGCGCCCTGCAATTAAGTGAAAATGAGTCCGCTTTGGATATGGTTCGCAGCGTCCTTGCTGGATTTCCGGAGTAAACACCCAGCCCCTATGTCCTTTGAGAAGGACTGACAAAAGGAGTTTATGTTTGACAAGCGCGACACAGTACCTATAGCAATCCTCGATTTCGGTTCACAATTCACCCATATGATTAGCCGTCGCTTACGAGACGCGGGAATTTATTGTGAAATCTTTTCACCCGATGTTGAAGTGAGCGAGTTGAGAGCAAGGAGAATTGAGGGGATGATTCTATCCGGGGGCCCCTCAAGTGTATACGAGAACAGTGCTCCTCCCTTTAACGAAGCAATCTTACAAATGAGTGTGCCAATCCTAGGGATTTGCTACGGCTATCAATTAATGGCGAAACTGCTGGGTGGCAGGGTAGTTCCTGGTGAAACAAAAGAATTTGGTCGAGCAGAACTGACGGTTACCAACGGTTCTGCATTGTTCAAAGGACTCCAACGAAAGGAGACGATCTGGATGAGCCACGGTGATATAGTTGTTGGACTACCGCCTGGCTTTTCACAGATCGGCAGGACTACGCATTCACCGTATGCTGCCAGCGAGAATTCACGCACGAAGCGTTACGGATTACAGTTTCATTGTGAGGTTGCTCATACCACGCACGGAAAAGAAATCCTAGCAAACTTCGCCGTCGACATTTGCGGGTGTCGTCCAACATGGAACATGCAGAGCTACCTGGAATCGGTTGAGCTGCACATCAAGAATGTTGTGGGCGATCGAAGTGTATTCTTATTGTTTAGTGGCGGCATTGACTCAACGGTGGTGTTTCTTTTGCTCAATCGAGTATTAGGACCATCACGAGTAAAGGGGTTGTTTATAAATACTGGACTCCTCCGCCCTGGTGATCCAGAAATGGTGAATCGGCTGCGCCTTGAACACCAGATCGAGAACTTCATATACGAAGACGCAACCGATGAATTTCTCGATGCATTGAGAAACGTGTCAGACCCTGAACGGAAGCGTCGAATCATTGGAGAACTGTTTTTGGATGTAAAAGATCGAATCATGAGTAGCCTTGATCTCGATCCCGGTCATTGGGTTCTGGCCCAAGGCACTATTTATCCTGACATCATTACAAGTGGAGGCAGCAAGCATGCGAGCGTAATCAAGACGCATCATAATGCTCTTCCGTCTTTAATGAATATAGATGTTCTGGAGCCTTTACGTTACTTGTACAAAGACGAGGTAAGAAAGCTCGCTAAGGAACTCGGACTACCTGACGAATTTATCTGGAAGCACCCATTCCCTGGACCTGGCATTGCCGTACGCATCGCAGGAACTATCACAGAACAGAAGATTGACCTTTATCACAAACTGGATGAAATCGTCCTACGTCGTCTACGTGAATCTGGCTGGTATGAGAAACTGTGGATGGGGTTCCCCATTCTTATCGACTTTCAAGACGTGTCAGAACCCGGGTTTTCATTCCCGCAAGATGTTCTTAGCAAAATAAAAGAAATCGTGTATGAGAGGCTACAGGCATCGGAAGTCCATTACACCGACTTGGAAGTATCGGTATTGCCGATTCGCAGCGTCGGCGTAAAAGGAGACTATCGAACGTATGAACATCCCGTCGAAATTAGAATAACGACACAAGATCGTCGCTGTAACGTTTCTCATGATTTACTGGAGAGCATAAGCAAAGAAATTGGCAACAAAATACCACTAATCAATAGAGTTCTTCTGACGGTCGCATGGTCAAATACGCCAAGTTATTGGAGAAAAATAGTCGTGCTCCGAATGTTGATAAGCGTAGATACGTTAACTTCAGATTGGGCTAAAATCGAATACGACTTACTTGATAACATGGCATCTGAAATAATGGGCGTGGCTGAAGACATCGACGCCGTGTTGTTAGATATAACGCAAAAGCCTCCCGGTACAATGGAGTGGGAATAGCTTCTTTTTGAATCGCGTAGCTAGCACGCAAAGGTTTGCGATCACGTAATTCCTCACTTCCGCATACTGGGCTCACTATTTGACTGAAACCCTTTGTCTTCACATGGTGAATACCATCTGAGAATGATTGGGAAGGTCTCCTCAATGACCTTAATTCAAAGCCCACTCAGTTTAGTCACTAGAGATTCTCGTGAAAGACTTCTTCATTAGTTACAACAAGGCTGATTGCGCCTGGGCTGAATGGATTGCATGGCAGTTAGAAGAAGAAGGATACACGACGATCCTTCAGGTCTGGGACTTTCGGCCTGGATCGAATTTTGCGCGAAAGATGCAGCAAGCAACTAGTGAAGCTAAGCAAACCATAGCAGTACTATCTCCAGATTATCTTACTTCCGAATTCACTCAGCCTGAATGGTTAGCTGCCTTTGCTCAAGACCCCTCAGGCGATAGGAAGACATTGATACCTATTCGCGTACGAAAATGTGAGTTAAAAGGTCTTCTTCGACAGATTATTTACCTTGATATCGTAGGGCTCGATGAGACAGCGGCAAGGCAAATACTGATCAAAGGCATCTTTGCTGCCCGTGCGAAACCGGAAAGACCACCACAGTTCCCAGCGTCGATTCACAGCGTTGTCAAACCTAAGCAGTTTCCGGGAAATCCAGATAATAGTCCACCAGGACCTTCCGATAGCCATCAAACAAACATAGAGCCTGAGTTACCGCTTGTGACGAGCCCTGATTCGCAAAAGGCGATAAAACCTGATCTCGTTCGCCGCAAAAGAAGAGATTCGTCACGTCTTATACGGCGCACCACTGGCCGAATTAATGTAGTTGGTCTTCGTCCTCAATATATAACAACGCAATTTAAGAACCGTTCGACAGAGATTGTTGCTCTACGTGAGAGTTTGGCGAAGTCGAAGTTAGTAAGTGTCGTTGGACATGGCGGTACCGGTAAAACTGCATTGGCTTGCAAAGTTCTTATTGATCTCGAGAACACAGAAGACATTGCCGGTTTGATCTACTTCACCGCCGCAAATATTCAGACCACCAACCTCGAGAGCATCTTCTCGGCGATGGGTCGAATACTAGCGTGCGAAAGAGAGATCGTGGGGCTGTACAACGATTTAAATAAACCGCTGAGGCAACGCATTGAATTGTTATTCGATAGGGTGGAACGTGATGGCGGTAAATACGTCCTGCTATTAGATAATTTTGAAAAATATCAAGACGAGAATGGAGGTCTTACTGATGATGAACTGAGGCTATTCTTAGAAATGAGCCTCTTACATTCTGGTGCTTTACGCATTGTACTCACAACACGCATCGCACTTAGATTACCCACAACTATATCAGGCTTCTATTCTCCTATCTCGCTTGAGCAAGGTTTGCCGTTCGAGGATGCGGCGGATTTTTTGGTTGAACTCGATCCTGAAAATCTAGGTGGCTTACAAACCGCTGGTAGGAAAACTCTGATTCAATTAGCGCAACGCACAGGTGGATATCCGAGGGCATTACAAGCGGTCGCGAGCTTACTTCGTGAAGATCCAATTCTTACTCCTGGCGACTTACTTGCGAGAGCGGATTTGTTTACCGGGAACGTGATAGATGGGTTAGTGCACGAATCATTGCGGCGACTTGATGAGCGCTCGTTACAAGTATTGCAAGGCCTCGCAGTGTACGGACAACCAGTGCCGGAGGTGGCCATAAAATACCTTTTGGAACCGCACATAAATAGTGCTGATACTCATGCGATATTACGGCGGTTGACAAAATCGCATTTTGTTATCTTTGACAAGTCAACAAAAACGTTTTCCTTACATCCCATCGACCGAGCTTTCGCTTATCAACAATTGCCGTTAAGCACAACTGCGGATGGAGGTTTTAGTCGACGCGGATTGGCATTCCGCGCTGCAAATTATTTTGCTACCACTCGACTGCCTGAAAAGGAATGGAACAATATCGCAGATTTGCAGACGCAATTGTCAGAGTTTGAGCAGCGGGTGATTACAAACGATTTTGATGGCGCGGCTCGCTTACTCGACATGATAGACGTTAAATATCTTCTTTTGTGGGGCCATGCTCAAAAAGTTTTCACCATGCGTGCAGCCTTGGAACACAAGTTGTCTGACAAACAGTTACAAATCAATCAAGCTTCGAGCTTGGGTCTCTCTTGCAAAGGCCTAGGACTGCTACAGCACGCCATCGAGTATTTTCAACGCATGTTGGCTCTCGCTCGCGATGACTCCAATACTAAAAGTGAGGTAAGAGCCCTTAATGAGCTTTCTAATATCTATAGACGCCTCGCTGATTACGACGAAGCACTTGGTCATTCCAAGCAAGCTTTAACAGTGGCTCGGGAGATAAACGATCAATCGGGTGAAGGCCAAGCGTTGATGGACATCAGTAATATCTACTGGTGCCTAGGCAGATACAAAGAATCAATTGATTATTGTCAGCAAGCCCTCAATATTGCACGTCTGACGAATGACAAAAATGCTGAAGCGTATGCTCTTGGCAGTTTGGGATCCAACAATCTTAGCCTACTACGAGTAGAGCAAGGGTTAAACAACTTCGCCAGCGCTTTGAAGATCTTTCGCGACATAGGTAATCGACAAGGGGAAGGGTACGCTTTAGCGAATCTTGGATTGGCGCACAAGCAATTGGGTAAATTAACCCAGGCCATCCAGCTCTGTCGTCAAGCTGTTGCAATTTATAAGGCAATTGAGAATCGTCGAGGCGTAGGCCACTCTTACTTCATATTGGCAACCATTCATCGCGCTGAGGGAAATCTTGCAGAGGCAAAGAAATGTGCCGAAATGTCGATCATGAGTTTAGCTGAAGCAAATGTTCCAGAAGCACAGACCGCTAAAGCGCTGGAGAAAGTGATTCATGCTGCTATTTCGAATGATAAGTTAGCTGAGGCTGAGGCGTTACTGGAATGCGCATGTAGTCCTCCTAACACAGGAGATCTCCGAGAGTCTTTAGACTTTGCTCAAGAAGCTTGCATTATTTCCCGAGCTGAACAATGTGTCGATGTACTCGCCCGAGCGCAGAGCTTTATCGACGAAGTGCATGCAAAGATCGCAACTTAGGTTTGACTTGTGAGCAGTTGAGATTACAACTGTGAGAATGAGCGGTTATGAACGTTTTATTAATTCAACCTTCAATTCATTATCCCGATGAACCAATAGCAGGGCGGCATCAAACTATTCGGCAAAAAGAAGGCTACATTGAAATCGGCTTATTGTCGGTGGCCTCGTTTCTTGAAAACAAAGGAGTCAAAGTACACATTCTTAACATGGCTCGTTCTGATTCTTCCTTGGAACACTTACAACAGGCTGTTTCAATAATGCGGCCACGGTTAGCCGCGATTCCTTGTATGTCTGGTTACGCATATCCCAGTCTCCGAAGCTATTCTGAAATGATTAAGCGTGCCAGTCCTTCAACCTTCGTTATAACAGGCGGCCAACATAGCGGACCTTTAGGACAGACTGTATTGAGGGAAATACCCCACGTGGACTGTGTCGTTCGGTACGAGGGCGAAATCCTAACATGGCTTGTCTACAGTTCACTTGTAAGTGGTGACCCTTCACTGGACTCCATTCCCGGTATCATCTTTCGTTCCGATTCGCAGATAAAAACTTCTGAAGGTAAAGCACCACTAATCGATCTTAATGAATTGCCTTTCCTTAACTATAGTCTTTTCCCGAGTTTTAGAAGATTTGTTCCTCGCCTCGAAGAAAGCAGGGGATGTCCTTTTGACTGTTGGTTCTGTTCGAATGCCTCTGTGTTTACAAGAAATGTCAGGTACAAGACACCGGATCGATTAGTAAATGAGTTATGTGCCATCCGTGAACAATATGGAGCGCCCGAATGCTTTCGCTTCTACATGATAAACAAGAATTATGGCCTAGATGAAAATATTACATTAAAGTTTGCGAAACGCGTTTCCCAACTACCTTTCCGAGTTGAATGGCGGACTCAGTCCACCGTAGATGTTTTTAATCCGGACACCCTGCCAACCCTTTCCGCTGCAGGCTTGCGGATGATCGATCTTGGTTTGGAATCTGCTTCCCCCAAGATGCTCTTACTAATGAATAAGACTTCTCGTAACCCAGAGGAATATCTTCGCAAAGCTGACGAAATTATTGAAAAGGCAACGCGTTGCCCTAACGTCAGAGTGAAGTTCAATCTTATATTCCATCCTGGTGAGACTGCCGATACGCTGGCTGAAACATTGGAATTCCTGTTCAAGAGAAGAACAAAAATCGCAGCTGTCACTGCGTCGCCAATTATGATCGATCCCGGTGCTCCGCTTTGGCATCACCTCGAATTCTTTGAAAAGCATTACGGGACCAGATTGATCAAAAATAAATTCTGGGACTCCGTACATATCTATCCAGCAGATCCTTCGTCAGACCTATCCTTCGAACAAGCTAATGTGGCTTCAACTCTTATAAGTAAGATGTTTCAAACAAAAGAGGATTATTTTGAAACGAGGCGATTTGGAGGAATATCCCCCGGTGTCGATATTCAAAGTTTTGATAAACAGCTCCGAGATATCCCTCGCTCTCTTCTTCCGTATTCCGACAAGAATTCTCGAGCACAAGAGTGATAAATCAATGCTTCTTTAAGCATAATCTGGTCTTGCATTTCTCATCAAAGACCGAGCGTCCTACATTGAAAGCAAGCTGCAAACGTTGCCCTTATTTTCCTTATTGCCTGTTGAAGCCCAAATTGAGACATGTTCTTCCGCAATCATGACTCTAAGGCACCTCTTTTGAAATGGTATTCCTAACCAAGGAAAGTGAACACATAGTGGCAACAAATCGAGATGCTCGGAACTAAGTGCGTATTCCGGAGCATCGTGGGCACCGATTCCGGGCGATCGTGGGCAGTGATTCCGGCCATCGTGGGCAGTTAAATATCGCTTGATGCTGGAGTAAATCCACTAACGGCAGACATCATGGTTTCCACCAACATAACGGGAGGAACCACCATAGATGTCAGCCCCGAGGGTCT
>Ga0187893_10007324_pt1 | contig 18157 bp, 9 predicted proteins | sample MA1701074metaG_FD_139574 | JGI IMG/M metagenome (GOLD analysis project Ga0187893, IMG submission 139574) | White microbial mat communities from a basaltic lava cave in the Kipuka Kanohina Cave System on the Island of Hawaii, USA - MA170107-4 metaG ... | reverse complement strand
GCGGCTTTCCACCCAGCCATCACCGCGGTGGAAAGATCTTTCTCATTGATACGCACAATCAATTGCAGCCACGGCCGGGTGGCCTGCAGCCGTCGCACCTCTTCAGCGGTCCCATCGGGGCTATTGTCGTCCACGATGATCAGCTCGTAGGGTTCGTTGGCTGCATCCAGCCCGGCCCCGGTACGCTCAATGAGCTTCTCGATGTTCTGTCGCTCTTTGTACGTCGGCACCACCAGGGAGATCATCGGTGGGCCTCCAACGAAGACGGTAATGAGTCGGCCGGGCATGCCGAAGAACGGTCCGCCAACCGGTAGTAACGACCGGCGCCCATGTCAAATAGAGGTACAACGCAATAACGCTCGCGCAGGTGTTGTGCAAATTGTCGGACCGTGGGACGCGGATGCTGCTTCTCCGTCCAGGCCGCGGACACCGGATTGTGACCTTCCGCCAGCCGGTCCATCACCAGCAGGCGTCCCCCTTGAGACTCGGCCCGCCGGCGAATCCGCTCGATTTCGTCTCTCCAATCACGCCGGTCCCAGTCAAACTTGGTCACGTCGTTGGTGGCAGTGAGCGCGCGTGCGCCGCCGTAATAGCGCGTGGCGGTCTGGTAACTGATAGGCAGGTCGCGGCCGAAGTTCAGCATGATGTCCGCCGGCCTAGTGTATGGCTGGATCGCGCTCATGGTTGCCTTGAGCTCGAGGTGTGCGACCTGGGAGGGCAAAAGCGACTCCGTTAGATTCACCCCCGCGACAAAGACCAGGCTCGCGGCCAGTGCCCCACCCACCAACCTGGGCCGCCGCACCCGCACAAGCAGGTCTTGAAACGACAAAGCCCCCAAGGTGAATTGCGAGAGCATCGACGGCATAAAGCGTTGCACATCCGAACCCAGCCAGCCCAGAGCAAAAAACATGTTGATGGCCAGCGGCAGATACAGCAGGACAATCAGCGTGCGCCGCAGCCACGACGCTTTCCAGAACAACCACACCGGATACAGATAAACCAGCATCAACATTAGCCAGACAAGTACGAATTTCCCGAATTGCCACGGGAAGTATCCAATCTGGGCGAGGTGCGGGTCCTTCAGCATCAGGCCGTTGACCAAGTAAGGTAGTGGATACATGGCCATGATTCCATGCGCATGGCCAAACGATGCTTTCATTGGGCTCAGCGCATCGAATTGCATTGGCTGCGTCCCCGCAGCGGCCATCCACGACTTGATCGGCTCTGCTTCTAGTGGAATCTGCACGTACAACAGGCACGAAACCGTAATCGCGATTGTGAGGGCAATTCCGAGGGCCCCGAACGCCGCGACGTATGCCAGCCGGCGGCTCAAACTCACTTGATTCGCTAGCAGAAGTATGATCAACCCAACACTAATCCCGCTAAACACGTGCACCAGCCAGAATAGTCCTGCGAAGCATACGAATGTTGACGCCCCGAGCGCCAGCATCCAGCGCCTCGCCTCAACGCGCTCGTCGCCTAGTTTCAGGGCTAGGTAGAACGCCGCGAAGATCAGGAACATCGAAGTCGAATACAATCGCCCCGACCCGGCGTACACCCACACACAGTGCGCCGTTGCGTAGGCGAAAGTTGCGCCGAAGCTGATCGAACGGGAGTTCGTCAGAAAGTTCAGAATCGTGTACAGCAGCATCGCCGAAGCTGCCGCAGTGGCGAAGTCCCACACGTTCAGCAGCGTCAACGAAGGCACGTGCCAGCCCGCTGCGTTCATTCCCTGCCAAAGCCAGAGTGGCAGCATCCGTTGCACGAGATGGCGAAACTCCAGCAATGAGCGAATATCGCCCCTCTCCATCCAGTACGCAGTATCGAGTGCGTCATTCTCGTCGTGGGAAAAGCTGAGCATGTAGCCCAGCATCAGCAGGCCAAACATCGCGAAGTACTTCCCGTAGCGATCCCAAGCGCCTGTTCGGCCTTCCGCCGTTGTCGCAGCAAATGCACTCAGGTGTGCCTCTGCAGGTGTTGCGCGCTCACTCATGAACGTTCCCTTTGGCCACCGCTGTCGCGCCTGCACTGCGGGGTGTCGCAGCCCACTTGGTTTGCTGGCGGCCGCTCATCCACCGCAAAAAACCCAGCAGTAGCGCCAAGTTGACCGCGCAAAAGTACAGCGGCAGAGCCAGCAGCCTGCTACGGGGGCCTTTGTTTCGGCCAGCCAGTCCCGCCAGCGCCAGGAGGTAGAAAGCGGTTTGTGCAGCGAATGTCCCAACGTACACCGGGTGGCGCTGGCTCAAGACCGCGCTTGCTGCCCATGTCGAAAGCAAAAAGAACGGCCCGAACCACCGCAACACCTTGTGTGAGAAATACGCCAGCGCAAGCATCCCCTTAAGTGGATTCAGGAAGTGCAGGTTGGCGAAGAAAGTTTGGAACGCCCCGGCGCCAATTCGCACTTTACGCCAGAATTCCGCCGCTAGCGATGGCGCCGCTTCCTCCAGTGCGGTGGCCTCCGGGTCGTACACTACGCGATGCCCCGCGTGGCGGATTTCCATCGGCACTTGGAAGTCCTCCACAATCCACCGCCGGTCTGCGCAAAACAGCTCCCGTCGAACCGCATACACCGCGCCGTTCGCCCCCAGCACGCAATTCAGCCGGTTCTCCAGGAACTTCAAGGCCACCTCATAGCGCCAGTAGAGCGACTCGCCGTGCGGGGTCCCCTCCGCATTTGCCAGCCGCAGCTCACCGCACACCGCTCCTACGTGCGCATCGCGGAAATGGCGAACCAGGTACCGCAGTGTCCCTGGCTCCATCATCGTATTGGCGTCGGAAAAGACCAGGATTTGCGCGCCAGTCGCCGCTGCCAAGTCGCGGACCACAGCCAGCTTTCCCCGCCGCGCAGGGAAGGGCAGCAAGTGAAACGACGGATGCGACGCCCGGCCCGCACGCTCCGCCGTCGAGTCACTGGGCGCGTCGAGCCCCAGAAGAAACTCGAAGCGGTCCGAGGGATAATCCAGCGCAAGAGTATTGGCGATCTTGTGCTCGATTACGGCCTCTTCGTTATGCGCGGCCACCAACAGGGCTACCCGAGGCTCGAACTCTTCTCGCGCAATTGGCCGCCGTTCCCGCCGGCCCAGCAGGAAAGCCACGTCTCTCCACGTCTGCCGGACAGCAGCCAGGAAAAAGAGCAGCAGGGGGTAGATCGCGTAGCTCCAAATCAGAGCCCCGGCGGCAAGCCAGAATGCCGCTTCAGCCAAAGAGATGGTCATCTTTGATTCCGTCCCCGCATCCCGTGATAGCCAACGTGTGCAGGTATCAATCCCCTGCTTACGTAGTTCTGATGGACTGCCTGCAACGCTACGCTAATTCCGATTAGATAGTAGAGATAGAAGTCATACGCCAGGTGCGCGAAGAAACCAGAAATCATGAAGGCGTATATGCTGGCTGAGGTAGCATTTGCCATTTGACGTAGCTCTTTTACCGCTGCCTTTTCCCCTGGGCTATTCCTGATTCGGCGCATGTTTTTTACCGTCACCCAAAGCAGCGAAAGGAAAAGGACGAATCCGGGAATCCCTGTCTCAGAAGCCAGTTGCAAGTAAGTGTTATGCGCCCCCTTCCAGTCCTGCGCGCCGTATTCACTGCCGCTGCGCTGGGAGAAATTTCCCAATCCGAGGCCTACCAGGGGATTCTCCAGCGTGTAGCGAATCGCCCGAATGGCCAGCGCCTTGCGCTGGAATTCCGACTCTCCGGCGGAGCGAGCATGGTCGCTGACCGCGATTCCCTCGCCGGTCCACATGGTACTGATCCGGTCCCAGAAAATTCCGGGTGCCGATAGCACCGAACCCACGATCGCGAGCGCAAAAACCATTCCCATCACGCGCCCTCGTTTGGCATGCCTCAGCACCTCCCACCATACGAGCACCAATGAGATGACTACGCAAATCATGTTGCTGCGGGACGCACCCCTCACCACCATTAGCATCACCAGCGAAAACGTGCTGATGAGCAGCACGGTTCCTATTAAGGAACGGCTGCGGACCAGGAAAACGCTCATGTACGGAAGCGTGACCGCCGCGGCCAACCCCAGATAATTCCCCGACAGAAAGCCCACCGTGCTGCCGCGCAAGCGCCCTCCTTCCGTAATGATGTTGGAGCGGGGATCCACCAGCGAATAGCTGCACACCACGAACATGCACAACAGGATCACCCACAACAGCTTGCGCACGCGGTCCATGGTGAACATGGTCTGGGTGATCAGCAGAAAAATAATCACCGTCTTCAGCCAGGACTCCATGAGGATGTCATAAGTCATCTGGCGCCAGTAGGCGAACGGGAGACCAAGCACAAAAATCACTGTCATCGCCATGACGATCTTCATTTCCCTCGTCAGAATGAAAGGCGCACCGCCTTGCAGCAGCGTGAACCCATAGGCCCCCGCCGCCGCCAAGGCTCCGATCATCGCCAAGGGGATCACTTGCAGCGACCAGAAGATGTCTGCCGGGCGGCCGAACAGCAATCCCGTAAATACAAGCAAGAAAAAGAAGGCCACCCCCGCTTTGTTCAACGAAGGATCATGGCCCTGTGTCCGGGTTTTGCCGTTTCGCCCGCGCGGCTGCGCGCGGACCGCGGTCGGCGGTGTGACTTCGGCGGGAGTGCTGGCTCCCACTGACGGCTTCTGCGAAATCGTGCGCGTGTAAGCCAAGTTCGTCGAATCCTAGTTTGCCAGCATCGCGCGGGGAGCAGCCAGCGTTTCCTCGATTGCGGTGCCCGCCTGCGAACCAACCACGCGGGAGAGGATCTCTTCCATCCGGCACGCCACCCGTTCCCAGGTGTGATCGCGAACCACTTTGGCGCCGCCCGCTCTTGCTATGCTCTCACGGAGCGTTGCTTCCGACAGGATTCTATCTACGGCTGCGGCCAGCGCGGGGGCTGCATCCGCCATCAGGATTTCCTTTTCGTTTTCCACCGGCAATCCTTCCGCCCCCAGCGTGGTGGAGACGACCGCGCGTTCCATGGCCATGGCTTCGAAGATCTTTATCCGTGTGCCGCCACCGATGCGCAACGGCACCACCACCGCCTCCGCCCGCGCCAGGTACGGCCGCACGTCGGGAACCGTGCCCGTGATTTCGATGCTGTGGTCCTGTTCCGCGAGTTGGCGCACCCGCGCCGATGGATTGCGTCCCACCACCGTGAGGCTTGCATGTGGCGCTCTCCGCCGGACCTGCGGATAGACTTCACGCACGAACCAGAAGATCCCGTCCTCATTCGGTTGCCAGTCCATCGACCCGACAAAAACCAGGTTGCCCGCTCGTTGTGGTGCCGCCTGCGGCTGAAAATACTTGGTGTCCACGCCGGTCGGCAGCGCGCTTACGTGCGCAACGCCAAATTCCTCACGGATCTGCCTTTCATCCTCTTCCGAAACCGTGATGACGTGATCGAACTCGCGGCACACGGCCGCCTCCACTCGTTGCGCTTTCTCCCATTCCGCGGCCAGCAGCCACTTACGCACCGGGTTCTTCTCGGTTTCCCAGTGTCGCTTGCGGATCACGTACTCCACGTTGTGTTGGAAGACCACTCGTGGCCGCACCTTCGATTCCTTCATAGCCACAGCCGAGTGCAGAAAATCGCACAGCACCAGATCCACCCGCTCCCGTTCGGCCACTTGCTCCACGGCGCGGCGAAATTCTGGCAGAGCGTACTTCGCCAGAAAATACGGCAGCGCGCCAAACCGGCTGCGCAGAAACCCCGCGTAGAACGCGGGTGTGAACTTGGCCGTCTCCTTCCATGCCACGGGCGTGTAGGACCGAAACACGCGGCGCATTTGGTCCGCTGCTTCCGCGTCGCGCTGCGGATGGGCCGGCGACACCGCATGGATTTCCATTCGCCCCGCCAGTCGCTGGACAATGTTCAGCGTCCTGATCTTCCCGCCTGTGTCGGCAGGGAAAAGCGGCCTCGGCAATGCCAGTATGATCCTCAAGTCCGCACACGTTCAGTCCAACGGGAAGGAAGCACTTCGATTACCATCAGTACCCCTAAAGCATCCAACTAATCCTTTTCCTATCAACGAATTATAATCGGATGGCCCGAAAAAACCGAAATAGTTTGCCGCCTTTGTGCAGTCTGTTGCATGATGGTTCAAGCCCGGAGGCGAGCGACAAATGTTTTGTTTTCTATGCTTTGTAGCCGGAAACTGCCTCGGACCTATGGGGCATGACCTCGACGTCGCGGTCGAACTGAATGCGGCACCACAGCTCGAAGTTCACTAGGCGCCACACGGCATCGGTGGCGTCCACCCGCCCGCGACGGTGGCCATCGAGCAAGTCGCAAATGAACCCGGCGTTCAGCAGCCCGCGTGCCTCCAGACGCCCATCGGTGAGCAGCGCGGCCGCGCGTTCAAACAACTGGTGCCGCAGCCACACCTTCACCGGCGTGGGGAATCCCATCTTTGTACGATTCAGAATCTCCGCGGGCAGGCGACGTTCCATGGCGCGTCGCAGCAAGTATTTTCCACTCAGGTACCGCACTTTGTGCCGCGCCGGAATGCGCGCCGCAAACTCCAGCAGCGTGTGGTCGAGGAACGGCACGCGGCTCTCGATGGAAGCCGCCATGCTCATTTGATCCTGCTTCATCAGCAGCTCAACCAGATAGGTTTTGATGTCCAGATACAGCAGCCGGCTTAACAACGATTCCGCTCCGCCATTCTGCGGGAAAAAAGCCAGCGACCCCGCGTAAGCGTTTCCGGCGCGCAGCTCGTCGGCCAACTCGCGAGTGAACAAAGCGCCGTGCAAATGCTGCGGGAACACCGAGTACCAGTTATCGAAATAAATCTGCTCGAAGCGGTTGGGATGATGCAGGAAGGTATGCCGCAGTTTGCGCCGCGTGCCCGCCGGAAGCAGGGAAGAGTTCAACGCGCTTCGAATCCCGTCGCGCAGCAGCTCCGGCACAAATTTTTCGTACCGCGGCGCCCAGCGCAGGTTCCACAGCGTTGCGCGATATTTCAAATATCCGGCGAACAGCTCGTCGCCGCCTTCCCCAGTCAGCACGACCGTCACTTTTTCCCGCGCCAGCCGCGAAACCGCGTGCAGCGACACGCTGGACGGCCACACCATTGGCTCATCTTCGTGCCACACTAGCCGCGGAAGCTCCTGCCAGAAACCATCCGCCGTCAGCAGCACTTCGTTGTACTCCGCGCCGATGTGCTCGGCCACCAGCTTGGCGTAGGGCAACTCGCTGTATTCGTCTTCCGCATAACCCACGGAAAACGTCTTCAGCCGCTCCTTCATCAGCCCGGCCATCACCGCCGCGATGGCGCTCGAATCGAGCCCGCCGCTCAGGAACACGCCCAGCGGCACGTCGCTCATCAGTCGCAACCGCACTGATTCAGTGAACAATTCCTCGAATCGCGCGAGAAACTCCTCCTCCGTCTTCAGCGTTTCATCCGGCGTGATGTCCACGTCCCAGTAGCGCCGCGTGACCGGCTGCGGCGCCGGCTCACCCAGCGCCAGTGAAAGCGTGTGCCCGGGCATCAGCTTACGCACGCCCTCGAACATCGTTTCGTCCGACGCGATGTAACCCAGCGCAAAAAACTCCGGCAGCGCGCCACGCCGCATCTTGGGCGCAAACTCCGGCAGCGCGAACAGCGCCTTCATCTCTGACGCGAACGCGAACCGCCCTCCGCCCATCGCGTAGTAGAACGGCTTGATGCCCAGCCGGTCGCGCGCGCAGAACAGGCGCCGCTTGCGCGCATCCCAGATAGCAAAGGCGAACATCCCGCGCAAATGGGTCACGCAGTCGTCGCCATACTCCTCGTATAAGTGAACGATGGTCTCGGTATCGCTGCGCGTGCGGTAGCGGTGCCCGCGCCGCTCCAAATCCGGCCGCAGGTCGGCGTGGTTGTAAATCTCCCCGTTGAAGATGATCCACACCGTGCCGTCTTCGTTCGACATCGGCTGGTGGCCGCCCGCCAGATCCACAATACTCAGGCGGCGGAAGCCAAATCCGATGGGCGCCTCGGCGAGATAGCCTTCATCATCCGGCCCGCGGTGGAAGATCGCGCCCGCCATAGCGCGGAGTTCTTCGCCAGCGGCCGCCCCGAAGCTTCGGGCGGCCGCTTCCAGCGACAAAACTCCGCAGATCCCGCACATTCAGCGCTCTCCAGCGTACTCGCGAAATTCGATCCAGTCACCTTGCCGCGTGAATCCCGTTTCCACTCCGTTCACGCTCGCCGACTGCGCCCCGGGCGCGAACAGCTTCACGCCTCGCAGCGGACGCAGGTGCATCTCCAGCCGCGCCCCGTCCCGCGTCACTTCCAATTCGTCGAGCAAACTCTCCGCCCGCACCAACGCCTGCCCGCCCAGATCGAGGCAACAGCCGCCGGCCAGCGCCAGCCGCGCTATCCCGCCGGATTTTTCTCGCCGCACAAACGCCAGCTCCGCATCGGTGCCCAAGTCGCCGCCGTCGAACGCCACCTGCTGCCCGCGCACTGCCACCCAATCGGTCCACGCATCGGTCTCGATGGCCAAACGTAGCCCGGGCCCGGCCACCTCCCGCACCCGCGGCCACGTGGCGGGCATGGGCCACAGCAGCCAGTGGAACCGCGCCGGCGTTTCCGCCCGCACCGTCCCTACCAGGGCCGGCGCCGGCTCGCGGTGCCCGTAATCCGCAGAATACCAGCCTTGTCGCGCCGCTTCGTCGCCGTGCACCACACGCGCAGCCACCTGTTTGCCCGGCGGCACAATCAGCATACGCGACCCGTCCGCCGCGGCCAGCCAGTGATCGTGCGTCGCCTCCAGCTTCACATTTGGCGCAAAGTGAAAATGGAAATCGAAAACATGCTCGCCCGCGCCCGTGAACTCATCCGACAGAATCCAGTAGTCCGGCTTGAGGAAGACGATCGTGCGCCAGTGCGTCACCGGCTTGGCCAGTCGCGTGTAGCCATCGTGACTACCCATCGCCAGATCCACGCCGGGCAGCGACGCCCAGCGCTCCAAGCGCGGCCTGGCCACGCTGCGCCACTTGAACACGTCCACCGGCTCGGCCTGATAATGCCCATCCACCGTCGCCGTGTTATGTCCGGCCGTTCCTGAAAACGCCAGCCGCCATTCCGGCGACGACGTGTACACAAACGTGCCCGGATCCACCAGCCAATCCTCTCCATCTGCGCTCACCACCACTTGCAGCGCGTCCGCGTGACCGTGCGCGCAAGAGCTCATTCCCTGCGGCCCCGCATCAAACAGCAGCACCTGCGCCTTCGCATTCCAGCCCGAGCGCATCACCGCCAGGCCTGCGTCGCGAAATGCATGCGATTGCTCTCGCGGCGGCCCCGCCTTCAGCCGGCCGAAGTCGCGCGCGGCCTCTGCACCCAGCAACCACAGCGTCTCTTCGTGCAGCCCGCCGGATGCCCAGCCAAAATCCCCGCGCTGGAAAAATACCGCCGCCGTCGAAAGCGCCCCGCGCTGATCGTCCGGCACGCGCCGCCCAAAGGGCAGCAGCCGCCCGCCGTCCGCGTCGCCGGTCATGGCGTGCCGCCCGGAGGGCAGCATCGTAAACAAGATCACTTCCGCCATGCGTTCGAGCCTCGCTTTGTAGCTTGCCGCGAAGCCGCGCCCGTTGCGCTCCGCCAGCGCCGCGGCCGCCAGAAAAAAGTCGAACGCGTAACGATGGTAGTAGCTGGATTGCTCGATGTGCCAGCCGTCGGCGCGCACCTGCCGCTCCATCTGTTCGGTGAGAATCGCGCGACCCGTCTCGCCCCATTGCCCCGCGCCGCGCAGCTCCGGCAGCAGCAATCCCACGCAGAAAAGCGCGAAGCCTTCTCCCAAAAGGTGCGTGTTGGGCGAAAAATACGTCGAGAGGTTTTCCGCGATGAACTCGGCGTGCTGCGCCAGCGCCGCCAGCACCGCCGCGATGCGCTCTCCCGTCAGCGCGCGGCTCCCGGACAGCAAATGCAGCACCCACAGCCACGACCATGCGCGGAATGCCGCCTCTAGGCTGCTCGCCCAGTTGATTCCGCGCCGGTGCGGATTTGCCTCGAGCCAGCGTTCGATCTGTGCCAGCGCCTCTTCGGCGCATTTCTCCTCGCCGTTCAGGAAATATGCCTGCGCCAGCGTCACCAGATGCTGGTGCCGGTTCGGCTCCCACACAATCTTGCTGTCGCCCGCGCGCGCGAAGTCCAGATACGGGATGCGGCTCCAGTGCTCCAATCCTGTCTCGCGCCCGTGCACTAGATCACGCCGCCACGGAATCTCCGCGCCCGCCTCCACTTCGGGGTACGCAAAAATGCGAAAGCGATGCGCGCACAGCGACTCCGCCTCGCGCCGTAGCTCCTCTGCTCGGCCCGTAAACAACTGTTGATGCACGCTTTTCAGCGTGGAAGCATCAGCAGAATCAAGAAAGAATCGCGGCTTCGCTCGGGCCGCGAAGTAGGCTGGCAGCCCGTGCGCGAGATTCCCCGCGCGCCCTTCCGCGAATCCCTCGCGCAGGCGAGTCAGCGATTCTACGTCCCAATAGTCCGTCCACGCGCGCGCGGCCGCCGCGCTGATGCGCGCTTCCCGCGCGTTGCGCATCTTCTGCGCCATGCGGAAACGCACTTCGGGCCAGCCCATTGCGCCGAGGCGCCGGATTGTTTCCTGCAAACGGCCCATGCGTTTAGACGCCTTCCGCCACGCGCCGCGATCCCAGCGGGCGGGATGCGCCCGCCTCAAGCAGCAATGCCACCTCACGCTCGAGGTGATTATCCACGCCCGGCGCGCGCACCTGCGCTCGCGCGGCCGGCAAGTCCGCCAGCACGCGCTCCAGCGCCGCAGTCAGTTGCGCTGTTTCCGGCGGCGAGTACGTAACCACCGACGGCGGCCGCAATCCATCCTCCGACGCCACCACCGGCACGCCCAGTTGCAGCGCCTCCAGCACCGACGTGCACACGCCGTCGCGCAGGTGCGTGCGCACCACCACGTCGCTGCGCTGCATCGAAGTCAGGAACTCACCATGCGGCAGGTTCCCCGGCACCAGCACTGCTTCCGCGACGCCCAGCCGCCGCATCCGTTCCGCCGCCTCGGCAGGAACTTCCTTCGGCCCCGCCAGCAGCAAACCCGCGCGCGGATATTTTGCGCGGATCTGCGCGAACGCCTCGAACAGCACGTCCATCGTGAATTCCGGCCGGAACAGCGAGTAGCTGAACAATCGCGGCTCGTGCGAGGCAAGAAATTGCTCGACGACAGCCGGCAGAGGCACCGGAATCTCTTCGCTGTACTGCGTCGAATAGGCCGGAATCGCATGCACCTTCTCCGGCGGCACGCCGTAGCCCTCAATCAGCTTCCTCACCGGCTCGTGGTTGCAGATAATCTCGCCGCACGAACGGAACAACAGCCGGAATGCGCGATACCAAAAGCCGCTCGACCGCGGAAAGTAGAGCTGCGAAGGCCCGGCGTGAAACGTTAGTACCGCCGGCTTACCGGTCAGCCGCCCCAGCAGCACGGCGGCCAACGCCAGCGTATACCCCTTCCACGAGTCGCCGTTCACATGCATCTGGAATGTAAACCCGCGTGCGCGATAGGCGATGAGCTTCGCCACGTAATCGAGCGGTCCATGAACGGGAATGCACTCGCGGCCCGTTACACGCCGCCCCGGCCCGATATCCATCACGCGCGAATCCGCGCCGCGCGCGATCAGCTCCTGATCCACCAGCTGCGTGTGAATTGACCAGCCGCACAGCGGCGGCGGGTAGTTTCCGATTTGCAGCACCCGCGCTGTGTTCTGCTTCCTGCGCAGCAGCCGCACATACAAATCCTCCAGCTTGCGCACCGTACGCTGCGGCGTGAACTCTCGCTCCACGCGCGCGCGCGCCGCAACGCCCATCCGCGAGCGCAATCCCGCGTCACGCGCCAGCTCCACGATGCGCGCCGCCATTGCCGCTTCATCTCTCACGGGTACCAAATAGCCCGTGACGCCCTCTTCCACGAGTTCCGGCACGCCGCCCACGTCCGACGCCACCACCGGCCGCCCCGCCGCCATCGCTTCCAGCACGGCATTCGGCAGGCTTTCAAAATCCGACGGCAGCACGCAAATATCCAATGCCGCGAGCCACTCGGGCACATCGCTGCGATCGCCGGCGAAGATGACTCGCTCGCTGATTCTCAGTTCCGCCGCCAGTGCCTCGAGCCGCGCCCGCTCCGCCCCGTCGCCAATCAACACAAACCGCGCCGCAGGAATCCCCGCCGCCACCCGCGCCGCCGCCCGCAGAAACGTCGTGTGGCCCTTTTCCTGCCGCAGCGCCGCCACCACGCCAATCAGCAGCTCGTCCTCCGGCAATCCCAGCCGCACCCGCACCTCGCCCACCGCCGCCCGCGGCTGATACACCTCCGGGTCAATCGCATTGTGAATCACCCGCACCTTGCTCGACGGCCCATCGGTAAGCCCCACCACGGTTCGTGCCGCCACACCAGAGTTGGCCACAATCGCATCGGCCAGCCAGCACGCAATGCGCATCGCGCCGCGCTGCAGCGGGCCACGGTGATGCATCAGATTGCGCCGGCTGGCAATCACCACCGGCACTCCCGTCAGCCGCGCCGCCGGCGCCGCGTACAAATCCGTATAGAAATCGAACGCGTGCACGATATCTATTCGCTCCTGCAGCAAGTGTCGCGCGATATCCGCATAGCGGCGCGCACGGCTCATCAGCGACGCTCCCGGATAATGGAATTCCACAACGGGAATCCCCATCGCTTCCACCGCAGGCAAGAACGGTCCTTCTCGCTTCAGGCATCCGACCGAAACGTCAAAGCGCTCGCGATCCAGATTGCGCAAGGTTTCAACTACCTGCCGCTCTGTGCCGCCGTGGATGAAGCTATCGGTGAACAGCATCACCCGGCTGTTCCGCCCGCCGCCGGCCATACGCGGCGCTGCAAGTCGCAGAGCCAGCGTCGCCGCTATATACACCACGCCAAACACCGCGCACCCCAGCGCCAGCGCCAGCAGCGGTTGAGGAACCGCTCGCTCCACCAGCCACGCCGGAACCGCACCCGCCCCGCTGGCCACCAGAATTCGCGCGATTCGTCCCCACGGCAGTACCTGCGCAACTCCCACGTTCAGCAGCTCCGATACCTTCACCAACTGCGCGGCATTCAACACCGCAATCGCCAGGGTGCTCGATACCGCCGCGCCCCAAAATCCAAAAAAGTGCACCCCGGCAATGCCCAGCCCCAGCGCCAGCACGATTCGCAACGTGTAGAAAAATGCGTACGCCCGCATCCGGTTGTACGCGCGGAACACGCCATCCTGAAACAATCCATTGAACGGCAGCGCCAGCAGGATCACCGCAAACAGCGGCACACTGGCCAGATATCGCTCGGTGTAGAAGAACGTGATCAGCGGCCGCGCCATCACTGCGAGTCCCACCGTCACGGGAATGAAAATGAACAGCGACTTGGCGCACGCATTGTTCCACAGCCTCGCCATCTGGCCCTGCTCACCCTGGCCCACCAGCCCCGTGGCCCGCACCAGAAACACTTCGTTCAGGGACGAGAACATCACGCCCATGAACGGCACCTGAAAGCAGGCCACCGCGTAGATAGCGTATTCCTCCGGCAGGAAGTAGTAACCCACGATGTACTGGTGCGCATAGACCGCGGAGTTGTTCATCAGCCCCGGAAGCCACAGCGCCATCGCATGCTGGAACTGGTCCCGAAAATCCGCCGCCACGCGAAATACCATCTGCACCAGCGGCAACAGCGCCAGCAGACGCACCGCCGCCGCCGCGGCCATCGCGGCCAGAATCCACGTGATGCTCGCGTTCCAGTACAGCGCAGCCACCACCAGACCGAAGCGCAACGTTTCGTACAGCGCAGTGTTGATGGCGAATTCACGCGCCCGCTCTTGCGTAATGAGCCCTGCCTCCGGCACCTTGGCCAGCAAGTTCAGGCTCAAGTAGGCCGCCAGCAGCGCCATGTGCGTTACGAGCTCAGGATTGCCAAAGTAGCCGGCAATCGGCTGCGCCAGGCCCAGCAGCGCGGCGGTCCACAGCACAGACATGACCAGCGCCGCCAGCATCGCTTGCCCCAGGAAGACCGCAGCCCGCTCGCGCTGCCGCGGGATGAACTGGTACAGGCTCTGCGCGAACGCCGCATCGCCCATCAGGTAGATCGTGCTGTAGAGGAGTATGACTTGCCGGTATGTGCCGTAATCGTGCTGCGTCAGCGTGCGGACAATCAGCATCCCCACGACGACGTTGAGAACCTGTCCTAGCGCGCGGCTCACCGTGAGCAGGCCGGCCTGTCGCGTCAGCTTGCCGAGCATGACGTGACCTCCGCCGGTTCGGCCGGCGGGGCGGACGGCGCCGCATCCAGCCAGCGCTGGCACCACAATTCGAAAAACAGCAGGGCCCACACCTTCTCGGCCACCACGCGTCGGTCTGAATCAAGCCGGGCCACCAAGCGATCCACTTCCGAGGGGTGAAACAGGCCGCGCTCGCGCACTGCGCGCGAAGTCAGCGTCTCGCGCGCGAAGGCGCCAGCTTCGCGCGTGAACCAGCGCGCGATCGGAACGGTGAAGCCGCGCTTGGGCCGGTCGAGAATCGCATCCGGCAGCATGCCGCGCATCGCCCGCCGCAGCAGGTATTTTTTCTCGCCGTTGCGCATGCGCAAGCCGGCGGGAACCGTCGCCATGAACTCTGCCAGCCGGTAATCCAGCAGTGGCGCCCGTGTCTCCAACGCCACGGCCATGCTTGCGCGATCCACTTTCACCAGAATGTCGTCGGGCAGGTACAGCATCTCATCCACATACTGCATCTGCGAAAGGAATTCGTCCGACCCGGTTTGAGACGCAAAGCTGCGCGCCAGCCCAAACACGTTGCCGTTGCCATGAACGCGCAATGCTTCTGACAACAGCTTTCGCTTCTCGCGCGGCTGGAACAATGAAACGTCCGCCATGTACGAATCCAGCGGCGCCAGCGAGTTGCGGTGCAGGATTCCCCAGCCCCGCGAGCCCACCGGGTAAAGCTCCGTCGCGATCCGGAATGCCGCGCGGATTACCGGCTCCGGCAACAGCCGGCTCCAGCCCTGCCGCTGCATCCCATTGTCATACCGCGTGTAGCCGGCGAAGACTTCGTCGCCTCCGTCGCCGGAAAGCGCGACGGTCACCTGCTGGCGCGCGATCTTTGAGACGTAATAGGTGGGAATCGCGGAGGAGTCTGCGAACGGCTCATCGAAGTGGTGCACCAGCGTCGGCAGCACTTCCAGCGCGTCCGGCGTGCACTGAAACGTGTGGTGGCGCGTCCCAAATTGCTTGGCCACCTGTTCGGCGTACGGCAATTCATCAAACGAAGATTGGTCAAATCCGATCGAGAAGGTCTCCACCGGCTGCTGGCTCACTCCAGCCATCGCCGCGACCACCGTGGACGAATCCACTCCGCCGCTCAGAAATGCTCCCAACGGCACGTCGGAGAACATGCGGATGCGCACCGCATCGCGCACCAACTCGCGGATGCGGGCAACGCAATCGCCTTCGGTGAGTTTGGCGTCGGGCCGGTACTTCAGATTCCAGTATCGCTGCGGCCCGCGCAGGCGCACGCGGCCCTCGTCGCTGCGCTCCACCACCATGTGGGAGGCCGGCGGCAGCTTGTGGATGTTCTTGAAAATCGTCGCGGGGCAGGGAACATAGCCCAGCGCAAGATAAGTGGAGAGGGCTTCCAGGTTCAATTCCCGCGGCACAGAGGGATCCGCGAGCAGCGCCTTCAGCTCCGAGCCGAACAGCAGCCGCCGCCCGTCGTTGTAATAGTAGAGGGGTTTTTTGCCAAAGCGGTCGCGCGCCAGAATCAGCCGCTTTCGCCGCTCGTCCCACAACGACAGCGCGAACATCCCGTTCAGCAGCTTCAGGAAATCCTCGCCTTCATCCTCGTAGAGGTGCAGCATCACCTCAGTGTCGCTCTGGCTGCGGAAGCGATGCCCGCGCTTGACCAACTCGGGGCGCAGCTCGAGGTAATTGTAGATTTCCCCGTTGAAGGAGAGCCACAGCGACTCATCTTCATTGGTCATCGGCTGTTTACCCAGAGGCGAGAGGTCGATGATTTTCAGCCGCCGGTGGCCCAGCCCGCAGTGAGCGGCGATATGGAAGCCGTCGTTATCCGGCCCGCGGTGCGCCAGGCTGTCGGACATGCGGCGCAGCAGAGCTTGTTGCGCTGGCGCTTGTCCTTCCGCGTCGAAAATGCCGCAGATTCCGCACATAACCTAAAATTCGAAGACCCTCCGGCCAGAATCCCGTTGCCGCGATTCTCAGCCTGCCTTCGGCCCTGCGCTCATTTCGCTCCGCGGCCGAACAGTACGATTTTCACCGTTTGGAAAATGATGTACAGGTCGAACGAGAGCGAAATGTTCTTGATGTAATACAGGTCGTAGCGCAGCTTTTCCTTAGCCTGTTCAAGCGAGGCGCCGTATTCGTAGCACACCTGCGCCCAGCCGGTAATACCCGGGCGAATCAGATGACGCAGGTGATAGTATGGGATCTCCGTGCTTAGCCACTCCACGAATTCCGGCCGCTCCGGCCGCGGGCCAACGAAGCTCATGTCGCCGCGCAGCACGTTCCACAGTTGCGGGATTTCATCCAGCCGCGTGCGCCGCAGGAAGCGGCCCACCGGCGTGATGCGCGGGTCGTCGTCTCCTGCCCAGGTCGGCCCGGTGTCCGCCTCTGCGTCCGCGCGCATCGTGCGGAACTTGAAGCAATCGAAAATCGTCCCTTGCAATCCCACGCGTCGTTGCCGGTACAACACCGGCCCCTGGGACGACAGCTTCACCGCCAGCGCGATCAGCGGAATGAACGGCAGCACCACCAGCAGCAGCGCCAGCGAAATCAGCATCGAAAACACCCGCCGCAGGAACAGAAACGACGCATTCAGCCGGAAGCCTTCCGAGTAGATCAGCCAGCTTGGATTCAGCGCATCCACATCCAGCTTTCCGGTAATTTTCTCGAGCAACGCGTTGGCGTCTTCGATTTTTACTCCGCGCACGCGCAGTTGCAGCAGTTCGCTCACCGGCATCGTGCCGCGCCGATCCGACAGCGCCACGATGATGCGATCTACTTGCCGGTTCTGCCACAGCGAGATCAAGTAGGCCCCCAACGATTCCCGGCTGACTGCTTCGCCGCCCATTGCTCCGGCCCACCCCACTACGTCCATGCCCAGTTCCTGCCGACGGCGCAAGGCGTTCACCATCGACTCCGCACGCGCCCCGGCGCCCAGCACGTACACCCGCTCGCGCAAGAAGGGCTGGCGAACCAGCCACCCGTAAACCCCGCGCCAACCCAGCAGGGACAACGCCAGGATCGAAAGCCCCACCACAAACACGCGGTTGCCAAATAGAAAATTTGGAAACACCATGCCCAGCCCCGCCAGCACTAGGGCCAGCATCCCAATCACCACCAGCAGCCGGAACACCACCTCGCCCCGTGACCGCATCCGCTGCAAGTCATACAGGTCAAAATAGTAGAGGAAGGTCAGCGTCAGCCCGGTGGCAAACGCCACCTTCCAGTAGCCGTCCTCGTAGTTCAGTTTCAGGTAGGAATCGGGGCCCCACTGCAGCACCACGGCAAGCAAAAAGGACGCGAGCGCCAGCAGCACCTCGCCGCCCATCAGGATCACCGAGCGCAGAGGGTAGTAGACGTTGAAGAGCCGAATCACGGGTGTGGGTCCTTACTCCTTGCTGGTCTTGGCTCCGTAGCGATAGCCGCTGTAGTAATACGAATGCCCCGCCCCGCGCTCCATGCGGTTCAACACGGCGCCCACCAAGTGCTTATCGCGGAATTCGTCGCACGCCTTCTGCGCCAGGTCATACGGCGTAAACCCGGCGCGCACCACAAAGAGCACTCCATCCACGATCCCGGCCAGCAAGCTGGCGTCGGCCACAGGCACTGCCGGCGGCGAGTCCAGAATGATCCAGTCAAATACCGATGCTGCCCGTTCCAGGAGCTGGTTCAACCGCCCGTTGCCCAGCAGTTCAGCGGGATTACTGGGAGGCTCCCCGCCCGGCACGAAAAACAAATTCGCTTCCGAGCCCTGCTGAATCACGGCGTACTCATCCGCTTCGCCCCGCAGATATTCGGACAGCCCGGGTGTGTGCGGCGCGCCCAGCGAGGCATGCAGCCTCGACTTGCGCAGGTCCGCGTCAATCAGCAGCGTCCGGCGCTCATGCTGCCGGCTGATCACTTGCGCCAGATTGGCGGCGACGAAGCT
>Ga0187893_10007323_pt1 | contig 18160 bp, 10 predicted proteins | sample MA1701074metaG_FD_139574 | JGI IMG/M metagenome (GOLD analysis project Ga0187893, IMG submission 139574) | White microbial mat communities from a basaltic lava cave in the Kipuka Kanohina Cave System on the Island of Hawaii, USA - MA170107-4 metaG ... | reverse complement strand
GGGTTGCAGCGCAGCACGATTTCGGCAATCACAGAGCAGCTGATAACCGAACAGTGGATTACCGAAGGGGCATTGGGCCAAACGCCCCGCGGCCGGAAGCCCCGCTTTCTTCACCTGAACAACGACCGCGCCGGCATTATCGGGGTCGACGTCAGACCGCGCCTCACCACGCTGGCCCTGACCGATCTGAACGCCCGCATCATTACCCAGGATTCGCTGCCGACGACTTCCAACCCCCAGCAGTTTTTGAACCAACTGGCGGAACGCATCAAGAACATGCGGAGCTCGCAGCCGCAAATTTTTTGTGAGGGAGTGGGAGTCGGTCTACCTGGCCGGGTGGAAAGCAAAAGCCGCCGTCTGATCTTTGCGCCAAACCTGGGCTGGAGTGAGGTCGACATAAAAAAGGGGCGCGATTTAGACATCAAGGGGCCCCTTGAGGAGGCGGTTGGCTTGCCTGTCGAAGTTGATAACGCCGCGAATGCCTGCGCTCTGTTTGAGGCCTGGTTTGGTAAGTTCTCGGAGGGAAATCAGGACTTAATTGCGCTGACAGTGTCCGAGGGTATCGGCACGGGGATTATTTTTAACGATCAACTAATAGCGGGCCCAACCGGCATGGCTGGCGAGTTTGGTCACGTCTCTTTAGTAGAAGACGGACCCCAGTGTCATTGTGGAAATCGGGGCTGCTGGGAAGTTTATGCCTCAAACACGGCAGCCATAAATTTTTACAGGCAAAATTCCGAAGGTCGCTCGGGAAGTGCCTCTCAGGAGGAAGCTGCTCCCACAATCGACGCTTTGCTGCGGCTCTGCGATTTAGGAGAAGCAAAGGCTGGCGAGGCAATCGACCGGATGGCCCATTACCTTGGGGTGGGCGTGGCAATGCTGATCACCAGTTTTGCACCAAACTTGATCGTGGTGGTGGGAGAGATAACTCGTGCCTGGGCCCGGGTCGAACCAATCATCAGACAGGTCGTAAATGAGAAATGCCCGCAGCCATCAACAACCCGATTAACCCCACTTGACGAACTAGCGCACCCGCGTCTTAGGGGCGCCATCTCTCTGGTCCTGCAGAAGCATTTCGTCGCACCTTCCTTCGCTTGATTCTTTATTGTCTTGTTTCTAACAACGTCCTCTGCACTCCATTCATATTAACTACTTGTATTTTTGATTTGTTGCAACCACGAACAAATTATGATATCCGAGGCCCTACACATTGCGGCTCGCAGAAGCCCATTTCCGCGTCGGCAGAATTAGGAATCGCCATTTTTGAAACAGAATACTATGTTGAACTCGAGATTAATTACACCTCGATCATCAAGTTGGCGGAGACTCGTTTTTTTCCTATCACTAACCGCCCTAACCAGCTGTTCCGCTTGGTTGCAGACAGCCACCACTTCAGGCCAAACCAATCCACACGCTGTCAGCACCCTCTCTCTGACGGCTCAAACGGCGATCCTTCAATCAACCGAGCGAGGGCAGTCTTCACCCCGTGAGCGCATCTCGATCAACGAAGATTGGAGATTTAAGAAAGACGATCCTCCGGGAAACACTATCAGTCTTACATACGATGTCCGCCCAGAGGTAAAGGACGAAAGGGACGACGCCCCGGCAGACAGCCAACCAAAAATAGCAGAAAATCCGACCGAGACAACTCAACCCGTCATTAAGCAATGGATTTTGCCCACCGGCAATGCCTTTATAAAAGATCCCCGCCGCTGGTTTGAGCGGCCGAAAGGAAATTGGGGCGGTGAGGTTCCCTATGTGCAACCAAACTTCGATGATAGCTCGTGGCGACGCGTGACCTTGCCGCACGACTGGGCGATTGAAGGGCCATTCATCCCAACCGGACCAGTGGGCGGAATGGGTCGTCTACCCAGCCCCGGCATTGGCTGGTATCGAAAGAAGCTGCAGATTCCGGCTTCGGACGCGGGCAGATCGATTTTTCTGGATATCGATGGGGCCATGTCCTACGCGACGGTTTGGCTGAATGGCCAGCTAGTAGGTGGTTGGCCATTTGGTTATTCCTCCTGGCGTGTAGATCTGACGCCCTATATCGAGGCAGGCGGCACGAACCAGTTGGCGATTCGATTGGATAACCCACCTAGTTCGTCGCGCTGGTATCCGGGTGGCGGCATCTATCGAAACGTCTGGCTGACAAAGACCCTGCCAACACACGTTGGCCACTGGGGCACATATTTGACAACACCAAAGGTTTCCTGGTCGTCAGCTTCAATCGATCTGGCGGTCACGATTGATAACGACTCCAAAAACAGTGCCACCGTGACTGTCGCCACTCAGTTCTATGAGCTGGATAGCGAAGGGCGAAAGTTCGGTGACTCCGTCGCTGAAATTCAACCTGCGGAGATCGCCGTGGCCGCGAACTCAAGTGCCGTGGTCAAGGGTTCGACCACGATTATTAATCCAAAATTGTGGGGACCTCGTCCACTCCAACGACCCAACCGCTATGTAGCGCAGACGACTATTTCGAATCAGGGCAAGGTAACCGACAGCTACGAGACTCGCTTTGGCATTCGCGCCTTGCGGTTCGATCCGGATTGGGGGATCTACGTCAACGGCGAACGGGTCTATATCAAAGGCGTCAACATGCACCATGACCTGGGCGCGCTGGGCGCAGCATTTAATTTCCGCGCCGCCCAACGGCAGTTGGAAATGCTTCGCGACCTGGGCGTGAACGCAATCCGCATGAGTCATAATCCACCCGCCCCAGAATTGCTCGAGCTTACAGACAAGATGGGTTTCCTGGTTGTAGACGAGGCGTTCGATGTCTGGCTTCGGAAGAAGACTCCGCTAGACTTTCATCTAGTCTTTCCAGACTGGCACGAACAGGATTTGCGCGCGCTCGTTCGTCGTGACCGAAACCATCCTTCAGTGATCATTTGGAGCATCGGCAACGAAGTCGGTGAACAATACACCGGAGAAGAAGGCGCGGCGCTCGCGAAGCGGCTGAGTGATATTGTGCATGAAGAAGACCCCACTCGGCCCACAACCACCGCTATGAACTGGGCCAAGCCAGACATGCCTCTGCCTGCGGCCATCGATTTGATCAGTCTGAACTACCAGGGCGAAGGAATCCGCGACGAGCGGGCATATGCCGGGATCAAAGGGATTCGCACCTCACCGCAGTATCCCGCTTTTCGAGAAAGGTTTCCCAGCAAAGTAATCTTAAGTTCCGAGAGCGCTGCGGCCGTTAGTAGTCGGGGCGAGTACGTCTTTCCGGTAACAAGTGAAATCAGTGCACCTGTGCGTGAGGGTCTGGGTGGGGATCCCAAAACTCGACACGTGAGCGCCTACGAACTTCATTCAGCAGACTTTGGTTCTTCTGCGGACAAGGTGTTCGCCTCGCAGGATCGGCACCCGTATGTGGCAGGCGAATTCGTCTGGTCGGGCTGGGATTATTTGGGCGAGCCCACACCCTACTACTCTTCCCGCAGCTCGTACTTTGGAATCATCGATCTGGCCGGGTTCAAAAAGGATCGGTTCTATCTATACCACTCACGTTGGCGTCCAGATTTTCCCGTGGCGCACATCCTGCCCCACTGGACCTGGCCCGAACGTGTGGGTCAGGTCACGCCAGTGCACGTTTTTACTTCCGGCGACGAGGCAGAACTTTTCCTCAACGGCAAGTCGCTTGGACGGAAAAGGAAGGGGCAGTACCAATACCGGCTGCGGTGGGACGATGTGATCTATGAGCCGGGCACGCTTGAGGTAGTTACTTACAAAGATGGTAAAAAGTGGGCTACGAATCTAGTGAAGACAGCTGAGTCGCCGGCGAAACTGGAACTGGAACCCGACCGCTCTGAAATTTTTGCTGACGGACGAGACTTGTCGTTTGTTACTGTGCGTGTGCTGGATAAAAACGGACTACTCGCACCGCGAGCGAGCAACCGTATCCAGTTTAAGATCGAAGGACCAGGCGAAATCGTAGCTACAGACAATGGCGATCCCACAAGCTTCGAGCCATTTCAAGCGCCTGAGCGTCGCGCCTTCAACGGACTCTGCCTGGTTATAATCAGGGCCAAGCCAGGTCATTCAGGCAGAATCAAACTTACCGCTGCAAGCGACGGCCTAAAGGATGGAGTGACATTAATAACAACTCTGCGTCCGCTCTAACAACGCTGTTACTCTTTAGTGTCGTTTCGTGTGATGCGCGTGGATCGTTCGTCTGGGCGGTGAAGAAAGAAACGATCCACGCGCATCACAATAATTCACACGAACAGGTGGCACCACCCCTGGTGCGCCTCCGAGGCGGGTTCTACGAGCTTTTTTGAGAGCTATCGCTGACTCCGTATTTCGTCCGAATTTCCACGGGAATTATTTTGTAGCGGTCGCGAACTAAATCAATTATATTGTCCGGGCTCCAAGGTTTACTCTCGACAAATGGATTCCCGCAAACTCGCTTTTTGAGCGTGAGCAGGCAGGAATGTCTTTCGGTCTTTTCGAATCCGTACCAAATCAGATTCAGACGGAGCAATACAATATGAAGCCAACCCACTTCAAAGATCATTTCTTGCTTCGAAACAAGTGCCTCCGACTGATGGTGGCTCCTGCAGTCTTCATCTCCATCGCGCTCGTTCCCCTGGCGAGTATGCGTTCACAAACGCCGACTCCCGATTACCGCAACCCGAGCCTACCGATAGACCGGCGCGTGGCCGACCTACTTAGTCGGATGACGCTGGAAGAGAAGGTCGCACAGCTTACTGCCTTGTGGATACAGAAACCACAGGTTGGCCCCCAGGGTGATTTTTCTGGAGATCGTGGAGACTTCTCGCCAGACAAAGCGAAGGAAGTAATGAAGCACGGCATCGGACAGTTGTCCCGTCAGCGGGAGAGAAAAGATCCGCGTGAGTCGGCTCTCTTCGCAAACTCCGTGCAAAAATTCCTGGTGGAAAACACACGGCTGGGAATTCCCGCAATCCTTCATGATGAAGTCCTGCATGGGCACATGGCTCAAAAGGGAACTCATTTTCCTCAACCAATCGCGCTAGCCAGCAGCTGGGATCCAGATCTCATCAGGAAGGTCTTCACGGCTGCTGCGCTCGAAGTCCGGGCCCGAGGTGGACATCACGTGCTAGGTCCAAATCTCGACCTGGCTCGCGAACCCCGCTGGGGGAGAACTGAAGAGACATATGGCGAGGACCCTTATCTCGTCTCAAGGATGGGAGTGGCCTGTATTACCGCGCTCCAGGGAAAGGGTCCGGGAATTGATAACGAGCACGTAATGGCCACCGCCAAGCATTACGCCGCTCACGGTCAACCCGAAGGCGGAACCAATATCGGTCCGGCAAACTTTTCTGAACGGATCTTACGCGAAGTCTTCTTCCCAAGCTTTCATGCGGCAGTCACCGAAGCAGGCGTCTTAAGCGTAATGGCTTCTTACAATGAGATTGATGGCCTGCCTGCACATGCCAGCAAGTGGCTTTTAGAGAAGGTGCTCAGGCAGGAATGGGGCTTTACGGGACTGCTGGTTTCCGATTACGACGCCGTCGCGCAGTTGGTTACCCGACATCACGTTGCCGCCAATAAGGCCGAAGCCGCCCGTCTGGCGCTGGACGCAGGTGTAGACATCGAGCTACCCGACCCCGATTGCTACCCGGCGATCCCGCAACTGATAAAAGAAGGAAGAATATCGGAAGCTACCATAGATCGCGCGGTAACCAGGAACCTTAGGGCAAAGTTCCTGCTGGGTCTGTTTGAAAATCCTTATGTGGATCCAGAGCGCGCCGTAAAGGTAACTAATAGCCTGGCCCACCGCGAACTGGCTGCCGAGGCAGCGCGCCGTTCCATTGTTTTGTTAAAGAATGAAAATAATCTTCTGCCGATCGACCGCAACAGAATAAAGTCCATCGCCGTGATTGGCCCGAACGCTGCCCGGGCACATCTGGGCGGATACAGCGATAACCCGGGACGGGGTGTCAGTATCCTGCAGGGAATCACTGACAAGCTTGGAGATAAAATAAAAGTTTCATACGCGGAAGGGTGCAAGATCACAAAGGAGGGTGGCGACTGGTGGGCGGACACTTCTCACCTAAGTGATCCTCAGGAGGACGCTCGACTGATTGCCCAGGCGGTGGGAGTGGCCAGGACCGCCGACGTCGTGGTGTTGGTCGTGGGCGGCAACGAGGATACAAATAAAGAGGGCTGGGCTGATAATCATCCTGGCGACCGTGACAGTCTCGAGTTGGTGGGCCGGCAGAATGACCTCGTCAAAGCTGTGCTGGAAACTGGCAAGCCCACAGTGGTTTTCCTTATCAACAGTGGGCCGCTTTCTATTAACTACATCGCGGAGAATGTTCCAGCAATACTCGAAGGTTTCTATCTGGGGCAGGAAACTGGTATCGCGGCCGCAGATGTTCTGTTTGGAGACTATAATCCGGCTGGCAAACTGCCTGTTAGTTTTCCTCGCTCAGTTGGACAGCTGCCGATCTATTACAATCAAAAGCCTTCGGCGAAGCGAAGCTATCTTTTCACAAGCAAAGAACCTCTTTTTGCCTTCGGGCACGGGCTGAGCTACACGACCTTCAGCTACTCGGACTTGAAAGTTAGCCCACAGAAAATTGGTCCTGGAGGTCAGGCTACCGTCAGCGTAACGGTAACCAATACCGGTAAGCTTGCGGGTGACGAGATCGTGCAGATGTATATCCGCGATCGAGTAAGCTCGGTAACGCGTCCGGTTAAAGAACTGAAAGGGTTCCAACGAATCTCACTCGCTCCCGGTGAGAGTAAGGTCGTGAATCTAGAGCTCACGCCGGAGCAACTCTCTTTTCTGAATGTCCACATGGAGCGCGTCGTCGAGCCGGGAATGTTCGATATAATGGTGGGAACCAGCTCGGTTAAGTTTCAAACAGTCGAACTCGAAGTAGTGAGCAGGCTGCCTAATTAAAGGTTATTTCTGTTTTCTTGATCTGTCTGGGATCTGCCTTACTCTGCGTAAATCCGCGGCTCAGTCCCTTTCCACCAGCGGAGCTCGCGACATCAAGGGCCAGTCCGTTAGGTGGATTTCAATTGACAGAAATCATCTGCTGCGGGCAATCTCTCGGAAATGATCCCCAAACTCGAAATCCTTAAGCGCATTACTGACGTCGGCCTGGTTGCAGTGGTCCGCGCCGAGACATCTGAGAAGGCTTTGCGAATCGCCGATGCCGTTCTCGCCGGCGGTTGTCCCGCAATCGAAGTCACCTTCACTGTTCCGCGAGCCCACCGGGTGATCGAGGATCTAGCTGGCCAGTATCCGACGACCGATCTGATTCTCGGTGCCGGCACAGTTTTGGATCCTGAAACTGCCCGGATCGCTATCCTGTCTGGAGCTAGTTACGTGGTGTCGCCATCGTTGAACCACGACACCGTTCGACTTTGCAACCGGTACCAGGTACCTGTCATGCCCGGCGTGATGACGATTCGCGAAGTGATCGAGGCAATGGAAGCGGGCGCAGACATCATCAAGTTATTTCCCGGTGAGACGTTTGGCCCAGCATTTGTAAAAGCAATCAAAGGACCTCTGCCGCAGGCGCCCTTAATGCCGACGGGCGGCGTAGACGTAGACAATGTTGGAGAGTGGATTAAAGCAGGCTGTGTGGCAGTTGGTGTGGGCAGCAATTTAACAGCTGGTTCCCGGAAAGGCGATTACAAAGCAGTCACGCAAGCCACACAGCAGTTTATCGAGAGGATTAGGGCCGCGCGGGCGGGGTAAGTACTTTACTCACCCCAGCCTCAGACTCTTCCAATGGCTAGCCAACTCTCTTAATTTATGTCCCGTGTCTTGGCAATAGTATTGACACAGCCATCGCAGCGAGGGCTTATCCGGACAAGCGAAATTCCCGGGCAACTTTAACGCCCACCAGTCTCGCCCTTTTTGTTTCGAAAATGCCGTTTTCCAAAAGGTATACGCCACCTTGTTCTGAATCGGCGAGGCTTTTCAAATCAAGACCTTCAGCTTGCTCCAACGCATGCTCAAATTCGTGCGCGATGACTTCCGGATCTCGAACTCGGGGCGGGAACAGGTAGACAGTAAACTCTATGGTGTTTGAACTTGACCGCTTCTTCGCGATTGATAACGCTCGACAGCGGCAATCCGGCTGTGGATAAGTGTAAACTATCTTCAGTCGCAGCTCGCGCGCCAGACTCAGTTGTCGCCACTGGCGTCGGAAGGTGTCTGAGCGCTTTAGCATTAGGCGCAGGAACGAGGTCAGCTCATCTGGCGCGCTCAGGTTAGCGGGCCAGGAGGGATTGATTAGCTCTTCAACACAGCGCTGATCCCAACTGTCGTCTTTAGCAACCCTACAATTTTGTGCTGTCCTGGGATGAGAAACTACAACCCTGAAAGGTACCACGATTAAAGTTAAGACGATTACCAAGGAAATAAGCTGTCTTTTTAACACATCGACCTCCATCTGTTTTGTACAAAGAAGGCCGTTGCAAAGATGATTCCTTAAGTGGTCTATTTGATTCTCTGGTTAAGCCAGAGGCGATCTGTGAGGAAACAAAGATGATTACAACCTTCCAGCAACATGTTTCCCAGCAACAAACACACTTCCCGGGCGCGACCGGTGAATTCACCTGGCTAATGTCAGGTTTGGTGCTCGCCACTAAGATGATCCAGGCGCAGGTGCGGCGCGCGGGGCTGACAAATATTCTCGGATCGCACGGCGCCGTAAACGTTCAGGGAGAGGTGCAACAGAAATTGGATGTGTATGCCAATGAGTGTCTGATCGATTGCCTTAGCACCCGCGAGACCATCGGCATTATTGCTTCCGAGGAGAATGAGAATCCGATCATTCTGGGTCACACTTCCCCACAAGCGAAATATGCTATCGTTTTTGACCCTCTTGATGGTTCTTCGAACATTGATGTAGCCGTCACCATCGGCACGGTCTTCTCCATTTTCGGCCGCCCCGAGAAAAACGCCGACGATCCTCTTTCCTGGGTTCTGCAACCCGGAGTGAAACAGATTGCCGCTGGCTATGTGGTGTATGGCTCGTCTACGGTGCTGGTCTACAGTGCTGGTCTGGGTGTACACGGTTTCACACTTGATCCAGCACTTGGCTCTTATCTGCTCACACACGAGAACATTCGAATACCCAAGCAGGGCAAGTACTACTCTATTAACGAAGCATATTCTGACAAATTTCCCGAAGCTTACATGCGCTATCTTGAAGACCTGCGCAAAGGAGTTTTGGGCGTGAACTATTCATCGAGATTCGTCGGCTCGATGGTGGCGGATTTTCATCGCACCCTCCTGCGTGGCGGAATCTTCATTTATCCTCCTAACCGGGACTTTCCGGAAGGCAAACTGCGACTCTTATACGAAGCGAACCCGGTCGGTTTTCTTGCCGAGCAGGCTGGAGGTGAGGCCAGCAATGGCACGCAGCGGCTCCTGGAGGTGCAACCAAAGGACCTTCACCAGCGTACTCCCTTGATCGTCGGTGGAGCAGTGGAAATGGCGGAATTCGAGCGGCGCCTGTACGAACGCGCGATGCCGGCCTAAGCTTCCAGTCCACAATTGTCAGCGCTAATCTAACCTGTTACTCTGCCGCGCGGAGCCGGTCCATGAAACAATTTTCATTAATCCAGTTCCTCACTATTGGGGTTCTCACCGGTGTGGTTTCCTTTTCAACTTCGGCCCAAGCCGGTGCAACCTCGAAGGCAGACGCCGACTCGGGGCCAAGCAAGCTCGTATACGCCGACTTTCAGAACGCTGTTGATGGCCGGCCAGTCAGCAAGAATGGCGGTCAGACCAGACTGAATCGGTACGCCGCCAATATGGGAGCTGCACCCCGGATGCGTGGATTGGAAAACGCGGACCCGCCCATGCCGGCACTGGCTCGGGTGAATGATGCCGATGTTGCCGCGGCTTTTGAGTATGAACTGCTGGTACCAAACGAGTGGGCTGGCGTGAATGTGGAGGTCTTTGGACATCCTGAAAAGGATGGGAAGCTTGTGGCCGATGATGTAAGTGCCTATAAATTCATTTCCATGCGCATTTTTGCCAAGGGCCCGCGGTCTATCCGAGTCGAGCTCATTACGCGCGGTCAAGGCCACAATCTCGAGTCCGGATACCCAAACGCCTCCATTCGTCTATCTCCCGGCTTCAATACTTACAAGTTCAAACTCGATTCCTTCAACCAACCCCAATGGGCAAAGCCTTTAGACCTCAAACGAGATGTTCTAAAAAAGTTAACTTCGTTAACCATCGGTGTGTTTTGCGAGCAGTGCAAACTAGAGAGCGGAACGGTGGTCCTGGACAATATCGTTTTCGAAAAGTAATTGATCAGTCGCTTTCTCTGGTCTATCTGCGGCTAATTTCCTGCCAAGGAACTTAGCCCCAGATTTAAGCAGATTCAACAGACTCGTTAAATCGACTGAAGATACTACGCCGATTCGCAAATTGTGATACCACCAACTTCAGAGGCTGTCGAAAACCGGGCTACTTAGGTTTTTTCTCGACAAGCCGCCTCTATTGGCTCTGGTTTATTGCAGATCGTTCAACTACTCTGAAAGCCATGGAGAACATTAACATCCGCTTCGCCAACTCCTCTGACGCCCCCGAGCTCGCCAGACTTCGTCTCGCCCTTCGTTCCCGGCCTGAAATGAACATCGAGAGTCAAAGCGCCTTTCTGGAACGCTGTACTAAGTGGATCACTGAGGCAGTGGAACAAAACCGATGGCGCTGCTGGGTAGCAGAAGAGAGAGATATCCTGATCGGTGCGCTCTGGTTGCAGTTAATAGAAAAAATTCCCAACCCGACTCCCGAGCCCGAACAATATGCGTACATTACAAGTTTTTTCATCAATGAATCTGCACGCGGCAAAGGACTGGGCTCACGAATGCTGAGTGAGGCGATAGGATGGTGTCGGGAGCAGAATGTTGACTTGTTGATTCTATGGACGAGGGAGAGATGCCGTTCGCTTTACCAACGTCACGGCTTCAGTGTCGACGAAGACTTGCTAGAACTTTCTCTACCTGTGTCCTCACTGTCTAAGAAACGGCGTCAGCTTCTTTGACAGCCTTCACTCTGGACGTGGTTGGTCGGAAAACTCTTCTTTGTAGTGATGGCTTTGGCGCCGCGTAGCGGCGGTTGAATTTAGCCATGGGTTTTAACCCATGGTTCAGTTGAGACATTCTCAACCCCGTCGCGTAGCGACGGTTGAGTTCAGGCGTCGCTACGCGACGCGGTCTGTTTACTTGCTGTTGATCTCGGCTTTAAAACGCCGAGCTAAATTCAATCGACGCTACGCGTCGAAGGGGCAGGGCCCCGTACCAGGGGCGCAGCCCAAATTGAGAGGGGCGCTTGCCGGCCAGGCAGAGCCAGGCCGCACATCAGGCGGCAAAGCCGTTACGCAAACTGAACTCTCATTTCAACGAAAGCAACTTAGTTACAATCTCCAAAGCAGCGCGCGGTCGAGCCAACCGTCGCACATTTTCCCGCATGGCTTTGAAACGTTTCGATTCATCAAGTAGCTGGTCAATCTTGTAGGCGAGCGCTGGCAGGTTGTTACACCTGATGGCTACCCCCTCCTCAAGGAGATGATCCGAGTTTCGTTCTTCCTGCCCTGGTATAGGATTGATTATTACCATCACTAAACCCTTGGCTAACGCTTCTGAAGTTGTTAGTCCGCCAGGCTTACCCAAAATGACATCGGCGGCACTCATGTACTCGTCCATCTCGGTGGTATAGCCCACCACCTTCAACTTCACCTGAGAGTTCGAGCGCGAGGCAAACTTCGCCAGGCGTTGCCGAAGTTCGTTGTTGCGACCAGCAATGGCTGCAACTTGGACTGGGTGACGAAGCCTGAACAGAGAAGTGATGACGTGCTCAATTGCACCGACGCCAAATCCGCCCGCCGAAACCAGAATCGTCGTCAGGTCGGGCTCCAGTCCATGCTTCTTGCGCATTTCGACCTTGTCTTTTGCTTCAGCAAAGACTGGATCAATAGGAATGCCCGAGACAGTAATCTTTTCCGGGGGTATGCCCAGATTCTCCATATGAACTCGAGTTTCATCCAAAGGCACAAAGTATTGCTCATAGTGGTGGCAAAGCCACATCGCATGAATGTCGAAATCTGTCACCACGATTGCCTGCCGGCTTTTAAGTCGCTTTTTTGCTTTTAGCCAGGAAATTATTTCGGCAGGAAGGAAATGCGTGCAGATCAACATGTCCGGGCTGTATTGCTTTAGGAGTTTAACGAATGGCCGGGTGTTAAGCCGGTCGAGCGCCAGTCTGCGACGCTCGTTCTTCCAGGGCTGATCGAGATAATCATAAAGCCAGCCCAGAACGTCAGGCGCGTTATTAACCAGATCGATGTAGGCTCGGGAGTAGAGTCTTCGAAAAACTCTGTTAGTAAAATTTAGGGTGTCGACATGCCGGACTTCGTGGGCAGCGCCCAGCTGCGTAATCGCTTTCTCGATTGCCTCGGCCGCGCGCATGTGGCCGGCCCCTGCTGACGCCGATAAAATCAGAACGCGATCAAACATACTGTTTCCCTCTACCTCGGTGGTGATTGACTCTCCGGAACTCTGGTCCGTCGTATCATGAATTCACGGCCAAAGTCCCTGACAAAAAACAACCTCCCGCAACAAGAAAGAGCCTGCTTCAAGCTATCGCTCGAAACACATTGCAAAGAAGCTTACGGGATGCCGATTCGTCGGAAGCACTCAATTTTAAGCTCGTCTCTCGGCTAGTCTCCCTTGGTCTTACCGATGCAACACTTAGAACTAATTGGTATGATCAATTATCTGGACTTCGAAGGCTTGGTTGAGATGATAGGAACCTGCAAAGTTCTTACACCGATCGTAATTCTCTCATTTTACGAAAAGTTTCAGCTGGAACTCGGGAAACTGGTAATACCGTTCGAAAATAACTCACTCGGATGGTTGCAAAAGTCTTGACAGATCTTTCGAGTTGGTTGAGAATGCTGTCCGCTTCACTTGTTCTTGGGTTTTAGCCGGGTCAGCCACTTATAAGGTCGTTACGGTCCGGCCAATTTTATTTTCTTCGTTCCAGGCGGCAGTCAGGGCTCAGATTCAGATGAACCCTCGCACCTACCCAACTGCCTGCCATTTTCTGATTGTTTAGTGCCCACCGCTGGGGCATTGACTTAATTCGACAAAGCAAACCGGACAAGCTGGGAATTTCGCAACGTTTTTTGGTGGTTGAGTTGGGGAATACCCCTCCGGTCACTGCCGGTATCCGTTGTCCATAAATGCATCACACCAACTCCATGCAGGGACGCTCCCAAGGGTCGCTCCTGCCTTGTCACTTAACAGGAGAAGAGTCATGAAGCCGAAGATTACTCAAGCAGGATTGACGGTAGTGTTGTTTTCCATCGGTGTGATCTTGTCCCTTCCCATCAGCCTACGAGCTCAAGAGGCGCGGGGAACGATCTCGGGAACCGTCATGGACGCCAACAAAGCGGTCATTCCCGGAGCCGTTGTCACGATTACCAATCTCGCAATGGGAATAAGTATTTCGGTTCAGACTAACGACCGTGGTAACTATGTCGTGCCATTACTGATTCCGGGAAGTTATCGAATCGTCGTTGAAGCCGGTGGTTTCAAAAGGTTCATACGCGACGGCGTGGTGCTTCAGGTCAACGACAAGCTTGAAATAACCATCCTGCTTGAGGTTGGTGGCAGTGAGGAAACTGTGACCATTAGCGCCGAAACCCCGCTGCTCGAATCTACCACCGCGTCTTTGGGACAAGTAATTGATTCTCGACGAGTCTCGGAATTGCCGACGCCACATGGCGACCCTTTCTTTCTGATCGGACTGGCTGGGGGAACAACTTTCGGAGCCGCCGCAGTCGGTGGCCGCGACGTTAGATTGGACCGGCCATTCGAGCCGACTCACATCACCGGTTACGCAATCGATGGTACCAGACCTAATCGTGGCGACGTCACCATCGACGGCGCACCTAGCACCTCCGTTGCTAATGCCTTTGAGGTGACAGCGTCGTACGTACCACCAACTGACATCATCCAGGAAGTCAAAGTCCAAACCGCCACCTTCGACGCTCAGTTCGGCAATACTGAAGGAGGCGTGACAAATATCGCTATCAAGTCGGGCGGTAACGATCCACACGGGACAGTTTACTGGGTAAAGATGCCCTCGAAACTCTCGGCAAACGATTTCTATTCGAACCGCATAGGAAATCCGCGACCACAGATTCCTTATGATCGGCCTGGTTGGACCTTTACCGGCCCTGTCTTCCTGCCGAAGCTATATGACGGACGCAATCGCACCTTCTTCTCCTGGGGTTATGAGTATATTAAGGATATCCGCACCCGGAATAACGGAGTGCGCACTGTACCGACGGCGGCGATGAAGGCCGGAGATTTCTCGGAGCTGCTTGCCATTGGGTCCCAGTATCAGATCTATAATCCGTTTTCACGGCGGCCGAATCCGGCGCGACCAGGATTCTTTATTCTCGATCCTTTTCGATGTGATGCCGCGGGCAATCCTTTGACTCCTTTGGCGAACCGAACGCAGCCTGCGGGTACGCCCTGCAACAAGATCCCGCAGCAGCTAATCAATCCCGTGGCCAAGGCCCTCGTGAACCAGTATTGGCCCAATCCCCTTAACCCGCCCAGCAATGCAGATGGCAGCCTGAATTATCTCCAGCCGGACCTGGTCGAGACCGCGCGTTATTACACGAACACGATTCGCATCGATCACGCTCTCAGCAGTAACCACCGGATGTTTGCCCGCGCCAGCTGGTATACAAGAAACAGCGACTACAACAATTATTTTCAGAACCTGGCCACCGGCCAGGAATTTCAGTTCATCTCACGTCAATTCACTATTGACGATGTCTATAGTTTTAATCCGACGACGGTCCTCAATGTGCAGTACAGCTACAACAGATTTATTCGCGTTGATTCTCAAAATTCAGCCGGAATAGGCTTTGATCTTACCTCGGTGGGATTTCCCGCAAGCTACCAGGACCTGGTGCCAGAGGACAAGCGACGGTTTCCCGCTATCGAAACCGCCGGGTATCAAGGGACCCGGCGCAATGGTGAGTTTCGGCCGAATGACATTCACTCGTTCAGGGCAGTAACGAACAAGACTCTGAATCTCCATTCCACTAAGTTCGGCATGGAGTTTCGGGCTTACCGGGAGAATTCGTTTAATGTCATTAACGATGTGACCGGGCGCTTCAACTTTGATGGCGATTTTGTGCGCGGCCCGAATAATGATTCTCCCTCCGCACCAGGCAACCGCGGGCAATCATTCGCCCAGTTCCTTTTAGGGTTGCCCTCGCATTCAAATAGTTACATCGCCCGGCTGGCTGACTACGCAGAACAGTCGACCACCTGGGGGTTCTTTTTCCACGATGACTGGAAGGTAAATCAGCGGCTGACCCTAAATCTTGGTTTGCGGTATGAGTTTGAGGGGGCGATGACTGAGCGTTATAACCGCAGCGTAAGCCGACTTGATCTCAACTATGTGCAGCCTATTGAAAACCAGGCTCGCGCGAATCTTGCAGCTACCACTCAAGTTAACCCGGCACAATTCTTTGTGCGTGGCGGCTTGACGTTCCCCGCAGTGAATGGTGAGCCGAGAGGCGTATACAACACACCAAAAGACCGCTTCATGCCGCGAGTGGGCTTCGCCTATCAGCTCACCGCAGATGGCAAGATGATTGTGCGTGGCGGTTACGGAGAGTATTACGGCTTCCTGGGACAACGACGAGGAGATGTGGTGCAGACGGGTTTTAGCCGCAACACCCCATTCGTTACTCTGGGAGCAGACGGATTCACCTTTATTAACTCACTTTCTAATCCTTTTCCGGATGGTGTAGAAGATCCCGTCGGAGCGGGCGAGGGTTTCCAGACTAATATCGGGAACGCGATCACGTTTTTCGAACCGAATCCAAAGGTATCGAGAATGCAGCGATGGCAAATTGGCTTCCAACGGGAAATCCCGTTTGGATTTGTCTTTGAAGCTGCCTACATTGGGAATCGGGGAACCGATATTGAGATCACGCGAAACTTGAATGCGACACCGCTTCAGTATTTAAGTACCAGTTCGTTCCGAGATGCCGCCGTGGAAACATTTTTGGGTCAGAATGTTCCGAACCCATTCTTCAATCTGCTGCCCCGAAACACGACTATAGGTCAGGGCCAGAATATTGCACGCGAGAGGCTGCTTCGTCCTTTCCCGCATTTCGACACGGTCACCTCAACCACAAACGACGGCTATTCTTCGTATCACTCAGGGCAATTTAATCTCCAGAAACGGTTCTCGAAGGGTTACACAGTAAATGTGGCCTATACCTGGTCGAGGTTCATGGAGGCAGTGGAGCTGCTCAATCCCAGCGATCCCCATCCCACCAAGATGATCTCGGCATACGATACGCCTCATCGCGTTGCCGCCAGCTGGATTTACGAACTACCATTTGGCAAAAACAAACCTTTTGGCGACACCAACAATCCGTTTGCGTCGCGGCTGCTGAGCGGCTGGCAGGTTTCAGGAATCTATGCCTGGCAGGTGGGCCCACCGCTTAACTTTGCCACGAACGTGATCTACCTCGGGGGACCGGTTGCGCTGGCGGAAAACCAACGTTCGCTCAACGCCTGGATTGACATCACCAGATTCAATCGGACGACGGCCGTCCAACCTACGGCCAGAAACATTCGAACTTTCCCCTTCCGGTTCTCAAACATTCGCGCTGAGGACGTGAATAATGTGGACCTCTCATTGTTCAAAAACACGGCGATTACCGAAGGCACCAAGATTCAAGTCAGGGTGGACCTGATTAACGCTTTCAATCGCCCATGGCTCTTTAGCGGAGCAGCTATTCAGATGAACCCAACCGCAAATAACTTTGGTCAGGTCACGGCCGGGAACCAGGCCAACTATCCACGCCGCGTTCAGCTAATGCTGAAATTCCTCTTTTAGCTGAACTCAAGTCGGGTCGTTTCAGAATCGGGAATTCGCCAGACGGATTCCCGATTCAAACCTCAGAGCCTTGGTCGATGCTAATCGCTACTTCACGAGAAATCATTGACTTGTCATTGCGGATCATTTAGAAAAATGGCTCATATCTTCAGAGTTCGGTCTTAGTCTCTGCTAGCGCGGTGCTAAAACCTGAAAGAACCTAAATGAGAGCATTGCATATCCTTTCTCTTTCTCTCTTAGCAATATCGCTCGCGTTTTTACTACCAGCTGGTCATCATGCCAATATCGGGGAATCCGGTGTCGGGCCGGCTTTGAGCACATATCATCGCGCCGCGGATACTGATACGGTCGACACGCGCAGTAGTCCTGAAGATAAGCGGAGTGGCATCCGCGAACTTGTTCCGGACAAGTATCTGGTGCGTTACCAGCAGTGGAAGAGAGACTTTCTGTCCACCGAGCTAGGCCGCAAGCAATGGGAACAGTTCAGCAGCGACCCATCGTTTAGTGTCACGATCGTTGTCACGAACGAGAATGCAGAAGGCGCCGGAACCGGGAAGTATAAATGGGATGCGAATGGCAAACTGATTTCTGCGACCATCACGTTGGGGGCACGGCTTCATGAGGGCTATCCGAATCCCATTTATTATCCGGTGATGAACTCATTGGCTGCAGATGACACGTCGAATCTTGATAAGAGTATTTTGGCGGCCTCCAAGATTGCCCATGAGTTCGGGCACCTTGCCCGCACATCCAAGAGTGATGCCGCACTTTATCAGCTCCAGAGTCAACTGATTCCAGTTTATAACAGGATCTTCCTGAGCAACGGCCGTAACGCCAGCGATCCCCGTCTGCTTGACCTGGTCCAAAAGATGCGCGGGACTCCGGTTGAGATTTGGGAAGACCGTGAATATTGGGGCGAGATGAACGCGATGTTCTATCTTCGCGATCGTCTCCCTGCTGACGGCTTGCGTTGCGCGATCTTTAGCCGCATTCGTCAGAGCGTTGGCATGTATGCCAAGGCTTATGAGCAACGCTTTAGAGAGGTGGCTCGTTCAAACGGCTCCCCCGGCTGCTGGCAGTAGAGGGTTTCTTCGGATTTATGAATTAACTACGATTGAGGACGTTGGGGATCGGGTTTCGACCTGATTATGATGGTTACCTCATTCTCGGTTTCGGTTTCCTTCTCAAAGACAGGTTCCAGGTTTGGACTAAGGAAGAAGCGATCGCCTTCCTTTGCCTTGATTTCTC
>Ga0187893_10007322_pt1 | contig 18168 bp, 18 predicted proteins | sample MA1701074metaG_FD_139574 | JGI IMG/M metagenome (GOLD analysis project Ga0187893, IMG submission 139574) | White microbial mat communities from a basaltic lava cave in the Kipuka Kanohina Cave System on the Island of Hawaii, USA - MA170107-4 metaG ... | reverse complement strand
CCAGAATGACGACCGCTTTCGAGTCAGCGAGTAGGGAAGCCTGCATGTCCGGCTCGGTGCGCCCCTTCAGTCGACTTCAGTCGACCCAGAATCCCTCGCCTTCAGGCGAGGGTTGATCAATCCCACTCCCCGGAACGCGGGGACGTGGCCGGGGATTCTGAGCCAAGCACAAACAGGTTCATCGCTTTCCTCGTCTCGCCGACCGCGAATTCGTGGTCCGGGATGCGACTCAGTTCAGAAATCTTCTTCGCGACGAGACTCCGCACTGACCACCGCATCCTTCGCAAGACGGGTCTTCGCCCGTCGTAGTACGCTCCCCGTATGGCCTCTCGAAACTGATTTAAGAACACGATCAGCCTTTCGAGATCCGGAAGGTGTGTCCGCGCAAACATTTCGTTTCGCTCGGCGGCGGTCATCAGGTCGAGATGCGCGATCTGCCGGTTGCGAATGTCGGCGAACTGCTTTTCGTAGGTCTTCCGGTGGCGCTTCGAGACGGAGTGCAACCGGTTGATGTCTGAAACACGGAGGCCGTGCGCGGTCCGCATGAAGGTCTTGAGCTGCTCGTCGGTGAGTTGCGTGCTCCGGCGTTTTCTCTCCTCGACAGCCTTCTTGGAGAAGACGGAAGCCCTGTTCGCGCGGAGCACCTCGAAGAACCGATCGATGTTAGTGGGGTTCGAGCCGCGATGTCCGAAAATCTTGCCGACGGAAACTATGGCCTGGTCCTCGAGCGCGCGACGGGTGCAGACCCAGAACCCGGCGGTCATCTGAATAGCGTTCAGAACTTCCGGCCGCTTGGAAAGCTCGTTGATCGTCGCGCCGGTGAACCAAAATTGGCTGGCTTGGGCGATGTGCTCGCTTAGGACCGAGAGGGCATCATTGAATTCTTCTTCCGTCGATGTCGTCATGCGGCGATTCTAGGCCCACGCGTTCCTTCTCTTCGAAAGGCTCGGCTTTCGACAGGCCGGAGGGGTGGGTCGTACTTCGCCCGAAAACGAAACGGCCCCTGGAGGCCGTTCTTGATCATGTTCCGGAAGGTGTTACTTCCGCTCGATAGGCCCACTTCCCTCGCGGATCTCCCGGTTTGGAGGGAACTGCGGAGGAGGCGGCTGCGGAGTGGTGTTCTGCGGCGCGGGCTGTGCCGGCGCCGGTCGAGGTTCCTCTCGCGTCGGCATGGTCAGTACCTCACCTGATCTACAACGTACGGGATGACGAGGAGCGCGGTCAAGGTCAGGACCCAAAAGAGCGCCAGCCGAGCCAGGTGAAGCTGGTCGCTTCGGTAGTCGTTGTTCCGCGTGTTCCGGTCCGCGGCGTCGATGATGTGCTCGTCGAACTGCCTTTCGAACTCGTCGAGCACTTCGCCCTCGCCCTCTGCCATGAACTTGGCGAAGTCCAGGAACTCCTCCTTGGACTTTTTGATCGCTCCGAGCAGGGGCAGATACATGTACTTCTGCGGGTGGTAGGCGCGGGCGAGTCGCACCATGGACACGACGAAAGCTACGACAGCGAAGCCGAGAAGAATGCCGAACGCCCAGGTGAGCGGCGGGTCCCGATAGGAGAACGACCGCGCCATTGCGGTCGTCGCGCCGCCGAGGACGGTCAGAACGCCGACGGGCATTGAGAGCGCGCCCGTCAGTTCCTCCCGCCGTCGTAACTCGTAGTCGTAGCGGTCTTTGAGGAAATCGGAATCGAAGTCCATTGGTGGGCTCCATGATAGAGGGATCGCGGGCTGGATCTGTCGAGGACCGTGACGATGTTCGGAGCCTGCTTCCTGCGGTTGTACAGTGTTGACCTGCTCGTACCCGCCTAGCCCCGAGCACGAGGTCCTGCATGCCGGTCCTGGGGCGGTCGCAGCTGTGACAGGCCCGGAGCAGGGCGAATGAGCGACGTTCGCCGTCCACGGCGAACTCGTGCGCGGGCACCCTCGCGATCACGCAATCGGCCCGCCGATCCGTGGCGGGTTCCTGACCCGTTTACGGCGAGAGTGATCGCTGCCCTGACACTGCGACGGCAGCCGTATCTGTACGGGGCCCGTATCGACGCTCTACCAAGGCGAGGTCGCCGGCGCCGCCGTTCCTCGCAAGGGAGGCACGACAGCTCACTTTGACGGTGGTCGTGTCGACACAGTCGGATACGGGCGGAGAGAAACGATGGCCGCCGAGCCACGAGAAATCGGTGATGTGACGGTGACCCATTCTCCCGGCTTCACACCTTTCAACGCGCTGACGCTGCTTTCGGACACAGGCAGCCGAAACGTGAGGTAATGGTTCTGGTTCGCCGGGTTCAGCGTCTCGGTCGACACCAATTCGGCAGGCAGAAGGAACCGCTCCCCCGTCTTCGGACTCTCCCCTGACTGCGCGATTCGCCGTATCCCCAGCCCAGTGGCCGACCAGACGAGCAGCACGCCGTCGCCCGCCTTGAAACGCGTGGCATCAGCGGCCGCGTACTGGTCTACGAAGCCCGCTTTGATCGTGACGGTCTTGGCAGTGGCGTCAAATGCGACGAGTTCACCGTGCCACTGATAAGTGTTAGCGTTCGGCAGCGACTGAGCCGCGAGCACGCCGCACGCATACAGCACCAGAGTGAGTACGCCCGAACTGATTCGTATTCGCATTGGTTCTCCTCTTACGGTGAACGCCGCATTCTCACGCGCGGTCAGGGTCGTCGCCTCTCGAGCTTCAGACCCCAGTTTGCGCTACCGTGTCTGGTTGCCCATCTGGACGTCGACTCGCCGCGCAGTACATACAATTCCGTCAGGTCGCGCAAGGGGAGTCGATCGTGAGCCGCGGCCCTGTCGGCGGCCGTGCGTAACCTGACTGTCGCTTACACCGCACGTGCCGCTCAGTGAAGCATGTTTGCGATGATCAGCACGGTGACGAGCGCGCCTGCGGCGACCCTGGAAAGCTCCGCGCGGTGTTGAATGAGGAACGTTACCACACAGAGTGCGACGGCGGCCGCGAACAGCAGCGGCCAGTAGAACTCGTCAGTGTCCTTCGGCGACCTGGGTTGCGGGAATCCGTTGTCCGATGCTGGTAATGATTCGTGCGGCCACATGGGAATCGGGCTCGCGACCGCTCTCGAATGCCGTTGGTGCGTGCATCTCTGCCAGCAATCTCGCCACAAGCAATCTCGCCACCGCTTTGACAGCAATCTCGCGCCACCAATCTCGCCACCACACCAATCTCGTCACCAATCTCGCCACCGCTTGACAAACAGTGAAAGATCCCCTAGGTTCGCGCCCAGGCTCGAGGGCTGTGTAAGCGGTCGCAGTCACAACCCTGAAGTTGCTCTACGGGCTGTTGACGGAGGTTCTCCGGTGAGACGCTGGTCATTGGGCATGATGTTCGGCCTGATAGTCGTCGTCGCAGGTTCCCCAACTCCAATCGTCGGACAGACACCGTCGGCCGAGACTACCTACACACCGCCGCGTACGTCTGACGGGCATCCCGATATTCAGGGGACATGGCAGGTCCTCAATGCCGCTCATTGGGATCTCGAGGGCGCCACGGCGCGGCTGGGGGTGCCAACCGGGCACGGTTGGGTGGATGGGGGCACGGGAACGATTCCCTATCAGCCGTGGGCGCTCGCAAAGAAAAAGGAGAACTTCGCCAAACGCGCCGAGCTGGGCGGGTGGAGCGGAGACCCTGAAGCGAAGTGCCTCGTTGGAGGGGTCCCTCGTATGACGTACATGGGCCCTTTCCAGATCATCCAACAGGCCGACAAGGTGACCTTCCTCTACCAGTATAGAAGGTTCCTTCGCCGAGTCTACATGAACGGGAACTCACATCCTGAAGGGCCGATCGAATTCTGGATGGGGGACTCGCGAGGTCGATGGGAGGGAAATACGCTCGTCATCGACGTGGTCCATTTCAACGACAAGACGTGGTTCGATCGTGCAGGGAATTTCCACAGCGAAGAACTGCACGTCATCGAACGTTACACTCCAACGACTCCCTACCACATGCTCTACGAAGCGACGATCGAGGATCCCAAGGTCTTCACGCGACCCTGGAAGATCAGCATGCCGCTTTACAAGCTTCAGGGGAGAGAAGCTGAGTTGATGGAGTATCGATGCGATGCATATCTTCTCGACCAGGAATGGGACAAGCCGAATTCTACGTATTTTCAGGAGCGCTGACCGTCTGCGGTGAGGTTCATATGAAGCATCGAATGTCTCGTGCAGGCTGCGCTGCGATCGCCGTGCTGGCCGTGGTGTTCGGTGTCGTCTTTCTCGCATCGGAGTCTGTGGCTGGGCAAGGCTTTTGGCCCAAGGACACGCCGATGCTTCCGATGTACAAACAGTGGGCGTCGATCAAGGCGAAGCTTCCACCCTATGACCCGCCGCGAACCCCCGACGGTGTGCCGGACTTCCAGGGCTTCTGGGGTGGCGCCGGCGGAGATGAACAACTCAACGTCGAAGGCCAGGAGGTGATGCTGGATATTGCGTCACCGCCCCAGGAAAGCAGCATCGCGGATCCGCCGAATCAGAAGGTTCCATACCTCCCTTGGGCGCGGGCGCAATTCCTGGAGCATCTGAAGGGGCTGGGACGCGGCTGGCCGACCGACGAGGTCCCGAAGGGTCACCCCCGCTCTCACCTCCATTCGCGGCAGCTCTGCATTCCAGCTGTGACGCGCCAGATCGTGGATGGCGGGCAGGAGATTGTGCAGAAGCCTGGACTCTTCATCATCCTCAGTAACAACGATTGGTACCGCGTCGTGTATACCGACGGGCGCCCGCACACAAGTCCACATGCGAGAAGCTGGTTTGGCAGCTCGCGCGGCTATTGGGAAGGCGACACGCTGGTCATTGAGTTCACCAACCAGAACGCGCTCGGATGGATTGACTACTCCGGGAACTTCTACACGGAGGATGCACGGCTGATCGAACGGTGGCGGCTGGCCGATCACAACACGATCGACTACGAGCTGACAGTGGACGATCCGAAGACGTTCACGCAGCCGTGGAAGATGAACTTCCCAAAGCGGCGCGCCGGCAGCGGTCCGGTCGGTCGTCCCCTTCCTCCACGCGGCGGGCCATCGCCAGGGGTTCCCGGGGTCGCCGGGCTGACATCCAACGGTCCGACTGAGGGCTTGCCTCCCGTGAAGGACGCGTACGCGAGTGAGACGTGGGAGCACGCGTGTTTTGAGGGGAATCACCAGAATCTCATCGGCAACCACGACATCGGCTATAGGTGGTTCCGCGGCGTGAAGCCGCCCGAATAAGCGGCGTAGCGGAGGGGGTTTTGGTCTCGTTCGATCGTCCGGATTTGAAGAGGGGGCAGTATTTTCAACGGTTCTGAAGCACTTCACGGCGACGTGAAGGAGGAACTGATGCGAACCCGATCGGCCATCGTCAGTTGGTACATCGTAGCGATGATCCTTATGTTGCCCGCGTACGGGCATGCTCAGGAAGCGACGCTGAGCGGCACAATTACGGATTCGACCGGCGGCGTGCTGCCCGGAGTGACGGTCACCGCAGTACACGAGGCGACCGGCAATTCATATGAGTCGGTCACTGACGAGCGCGGCGGCTTTCGAATGCCCGTCCGCGTCGGAACTTTTACGATCTCCGCCCAACTGGCCGGCTTTGCCACGACCAACCGGACCGTGGTGCTCCTGGTGGGCCAGACTGCCGCGGTGAACATCCAGCTTGCGCCCTCACAGGTGCAGGAAACCGTGACGGTGACCGGCCAGGCGCCGTTGATCGACACCACGGCATCGACCCTGGGGAGCAACATCGATCCGAAGCAAGTGTCGGAGCTTCCGGTGCTCGGCCGAGGCTGGACGGAGCTCACGCTGTTGGCAGTAGGCAACCGCGAGAACACCGTCGACGCCGACGCGCCCGGGCTCAACATCGGGTCGGGGAGCGTCCAGATTCACCTTGATGGTCAGCAGATCACGCAGGTCTTCAATCCCGCGAACGGACAGCACCGTATCAGCAGGGATGGCATTGCCGAATTCGAGTACGTGACCAGCCGATTTGACGCGACCAAGGGGCGTTCCAGCGCCGTACTGGTGAATGCCATCACCAAGTCGGGCACGAATGTCAACTCGGGGACTTTTTCCGGCTATTTCCGCAGTGACAAATTGAATGCCGCGGATCCGATTGCCGGGTACGTGCTTCCGTACTCGAATCAGGCGGTGAGTACCACCTTTGGCGGACCGATCCGGCGGGATAGGCTTCATTACTTCGCCTATTACGAGTACGAACGCGAGCCGAAGACCTTCACCCATCCGACGCCGTTCCCGAGCTTCAACGTCGATCTGCAAGGCACCCGAATCGGGCACACGCCTGGCGTCCGGGTGGATTATCAGCGGTCGCTGAACACGCGCCTGTCGTTCCGGTCGGGAATCGCATGGAGGGAAGTACCGTACGAGGAAGGGACCGCTGGGGGCGCCGAGCGGCACCCTTCGGCAGGTCAGTCGAGACCGTTTGAGACGCAGACCGGACTCGGTACGCTGACCAACGTGCTGAGCAATCGGTCGGTCAACGAGTTCAGGGTCGGCTTCTTCCGCTACGAGACGAGGCTGCGATCGCCGATCACGTGGGACAATCACCCGGCCAGAGAGAGACTTGGCGTCACGAGCGGAACCCCTCGCATCAACTTCCGCGGTTTCTCGATCGGGCAGGACAGTACGAACGCGCCGACGCATTCCGGCCAGAAGCACTGGCAGATCAAGGATGACCTCTCCTACTCGCTAAACAAGGGGGGACGTCACGATCTCATCATTGGCGGCGAGTACGGGTACATGAGAATGTTTCTTGGCAACTGCCGGCAATGCATGGGGATCCTCGATGCCAACAACGGTCCGATTCCCGCCAATATCGGGTCGCTGTTCCCCGTCTGGGACGATCCGGACACCTGGAATCTGGCGCCGCTGTCCTCCATCTCGCGGCGGTACAGAGTCGGGATCACCGACGAGATGTACACCTACGTCCCGCGACAGGTCGCAGCGGGTTGGGTCCAGGACAACTGGGCCGTCAACGACCGTCTGACGCTGAATCTCGGAGTTCGATACGATCTGCAGACGGGTGTGTGGGCGCAGGAGTTTGGAATTCTCCCGTGGGTGAGACCGAACCGTCCGGAGGATACGAACGACGTTGCCCCTCGCCTCGGCTTCGCTTACAGTCTGGACGATCGGACGGTCATCCGAGGCGGGTTTGGCAAGTATTTCGGCGAAGTCACCGACCAGGTCGCGCACGGGACCCCCGCGTGGACGAGAACGTTCACGGTTGAAGTGCTGAATGACGGTCGGCCGAACTTCGCGTCGAATCCGTTCAACGGGCCGCTCCCCACGGTTGCCCAGGTGAAGGCGACCCTATGTGAGAACAACAACGGCGCCCCCGGGTGCGTCCGTCGCGATATCAACAACAATTTGGCCAGCGACAACCTCCAGACGCCGTACAGTTATCAATCATCCATTGGTTTCCAGCGGCTACTGGGGAGCACCGTGGGGATTGAAGCCGACTACGTGTTCACAGGCCATCGGCACGAGCTGTTTAGCCGGAACAGCAACTTGACCTACGACCGGGCGACGGGAGCCAATTTTCCGTCGACGACCATTGCCACTCGCAAGGATACGAACTGGGCTAATGTGTCGCAGTATTTTTCAGAGGGGCGGCAAGACTACCATGGCCTGCAAATGGCGTTCACCAAGCGCTTCAGCAACCGGTGGCAGAGTCAGGCCACCTACCTGCTGTCGGGCACGTGGGACGAGATCCCTCCCCCCGATGTAGGATTCCCGTTGGCGCCGGATATGGGCGCCGAGCGCGCGCATGCCGCGGGCGAGCAGCGCCACCGTTTCGTGTTCAACGGCATCCTGGAAGCGGGATACGGCTTTCAGTTGAGCGGGATCTACTTCTTCGGATCGGGTCAGCGTTTCAGCACGGTTTACAGCGGCGATCTCCGACGGATGGGGTTGAACCCGACCAACCGGCTCCGCCCCGACGGTACGATTGTGCTGCGCAACAACTTCGTGGGCGAGCCGATTCACCGGGTCGACCTGCGGCTCCAGAAGAGGTTTTCACTGGGACCACGCCTCAGCATCGACGGTATCGCGGAGGTGTTCAACCTGTTCAACCGCGATAACTACGGAAGCTGGGTGACCGACGAGGCGAACGCGAGGTATGGCAACCCCGACACGAACACGTCGATTGCCTATCAGCCGCGGATGGGCCAGTTCGGCTTCCGGGTGGCCTTCTGATCGTGACATCGAGGACCGGGGCCGGCGCAGGCGCCGGTCCCGGTCGAGCACGTTGTTGGAGGATGCTTCCAATGTGCCCTTGGAGTGACTGAGATGAAAAAGTCGATTCTTGGTTTGCTGGGTGTTATCGGTCTCTTCCTTTCGACAGTGCCGGTGGCCGCGCACCATTCCTTCGCCGCCGAATTCGATATCGACCAGCCGATCACCCTGCGTGGAACGTTGGTCAGGATGGATTGGGTCAACCCGCATGGCTGGATCTACATCGAGGTGAAGAATCCCGATGGAACCGTGACGAGGTGGGCCGTCGAGGCGGGGGGTGCCACGGGCCTGCTGCGACGCGGCATGCGTAAGACCGACTTCCCGATGGGAATGGAGGTCATCGTGGACGGGTATAAGGCGCGGAGCGGCAAGCCGGTCGCCAACGGTCGCAGCGTGAAAACGCCTGACGGGCGCAATTTCTTCCTCGGCGCCGACGACACTAAGGACGCCCCGCCCCCGCCCCAATAGCGTCCGGTGATCGTCCCCCCGCCTGGTCGGGGCCAACGCTTGCGGAAGGAGACAGCAATGCGACGAACTCTTGTCGTACGATGTTCAGGATCTCTCCTGCGATTGGGGGCACCGCTGTTCGTGGGGCTGCTCCTGGCCGCTGCACGGGCGTTGGCTGCCGACCCGCAGGAAGAGAGTCAGGTGGTCGCCGCCCTGGACGCCTGGAGAGACGCCAGCGTGAAGCGGGACGTTGCTGCGCTAGAGAGGGTCCTTCACCCGGATCTGATGCTCGGCCATTCGAACGGCATCGAAGTGGAGTCGAAGGAGGAGGTGCTGAAGAACGCGCCAAACTACCCCGACTGGGAGCCGATCGAGCTCGACATCCGCAGCATCCGCATCTACAACGGCATCGCGCTGGTGAAAGGCATCATCGCCTACCGGCTGCGCGGCGCGAAGCAGAACAACGGATACCGCAATGCGCTGTTCGTGCTGGTGAAGGACGACCACGGCTGGCGGATTGTGGAGCGTCATCCAATTCCGCTTCGATCGGCGCCTCCACCGAGGTAAGGGGGGCTGATCAGTGTCCACTACATCGGTCTTCAAGTCGTTCAGCGGGGTTCGTTCACCCAAGTGAGCAACGTGTCGCAATACAAGCAATTGTTGCATGTAGCGGCAGTGCTCGTGGCGGCAGTCGTGGCCGCAATCGCGGGCTCGCGTACGACCGTCAACGCCCAGGCGCCGAACCCATACCCCTCGAACCCATACCAGCGCGTCGATTGGCCGCTGCGGCTTCCCGCAGACTTCAAGCTCGGACATGTCGTCGCCGCCGATGTCGGACCTGACGGCAACATCTACGTCGCCCATCGATGCGGGCTCTATCAACCGGTGCGCGAAAACTGCATCGAGGGGACGAGTGCTCCCATTCTGAAGATTGACCCATCAGGCAAGCTCCTGAAGGCATGGGGCGAGGGGTTGATGGTGTACCCCAACGACCTGGTGTTCGACAGGGACGGAAGCCTGTGGGTGACCGACGCCATCGGAGAGGCAAGCGTCCTTCCGAAGTGGAACCCGCCGCGCGGCAACCAGATTCTCAAGTTCGATCGCGAGGGGAAGCTGCTGATGGCCCTTGGGACGCCCGGTGTCGCCGGGCTCGCCGACTACGAGTTCCGCGATCCAAGCGGCGTCGCGTTCGGCCGCAACGGCGAGATTTATGTGGCTGACGGCGAAGGCCGCATCAACGCGCGAATAGTCAAGTTCACGAAAGACGGGAAGTTCGTCAAAGCGTGGGGCTCGCGCGGTTCCGGCCTCGACAATCTCGACCAGCCGCATGCGATTGCCGTCGATTCGAAGGGCCGTGTCTTCGTAGCCGACCGCAGGAACAACCGCGTGATGATCCTCGACGCCGATCTGCAGTTCGTTGCGGAATGGAGGCAGTTCGGCCGCCCGAGCGGGCTCGCAATCGACAGCAACGACGTGCTGTATGTCGCCGACAGCCAGACCACTGAAGGTCGCTCGGGATTCCGGAATGGCATCTTCATCGGACGCATCGCGGATGGGATGGTGATGGGCTTCATTCCGGCGGGTCTTTCCGGCACGCCGGAGGGCATTGCCGGCCTCTCGGTGGATACCAACGGCAACATCTGGGGCTCGGGCGGCTTGACGGTATTCAAGTTCGTGAAGCGCTAGGGTTCCGGGCTTTTTGGGGGGTTCTACGTGAAACGCTCGCTCCTTGGATTCATCCTTATCCTCGCGGCGGTCGCCGCGCTGACACCGATACCGCTCGTCGGACAGTCCTCGTACACGCCGCCGCGTACGCGCGAGGGGCAGCCCGACCTGGAGGGCATCTGGCAGGCCGTCAACACGGCCCACTGGGACGTCGAGGGGCACAACGGAAGCCTCGGCGTACCTCCCGGGCACAGCGTGGTGGAAGGCGGGTTGATCCCATATCAACCATGGGCGCTCCAAAAGAGAAGGGAAAATTTCGAGAAACGCGCCGAGCTCGATCCCGAAACGAAATGCTGGCTGCCGGGAGTCCCCCGGGCGACGTACATGCCGCATCCGTTTCAGATCGTGCAGACGAACGACAAGGTGATGTTCATGTACGAGTACCGGAGCTGGGTGCGGTACGTCTGGATGAACGGGACTCCCCATCCGGAGGGTCCGATCGACTGGTTTATGGGCGACTCGCGCGGTAAGTGGGACGGCAATACACTAGTGATCGACGTGATCCACTTGAACGACCAGACATGGTTCGATCGGGCGGGGAACTTCCACAGCGAGGCGATGCACGTGGTCGAGCGATTCACGCGGACTGGCCCGGATCACATGCTCTACGAAGCGACGATCGAGGACCCGAAAGTCTTTACGCGCCCGTGGAAGATCAGCATGCCCCTGTACCGGCGTGTCGAACAGACCGCCGAGCTGCTGGAATACGCGTGCCCGGCGTATCTCCTCGAAAAGGAATGGAACGATCCGAATTCGAACTATTTCCGCCAGCGTTGATAGGGCGGTGTCATAAGCGAGGTGTCAGGTGATTCGCAAAATTGGGGTTCCCGTCGGTGCGTTGACGGCGACACTCTGGATCCTTCTTCTCGCGCCCGATTTCGCGGCCGCGCAAGGGTTCTGGGCGAAGGACTCGCCGAAGGTGCCTATGGCGCCGACTTGGATGCGCGAGAAAGCGCAGCTGCCACCGTACAATCCGCCGCGGACCCCGGAGGGCGTTCCCGACATGCAGGGCTTCTGGGGAGGCGCCGGCGGCGATGGAGCCGCCGACCTGGAAGACCACGAATACATGGACGCGACGACCCCATCGCACGAGACGTTCATCTCGGACCCGCCCGACGGCCGCGTTCCTTATACCGACTGGGCGCGCGCGAGGCATCAGGAAATCCGCCGCGGGCTGGGACGCGGCTGGCCCGGTGAGTCGGGTCCGCGGACTCATGGTGCGCCGCGGTCGCTGTGTCTGAACTCGATGCCACGCATCAATGTGGACGGTGGCCAGGAAATCATCCAGAAGCCGGGGATGCTGATCATCGTGAGCAGCATGGGATGGCACCGTGTGATCTACACGGACGGACGTCCGGCAGTCGGCGGCAAGGCGAGATTCTGGTTCGGAAGCTCGCGCGGCCGCTGGGACGGGGACACGCTGGTTGTCGAGGTGACGGGCAACAACGGCAGGGGATGGTTCGATACGGCCGGGAACTTCTACACCGCGAACACGAAGTTCACCGAGCGATGGCGACTGGCGGACGCCAACACGATCGATTACTCGGTGACGGTAGAAGACCCGACGATTTACACGAGACCCTGGACCATGAACTTCCCCAAACGGCGCCCCGGAACCGGCCGTAGAAATATCGGTGGTCTGCCCGGCGCGACGAGCGGCCTCCCGTCTCGCGTCGAAAAGGACGTGCACGCGCAGGAGGTGTGGGAAGAGGCGTGTTTCGAGGGCAACCACGAGAACACCATCACGCAGAAAGAGCTTGGTTTCAAATGGTTCGGTGGCGTGACACCGCCTACGAAATAGCGCGCGAGGTCACTCGCCGTTGAGGGAGCACGGTATGACCCTGAGCCGCAGCGCCGCTGTGTTCGCCACCGTGCTCACGCTCGTGTTCGGTATGGCGCTCCTGGCACCCGTGACGGTGGCTGGACAAGCCTTCTGGCCGCCGGACACGCCGAAGCTGCCGATGACGAAGACGTGGATTGCGCTGAAGGCGAAGCTCCCGCCGTACACTCCGCCACGGACGCCGGACGGCGTTCCAGACTTTCAGGGTGTCTGGGGAGATTCCGGTGCGGATGGCCAGGCGGATTTGGAGGACCACGAGTGGCTCGATGTGACGACGCCGCCGCAGGAGAGCGTCATTTCAGATCCACCGGATCAGAGAGTGCCGTACCTTCCATGGGCCCTGGAGATACGCAACCAGTTTCGAAGGGGACTCGGACGAGGCTGGCCAGGCGAGCAGGGGCCCCGCAGCCACGTTGCCTCACGGCAGTTGTGCCTCCATGCGATGCCGCGCATTCACATCGACGGCGGCCAGGAAATCATTCAGAAGCCCGGCAAGGTGATCATCCTCAGCTCCACCGGGTGGCACCGGATCATCCCGACCGACGGGCGCCCGCATGTGGGCGGCAAGGCGGGATTCTGGTTCGGCAGTTCGCGCGGCCGCTGGGAGGGTGACACGCTCGTCGTCGAGGTGACCAATCTCAACGGCAAGGGGTGGTTCGATTACGCCGGGAACTTCATGACCACCAATACGCGGCTGGTGGAGCGATGGAGGCTGGCGGACGCCAATACGATCGACTACGAGCTGACGGTCGAGGATCCGACCACCTTCAGCAGGCCATGGAAGATGAACTACCCGAAGCGCCGCGAGGGCACCCAACCGACCGGAGGGCCGAGAGCCCTTCCAGGAGCGACCTCAGGTCTCCCGTCCCGTCTCGAAAAGAACCCTTACGCCTCGGAGGTATGGGAAGAGGCATGCTTCGAAGGAAATCACGAGAACACAATGACGCTGCGCGAAATCGGGTTCAAGTGGTTCAGTGGAGTGACGCCCCCGAAATGATCGTGTGAGGCGACAATGAGAACAACGGTATCCGGAGTTCTTGCGCTTCTCGTGTGGCTGTTTTCTGCCGTCTCGGGGCAGGCACCGGCCGGGTCTGCGGCCGGCGCCGCCCCGGACCGCTCCGCACTCTACGCGGTCGTCGGGAGTGAGTTGACCCAGTACGCCGTGGACATGGACACCATGTCATTGACACGGCGCGGCACAGTGACGCTGCCGGCGAACCCTCAATACGCGTGGCCTCACCCGTCCAGAAAGTACTTGTATGTCATCTGGAGCAATGGTGGAGCGAGCTACGTTGGTTCCAGGACCGGCAATTGGCCGTTGGGTGACCAACACGGCTTGACTGCATTCCGTGTGGACTCGTCCGGCGCGCTCGCTCCTCAGGGCCGTACGGTCGGACTGAAGGCGCGTCCGATCCAGCTTGCGGTGGATCCCACCGCGAAGCATGTTCTGGTCGCGTACAGCGTTCCCAGCGGCGTAACCGTACACAGGCTCGAAGCGGACGGAACCCTTGGCGCGGAAGTGCCGCCCTCCGGGCACCTGGATGTGGGGACCTACGCGCATCACGTGCAGGCGGATCCATCCAGCAAGTTCGTGGCGCTGGTCACCCGCGGCAATGGTCCGCAGCCCGGCAGGCCCGAGGATCCGGGCGGACTGAAGATATTCGCCTACAGGGACGGTGTGCTGTCGAATCTGAAGTCGATCGCGCCCAACAAGGGCTTCAACTTCCAGCCGCGCGACGTCGCATTTCACCGCTCTAGACCATGGCTGTTCATGACGCTGGAGCGGCAGGGGCAATTGGAGGTCTACAGGATCAATGACGGCTCGGTCGATGAGCCCGCCATGTTCCGAAAGAACACGCTGGCTGATCCGAACAATGTCCGGCCCATGCAAGCTGCTTCCGCCGTCCATCTCCATCCGAACGGGAGGTTCGCGTACGTAGGCAACCGGGCCACTGCCGTAACGCTGAAAGACGGCAAATCGGTGCTTGTCGGCGGAGAAAACAACATCGCCGTGTTTGCCATCAATCAGACCACCGGCGAGCCCACGCTCATCCAGAACGCCGATGCGCAGGGAATTCGGCCGCGCTCGTTCTCGGTGCATCCCAGTGGGCGGATGCTGGTCGTTGGCAACCAGAACGAGTTCAACGTCTACGACGAGAACGCCAGGGAAGTGCGCAAGGTTCCAGCGGGCATGAGCGTCTTCCGCATCGGCAACGATGGCAAGCTGGAGTTCGTGCGCAAGTACGAGGTGCCCACCGAGGAGCCCGATCGGTCGCTGTTCTGGGTCGGGTTCGTGCCGCTGCCATAGGCAGCCCGAGTTGTCGTAGTCTGTCTATCGCGCGCCCATTTTCTGGAGCGCCGCGCGAATCTGATTCAGGTGCGCGTTGATCTTCTGCGCTCCTGCGGCGGCGGAATAATTCGTCGGCCCGCCCGGCCACCCACGACAGAACTTCGCAGTCTTTTCCCATTCGGGGACTGGTTTGGCAGGTGGCGGCAGCAGGTCCTGCTCGGGCCCGCAGTTGCCGGCCAGAATCTGCAACGGCGTCACCGGGATAGTCACTGGAGCATGGTTGGGGTTGGAGGGGAACAACGCGTCCCACGGTCCAAGCTCCATCACCCGATCGATACGTTTGAGCGCTGCGGCGGCCCCACCTGGCGCCGGCGCAAGCTCAACCCCGACCGCCGCCCGGTATTCCCTGCCACCGCCGCCACCGGACGTGGCCAGGCCGTGCACCTCGGTGAGGAAGCTGCCGGGAGAATGGCCGGGCATCATGTAGATCCAGAATTCGATTCCGCCGGCCTCGTCAGGATCACCGAGAACGATATGCTCGCCGTCGTTGAGGACGAGATCCCGGGTGAGGCCCTTCGCGCTGTCCCAGCCCGTTGCCGTCATGCCGACGCGTGCCGCCGGTGCGGCCTGTTTGATGCGCGCAGCGCCGGCGACGTTGTCGGCGTCCCCGCGGCTCACCAGGATGTACTTCAGGCGAGCCGGATCGTGGCCAAGCTGCTTGATGTTGGCGAGGAGGCGGTCGGCATGTGCAGTGCCTGCGGTGTCGACCAGGATGAGCCCTTCCTTCGGCGCGATCAGCAGATATGACGCCGCCGTGTCACTGCCGACGTAGGCGATGTTTGCAAACAAGTAGAAGGGCTCGACATCGACCGAAGTTATTCCGGCCGCTCGTCGCGCAGCGACGAGACCTTCCCACGGCATTCCCGCGTCGCTGTTTGCGCTCTGGCCGCGAGCGACAGATGCGGTGACGAGCAGGGTCGCGAGAATGCCGAGGACGCGACGCCGATTCATGACAACCTCCACAAAGAGACCAGACTACGGCGCGACGACGGCGTTCCACAGCTCAAGATGATCGATGTCGCCCACGAGGTTGTCGCTGCTCGGAAAATCGTGGCCGATCGCCATCGACGCGATTGACCGTGCGATTTTTCCGTTTTGCACGGTTTCGGCAGCCATCTCGCCGTTGAAATAGATCCGCATCGCTTTTCCATCGAACGTGCACGCGACGCGCGTCCATTCGTTGAGCGGCACGGTCGCCTTCGTCAACGCCTCAGGCCGCCCCGTTAGGCTGCACCGTATGACGCCCTTCTCGTGGATGTACATCCGGAATGTCGCCTCACCGTCGATCAGACCCATACGAGGCTCGTCACCAGGGCCGGACGGAAAAGCTGCGGGGCGGACCCAAAACTTGACCGTCATCTCGTGCAGCTCGAGACTCGGGCTCTGTGCGACCAGCATCCTGCTCGCCTTGCCGAACCGGACAGCCTGGCCCGACTTGCCTGGCACATAGGTGACGTTGCCGGCGTGCGCGTGATTGCCGTACGACGAGCGATCTCTGGCATCGCCGTCGAAAGTGAAGCAGGCGCGCAGCCGCTTGTCGGCGGTCGCACACGACAACGCGATGCCGTCTGCTGCCGCTTGCTGCGCCGCGACGTGGCCACCGGCCAGATGGCCCGTGGCAAGTGCCGAGAGCATTATTGCGAGAACTGAGAGGGACCTCCGCATATGTGCTCCGTCGTGATGGACGTTAGTCGATCATCTGCCGCTCGTACTGCTTCTCGATTTCCTCCGATGACCGTGCCGGCCTCGTACTCAAGAATACGAATGTTCGGTTCGTCCTGGTCCAGCAGTGCTGGGGACAGCCATGTGAGCTTATGGTATCGGCAGTAGCGATTTATCACGCACATGCTGATCGGCGGCGTTCAGCAGGATCGTGGTTGCCGCATACTCGCCCATCAGAGACAGGACGTTCACCACGCCCTCATGCCCGAATAGTTTCACGGCACGGGCAAAGGTGTCCGACGTCACCTTGTGCTTGGTGATTGCATCGCGGCCCAGCTCAACGATCACGGCTTCCTTTTCGCCCACTGTCCCGAGGGGCCTGCGGTACTTGACTGCATCGATAATCGACTGACTCAAACCCGCTTTCAGCGCTGGAGGTTCGTGCGCCGTCCACACGTATGCGCTGTCCATCTCGCGCGCTGTCACCAGGATCGCCAGCTCCACCAAGCGGGGCTCGAGACCCACTTTCCGGCGAAGATAATCGTTGAGCATGCTCTTAGAATCGGCCACCGCCGGGCTATACAGCCGTATAGCTGCCGGCCCAAAGGCGTCCGTCACTCCCCTCGAGTCGTAGCGCTTCTTCCCGGCGTCGTCCAGCGCTTCCCGCTTGATGGCGGGAAAGCGGTTGCCGGTCTCAGGATGAATGTCTGCCGGAAGTGAACGGGCAGATGCTTGTGAGGCCTGTGTTGCGGTGTTCGACGCCGCCTGTCCGGTCCAGCCATTCCCTGTCAGCGCCATCGTAAGGATCAGCGCCGGCAGGACGATGAGAGTGTGAATCGACTTCATCTTCCGCCTCCATATTAGAGAACCGCCAGAATTAGATTTCTGCGTACGACCGGCCTTGCCGTGCTTCGCCAGAGATTATCAACGATCAACAACTGCAGAGACGTACCAGAATTCCGTGAGTATCCAGCGTGCTCGTCGGCGGCTAACATCAGTAACCCGTGGTAGTCGACCGGTTCGTACGCCAGTTCGCCCCAGGCAGGCGCATCAGCATGGCAGCCGCCGAAACATAGGACCGGGTGTGATGGAACGGGGGCGCCAGACGGTCGCGAATCAAACCGGGCAACGCGAAGTTCAGACGAATGCTCGAGGCGCATCGTGAGGAACTATCGGAGAAAGTGCAGACGGCGATACGTGATGTACGCGCGGAGCGAGACATGCACCGGGCCGCTGCCGACGTAGAGCAGTTCGTCGGCGAGGTCCACGACGACATCGGCATCACTCTCATCCAGATCCATTCGGAAATGCTGAGCAAGGTGGACACGGCTATCCGCCGGCTCGACCAGGGGACATACGGCCAGTGTGCGGACTGTGGCAATGCAATCGCCCCGCAGCGGCTTCGGGCATTGCCCTTCGCGGTGCGTTGTCTGTCATGTCAGAACTCCCGCGAAAGCACTACTTCAATACGTCATGTGCCGCCCCTCTCGCGATTCAACGAGTTCGATTGAACGACGCAACTCCTTTCGCTGCATAAGTTTCGGCCTTGGGTCGACCTCAATGTCCGCCATCAGATCCGACACCGAACTGGGGACAGAATCATCACTCCGGACATACCGGAAATTCGTGAGTATCAATCGGCGAGCGTCAAGAGCTAGGATTCCAAGACTCGCCGGAACGGGTGCAGTGTGCTGGCCTCACGCGGACTGCACCGCAGTTGCGCTTGTGTGGCGGCTTCGCGATCCGACCACTAAAGAGAAACTGGTGAACGCAGGCTCATTGGGCCGTGTCTGTCAAGTGGTGGAAAAGTTCAGTCGCGTCCGCATCCGGCGTGATGATGTGACTACGCTGCCTGTTTCACCTCCTTCAGATCTCGATAGCCATCAAGCACTCGCAGTTTGAT
>Ga0187893_10007321_pt1 | contig 18170 bp, 20 predicted proteins | sample MA1701074metaG_FD_139574 | JGI IMG/M metagenome (GOLD analysis project Ga0187893, IMG submission 139574) | White microbial mat communities from a basaltic lava cave in the Kipuka Kanohina Cave System on the Island of Hawaii, USA - MA170107-4 metaG ... | reverse complement strand
GAACGCGGCCGCCGCCCCCCGCGCCAACGCGCCAACGCGCCGACCTCGGTTGGTTCGACGCACAGATCTTCGCGGCGCGAGAAGCGCAGCAGGTCCCGCACCCGATGCTCGACGCGCTCGAGCTCCTCCAGGATGATGCCGGCGTGCTCGGCGTTGGCCGGCGCGGTCGGATCCTCGGCGAGCTGCTGCGCGAAGCTGCGCGCCGCCGTCAGCGGGTTGCGGATGTCGTGCGCGAACCGCGCCGCCAACTCGCCGATCGCGGCCAGCTTCTCGGCGTGGGCGAGCGAACGCTCGACCGCTACGGTGCGGGCGAGGAGGTCGGCCGCGTCGAGGAGCAAGCCGAGCTGATCGACGAAGGACGCAAACGGATCGACGTCCTCCATCCGAAACGAGCCGCCGAGGAATCCCGTTTGCAGAAAGAGGTGACCCCAGCGGCGGCGCGGGCTGTCGATGGCCGCCACGCCGAGCCCGACGCTCGACTCGATCAGGGCGTGCCGCAGCGGCAGCTCCAGCTCGCGCAGCCGCAGCGAGTCGTAGACGCCGCGCGGCAGGCGGGCCGCCTCCGCGCCGCGCGGCCAGACCCGCCGCAGGGGCTCCAGGTCGAACCGGCCATGCACGACGGCCTCGCCGTCGGCGAAGAGGATGGCCGCCCCCGGCACCTGCCGGATGCGCGTCAGTGCGACCAGCGCCTGGCGGCCGCACTCCACCACCCCGAGCTCGGGCGACAGCGTGTACAACACCGCCTGGAGCTCCCGCGCCTCGCGGCGCGTGCGGCGCAGGAGCACGCGCGCCATGCGCTGCCGCAGCCAGGGCGCGCCCACGCCGAGCGCCCACAGCGTCGCCAGCACGGCGGTCACCGTGACGACCGGCTGGTAGGCGGCGGCAAGGTGCTGCGCGCCCTGTCCGTACAGGATGAAGACACCCGTCGTCACGATGAACAGCGCGGTCGCCACGGCGAGCTCCGGAATGAGCCAGCCCAGCATGCGCGCGGCGTAGGGCACCGCGATGGCGATGCCGAGGATGACCTCGTACACGACCACCGCCAGATTCCCGCCCGCGCCCGACACCCACACGAGGGGAGCGACGACGACTGCCAGGATCACTCCCGCCGCCACGAAGACCACGTCGGCACGCATCAGCTCGCCCGCGTGCTCCGGCCCCCAGACACCGGGGCGGGCGTTGCGCCAGAAGTCCCACAGGCAGAGCGCGCCGAGCACGATGAAGCCGAGCTCGAAGAGCCGATGCCCCGCTTGCTGGTACGCGATCGTTCCCTCGGGCCACAGGCGGAGCACCAACGACGCGGCCGCGATTCCCGCCCCGAGCCCATAGTTCACCGTGAGCCACGCCGTGCTCGGGGGCTTCTCGGGGAGCGGCAGCAGACGCAGGAGGTGGCGCAGCAGGGCGAGCGCCAAGAGCCAGGTGATCTCCGACGTGGCGTGCCACGGGGTCAGCACGACGGCCATCGGATCCTGCGGCATCTTCCCGGGCGTCAGCACGCGCAGCAGGAGAACCCCGTAGTGCAGGGCGAGCGCCGTCGCCACGACTGGCAGCAGGCGAAAGGCGCGGCTCTCCCCGCCGATCTCCCGCCGGAATGCCCACAGCTGGCGCGTGATCAGCGCCCACAGGAGGACCGGAACCAGACACAGCCCCGCGGCGACGAGCTGGCGCGTGGTCATCCGATACGCCTTCGGAGCAACCTCGGTGCCAATCGCTCCATTGCGCACGCGCTATACCCCGGAAGAGCGGCGCAGCGATACAGATGCGGGGGCGCCGCGCGCGCACTGCGGGCGGTGCAGCCCCGAGACGGCGGGCCCGCCATCGGGTTCGATGCGGTCGTACGCCGTCCCTTTCCCGCGCGATCCTAGTTGCCTGTCGGACGTCGCGACAGAAGAATCGCGGCGGTAACGAAATCCCGACACGATCGATCGGAAGACACCCGGACGCGAGAACGAGGAGATCAATGACCTACTGGCTGTCGACGATGCTGATCTGCCTCGGCCTGCTGGTTGCGATGCTGGCGCTGCTGGAGATTGGGCGGCGCCTCGGCCTCCGGTATGGCCGTCCGCAGCACGCGCAGCTGGGTGCACACGTGCGGTTTTGCCGTGCGGTTTTGCCGCGGCCGTCGCCGTCGCGGCGTACGTCATTCTCGACCTCGAGTTCCCGCGCTTCGGGCTGATCCGATCGACGCCTTCGACCACGTGCTCGTCGACCTGCGCGAGAGCATGAATCCTCCCCCGTGAGCGCATCGGCAAACCGCTGCGGCCGGCAGGTTTTCCGGCCAGCACGGAATTGACAACCCGAGACCGGTCGCCTACGGTCGCCGCACCTGCACTCCGTTATGCGGGCGTAATTCAGCGGTAGAATGCCAGCTTCCCAAGCTGGACGTCGCCGGTTCGACCCCGGTCGCCCGCTCTCCCGAAAGCCCTTGTGCCACAAGGGCTTTCTCATTCTCGCCGGTCCTCTCGACGTCCAGCCTGACGTCATCCAAGAACCGGGAACCTTGCGGGAACCCCCACCCCCGGCGGCTAGAATATGGATTCGCGAAAGCCTTGTGCTCCAAGGGCTTTCTCTTGTGAATCCACCGAATTGACGTCCAGTCTTCTAGGCTGGACGTCGAGGAAGCGGTGCATCTCGAGTTTCAGTCTTCGGGGAAGCTCAGATTCAGCGTCCTTCTGAAACTGCCGCAGACCGTGATAGTCAGCGCGGCCTAGAGACGCGCGATGCGCTGCCGATCCTGCGACCACGACAACCGCGCTGACCGCCGCTTCTGCGCCGAATGCGGTGCGCCGCTCGCGGCCTCATGCGTGGCTTGCGGGGCCACGAACGAACCGGGCGAGAAATTCTGCGGTGGTTGCGGTGCGCAGCTCGAAGCACCGGTGTCAGGCAGGATGCCGGCATCCGGAGAGGTTGCAACTGCCGGTGAACGCCGGCAACTGACGGTCCTCTTCTGCGACCTCGTCGGCTCGACCGAGATCGCCTCGCGTCTCGATCCGGAAGAGTGGCACTCGATCTCGAAAGACTACCAGCAGGCTGCCGCCGCCGCGGTGACCCGCTTCGGCGGTCATGTCGACAAGTATCTCGGCGACGGCCTGGTGTGCTTCTTCGGCGTGCCGCAGGCGCACGAGGATGACGCCGAGCGCGCGGTGCGCGCCGGGCTGGCGATCGTCGACGCGGTGCGAAACCTCGATCCTGGCGCTCGCGCCGCGGGGCTGGGCGCGCCGACGGGGCGGCTACAGGTGCGCGTCGGCATGCACACCGGACCGGCGGTCGTCGCGCACGGTGCGCGCGAGTCGCAGGGCACGGTCGCGACCGCTCTGGCCGTCGCCGCACAGACGGGCCAACCGTTCGTCGACGCCGCTCTCCACCGCCTCGACGGCGACCTGCTCCTCGCGACCGGCGGCCCCGCCGACGAAGCCGCCGCCCGCTATCACCGCGCCCTCGCCATCGCCCGCGAGCAGGGTGCCCGCTCGCTCGAGCTGCGCGCTGCGACGAGCCTCGCCAGGCTCTGGCGCGATCAGGGCAAGGGTACCGAGGCGAGAGAGTTGCTCGCGCCCGTCTACGGCTGGTTCACCGAAGGTTTCGACACGCGCGACCTGCAGGACGCGAAGGCACTGCTGGAGGAGCTGGGTGGCTGAGCGAACTCGAGCCACGGCGCGCTCGAAGCGCAAGATAGCGGCGGTCATTCGAGCGGCCACCGGCGATGACGTTTGCGTCGGCGAAGCGGAGCTGCGGCACGCGGCGCGACACTTCTTGCTGCCGCGCGATCTCCTCCTCCAGCTCGTGACGCGGGTGCTCCAGCATCCCACGGTGGTATACGTCGATGATCGCCGCCGCCCGCACGAGTATCGGCTGTTCTATCGTCTCGAAGACGGGCGATACCTGCTCGTGGTGGTCAAGCTGACACAAGGCGGCGCCTTTTTCGCTACGATGTATGCTACTGGGAAATCGGTGCGCCCCTCGCATCGAAAGTTTCGCAAGGTGTCGCTATGAGGAAGCCCACGATCTCTTTCCGACACTTCGATGGCTCCGGACCGCTGTCGGTGTACTGGTATCCAGGGCCGTATGGCGATGCGGTGGAAGCGGTTCGCGGATCGGGGGTTGGATGGTTCACTCCCACGGGCGAATTGCTCGGGGTCGAGTTCGACGACGTGACGTTTGACCAGGACGAACAGTCCTTGCAGTTCGCGAACGGCATCGCCGTACGCGTGCGCGTCCGGCGCGGCAAGGCGCGCGTCCTGCTGGACTCACACCGCGGCAAACCCAAGGCGGCCTGAGCAGGTCAGTCTGATCGCTGAAGAGTGGTCCACCGCTTTCTCGGCTTCGCACGGGTGCGATGCGAAGTCCTTCGAGCTGCGCACCGCCCGCCTCTGCATCGAGCAGGAACGGTTCCCGCTTTTTCGTGATTGAGCGGGCTTTTTCGGGACAATCCGGGAAGTTGCAAGGAGGCGCTCAAAGGCTGGAATCATGACCTTGTCTTTGATTTCCGCGGACTTAGAGAAACGGGCTTTTAAGCTTCCCAAGCTGGACGTCGCCGGTTCGACCCCGGTCGCCCGCTCTCCCAGAAAGCCCTTGTGCCCCAAGGGCTTTCTCATTCTCGACCGGTCCTCTCGACGTCCAGGTTTCTCCCAGAACCTTCCTCGCTCGTTTCAGCGCGAGATCGAGATCGGTTCGCGGCGTTCGTCTTCCCTGTTCTTGAACGCGTGCAAGAGGATCAACTCAGGCCCACTGACGACGACGTACGCGATTCGGTGCTTTCCAACCCGAATCTCCCACACTTTTCCCTCCAACTGACGCAACGATACGGTGCCTCCAGTCCCAACTCTCCAAGCAGCGCGAGCGTCTCGTCCCAGTCATCGCGCTCGCGCGTGGGCAGCCCGGCAATATAGTCGCGCACCGGCTCGGCGCCCCGAATGGTGCGATCGCAGCGGATGCGCACCCAGTACTTATGCCTGATCCGGCATATCGAGATAAATGGGTCGGGACGCCCTGGCCCCCTCTACTTCAACCGGGAACGGTTCCCGGTGTTTCGCTCGGCGTGCGCTCATCGTACTGCTCGCCGCCGTCGACAATGCCTCGCCGCAGACCTCACGTCTACGGTACGCCGCCGTCGGGCCGTACCCGGGACGCGTTCGGTAACAGCGTTGCGACCAGGCCCTCGGCGTGGATTTCCACCCACCGAGCTGCGGTCGGTTCAATACCCGTCAACAAACGGGCCTCGGGGGCATTCACGTAGACGATCGATGCGGCGCCGACCAGCACGTAATGGAACAACCTGTCGTCGATCGGTGCGGCGATTCCGGCTTTGCGGAGCCGGCGCCATCCCCGGCGAACTCTGCCGTACAGCGGCTGTACGTGCCGCTGCGCCATCCACTTGACGCGATCGCTCTCCGCGGTCGCCTCGTGCACCATGATCCGGTTCAGGTCGGGATGCTGCGCCGCGAACCGGACGAAGCGTCGAATCATCTCCGCAAACGCCGCGGTGGTCTCGGCCACGTCAGCCGATCCGTCGAGCACACCGACCCCCTCCACGGCGCGCGCAAGCCGGGCAAAGAGATGGTCGACCGCAGCGGTCCAGAGCGCTTCCTTCGATGCGAAGTGATAGTTGATCTGCGGCTGGTGCGCGCCGATGCGCTGGGCGATCGCCCGGGTGGAGGCTCCATCGAACCCTTTCGCGCCGAACTCCACGAGGGCGGCATCGAGGAGGCGCTCGCGGATGTCCTCGCGCACCACACGCACGCGGCGTGCCTTCCGAGTTGCTTGCTTCATCACGCCAGTATGGTTATTATCAGCCGATAATAAAAGGCGCGCGGAGGAGATGAACCATGCAGCTCTTGCCCTTAGCCCAACAGCCCTTTGTCGCCCCCACTGATCGAGACATGCTTCCGTCCGAGCGGCGGGAGTTCGTGCGGACACATCGAACCTGCATCTACGGGTATGCGCGGCGCGCCGACGGCCCCTCGATGTCGGTCGTCTATTATATCCCGACCGACCGGGACGAGATCCTGATCTCGACGATGCGTGGTCGTTCGAAGACGAAAGCGGTCGCGCGTACTGGGAAGGTGAGCCTCTGCATTCTCGACGAGCGGTGGCCGTTTGCGTACCTGCAGGTCTATTGCGACGCGAGGGTCGATGCCGATCCGACTCTCGTCGTGGACGTGATGATGGCGGTCGCCGGGCGCATGTCAGGCCAATCGCTTCCCGAGGAAGCGCGGCCGGTCGTCGAGGGGATGGCAAAGGACGAGGATCGGATCGTGGTTCGCTGCCGTCCGTACTCGACGTTCGCACAGCCGCCGCGCCACCTGTACCGAAACGACCAGGCGGAGAGGATCACTCACTGGATCACCGCCGCCATGCCGTGGGACGCGCCCGACGAAGGCCGCCCGAGCGGACAGCGCAGATGACCGGTCAGGAGAATCGCAAGCGCGCGCTTGCCGAGGATCGCGGTCGGGTGCGGCCGCGCCAGCTCGCTCACGTCGTACGTCGCACCGCCCGCTTCGAAGAGCTGGTGTGCTGGTACTGCACCGTGCTCGGTGCCGAGGTTGTTCATTCGGACGGCATGCTCGCGTTTCTCACCTACGATGACGAGCATCATCGCATCGCGATCGCGGGCATTCCCGGGCTGCCGCAGCAGCCCGCGATGGCGTCAGGCACCGATCACATCGCGTTCAGCTACGCGAACCTCGGCGATCTCCTCTACACGTTTCATCGCCTAGAAGCGGTCGGCATCGAGCCGTTCTGGTGCATCAACCACGGGCCGACGATCTCGATGTACTACAAGGATCCCGACGGTAGCCGAGTCGAGTTGCAGGTCGACACTATGCCGTCGAACGAGGCGATCGACCGCTGGATGCGCACGGGCGAGTTCGCCGCCAACCCGATCGGCGTGGTGTTCGATCCGAAGGAGCTGGTCGCCCGCTACGAATCCGGGGAGCCGATCGAGCAGCTGGTGACGCGACCGCCGCTGCCCGAAGGCGCAACACCTCTCGACATGCTGCGCTTCTGAGCCGAAACGGTTCCGGTATGCGCGGGAACCGCCTTCGTGCGCCGGCCGATCAGCTCGAGGCCCCGCGCGGAACGCCCCCGGCCCTACACGCGGAGACGCACGTCGGCGATGCCCATGCGAAGTGGGCGCTGCTGTCGCAGCCAGGTCTTCTGGATGAAGTCTTGGATCACGTCTGAGCGCATCATCCACGGCACCAGGGCGAGCATCGGCTTCATCAGCCAGGGGCGCTCTCGCGCCCAGCGCTGTCCGCGCGCCTCGCGGTACTGGAGCGTCTGCGCCTTCGCGATCTCTGGCTCGCGCTCGCGCTGAATCGCGGCCAGCGCAGCGCCGACGTCGCCGCCGGCGCGCAGCATCGGCACCAAGTGGTTGGCGGCGACCACCGCGTCGCGCAGCGCCATATTGATGCCCTGGGCGCGGACCAGCGACATTGGATGGGCTGCGTCGCCCAGCAGCAGCAGCCCCGGGGCGTGCCAGCGGGGGCAGCGCCCAACCATCACATCGAGCAGCGAGGGGCCCACCAGCGCATCCCGGTGGGAGAGCACGTGCTCGCTGAGGGGATCGGGCAGCAGCGCGGCGCACTCGGCCAGCCAGTCACGTTCGCGGGCGCTGCGCCAGCCGCCTTTCGGAAGCATCCAGGCAAGCTGCCAGCGTCCATCCCACGACCGGTAGGCCAACGTCGCACAGGCACCCGACGCGAAGATCTGGATTGGGTTGCTGCCCTCCAGCAGCTTCGGCAGCGGAAGCTTGAACCAGAGGATGTCGTAGGACTCGTTCAGCAGCTGTAGCTCAAGTCCGGCGCGCTTGCGGGTCAGCGACGCGCGACCGTCGGTGCCGATCACCAGATCCGCAGCAAGCGTTTCTTCTCCGTCAGGCGTCGATACGAGAAGGCCCGTCACGCGATCACCGTCGCGGACCAGGTCACGCACACTGACACCCGGCCGGAAGGCGAACGCCGGGTGCTTCTTCGCCTCGTCGATCAGCGAAGAGAGTAGCACCGACTGCGACACGATGCGCAGTGCCAGGTCGCCCAGCTCGCGACTGGGCTCCTCAATGTGCATAACTCGTTTGCGGTCCAGGTGGATGTCCCAGGCGTCGAGCGTGTCGCCGGGCAGCTCGCGCAGCCGCTCGCGCAACCCCATCTGGTGGAGCATTTCGAGGCCGAGGGGCATCAGTGCCTCGCCGCGGAAGACGCGCTCAAAGTCGGTCTCGCGCTCGACCAGCAGGATCTCGGCGCCCCCGCGCGCTAGCAGGAGCGAGAGAGCGGCTCCCGCCGGTCCGGCTCCAACCACTGCAACCCGCACGTTTCCCATTCTCTGCGTTTTTCCTCAGAACTTCGACTCCCATCGCGCGATGAGGTCGCGTGCGCGCCTCGGCGGACGCGTGCTCGACGCGACCAATCGCGACGAAAACGGAGCGGGAACGGTTCGCCGTCGCACTGAAGAACCAACTCTGATAGGTCGCCCTCGGTGGTCACGAGGGCGCCTTATGCATGGCATGACGCGAGGAACGAAAGTGAGCCTGCTTGGGGTGCCCGTCCTATGGTTACGGCTCGCTGCCGCTGTCCTGCTCGCCATCTCGGTCGCCTCGTGCGCCAGATTCCGGCTCGCACACCTCACCAGTGGGCCCGCATCCACCGCGGTCGACGAACAATCGGTACGCGCCGATCTTACCGCGCTGGCGAACAACTATGCACTCCTCATCAACTCGGCGGCCGACGAGATCGTCACCCGCTCGCCGCATTACGAGGTTGACCGTGCCGCCCTACAGTGGAAGCTGGCGGTCATCCCGGCAAGCGGCGCAACTCGCGTTCCTCCCCGCAAGCGGGCGTTCCTCGCCATGGTGATTTTGTCGGCCGCGCAGCGTCACTACCTCAGCGACGGAGACGGCCGCGACGTCTTCGGTACCGAGCAAGCTGTCGCAGTCGCCGTGGCGCGCGAGCTCGAAGGTGAAGCGTACAGATCAGCTGCCGGAAGAGCAGCTGTCAGAGCTGGGCCGGAGCGCACCGTACGGCGCGTGCCGGCGGTGTTCGTATTCCGCGCCGGCGGCGCATCAGCGTGGAAACAGCAGTTGCAGCGTGAAGCGCAAGGTCCAGTCGGGCGCGCCGCGCGGCCGCTCGGCATTGTAGAACGACTGCAGCATGACGTTCATTGGCTGCGAAAAGAGGGTGAAGAACTTGCCCCCGCCCCCGCCGACCGGGACCACCCAGGCGTTGTCGGACGAGGCCCGCCAGTTCGCGGTGATCATCGGGGCGGTGGTCAGGAACCAGCCCTCGGGCAGGTTGTAGCTGACGAATGGCTGCAGCAGGAGCTGGTTCACCGACTCGCGATCGGAGTCGCCCGCGAACGACCACACGTTGCCGACCAGGACGCCGAGCGACCAGGGCGCCGGTTGGGTCAGCGCCACGGCGGTGGGCCCCATGCTCCACTTGCCGGAGCCGAGGACGTCGGCGCTCGCGGATGGAAACACGATCGCCGGGCCGGCGCCCCAGATGACCGGGCCGGCATCGCGCGGCGACAGAAGGAACGATTGCGTGATGTCGCCGATCCCGAACTCACGACTGCCGGCCACCGGTTCCGGATTGCCGGGCTGCCCGGTCAGGCCGCCCGGCGCGTCGATGAGCGGTAGGATGGTGCGGCTGACGATGAGTATCGGCCCGGCATCGATGGGGATGACGGGCTGGAGCTGAATGAACGTCGCGTCACCGTCCGCGGCGCCGAAACCGAAGGTCGTCTCGATTGGCACCGTGTACAGGTTGGCGATTGGATTCTGCGCCTTCTTGCGCAGCTCCGCCTCGTCGCCCTGCGCCTGCGCGCCAGTGCGCCCGCAGGCGACCATGAGCGCCAGCGCCGCAACCGTCTGGATGCTCCACGCGATCCAGTGCCTCATGGCATCACCTTTCCGTGGATCGGGGAGGCAAACCCGCGCAGCGCATTACTCGAGCGTCTGGATGCCGAGCGCGTAGTCGTCCCAGATCTTCCAGGTGCCGTCCTCCTGATGGAAGAGCGTGATCGAATCGACGATGTTGTCGGTGAAGTCGGCCGTGGACGGGGCCGTGACCTTCACCTTGACGCGCGCGACGGCAAACTCGTCGTCGTGTCCGATGTATTGGAATGACTCCAATCGTGCCGACACCTTCTGCTGCGCGAACTGGGAGGTGATGGCCTCCCTGGTCTGGTCGTAGTCCGGCGATTTCGTATGCACGTATGCCAGCGTCGCGGCGACGTCCCTGCGGTCGTAGGCAGCCAGCTGATCTTTCACCACCTGTTCGAGTCTCGCGCCGAGCGAGTCCTCGGCGGCGGCAAGCCGCGGCAGCGCACACGTCAGCGCCAGGACGACAGCAAAACGAGTAGCCTTCATGTGCGATCCCTCTCTGCCTAGTTGAGCACGTTGTGCCCGCGTTGGCGCATGCAGGTGACGTAGGCCTGCTTGAAGTCAGCTTCGGAACCGGCCGCCTTCGCGGTGCCGTAGCCGATACCGCCGGCGGCCGCGCCGACGGCGGCGCCCGTCCCCGCGCTACCGAACGCCGTGCCGATCGCCGCCCCGGCGGCGGCGCCGATCAGGCCGCCCGTGAGCGCACCGCGCGTCGCCTCCTCGGGCGCGTAGCCGGACACGCGCAGGGCGAGCGCCCGATACTCCTCGAGATCGCGACTCGTGTACTGCGCCCGCGAGTTTCCCTACGTATCGACCGTCGGCGTCCATTGCTTCTGCGTCGCCCCGCGGCCGACGATACACGCCGTGGCGACAGCGATGGTCAGAGGAAACTTGTGCAGCATCTCGCAAACCCCCGCGTTCGGTCGAGTCGGATCGTTCTACTTCGTCAGTCCCCGCTGCATCGACTCCAGGACCTGATCGATCGTGAAGCTGGCTGGTTTCTGGCTCGGCGGAAACTCCTTGAAGGTGGCCAGGAAGTCGCCGACGTATTTCTGCATCGGCACCAGCAGGTAGACGTGATTGAGATACCAGTCCCAGTAGGTGTTCGAGGTCGTGGCGGCGCGCTCGTACGGGTCGGCGCGCAGGTTGAAGAGCAACGGGAGCCGCGTGCGCACGAAGGGCTCGGCCCAGATGGCGAGGGTGCCGGTCTCGCGCTGCTGAGCGAACACCGCCTTCCAGTTGTCGAAGCGCAGGCCGGTCAGATCGCCGTCGTCCGAGAAATAGAAGAATTCCTCGCGCGCGCTCTTCGGCGTCTGGCCAGTGAGATACGGCAACTGGTTGTAGCCGTCGAGGTGCACTTTGTAGGTGGTTGGACCGATCTTGTATCCCTTCAGGAGGCGTTCCTTGACGTCGGGCGCCCCCGCGGCGGCGAGGAGCGTGGGCGACCAGTCGAGGTGCGACATCACGCCGGTCATGACGGTGCCGGGCCGGATGTGTCCGGGCCAGCGCACCATCGCCGGGACGCGGTACGCACCCTCCCAGTTGGTGTTCTTCTCGCTGCGAAACGGCGTCATGGCCGCATCCGGCCAGCTGTTCATGTGCGGGCCGTTGTCGGTCGAGTACATGACGATCGTGTCGTCGGCGATCCCGGGATCGTCGAGCGCCTTCAGCACGGTTCCGACGTTCTTGTCGTGGTCGATCATGGCGTCGGCGTACTCACCGTTCCACCGCCCGGCCTGTCCCACGCTCTCGGGCTTGACGTGGGTGCGGAAGTGCATGTGGGTGAAGTTGACCCAGACGAACATCGGCTTTCCGGCCGTCGCCTGCTTGCCGATGAACTCGACCGCCCGGGCGGCGATGTCGTCGTCGATCGTCTCCATGCGCTTCTTCGTCAGCGGCCCAGTGTCCTCGATCTTCTGCGTGCCGTCGGGCATCTCGTAGCTGTGAATGACGCCGCGTGGCCCGAACTGCTTGCGGAATCCGGGGAAGTCCTTCTCCGAGGGATAGTCGGGCTGCTCCGGCTCTTCCTCGGCGTTCAGGTGGTAGAGGTTGCCGTAGAACTCATCGAACCCATGATTGGTGGGCAGGTACTCGTCCTTGTCGCCCAGGTGGTTCTTGCCGAACTGGCCGGTGGCGTAGCCCTGGGCCTTCAGGAGCTCGGCGATCGTCACGTCCTGTTTCTTCAGACCGAGGTCCGCTCCCGGCAACCCGACTTTCGAGAGTCCGGTGCGAAACACGCTCTGCCCGGTGATGAACGCCGATCGGCCCGCCGTGCAACTCTGCTCGGCGTAGTAGTCGGTGAACTTCACGCCCTCGGCGGCCACGCGGTCGATGTTGGGCGTCGTGTAGCCCATCAGGCCGAAGGTGTACGCGCTCAGGTTGGCCTGCCCGATGTCGTCGCCCCAGATGATGACGATGTTCGGCTTCTTCGCCTGAGCCTGCGCGTGCCCGATCGTGGGGACCCATAGAACGGCGGCGATGGCGACTATTGCGTAGTGGGGGAGTCCTTCTCGCATGCTGACCTCCTCGCTTCCGGCTATTCGGCTGCCGGAGCGGGCCGACCGTGTTTCATCGTCCCGCCGGCTTCGAACACGAAGACTCGCTTCCAGTCGTCCTTGATGCTGACGACCGTCCAACCGCGGCTGCCGGCCTCGTCGAGACCCCGGTCCAGCTTCCCGAAGGCCGACGTACGGTCGTATGCCCACTCGCGTTCAGCGTCGGTGTGGTGAACGTAGACACCGAGACGGGGACCGTGGCCGGCCGTCGTCCACTCGAGCATCTGGAAGTCGCCGTCGGAGTTGCCGAAGGCGGCGATCGGACGGCGGCCGATGAATTTGTGGATGCCGACGGGCTTACCCGGCCCGTCGTCGATGAAGTCGATCTCGGGGAGCTTCACGACGACGGGCGTTCCGTCGCGGACCTCGAATGTCGCTTTGATGCTGCTGCCGACGACCTGCTCGGGCGGGATGCCGTACACCTCCTCGACCCAGGGGCGCATGAAATCGATGCCGCCGCCTGAAACGATGTAGGTCTTGAAGCCGTTCGCGCGCAGATACGCCAGCAGCTCGAGCATCGGCTGATACACGAGGCCGGTATAGGGGCGCTGGAACGTCGGGTGACGCGCGGTGGCGAGCCAGTCCCGCACGTCGCGATCGAACTCGTCGGTGGTCTGTCCGGCGTGCGTCGCCATGACGAGCTCGAGCAGCCCGTGCGTTCCCGACGCGGCGAGCTGGCGCATGTCCCCCTCGAGAGCCGCCTTGAAGGGCTGTGTGTCCCTCCACTCCGGGTGGCGCGCGACCATCGACTTGATGCGGTCAAGCGCGAAAGCCAGCTGGAAGTACATTGGCTGCTCGGGCCAGAGGGTGCCGTCGTTGTCGAACACCGCAATCCGTTCCGCCGGCGGTACGAAATCGGCGCCGCCCTCCTTGGTGACCTTGCTGACGAACGCCACGATCGCAGCCTTCGCCGCTCCGTCGTTCCACGCGGGAAGGGGCCCCGCGGACTCGGCGTCGGCTGCCCACACCCTGCCAACCCCCAGGGGGAGGCCGAGGAACGCGAGGACGGCGGAGGACCGATCCCAGGCCGGTCGGTCGCTGGGCCCGGTGGCCACGCCGTCGTTGAGCACCGGCGCGATCAAGCCCCGCTGCGCATCCGCGAGGTCGCGCCGATCGCTGAACGGCAGCGCTTGCAGCACGGCGGCGTTGGCCGCCGCGGCGGCGTCGGTCGGTTCACCGGCGTCGGTGACGGCCGGCCGGGCGAGCACGGCGAACAGAACCAGGATGGCGGTCAGGAATCGCAAGATCGTGTCCTCCTTCAGGGTGCCGTCGTCCAGAGCGAACGTGACCTGGCAGCGTGCTACTCGAGCGTCTCCATGCCGAGCCGATAGTCGTCCCAGATCTTCCAGGTGCCGTTCTCCTGGAAGCACCGGGCGCCCGGCGGCGCCCGGTGGCAGAGCGGCCTCGGGGCTCTCGCTATTTCTCGATCTCCATCGACACGCCGGCGACTCCGACCGCCAGCTCCACACCTTGGGTCGTCGTCACCAGGTTCACACGGACGCCGTTCTGGTTCTTGAGGGCAGTGGCGCCGACGCCGCCGCCGGCCGCTGCCCCGGCTCCCGCCGCCGCGTAGTTGCCGTTGAAGTCCTCGAGCTTGTTCAGGTTGTAGACGTTGCCCGACGCCGAGATGCTGGTGGCGCCGACCTCGCCGACACCCAGCCCGCCGACCTTGATCGGGTAGTCCTTGCCTTTGTACGTCAGAGTGCCACTGCCCCACGACACGCCCACGATCGCGGCCACAGAGCCGCCGCTGAGCTTGATGGTGGCGTCCGGTGTCTTCTCCTCCGCCGCCCCGGCACCCGCAACCCATCCCACCAGAGCCATGCTCACGATCAATCCCGTTACTGCTCGATTCATCCTGTCCTCCTTGGCGCATTCGCGCCCTTGCTTGTTGCGCAAGCTGTCAGCGCGCTACTCGACGGTCTGAACGCCGAGCGGGTAGTCGTCTGCCCGTGGGCGCTGCACGTCGATAGACGCGTTGCCGGACGACGACAATTGGACCTTGGTCCAATACCTCGTCACGCGAACCACGTTCCCAGCCGCCACCGGCAGAGCTCTACGTGAGGGTCGAGGGGAGCACGCGCGACGTCTATGAAGAGTAGGTACGTGCGAGCGGGTGATTCCTTCGCTCCGCCATGAAGATCGGGGCATCGAGCGCGCGCTCCTGCTGCGCCTTCAGCCACAACGACGCCCCTTCGCGCCCAGCGGCACTCGCCTCGGTGATGCGAAAGGTCTGAATGCCGCCCCACACCGTCGCCTGATACGCACACCATGTGGTCGCCACCGTCGCCACAGCCATGAGAATCGAGGCGGCGATCTCGCGGCGCCATTCGGAGTCGGTCTCGGTCTTCATCCCTCGTCACCCTTGCCGCGGGCTGTCGCTCGTGGCCCGGCCTCTCTGATCGGCGTCGTTCTGACGCTCCGCTCTTCCGCAAACACCGCTTTCGCCCCGTGCAGGAAGAGGGCTCGAACCTTGTCCCAGAAGTCGCCGCGATGACGCGGACAGCCCCGGTCGTGGCGGCCGGCGCGGAATGAAGACGGTGTACGCGCCGTCGGCACTGTCCTCGACGATGAACCCGAGCTCCAGGACCCCTGGCCGGACGGTCACGGAAACGGGAGGGAAGCGTACGACATCCTCGGCTCCCGAAAGTCGGCTGGCGAGACTGCGCAGGAGCTCGTACAGCGGCAGCCGACCGAGAAACGTACGCTCGAACCAGGTTCCCGTCCGCTGGCCGATCCTGGTCTGCGCGATCAGCCCCACGACCAGGAGCAACGCGACCAGGAGGACAACCGCGACGAGCTGTCGGTCGGTGAGGCCGGCGAAGCTCAGATCGGGGAGGAGGTCGAGGATCCGCGTGCTGAGAACCAGCACCAGATCGACAAGCTGCCCGAGGAGCAGGTGGCAGAGCAGGATCGGCAGAAGGGCGACGACACCGACCGTCAGCGTGCTCGCGAGAAACCTGAGGGCGCTCTTCATGATCGTTCGGCTCCGCCGGTCGGATCTGGGTGGCTGAGCGCCCATTCGATCGCATCCAGCAGTGCCTGATCGTCGACCGGCTTACGGAAATAGGCGGCCGCGCCGGCTTGTTTGGCGAGTGCCCGCGTCTCCTGCGTGTCGTGGGCGGTGATGAAGATGATCGGGACACTGCGGCCGCGTTCCTCCAGCAAGTGGGGGAGCTCGAGCCCGCTGATGCCCGGCATGCGGATGTCGACCAGGGCGCAGGAGTTTTCCAGGTCGGGATCGGCCTGGATGAAGTCCTCGACCGAGGCGAACTCGAACGGCTCCATCGCCGTGGAACGCATCAGGCGAGCGAGGGCGGTACGTACGGCCGGCTCGTCGTCGATGATGTAGACGCGTGTGGGGGACGTCGGCATCGGGCTTGCGCGAGTCCTAGCTGCTCACGGCCACGCCCCGGTATTGGACCTTGGTCCAACCGTCGTTCAGCGAACCTGCTCGACCTCGACGCCGGCGAGCGAGCAGGCGCGCACGAGCTCGGCGAGCGACGCAGTGCGCATCTTCCGCATGACCTGGCCGCGATGTACCTTTACGGTCTTTTCGACGATGCCCAGGTGCGCCGCGATCTGCTTGTTGAGCGCGCCGCTGAGAAGGCACCGCAGCACCTGATGCTCGCGCGCGGTCAACCCCGTCAGCCGCGCGCGGAGCTCCTCGACCTCGCACTCGGTGGCGCGCCGTCGCGCATATGCGGACAGCGCCCGCGCCACCGCCTCGAGCAATGCCTCGGCATCCGCGGGCTTGGTCAGGAAGTCGACGGCGCCGTGCTTCATCGCGGCCGCGCCCATGGCGATGTCGCCGTGGCCGGTGAGGAATACGATCGGCAGGGTGCTGCCCGACTCGCGCAGCCTGAGTTGCAGATCGGGGCCGCTCAGGCCCCGCATGCTGACGTCGAGCACCAGACACCCGAGGCCGTCGAACTTCGCGCGTTGCAGGAACGCGTCCGCCGACGCGAACGTCTCGACGTCGTGCCCGGCGGAACGAAACACGCGAGCCAGACTTCGCCGCACCGGCTCGTCGTCGTCGATCACGAAGACCGTCGCGTCAGGCTCGGTCATGCGGGTCCGTCCCTTTGCGCCCCGCCAGCGGCAGACTGAACAGGAACGTAGCCCCGCCGCCGGGATTGTTGCGCGCCTCGATGCGGCCGCCGTGCGCCTCGATCAAGCGGCGGCAGATGGTGAGACCCATCCCCAGCCCGGCGCTGCGCGTGGTCACGAACGCATCGAAGATGTCGGAGAGAGTGTCCGGTGCGATGCCGCAACCATGATCGCGCACGGTCGTCTCGACGGCGCCGTTGTTGGCCGCCGTCGCGATCGACACGACGCGCCGGTCCGGCGGCGTGTCCTTCATCGCCTGGATCGAATTGAGCAGGAGATTCATCACCACCTGCTGCATCTCTACCCGGCCCGCCTCGAGGATCGGCAAGTCGTTGGCGAGGCTGAGCCGCACGTCAACCTGCTTGGCGAGCGTCTCGCCTTTGACGATCTCGACCACGTCCCGGATGGTGTCATTGAGACAGAGCTTCTCGCGGGCGACCTGCCCCTTGCGCAGCATCGCCCGCAGGCGGTGGATCACCTCGCCGGCGCGTTTGTCATCGCGGATGATGTCTTCGAGAATCGCATCGAACTCTCCGATGTCGGGCGGGGCCTGGGCGAGGAACCGCCGCGCCGCCTGGGCGTTGCTGAGAATCGCGGCGAGAGGCTGGTTCAACTCGTGCGCCAGCTCGGAGGTGAGCTCACCGAGCAGGTTGGTGCGCGAGAGATGCTCCAAGTCGCGTTGCGCCTGCTGCAGGTCGTGCAGCGCCCGCAGCCGCTCGGTGATGTCCGCCCCCACGCTGAGAACCCCGGCAACCGCCGCATCGGGCGATCGCAGCCGAACCGACGACCAGTGCAGCGTGCGCTCCTCGCCCGAGGCGCAGCGGACCGCCCAGCGGCTATGTGGAGGCGGGCCGTTCCGTGCGGCGTGCCAGACTTCCTCGACCTCCGATGCACCAACGAGCGCGGTCAGGTGGCGGCCGCGGATCTCGTCCGCGCCGAAGCCCGTGAGCCGGGAGAAGAACGGATTCGCGCACGTCACCAGCCACGCTGGATCGTAGCCGACCACCGCCAGCTCCACATTCTCCAGCAGCGAGCGCCAGCGTTGTTCGTCGGCGCGGACCTGGCGGGCCAGCTCGGCGGCCTGAACGACGTCATCGCTCAGCTCGAAGCTCATCGCCGCAACGATGGCCAGAAAGGCAAAGCTGATCATGTACGGCATGCGGATCAACCCAGCGTCGACGAGCGCGGTGTGGATGCCGCCCGCCACGAGAAAAAGTGTGATGCTGCCGCCGATGATCGCAGCACGGCGGCGGTTGCCGCGGCGCCATAGCGACCGGGCAGCATCGACGACGAATACGACGATGAGCACCGTGGCCACGTCGGCGAGCGGCTTCCATGGATTCACTGCGCCGACTGGGCGCTCGGAGAAGACCGGGCTGCCCAACTGAATCGCGGCGACCTGCGCCGCTGGTTCGAGTCAAACAGGTCACCGGACGCAGTCGTTGGCGCCGTTCGTGAGCTACGACGCCTAGGCAGCGAACACCGATCGCAGGAACGCACCGATCCGTTCGATCGCGTTCGCCGCGGCCGGGAACTCGAGGTTCACGAACCCGTGCGGCTGCCCCGCAAAGCAGATCTCGTCAACGTCGACGCCTTCGTCGTGGAGCCGGCGCGCGTACAGCCGGCCCTCG
>Ga0187893_10007320_pt1 | contig 18175 bp, 16 predicted proteins | sample MA1701074metaG_FD_139574 | JGI IMG/M metagenome (GOLD analysis project Ga0187893, IMG submission 139574) | White microbial mat communities from a basaltic lava cave in the Kipuka Kanohina Cave System on the Island of Hawaii, USA - MA170107-4 metaG ... | reverse complement strand
CCCACCACGGAGTGCTTCATCCCCGCTCGGCGCGCACCCCACGCCCGAGATCGCACCCTTCAGCGCCCGCGCGGCGGAGCGCAAAGGCAAGATTCTCTATCTGGACTGAGCTTCGCTCAGTCCAGATAGAGAATCCGGAGACAATTCCTACACTGACTCAGCTCGCGCCCCTGAAGCAGCAAGTTCATTGTCTGTGGAGTGACGGTCATGAAGCAACCTTGGCAGACCTGGTGCTCCACGCGCGCAAGCGCGTGGTCCTTGTGGCGGCTCAGGACGCGCTCGTAGAGCTGCAAATGGTCCGTGGGAATCGAGCGGCAAGCATCCTCGCGTCGCTGAGCGAGTTGACCGAGCTGCCCTTCGATCCCCTGAAGTACTTCGTTCAGCTCCTCGAGCTTCTGGTCGAACTCCACCTGACTCACCTTGACTTCCTCGTCCGCCCTTCGTTTGGCCTCGCCGAGGTTCTCCACCTCGCTGAGGGCCTGCAGGACGGCATCTTCGATCTTCCCGTCCTGTTCCTCGAGGCGGGCGATCTGCTCTTTGAGGATCTGATACTCCTGATTGCTTTTGGCCTGGTTCAGCTGAGTGCGCAGCTTGCCGACTTCGCTCTCATTCTGATTGAGATCGAGTTCGCGGCGGTCGCTCTCCATCCTCAACCGCTTCATCTCTTGCGAGATCCCTTCGAGTACCTTCTTCTTCTCCGCCAATCGTCTTCGATCTCCTTCCATCTCCTGCGGCCGCTTCTCTCGGGCGCTTCGGAGAAGGATGATCTGTCCGTCGATCTCCTGGAGTGCCATCAGCACCTTCAAGCTGTCGTTCATGAACCTACCTTTCTCGACCTCGCCCCTTCAGTCGGTCGATTCCCTTTAACGGACCGGCCGCTCGGACCAAAAAAAAAGACCGGCCACCGCAAGGTGACCGGTCTTCTCCGGAGGGCGCTCCGCATCGGAGAGGCCGTCCGGCGGGCCGGATGGTCGCAGCAGAAGCCGCTGTGAGGCCATCCCGCCTCCACGAGGGACGGAAGGTTGCGTTCCGTCCGTCCCCCGCCGCCGCGGTGCCCCCATCGGGACATGCGTTCGGGTCGGAACCCTCCGGCGGCGTTCAGTTCGTGATCGTCTCAAGGAATCCCTCCAGCATCCGGCTGCGGATCGGATGTTGCAACTTGCGGACGGCCTTCGCTTCGATCTGCCGGACCCGCTCGCGGGTGACTTTGAAGATCTTGCCCACTTCCTCCAGCGTGTAAGTGTATCCATCCCCCAGGCCGTAGCGGAGCTTGATGATCTCCCGCTCGCGGTACGTCAGGGTGCTGAGGACCTGCTCCAGCTTCTCCTTTAGCATCTCGTGGGTCGCCGTATTGATCGGCGATTCGGTCGTGCGGTCCTCGATGAAGTCCCCGAAGAAGCCGTCGTCGCTTTCGCCGATCGGCCGGTCAAGCGAAATCGGGTGTTTCGAGATCTTGATAACCTTGCGAGTCTCCTCCTCGGAGATCCCCAACTCGGCCGAGATCTCCTTGATCGTCGGCTCGCGGCCGTTCTTCTGGATCAGCTTTTTCGTGGCGTTGCGCACCTTGCTCATCGTCTCGATCATGTGCACCGGGATCCGGATGGTCCGTGCCTGATCGGCGATGGAACGGGTGATTGCCTGCCGGATCCACCAGGTGGCGTAGGTGGAGAACTTGTAGCCGCGGCGGTACTCGTACTTCTCGACGGCCTTCATGAGGCCGGTGTTGCCCTCCTGAATGAGATCGAGGAAGGTGAGGCCCCGGTTCCGGTACCGCTTGGCGATGCTAACAACCAAACGCAGGTTGCCACCGGAGAGCTTCCGTTTGGCGTTCTCGTACTCCGTGTACCACTTGTTGATCGTCTCGATGCGGCGCTTGAGTTCGTCCATGTTTTCGAGCGCCTGCAGCTCGCATTCCTCGAGCCGCTGCTTCAACTCATCCAGCCGATGGTGCTCGCCGCGTCGGAGCCGGCGCTTGCCACGCTTGCGGGCGACATCGATCTTCTCCGACTCCGTCTGGATCGACTCCATCTTCCGGTGGAGGTTGTTCAGCTCGGTCCGAAGCTGGAGGACGATGGACTTCTTTAGGTTCAGCTCGCCGATCAGAACTCCGCCCTTGTTGTTGCGGCTTCGCACCTTCTGGCCGACCTTGAAGCGGTACTTGTCGGAGAACTCCGAACTCAGCTCCTTGGCGAAGTCGCGGCAGTTCTCCTTGTGAAGGCGGTTCAGCGTTTCGAGGTTTGCACGTATGAGCTGGAAGATGTCGTCCTTCGACATCTCCTCTTCGCCACCAGACGGGGTCACCTTCACGGCCTTATCGAGGGCGATCTCGCCGCGGAGAACCTCATCCAGGATCTTGATCGTGGTTCCCTGCGCCAGCCCGCTCGAGAAGATCTGTTTTTGAAAACGCTGGCGGGAGATCTCGATCTTCTTGGCGAGGAGCAATTCCTCCGCGCGGCTCAGGAGGGGGATCTCCCCCATCTGTGTGAGGTACATCCGCACAGGGTCGTCGATCTTCTCCGGGAGCGGCTCCGGCTCCGTCGGCTCGGTGGAGTCTTCTAGACCCGATGCCGGCTCGTCGCGCAGCTCGATCCCGTTCTGATCGAGCGTAGCGAAAATCTCGTCGATTCGTTCCGGCGAGTTGCAGTCTTCGGGGAAGATCTCATTGAAACGGTCGTACGTGATGTATCCGTCCCGTTTCCCTTCTTCGATGAGCTGCTTGAGCTTATCTTCTAGTTTCTTGATCACTATCGGGTCCCTTTCTCTGATTCTCCCCCAGGATTTGCATCGATCGTCGGTGCCATGCCCGCCACCATCGGGATCTGCCCTTTCAGCCTCCTCTGAGCGTCGAGATACTCCCGCTGCAGGCTCAAGTACCGGTCCCGCTCTCCGCGCTGGCGAGCCACAGCCCTCTCCTGATCAAGCTGCCGGCATCGGCGGTCGAGAGACTTCCTCTCAAGTTCCCGCAAGCAGCTCTTCCATGTCTCTTCACGGTCCGGTCCGCTACCAGTTCCATCGCGGTTCATGCGGGCGAGATGATCGATCCGGGAGAGGATTCCATACAGGAGCGCCCCCGCCTCCCCGCCGATGATTCCCGCCTGCAGCGTCCGGAGGTCCATCTGACCCTCCCGGATGTGGCGAGACACCAGACCCGCAAGCTCAGGAAGTCCCGGTGGAAGTGCTTCCTCGATAGGACTCTGCACGTCGAGGCCCGCTCCGAGCCGGAGCCAGCCGTCCGGGGGAAGTTGCTGGAACCGGGCCGCCGCCCGATCCGGCTCGGCGAGAAGGCACTCGATGATCAATTCCTCGAGGCACGGCCCCCGGGTGTTCTTCGCCACGGAGAATCCGGCCGGAGGCGGCGGTGAATTCTTGGCTGCCGCAGCGCTTCCCAGTCGCGCCAAGCGCGCCTCAAGATCCGCGGAGTCGAGCCCGATCCTCTCGGCGAAGTCCTGAGCCAGGAGTTTGCGGGCGACCACATTCGGCACCTTAGCAAGGAGACCGAGAACCTCGTCGAGGGCCCGAGCGACGCCTTGCGGTCCCTCGCCGCGAGCTTCCGCCGCGGCCACCGTGCGTCGCCATTTGAATTCCATGAGGCTGATCGAGTCGCGCTCCACGCGGCGACGGAACTCCTCCCCCCCCAGTTCGAGGAGTGCATCGCAAGGGTCTTTTCCCGTCGTGACCGTGTAGATTCGGACCTCGAGATCTTCGGCCACCAGCAGGTCCAGAGTTCTCTCCGCCGCATTCTGGCCGGCGGCGTCCCCATCGAAAACAAGGTCGACGCGCGGAGCGATTTTTCGGAGGCGACGCGCGTTCTCGCCGGTGAAGGCCGTTCCCAAGCTTGCCACGGCGTGCTCGAGCCCCATCTGGTGGGCCATGATCACGTCCGTGAAGCCTTCCATGATCACAATGCGCCCTTCCTTCTGTATGGCGGGCCGGGCCTGGGGCAGTCCGTAGAGGACCTGTCCCTTGTCGAAGAGCGCGGTCTTCTGTGTGTTCAGGTATTTGGGCTCGTCGCTCCCCAACGTGCGGGCGCCGAAGCCGATCACACGCTTCTGAGCATCGTGGATCGGAAACATCACGCGCTCGCGGAAGTAGTCGTACCAGGTGTTCTTCCCTTCGCGCGGTCGAGCAAGGCCGGCTCGTTCCAGATACCCGAGTGGCATCCCGCGAGCGGCGGCGAACTGGACGAGCCCTTCCCATTCGGGAAGGGAATAACCAAGCCGGAATCGCTTCCATAGTTCCGGCCGGATCCCGCGCCGCTCAAGGTAGGCCCGAGCGGGTGCGCCACGGGCATCTTCCATGAGGAGCTTGTGATAGAAATCCTCCGCAAGCGACAGCGCGTCGTAAAGCGGAACCCTGAGATCGCTTCCCCCGATGGCGGCGCCGCGTTTCTTTGGCTGAAGCGTGACGCCGGCCCGCCGCGCGAGAATCTCGAGCGCCTCAGGAAACTCGACATGGTCCATCTTCTGAACGAAGGTGAAGATGTCCCCGCCGACCTTGCACCCGAAGCAATGGAAGAACTGCCGTTCAGGGTCCACACTGAAGGAGGGGGTCCTCTCATTGTGGAAGGGGCAGAGCGCCTTGAGGCGTCGTCCACCTGCGGGCAGTAGGGTTATGTGGTAGTCCCGCAAGAGGTCCTCGATGGGGACGCGGCTGCGCACCTCTTCGACGTCTCGGTCAAGAGCCATCGCCACCCTGAGATTCAACCCCCGCGAGGGTGAAGCCACCGGAGATAAGACGAAAGAACCGTGCACGCATTCCCCACGTCGGCCCGAAGACGCTTACGAACCCCATCCCCCGTCCGGGCCTTAAATTCTGGACTTCTTCAGCGAACTTTTCCGATTGAAATCTCGGAAATGAATTAAACACTGCATTTTAAGGGAACGTGACAGGGGTGTCAAATTCAAAAGACCTGAACTCTCTGGCGAGGCGCAGGAAGCCCCGTGGAGGGACCCGATCGGGGCGAACCGCAGGCTCAAGGGCGAGGAGAGATAAGGCGTTAGCCTCCCCGGCCGGCCCGAGAGCGTCGCGGAGAAGCCCCCCCAGTTGCTTCCTCCGTTGGGAGAGGAGGCGGTGGACCCAGCCACGGTAGGCAATGTAGATCTCGGGCGAGTCGAAAGGCTTGGGGTGAGGGCGCAGCTTCACCACAGCCGAGGAGACCCGCGGAGGAGGCCAGAAGGACCCCGGGGGAAGCACTCGTAGCCGGTCCGCGATCGCCCAGTAGGCCGCAAGCACTGTCAGAGGGCTGTAGTCCCTGGTTCCAAGCTTGGCGGTAAGCCTCTCCGCCACTTCCTTCTGAACGGTTACGATGGCCAACACAAGGTGGAGCCCACTTTCCAGTACGGCCAGAAGAAGCGGTGTCGCCGACCCGTACGGCAGATTGGAAACGAGCTTGAACGGGCCGACCTGCTCCAGCTCGCGGCGCAGGCGAGGATTGAGTCCCCCTCTGCCGTCGAGGGCGTCGAAGCCGAGGAACGTGATTCCTTCACGACCGGCGAGCTCTTCGCGGGCGAAATCGAGCATGGCGGGATCGACTTCGACCGTAATCACCCTCCTCCGATCTCCCGACAAGAACCGCGTCAGCGTCCCCGGGCCGGTCCCTACCTCGAGAATCGCCTCCCCGCTGGTCAGCTCGCCGGCGCTGGCGATCTGAGAGAGGATCGCCGGATCGTGAAGGAAGTGCTGCCCGAGCCCCTTTCGGGGCAGAAGACCGGCCTGTCGCAGGCGGCTCAGCACCGTGTCTCTGGGAGGACTTCCGCTCTCGCGCACGGCATCAGACGAGCTGGCTGCTCTCCCCCGCGAGACCCGACGGGCCGACGTCGCCGTGAAACTTGATTCCCTGGAAGGCACGGACTTCGGTTTCAATCAGGAGCCAGGCATCGCCCGGCAGTCCCGCCTTCTTGCAGGTCTCCTCCAAGAAACGGCGAGCATCCCAACCCCAGCGCGATCCGACCTGCGGGAGGAGAAGCCCGGACCGCCCCTCGGCGCGGACGGAAAGTCCGTGCTCGCCGATCCGGATCGCCCGTAGGGTGTCTTCGGGGGTCGTCCGTGGCAGATCGGTTCTCGGCCCAAGAACCGTGATCTCGACCGAAAGCGTACCGGTTTCGCTCGCCTGAATGGGCTCGAAGCGGGGATCCACGCTCGCGGCCGCGAGAACCATCCGCTGGACGGAGCGCCAAATGGGTTCGCTCGGCTCCAGTGCGCCCAGGCACCCCCGGAGGGAACCGCTGGAGTAGACGCTCACGAAAACCGACGCCGGCTGGCCAACCGGCCCCGGACGATGCGCCGGATCTTCGGACCCCAGCCCTTGGAAGTGCCTCTGAAGGGTCTCGCAAGCGACCCGAAGAAGCCAAAGGCCGTCTTCCGGAGAAAGGGGTGGAGGAGGAGGGATGAGGAAGAGGTCGTAGGGCGAAGGCGACTCGGAGCGTGGCGGTTCGCTCATCGCCGCGCCGCAAAAACTAAAAAACCCAGCTCAAAGATCGCCTCATCCTTGAGCCGGGCAAGTCCACCACCACGTTTGACGCCGACCTCCGCCCTCTGCAGGAAGGGACAGAGGCATCCCGACCACCCTGAGAGACCCCGCGGGCCCTCGGGCCGCCCAGTTCCGTACGAATCAGATTTTCGTGCCACCCAGGTGGATGACCACGCGCCGGTTCTTCGCCTTCGCTTCCTTGGTGGTCCCCGGGTCAGCGGGATCGATCCAGGCATAGGAGTGAATCACCATGCGGTTTTCCGGCACTCTTTGGTCCACAAAGTACTGGAAGACCTTATAGGCGCGGTTGTAGGCGAGGTTGACATTATGAATCCAGAGCTTCTTCGTCTTCTCGAGAGGGTCGCTGTCCGTGTGACCCGAGATATGGATCATCTCGTTGGGGTATTTCGTCTGCAGGACATCGATGACCTGATCCAGGACCTGCCTGGACGACGCGCCCTTTAGCATCGCCTCCCCGGCGTTGAAGAGGACCGATTCGCCGATGACCAGTTCACCCTTCGGGTTAACTTCGACGCCCTCGATGCCTTTAACATAATTCGGATCGATCGGCGTTCCCCGCCCGGCCATGGCCTGGAGCTTGGATTGAAGATCGTCGCGAAGCTTCTCCAGGTTCCTTACCTTCTCGGCGTTGACGTCACCCGAGGCCCCGTCCTTCTGAAGCCGCAGGATATCCCTGAGGGCGTTGTTGTACTTGACGACGAGCGCCTCATGGGCTGCCTTGACACGAGTGTAATCCGTCTTGAGGGCTTCATACGTCTGGTACGGAACGCAACCCGTCGACGAGAGGGAAAGTATCGCCCAACCAAACACGCAGCCATGGAACAACACCCTGGGAAGGGTCGTGAGCTTTCTCACCATCGCGCTTCTCTCTTCCTTTCTTTTCCGACCATCCGCCAGCGTCTCAGATGGGGCGCTCCGTCCTGGTTTCCTCCTCTCAGCCTTCTCGCTCCCCCGAGAGGAGAACGCCAAGAGACTCAAGAGCGCTGACCTGCGGATTAAACTGGCGGGCAATATAGCCAGCGTGCCGCGGCTTGTAAAGACCCTAGGAAGGAGGGTCTAAAGCAAAAAACAGGGAACGACAGTCGAAACTTTGTTCCTGCATGCAGACACGGCGCCTACGCTCCAGACGATCGAAACATCTGCCGAAACTTCACCGCCCGAAGAGGTCTGCAATCCCCTCGACGAACCCGCGGGCGACGTCGGCGCTGGCGACCCATGTCGAGCTCGACTTGCCGCCGGGGCTGGCGGGCCCTCCGACTTCCCTCGCCTTCGAGACGAAGGTCGAGTTGAGGAGGACGCCGAGCGACGGAAGCATCATCACAGCCGTCAAGATGAAGACGACGCTCCAGGCGGACTGATCCGCCTTGCGCTTCATCTGCATGACCCGCGCGCCGCCGCCCCTCAAGAGCGTCGGCTCGGTCCCCTCGGCTGCGGATTCCTCCGCGATCGCCGAATCGAGCTTGAAAGAGTCTTCCTCCTCTCCCATGTCGAGAAGATCCGTGTCGAGGAGAGTGTCGTCGTTGACCGTGCCTTCGACGGTGAGATCGGAGCTGTCGTCCGTCACCGCGGAGCGGATCTCCGCTCCCGGTATGGGCGTCGTCCCTTCCGACCCGTCATCTTCGAGGAGGCCGTCCAGGTTGAGGACGGTTTCCTCCGGCGAAGCGGCTGGGCTCGGGGTCGCAGGAGCCGCGGCCGGCGTGGCCGCCGCATCGGTGAGCTCATCGAAGTTGAGCAGGTCCCCAGCGCTGTCGCCCGCGGCCGGGGCGGCGCTGCCCCCTTTACTTCCCGCAAGCTGGATATCTTCCATGCCTTCGAGAAGCTCCATGTCCTCGTCGGCGAGGATGATCGTGGGTTCCGTCTTCCGGGACTTCTTGTACTGGGCGATGGCGTCGCGTTTGAAGGAGAACGAGTCACCCTCCTTCATCGCGGGAATCTCGCCGTTGGCGACGAGCTGCTCGAGCTCATCCTCGGAGACTTGAAGTTCCTTGCACGCTTCTTCGAACGTCAAACGATCCTTATTCACCACGATTCTCCCTCACTGTGCTCGATGGCTTCCTGGTCTGCAGGAAACGCCGGGGAATAGAGAGTTCGACTCTACTCGTCCTTTTCCGACTTTTCCGCTGCCTTCGCTGCCTTCTTTAGAGCCTTCTTCATCTCGTTGACTCGCACCGGTTTCCCTAACGGCGGGTTGAAATCCGTCGCCTCGAGGTCGAAGCTCACATCGCGGACCGCTCGGATTTCGAGTCCCGCGTTGCTCAAGAAGTAGACCGCGATCCGCTTTGACTGGGTGTCATAAAGCCAGAAGTTCGATCCGGTCCCCCCAACAATGGACCCGGTAGCCACGGCCACCTCGTGGCCGACCGTTGAGGTTCCACCGGCGGTCTGGCCGCTCATCGGAGATGTGGGCTTCAGCACGTTCACCAGGAGGAGCGTGGCGATGACCGACAGCAACGCGACGATGGCATTCTGGCGCATGGGTAAACCCCCGGATTCTTCGTTAGTAGAGGTTGATGAGATTTCCCTCCCCTCTCCGGGGATGGAATGGCCGGATTTTAACACACGGCCCGACCGCCACCAAGCCGGAAAATAGAGCCTCGAACATGGCCCCGCGCAGTACTTCTGTCGAGGCGATCCGTCACAACTGCCCTTACCTTAGTCCAGGCCTGGAACCGATTCCCCCTTGCCAGAGGCTCCTTCCACCTTCTCCCGATCCCACCAGGCGGCGAACCGCTCGCGGTTTCGGAGCACTTTCCAGAACCGCTCCGCCGTGGATCGCACCGCGAGGAACCCCTCGGGGTTTTGGAACGGACTGCCGATGCGGAACTCCGCCCACCCGGCCTGACGGACGCCGAGAAAATCTCCCGGCCCTCGCAACCGCAAGTCTTCCTCGGCGATGCGGAAGCCATCTTCGGTCGCGGCGAACGCGTTCAGGCGATCGAGAAGCTCCTGTCCCCCTGCATCGACCCCGACGAAGCAATAACTGGAGTGTGGACCGCGTCCGATCCGGCCGCGGAGCTGGTGGAGCTGAGCGAGACCGAACCGGGAAGCGTCCTCAAGAAAAAGGATCGTTGCGTTGGGCACGTCGATTCCCACCTCGACGACGACCGTGGCGACGAGAATCTGGTCCTGGCCCTCGCGCAACCGCCGGAGCCGCTCCGTTTTCTCTTCGGGTTCCATCCGCCCGTGCAGGAGGCCGACGGAGAACTCGGGAAAAACGTCGCGGCTCAATCGGCGGTGCGCCGAGACCGCCGCTGGCACGGCGAGGGCTTCCGAATCGTCGATGAGGGGGTAAATGAAAAACGCCTGCCGCCCGCTGTGGAGCTCTTTCCGGATGAACTCCATGGCCTGCGGCCTCTGCCGTCGTCGGACCAACCGGGTGACGATCGGCTTTCGGCCGGGTGGCTTCTCTCGCAGGACCGAGAGATCGAGATCTCCGTAAGCAGTCAGACAGAGCGAGCGCGGGATCGGCGTTGCCGTCATGACCAGGAGGTGAGGCTGGTCGCCCTTCTTCCGAAGGGCGGAACGCTCCCGGACGCCGAAGCGGTGCTGTTCATCGATCACCGCGACCCCGAGGCGGTGGAACCGCACGGTTTCCTGAATCAATGCATGCGTCCCGATCGCGATATGGCAACGGCCGTTGGCGAGCTCCTCGTGCAGCTCGCGCTTCTCCGCCGGCGCCAGCCCTCCCGTCAGAAGCGCGACGCGCACCGCGGGGTGGCCGGCGAGATAGCGGCTGACGGTTCGGTGGTGCTGCTCGGCCAACACTTCCGTCGGCGCCATCAATGCGCCCTGGAATCGATTCCGCACAGCGACAAGGAGAGCATAGAGGGCAACAGCGGTCTTGCCGGAGCCGACATCGCCTTGGAGGAGTCGATACATGGGACGCGGACCGAGCAGGTCGGCGGCGATCTCCGCCACGACACGGTCCTGGTCGGAGGTGAAGTGGAAGGGGAAGATCGAACGGATCTTTGCGTCAAGCTCGTGGGCGATCGACAGCTCGGGTCCGCCGGTCTCGCGGAACATCTCGCGACGGCGGAGCAGTCGGGTTGCGAAGTGGAAGTACTCCTCGCGCTGGAGGCGCTCTCGAGCGCGCCGCAGGGCCTCGTCGTCGGGAGGAAAGTGCATTTCGCGAATCGCTTGACCCAGTGAAACCGCCCCGGGATACGCCGACGCGCAGGGGCCGTCCCGGAAACTTTCCTCCAGCCCGAGCTCGATGGACCGGTGGACGAGCCTTCGGATCGTGCGCTGGCCAAGCCCTCGCGTCGTCGGATAGATCGGTACAAGCCTTCCCAGGTGAAGAGAAGGCGCCGCGGCGCGGTTGCGGTGGGTCCCTCCGTCCTCCGGCGAGGATTCCTCCTCCTCGCCGGGATCGCCGGTGTCGACTTCGAACTCCGGCGCTACGAGTTGAAGGCGGGGCCCGCGGCTTCGCTTCGACTTCCCGTAGGCCGGGCGGACTTCGCCGTGGAGGAAGATTCGAATGCCGGGACGGATCAGATCTGCCAGGTACGGTTGATTGAACCAAACCACTGAAAGGGACCCCGTTCCGTCCGAGACTTCCGCCTCGAAGAGGGAACGGCGTCCCCGAATGGCGCGCGATTGAGTTAGAACGATTTCGCCGGCGATCGTAAGCGGCTGGCCGGGCCGCGCTGAAGCGATCGGCAGGAAGGCGGAACGATCCTCGTGGCGCCGAGGGAAGTGCAGGAGCAGGGCTTCGCCGCTTTGAAGCGACAGCCGCTCGAGCGCCTGCCGCCATCTCGCGTCAAGCCGCCCCAGGCGATGCAAGGGCGTGAGAACGACCCCCGCCGCAACGGCCCATTCCGAGATTGGACTCTCTCCGGGACTCAGTCGTGACCGTCCACTGCTTTCATGCCTCGAAGGAATCGATGATCTTCTCGACGTCCGTCGCTATGGCCGGCGAGGTCTCGATCAAGCGCCGGACCCTGTTCTCGGCGGATTTCACCGATGTATGGTTCCTGTCGCCGAAAGCCTTGCCGATCTCCGCCAAGGAGCGGTCAGTATACTTTCGCGCCAGGTACATGGCCACCTGACGCGGGAGGGTCAGCGATCGCTGCCGGCCCCTCGCCGACAGCGCCCGCGAGCTCATCTGATAGTAATCCGAGACCGCCTGCAGGATCCGACTCAAGCAGGGACGACACTCCCTCATGAGCAAGCGCTGGCCAAGTAGATTCTTGGCCTCCGGGGCCGTCATCTCCCGGCCGGTGGAGCGGGCGGCGGCTTCCAGGAGGTTGAAGGCACCCAGGATCTCGCGGACATTCCCCCGGAGAACCTCCGCGGCCAGCGGCAGGACTTCTTCCGCGAACGGAGCCCGCGAGCGCTCCTGCCTCTGGCGCAGGATCCGCAAGCGCGTTTCGAAATCCGGTTTGCCGACTTCCGCCACCAGACCGGAAAGGAACCGGCCCAGGAGCGGCTTGCTCAGGTTCTCGATGGTGCGCGGGTGGCAGTCGCTCGTCAGTACGATCTGGTTCCCCGAGTCCATGAGGTAGTTGAACGTGTGCAGGAACTCCTCTTGCGTCTTCAGCTTGTTTCCGAGGAGGTGAACATCGTCGACGAGAAGGACATGGCGCGTCCGGTAGGTCTGGCGGAAGCGGGCGATCGTGCCGCCCTTCAAACTTGAGACAAACTGGCTGAGGAACTCCTCGCCGGTGAGATAGCGTACCGGCCAGCCCCCTTCGCGGCGGTGGAGGGCGTGGAGGATTCCGCGGAGGAGGTGCGTCTTCCCCAGCCCGCTCCCCCCGTGAATGAAGAGCGGATTGTAGCGAGCACCGCAATCGCCCGCCACCTGGAGCGCCGCGTTGAATGCAAGCTGGTTCGAGCCGCCGACGACGAAGTCGTCGAGAGTCCCGCACGGCGACCCCGGACACGCAGGCGGGTGCGGGCCGATCGAGGCCGGCCGGGGAAGGCCATCGGATCCGACCTTTCGGGCGGACGGCCCGGCGGCGCCGCTCGACAGGCCGCACGCGGATGCCCATGGCTCAGCCGGCTTCGAATCTCCCGCTTCGCCCCACGGGAACCCCGCCAGGGCCTCCCTCTGGCTCCGCCGCAGTTGCTGAAACAGCTCCGGGTGGATCACGAGGGAGATCCGGACGGATCGCCCGGCTTTCTCGCTCATGCAAGAGGCGATCACCGGCAGGTAGCGGCTCTCGATCCACTCCAACCAGAATCTGTTTGGCACCCCGAGGCGCACCTCGTCCTCGCCCACGGAAGCCACGCGCAGTGGAGCGAGCCAGCGGTCGTAACGATCCGCCCCAACCTTTTCCCTCAACTCTCCTGCGATGCCCCGCCAGATTTCCTCACAAGCTCCGATCTTCATTTCCTCCCCTTCCACCGCTCGAAAGGGCCTTCGACTGCACCTTCGATTCGGCTGCCATCTTTCCGTCGCCTCGCGATCGCCCTTCCCGATTCAATCTGCCCCTCCGCAGGCCGGTGCGGTGTGGGCAGACCTCCCCCACGGCGGCGGAATTTGCCGGGTTTGATGCGGAGCGCTTTAGACGACGCGAGCCGAACCCGTAGAAGGATCAGCAGGAGGGAAAGACTGATCTCTCTTCACTTCTTCCCGGCCCGTCACCAACCCAATCGGGCTATCAAAAACCAGCATCCGGAGACGAACTCCAGCCACCACCGGAGGAGCCTGTCAAGTTCTCCGGAAATCCGCCTCAGTAGAAGAGTCCTGAGCTTAACAACACTACTTCAGCCCCACGCTGGGGCCCTGGTCCGAAAGAGGAGCGCGTGAATTTCGCCGCGCTTCCGTCCCTCCAACCAGCCATCATCAATCCACTCTCTCTCGAGGTGGGCGCGGATCTTACTGGAGGCCCGGGCCTGGTGTCAACCGACAAAAGGAAGACACGGCAAGCGGCGGCACGAAGGCTTGGAACCCCTTGCCGCCGCAAGTTCTCCGAGGGAGAGCGACCTCCATCACCTCGTATGACTATTTTTAATAGCAGAGCGGCATCGGCTTTGCTCTCCAGCGAAATGTCACACGCGCGATTGATTCAGAAACCTCGTTTCCCGTCCAACCCACACCAATCGCGCGACTGCCGCCGGAGGCACGTCGCCCCCACTCGGCACGCGACCAAGGCCGGGGAACGCCTCTTCAGAGCCCGCCGGCGTTTGAGGCACGAGTCGAACGGATTTCAGCCGAGGCTGAGTGAGACCTCAGGACTGGCCTCTCTCGACACGATCCACGGCGCTCCGCGCCGGAGGCACGTCGCCCCCACTCGGCACGCGACCAAGGCCGGGGAACGCCTCTTCAGAGCCCGCCGGCGTTTGAGGCAAGGTCAGCCTCCTGTGAACTGCGTCCCGCGAATGAACGCGTCGAACTCCTTCTCCAGCTTCGCATCGTAGAGCTTGGGGGGAGCGTAGCAGTCGAAGAAGACGATGACCGAGCCGGCGTTGCGGGGTTTGGCGACAAGGAAGTACGTGCGCCTTTGAACGTTGCTCACCGTGTCCGAAGGGTGGCCTCCGAGAATAAACGTGTGGCCCGGCAGCTTCTTCCCTCTCCAGTTTTCGGGCCTCTCGCTCTCTACCCTCAAGCCGTCTTGCTCGATCCCTCCCCTGACGCTTTTCTTGATCTGGCTTTCTCCTCCAATTCCCGGCGGCCGTTCTCGAACGTGAATCTCTAGAAAGACCACCGGGTTATCGAGCAGTTCGATCCGAAGGCGAGTTCGTTCCATCGCCTTCATTTCCTTCGCCTTCTGCGCCTTGTAGTAGATCGACTGCTTGCGGGCGGCCTCGCGCTCCTCTGCGGTACCCGCTTGTTCGTCGGCGGCCTGCTTCTCAAGGGGGACGATCCTTTGATCCCACCAAGCCGACCTTCGCTTCTTGCGCTCTGCCATGTCGACGAAGCCCCACCGGCTCCCATCGACCTCGACCTCCTTCGCGGAGGCTTTCCCGGGCTTCGCCGCCTTGCCGGCCTTCCCTGCTCCCGGTCGAACGACCACAAAGGCAGGTATCTCCTTCACAACGACCTGAGGCGACGAGCGATCGAGTTCCTTCGCAGAGGGCTTTTCTAAACCAGGATCGCGCGGGGGAAGCGGGAGGGATCCGGGCTTCTTGCCCTTGGGTTCCGCGCCGTCGTCCTTCTTATCGTCTTCGTCCTCGTCTTCGTCCTCGTCTTCGTCCTCGTCGTCCTCGTCGTCCTCGCCTTCGTCCTTCTTCTTCGCATTGTCCTTTTCCTTCTCCTTCTTCTTGTCGGTCTTCCCTTCCTCCTCTTCGTCTTCCTCTTCCTCTTCTTCCTCCTCTTCATCCTCCTCCGCCAATTCCCCTTCGACGGCCAAGGAAGCGACGGATGCATGCGGATCGCATCGGAGCGGGGTCGGAGGCGTTGACCGGAGCCCCTCTCGACCTACCGTGGAGGCACTGCCCCCGAAAAGGAATCCAACGGCGACGAGAAGAAACGCCAGGAGGTTCACCCTTCGCACCATGGCGAGGATTATAAACCGGCTACCGGTAGGCGGGGCGAGAGATTTCTTGGAGAAGGATTACTGAGCGCGTTCTGAGAGCTTGCGGGTCTCTTCGAGCGACTTCTTCTCAGCTTCCCACCAGGAGGTCCACTTTCGGTGGGAGGCCTCGCGGCGCCGCGGGGAGGCGCCGGCCTGAAAGCCGAAGTCCTCTCCCGTGATGCGCTTCAAGGCTTTTCCGGCGTAATCGCGCACGTATTCGTTGTCATCGAGGAGGCCGGCGATGGCGGGCTCAATGACGCGGTCATCGCCGAAGGAGTGGAAGAGCCGCATCACGGCCGTTCGGGTCAGGTCGTTTTCGCTCTTTGAGAGCGGGAGGAGGTACGGGATGGAAGGAGGCCCGATCGCCTCGAGGTGCCGCTCGGCCTGGACCCGCTCGCGGGAACGCTGCCGCTCGAGGTTGGCGACCAGCTCGAGGATGCGGGCTTTCAGATCGGGGTCGATCGGCACTTCCTTCGGAGCCGAGTCGGCATCGTCGTCGGCCGCAACGTCCTTCGGTTCATCCGCAAGGGAAGGATCGGTCTTCGTAGGGACCTTCGAGAGCTTTGCCCCCTCTCCTTCCGTCTTGGAGGCATCCTTCGAATCTTTCTTGTCCCCTGCAGCCGATTTGCCCGCCTCCGAGCCCTTCCCTCTAAGGACCTCGGCCTTCCCTTTGGGCTCAACATACGTCTCCGCAGCGCGGCCGCCTGTTCGGCTGTTCCTCTCGATCGAGTGGATCTCTTCGACCGGCAGTTCGATCTTGCCGATGTCGCCGATCTGGAGCTCAACGAAGGCGTTGGTTTTGATGGACACCTTGCCGTCGATCCACTCGCCGTTCTTGAGATAAACCGTGTCGGCACGTACGGTGAAGGCCGGAACAAAAACCAGCGCGACGAGGCACCGTCGGATCATAGCTTGACCTCTTGAACCCGGGGATAGCTCGGTCCGGCGGCGCGGCCTCCGCCACGCCAGCCGGCCAATTCCCGCGGAAAGATACCATCTTTTCGGGGAACCGGCCGGCAACCTGAAGCCCAGGGGCCGGTAAGGCTTTCAAATCCGCCCTCCACCGGGAGTGAAAGGCCGCTCGGAGTAGGCAGGAACGAGCTCGCCGGCTCCGAAACGTGGGGACTCTAGGTGGATCGGGTGTTTTCCGGCTGGAGACCGCCGGAGGAGACTTTGGCCTTCTTCTTGCCGCCGAGAGAGATGATGACGATCCCAAGCTCATAGAGAGCGACCACGGGACCAGCAACGAGCAGCCAGCTCATCGGATCCGGGGGGGTGACAATTCCGGCAAGTATGACCGAACCCAGGATCGCCAGCTTGCGGCCGCGGCGGAACCCCTCCGCGTCAAGAATCCCAACCTTGGCGAGGAAAATCATGACGAGCGGGGTCTGGAAAACCAGCCCCAGGAGAATCGTCAGCGTGAAAAAGAGGCCGACGTAGTTTGCGAGGGTGAAGTTGAGCTCGACGATATCGGCCCCCCAGCCGGCGAGGAACTCTAGGGCGACCGGAATGACGGAAAAATAGCCGAACAGGACCCCCAAGACGAAGAGGGCGATGGAGAACGGCATGAAGACGAGCACATACCGCTGCTCGTGGGGGTAGAGGCCGGCTCCGATGAATTTCCACATCTCGTAGAGGATGAAGGGGCAGGAGAAGAAGAGGCCAAAGACGAGTGCGACCTTGAAGTAGGTCATGAACGGCTCGAGGTAAGAGATCGCCATCGGCGGCTTCTCGTTTTCGTAGGCGAGCGACTTCGCCTCCTTGTCGAGGCTCTCATAGAGTGATTCCAGCTTCAGGACGAGCTGAGAGGCGCTCCCCGGCGCCGCGGCAGCTTGAATCGGAGCATCAAGGAGCGCCTTACGCCGTGCATCAAGGAACTGGTTGAACTGCCGGAGGGGTATGAGGGCCGTCTCGAGGCTCCTCCCCGTGCCCAGGAGCTTCTTGACCGGCAGCGTCCCAATGCGGTCCGCCGACCTCTTGAGATCCCGTTCGAGTTCCCGAAAACGCGCGGGCAGACTACGAGCGTTCATGGGGAGACTGTTCTCGCCCATCGCGGCTGCGAGCGCCTCCGCGAGCTTACGCGAGAGATCCTCGACATCGCCCGGAGGGACGGCGGCGCCGAGCTTCCGAGCAAACTCCTCGAAGATGGGTCGAAGGCCTTGCTCGAGCGCGGAGCGGCGGAGGTCGGCCGCGAACAATTCATCCCAACCCCACGGGGACGCATTTCCGCCGCCGCCTCCCGTTTCGGTTGTCGACCGGGTCAAGGCGAGCAGTTCCTGGCCCCTGGTCTCGATGACCGCGGTTGACTTCTCCCGCAGCGCGTTACGGATCGCAGACTCGTGGGGTCCCATGACCCACTTGAGGAGCCCCATGCCGTAAACGAAACTGATCGCCACGGCGATCGATAGCCACAGGAGAGCGAGGAAGATCCTGGTGCGGAGCTCTTCGAGGTGCTCCCCGAACGTCATTCGCACTTCACGCATGGCCGTCCATCAAATCACTGCCCCAGCCGGACGAACACCGGACCGGGACACGGTGAACCGCTGGGGGGTGCGCCAGCCAGGCAGGCGATGGACTCTCGCCGGCAGGGCCGTCTCGCAGCCACCGCCGGTCTCCACCCCCTCGAAATCGGGGGCAGGCGCGAACTCAACGAACAGGAATATACTCGGAGCGTAACCGCCCTTCCAAGCCCAAACTCACGCCGTTGGCCGGCCGATGCGGCCGGTCCGCGTCGGACGGCCAGCGCCGCAGGCATCAACCACGGGGTCTGTCGCTCGCAATCGGCCTTCCAACGGACCAATGGAAAGTAGGATACACCACGGAGACACGGAGTCACGGAGACGGGACGAGAGAGTGAAACGCGAATCCGTTCCTCCAGCCCTGCAGTCGGGTGGCTACGGTCACGGGGGATATCGGTCGCTCGGAGCCGCTGCCGAGCGGCCTTCCGTGTCTCCGTGCCTCCGTGGAGAGAATCGGCGCTGTAGGACTATCCGCTCTCGGGCCGCAGGCCCGAATTGAGCCAAAACCCTCGGCGCGTCAAAGGCGCTCACCACGGAGTGCTTCATCCCCGCTCGGCGCGGGCCTCACGCCCAAGATCACCCAACTTCAGGGAGCCCGCGCGGCGACTGAGCGCGAAACCACTAGCCGCTCTCGGGCCGAAGGCCCGTATGAGCTTCCAACCCCTGGCACAGGCTAGACGCTCACCACGGAGTGCGTCGCCGCCACT
>Ga0187893_10007319_pt1 | contig 18175 bp, 13 predicted proteins | sample MA1701074metaG_FD_139574 | JGI IMG/M metagenome (GOLD analysis project Ga0187893, IMG submission 139574) | White microbial mat communities from a basaltic lava cave in the Kipuka Kanohina Cave System on the Island of Hawaii, USA - MA170107-4 metaG ... | reverse complement strand
GCGCCTCTCCTTCGCCGGGGGCCCGCACCTTGCGGGTGCCCGTGAACACCCCGTCGCCGGCGGTCGCATCGCCGCGCCGTCCGCGGTCGTTCAGACGGACGAGCCGCTTGAAGACGCCGTTGCGCTCGCGCTGCGCGGTCACCCGGCGAAGTGCGCAGTCGTCCGTGGCCGTTGCCGTCACCACGATCTTCGTGCGCTTCCCCGCGGGAAGGCTCGCGGGTGTCACGATCGGGCTCGTCACCTGCGGCGGCGCCGCCGCGACCACGGGAACGTCGAGCACGAACGGTGCCGACACCAGCGACGCGGCGTCCCGGGCGACCAGGCTCACGACGAGCGTGCCCGCCTCGACGACGCTGGCGGGGAGCCGAAGATTCGCCGCGAAGACCGCCCCGGCCGGCGCACCCGGCGGGGGCGCCAGGGGTGACGGCTCGAGTGTCACGGTCCCGAGCGACGTCCCACCCATCGACAGCGTCGCGGTGACACTGTCGGCGTCGCCGTCGGGATCGTCGACGATCGCGACGAGCGTCCGATCCGCCCGGCAGTCGAGCGAGAGCGCCGCGGGCCCGAGCAGGCTCGCGTGCGTGACTGCTGGCGCGGTGCCGACGGGTGGGCCGCCGGAGAGCACCACGGCGAGCCGCTCGACTGCGAAGCCGTCGACCTCCAACGTGATCGTGCCCGCCGCGCCCGAGTCACCGGCGCCACCGGCATCGTCTACCGTGACGAGGACGCCCGCGGCGCTGCCGAGGGGCAGCGTCTCCTCGGACGGATCGGCGTCGGTGTCGGGCTGCGTGATCACCAGGCCCGACGACGCCACCACGCGCACGTCGAGCGGAGCCGTGGGATCGCTCACGTTGCCGAGGACATCGACCGGCACGAGACGAGCGGGGACGCCGTTGCCCGGTCCATCGTCCGTGACGCCGATCTGCGGGAGCGGCTCGACGAGCACGCCCGCAGCATCGGGACGGAGCGGCAGACGATCCTCCTCGCCGTCCAAGCCGGCGGCGGACGAGGGGCGAACGAAGAGCGGACGTGAGGCCGCCCCCGCCCGCACCGACACGCGATCGATGGTGACGCTCGAGCCGTCGGTCGGCAACGCGAACAGGGTTCCGAGCAGAGGATGGTTCACCGGGGGATCGAACTCGTCCTCGAACTCGATGGCGATGCGACCGTCCGGCAGCGCTGGACCGGCGGATCCGTCCGTGTCGATGACTCGATCCGGCTCGAACCGGGGAAAGAAGGGAAGCAGCGTGGCGATGCCCGGCCCGTCCGGAACCGTGCCGAGAAAGAAGTCCGGAGAAAATTGCCCCACGTACGCCGAGGCCGTGAGGACCACGAGGAGGCCCCCCGCGGCCGCGGGTGCGCCCACGTCGGACGCGATCACGCCCTGCGCCACGCCGTTCGTGAAGTAGGCGACGCGCATGCCTACGGGGAACGACGATTCCTGCATCTCGCGTCCGACGTCCGCCGTCCCCTCGGGATCGGTACCCGTCGGCCCGACGAAGCCGTCGCCGTCGAGGTCCGCGAAGACCACCACCAGCACGGGAATGCCGTTCATCTCGGGGCCGAGCAGCGGATGACCGCCGGGCACGGTGGGGTCGCCGTCGGAGACGATGACCGTGAAGGGCACGTCGATTCCGCCCGGGAATCGCGACCCGCCCGCCGCCGCGACCGGCGGCACGAGCGCGGGCGGCGGCATGGTGGCGCCCGGTGCGATCGTGCCCGCGCGTATCACGAGATCGACGTCGCCGATGGTCTCGGGGTGCACCACGGGTGGATTGAAGTCCTCGTCCTCGTTCTCCGTGATGAGCGGAACCCCCGGCAAGATGAAGTGCGCGCGGCCGAGCCCGTCGACCGGATCCCCTTGCAGCACGGGAAATACCTGCGCCGGCGCGCTGCCGGCACTTGCTGCGAGCGCGGCCGCGAGCAGTGCGGCATGTACGGAGGCGCGCACTAGGGCACCGTGAAGACCAGCGGGTTGGAAAGCACGATCCCCTCGTCGACGGTGGCGACGAGCGCCGCCGTGGCCGATCCGGCTGTGAACGTTTCGGGAAGCGACACGCGCATGCCGTCCGTGGCAAGCGTCACGAGCCGCACCGTGGCCGGTGCCGGGCCGCTCGCCGCGTCGAGACTCGGAAGGTCGGCGGCGGCGAGACCGTCGTCGAGGGCCGCCGTCTCGCCCACACGCGCGCCGCCTGAGACCGGAAAGCGAGCGAAGCGGCGCCCCTGCCACACGACGAGCTCGAGGTCGTAGTCGGCCTGAACGGCATTCGTGTGATCGAACGCGGCGCCGAACACGGCCGTACGCCCTCCCCCCGCCTGCGCGAGCACGTCGCCGGTGGCGAGGACGAGCGTCGGGGTGGTCGCGCCGGCACGAGCCCGTGCAGCGGCCAGGGTGGCGACGAGCAGCAGTGCTACGAACAGGCGATTCATGGGCACAGCCTAGTCACGCAGCAGGCCGTACTTCTCCAAGCGATAGCGGAGTGTGTCGCGGGAGATGCCGAGCAGGCGTGCCGCCGCGCTCTGGTTGTCGTTCGCCGCGGCGATCGCACGAGACAGCAGCGCCTTCTCGACCGCTTCGAGCGAGAGACCGTGGGGGGGAAACTCGATCTCCACCTCGCCGCCCGGACCGGCGCGCACCGCACCGCGCGGTGCGGGGTCGCCGGAGAGCGCGAGGTCGGCCGGTTCGACGACCTCGCCGTCGAAAAAGAGCACGGCACGCTCGAGCGCGTTGGCCAGCTCGCGCACGTTACCCGGCCAGCCGTGGGCGAGCATCGCCTGCTCGGCGCGCGGAGACAGCGTACGCGCCGGGCTGCCGTACCGCCGGCAGACGTCGTCGAGAAAGGTACGAGCCAGCAGCAGGATGTCTCCGTCGCGCTCGCGCAGTGGCGGGACACGGATCTCCGCGACGCGCAGGCGTTGGTAGAGGTCTTCGCGGAACTCGCCGAGGCGAACCGCGGCTTCGAGATCGCGATTCGTCGCCGCGATCACATGCACGTCGATCGCACGCTCCACGTCGCTCCCGACGCGCCGCACGAGACGGGCCTCGAGCACGCGCAAGAATTTCGCCTGGAGCGCGAGCGAGACGTGTCCGATCTCGTCCAGGAACACCGTGCCGCCATGCGCTGTCTCGAAGAGGCCGGCGCGGGCCGCCTTGGCATCGGTGAAGGCCCCCTTCTCGTGACCGAAGAGCTCGGCTTCCACCAGCGTGTCGGGCAGAGCCGTGCAGTTCACCTCGATGAACGGGCCGTCCGCGCGACCACCCGAGGCATGCAGCAAGCGAGCCACGTGCCCCTTTCCGGTCCCGGTCTCCCCGAGCAGCAGGACCGTGGGCGGCTGCGTACCCGGGCCTCCCGTCGCGCGCGCGACGCGCTCGACGAGCGCACGCACGCGCGCGAGCGGAGCCGATTCACCCAGCAGGTCCGCGCTCCTGGCCTCGCGCCGCCGGTAGTACGACACCTCGCGCTGGTCGCGGGCCCGCCCCATGGCACGCTCGACCTTCAGCCGGATCTCGTCCAGGTCGAGTGGTTTCTGCACGTAGTCAACGGCCCCGCGCTGCATCGCGGCCACCGCGTCGCTCACCGAGCCATAGGCCGTCATCATGAGCACGGGAAGGTCGGGCGCTTTGGAGCGCACGGTGCCGAGCCACTCGAGCCCGCTGCCATCGGGCAACCGCAGGTCGAGCAGGACGACGTCGGGAATGGCCTCCGTCACGAGCCGGTCCGCGGCAGCGATGGTGGCCGCATGGCGGACCTGGAACCCCTGCTGGGTGAAGGCGCGGACCAGGCTCCGAGCGAGGATTTCTTCGTCCTCGACGATCAGCAGAGTGGCCATGAGAGGGATCGGACTCGTCATTAGGGCGCGGGGCATTCGACCATGCAACCGCTGGGCCGCGGCGATTTATCCGCCCCTGCAACGACCCATCGCCGTCCGGTGAAGTGCGCGTTGCGCGATATCACACGGTGCTGCGGGTAAAGACCAAATGTACACTTCGCCTGCGCTCGGACCGAGGCGACCCCCCGCGCGACAGCCGTGACGGCAAGCGAAGCGCTGGCACGCCAATCGCTTGAGGCATGGGCCCGGTAGCACGTCGGCGGTGGCCGCGGATCCTGGGAGCGACGCTCGGCGTCGTATTCGCGGCCGCGGCGATCACGCTCGCCTTCGTCGACGAGCCCCTGCGCCGACAGGTCGAGGCCCGCGTCAACGCGCAGCTCAGGGGCTACACCGTCACCATCGGCGAACTCGACCTGCAGCCGATCGGGCTGGCACTCGAGCTCGACGACGTGACGGTGGTCCAGAACGAGCATCCGAAGCCGCCGATGGCACATCTCCCACGCTGGCGAACGAGCGTGCAGTGGAAGGCGCTGCTGGCGGGCGCGCTGGTCGCCGACGTCGAGTTCGACCGGCCCCGGCTCCACATCACGCAGACGCAGGGAGAAGCGGAAGCCGCCGATCGCGTGCCCGTGGACGAGCGCGGGTGGCAGGACGCGGTGGAGGCGGTCTATCCGCTCGAGATCAACGAGGTCACCATCACCGGTGGCTCGGTGACCTACGTCGACCAGACCAAGCTGCCGCCGATCGAGATAAGCGATCTCGACCTGACCGCGAACGACATTCGCAACGTGCGCTCGAAGGCGGGTCAGTTTCCCTCGCCCTTCTCGGCGCGGTGCACCATCCAGGACACGGGTCACCTGGCCGTCGACGGCGAGGCCGACTTCCTCGCCGAGCCGACGGTCGCCGTTCGCGCGCGCTACGACCTGCGGGATCTCGGCATCGCCTTCGCCCAGCCCATCGTCCGGCACTACAACGTCGACCTGAGGGGCGGCGTGCTCGCGACGCGGGGCTCCTTCGAGGTGGCGAGCGGGCGCACGTTGATCGACGTGACGGACCTCCAGCTCGCGAAGGCACGCATCGACTACGTCCACAAGGCGGCGACCGAGGCCAAGGAAGACCGGCGGCTCGACAAGGTCGCCGAGGCCGTCACGAAGGTCGACAAGCGGCCCACGACGCGCGTCGTCGTCGAGGAAGCGCACATGACCGACAGCGAGATCGGAATCGTGGACCAAGCCGCCGATCCCGACTACCGCGTGTTCCTCGCGGACGCGCGGCTCGATCTGACCGACTTCAGCAACGAGCGCACCGAGCGACGTGGGACCGCGAAGCTGCGGGGCACGTTCATGGGCAGCGGCCCGACGACGCTCGACGCGTCCTTCGCCCCGGCGTCACGTCAGGCGGACTTCGCCCTCGGCCTCGCCATGCACGATGTCGACCTCCCCGCCATGAACGACCTGTTGCGGGCAAAGGGCGGCTTCGACGTGAAGCGCGGTACGTTCTCGCTCTACACGGAGATCACGGTGCGCGACGGGCGCGTCGACGGCTACGTGAAGCCGATCTTCGCCGACATGGACGTCTACGACCGCGATCAGGACAAGAGCAAGAGCGTCTTTCGCGAAATGTACGAAGGCATCGTCGACGGGATGGGTACGTTGCTCGAGAACCGCACGCGCGACGAGATCGCCACGGTGGCCGATCTGTCCGGGCCGATCGAGAACCCCGACTCGAGCACGCTGGACATCGTGGTCGGCCTGATTCGCAACGCCTTCATCAAGGCCATCCTGCCCGGCCTCGAGCGCGAGCGCGGCTGACCCACCGGTGCCTTCCTACGCGCCCTCCGAGCCGCGTGACGACTCTCCGGCCTCGAAGGACGCCAGCTCGACCTCGAGCCGCGCGATCTCCGCCTCCAGCTCCGTGCACGCCGTCGGAACCTCGTCGAGTCTCGCGTTCCGCCCGAGCAGCTCCAGCCGGAGCGCCGCGAGGCTCGCCGCGCGACCAGCCACCGTCAGGAGCACGCCCTTCAACGAGTGTGCGGCGCGCGTCACCGTGTCCGCGTCGCGCAGCCCGAGTCCACGTCGAATCTCGGCGATCAAGCGGGCGCTCTCGTCCTTGAACATCGCCACCACCTCCAGCGAGAGCTCCGCATCGCCCTTGATGCGACCCAGGAACGCCTGCCGATCGAAGACGGGGGGTGGCGTTTCCGACGAATCGGCCGCCGGCGCCCCGACGGCGGGCTCCGGCACGAGCCGCTCGATCGTCTCGAAGAGCTCGTCGGCATCGATCGGCTTGGCGACGTAGGCGTCCATCCCCGCAGCGAGACAGCGCTCGCGATCGCCGGCCATGGCATGCGCCGTCACGGCGATGATCGGCGTGCGACGCGTCGCGCCCGCTTCCCGGGCCCGTACCGCCGCCGTGGTTTCCAGGCCGTTCATGCCGGGCATTTGCACGTCCATGAGGATGACGTCGCACGGCTCGCGCTCGAGAGCGTCCAGCACCTGCGGGCCGTCTTCGACCGCCGTCACCACGTGGCCTCGCTTCTCGAGGAGTCGCAACAGGACTCGACGGTTGAGCGCGTTGTCCTCGGCGACCAGGACCCGAAGCCGGACGGCCGCCCGTTCGATCCCGGAATGGCTCGGGCGTCGCTCGACGAGCCGCCCGGCGCGAATCGCCTCCATCGCCTCGAGGACGTGCGACCGGCGCAGCGGTTTTCCCACCCACCCGACGCCTTCCAAATCGGCATTCCGCTCCGTGTGCAGGCCGGTCGCCGTGAGCACCAGGATGCGCGTACCAGCGAGGCTGGGATCGCGCGCGATCCGTCGCGCCAGCTCGACCCCACCGTCGCTCGGGAGCTGCGCATCGACGAGCGCGAAGGCGAACGGCGCGGCCTCACGCTGCCCGCGTTCCAGCTCCGCCAGCGCCGTGTCGCCGTCCACCACCGCCCGCGCCTCGATCCCCCAGCCCCGTAGCATGCCGACGAGGATCTCGCGGCTCCTCGCGCTGGCATCCGCCACGAGCGCGCGCAGGCCCTGCATGCCGGGCTGCGGGCGTCGCTCCGCGAGCTGGTCGGCGTCGCGGCGCAAGCGCGCCGTGAAGTGAAACGTGCTGCCGCGTCCCACCTCGCTCTCGAGCCAGATCCGGCCGCCCATCATTTCGACGAGCTGGGACGCGATGCTGAGGCCGAGGCCGGTTCCGGCGTATAGACGGCTCATCGACCCGTCGCCCTGGACGAACGGCGCGAAGATCATCGCCTGCTTGTCCAGCGGAATGCCGATCCCCGTGTCGGCAACCGCCACGTGGAGCACCACGTCGTCGGCCCCGAGGATCTCCGTCCGCACGGACACCACCACGCTGCCTCGTTCGGTGAACTTGACCGCGTTGCCCACCAGGTTGATCACGATCTGCCGGAGCCGTCCGGGATCGCCGATGAGCGCGTCCGGGGTGTCGTCGGCGACGTCGCAAACGAGCTCGAGGCCTTTCTGGTGCGCACGGATCGCGAGGGTGCGCAGCGTATCGTCGAGGCTGTCCCGCAGGCTGAGCGCGACCGCTTCGACGACGAGCTTGCCCGACTCGATCTTGGAGAGGTCCAGGATGTCGTTCAAAAGGGTCAGCAGCGCGCGCGACGACAGCTTGACGGTGTCCAGGTACTCGCGCTGCTCGTCCGTCAGCTCCGTGTCGAGCGCCATCTCGGTCATGCCGATGATCGCATTCATCGGGGTGCGGATCTCGTGGCTCATGTTCGCCAGGAACTCCGACTTGAGCCGCGTCGCATCGAGCGCCCGATCCCGCGCTTCGGCGAGCGCGATCTCCGTCGCCTTGCGCGCCGTGATGTCTTCCACCGTCCCGACGTGTCCCGTGACCTGGCCACGCTCGGTCACCAGAGGCCGGCTCCGAGAGGAGATCCACCGAACGTCGCCGTTCGGCAGCAGCATCCGGCACTCCCGCGCGTGCTCGCGCCTCGCCGCGACGTCGGCCGCCCACGCGGCGGTGACGGCGTCTCGGTCTTCCGGGTGAATCGCCTTGCGCCAACCGTCGTCGCGCCCCTTGTCGATCGACACGCCGGCGATCTCGGCCCAGCGGGCGTTCACGTAGATCGCGCGGCCGGCCGGGTCCGTCTGAAAGATGCCGATGGGAGAGGCCGCGCTGAGCGACCGGAATCGCTCCTCGCTCGCCTTGAGCTCGGCGGTTCTCGCGACGACCGTCTGCTCGGTCAGCTCGTGCGTGCCTTCCAGCTCGGCCCGCTGGTGCGCGATGTCTCGCATCTCACGCACGCTCTGCAGGCACGAGATGACGAGGAAGGTGTCCTCGAAGGCCACCCACGCCGCATGCTCGATCCACCGCCACGGTGAGGCGGCCGCGACGCCGTACACCGACTCGGGCCAGTAGACGCCACGCATGAAGTGATCGCCTGCCACGATGATCGTGGCCGGCACGAACACCTTCCAGTCGCGATAGAACGCGAGGAACGCCAGCGAGCCGAACACGTGGAAGTGCGTCTCGAGACGACCGCCCGAGAGATGGATGAGCAGTGCCGACATCAGCATCTGGCCAACGGCGACGACGTGCCGTGTGGACGTGCGACCGGGACGGAGCACCGCCAGGGCGACCGGAAACACCGTGATGGCGCCACCGAGAAAGATCGCGGCCCAGACGTGCAGGTGGGTCTGGCTGGTGCGGCCCGCCCAGGTGAGCGGCGAGACCCAGTAGGCAGCCAGGATTGCAGCCGCCCATTGCAGCAGCATGAGCGCCGCAAAGAAGCGGTCGGTCCGCTGGTAGATGGCCTGCTGGTGCTCGCGGAACAGCACCTCCGAACGGCGAGCGGTCGCGGCGGTGAAGTCAGGAAGCATCGCAAGGCCTCGCGGCGGTACCCGCCCCTGGGTCGACGAGCGAGCAGCCGAAGACGGGGCTCTCCCGGACCCCCGGGGTGGTGCCGTTCACCAGGGCAACGACGGCATCGGCACCGGCGTTGTCACCATCGTGACCGCGCGACGGCGTGATGCCGCCGCTGAAGAGCAAGCGACCCCCGGCGTCGTAGAGAACGACCTGCCCGGACGTGGATGCGCCGAAGCGCTGCGCCTCGCGCCCATCGCGATCCACCCGAGCCAGCACGCCGGGAACCCGCGCGATGCTCTCCCAGAGATTCGTTTTCTCCCAGCCCTCCGGGACGCCGGACGGCTGGAGGAACAACACGTGCGCCGTCAGCAGCCCCGGGACACGCGCCATGATCCGGTTCAGCTGCTCGACGCTCGCGCGCGAACACGGGCAATGCGGGTGCACCAACATCACGAGCGTGGCTCGCCCGGCCGCCGGCGCGATCGCGGTGCCAGCAGGCCACGCGGCCGGCGCTGCAGCAGCCTCGCCCGGAAGGCTCTCGTAGCTCCAGACGGAGTGAAGCCCCACCGACACCACCAGCGCCCACGCGAGACACAGCCCCGGTAGCAATGGACTCCAGCTCCGGGCACCTGGGGCGGCCTCGTCGGAACCTGACCCGTTCGGCACGACCGGTTCTACGCAAGGCATGTGCCAGGAGAACCGCATGACGAGCGACCGCGGGCCAAGAGGTACCGGCACGAAGACGCACGTCCGGTGTCAACAAGCCGACACGCCTGGACGACGGCTTGGCCCGGACGGAGGGCGAGCCGGCGTTGCATCAGGAGAACGTGCGGAACACCCCGTTTTGGGCTTGACTGAAGCTCATGCGAGGTCGAACCGGGTGGCTTGCGTGCGCCGTCGGCGTGCTGGCCTGCGCGTTGTACGCGAATACGCTCGGGCACGGCTTCGCCTACGACGATGCGCGTGTGATCGTCGACAATTCGGCCATTCACGATTGGACGGATTGGCGTCGGATCTTCACGACGCCCTCGTGGTTCTTCGAGGGGGAAACGACCATCGCGTTTCGCCCACTCACGACCTGGACGTTCGCGGTCGACCACGCGCTGCACGGGCTCGATCCCTTCGGGTACCACGTCGTGAACGTGGCGCTGCACGGCGTCGTCTCCGCTCTCGTGGTCCTCGTGGTCGCCGTGATGGGCCTGCCGACTGCCGTCGCGGGAACCGCGGGAGCACTCTTTGCCGCCCATCCGATTCACACCGAGGTCGTCGCCAACGGCGTGGGACGGGCCGAGCTCCTGGCCGCCGCGCTCGCCTTGCTCGCGCTGTGGCTCCACCGTTCGGCAGGCGGCTCGACGGCGCCCGGCGTACGACGGGTGCTGAGCGTCACCGCCTACGGTCTCGCCTTGCTGGCGAAAGAGCACACCATCGCGTTCCTCGTCCTGCTGCCACTCACCGACCTCTTGCTCGACGATGGCGGCGACTTCCGAAACTTCTGGCGCCGCTTCCGCGGGGAACGCCTCGTCTTCTACACGGCACTGCTCCTCGTGACGCTCGCCGTCCTGGCGGTGCGAATGTTCGCGCTGGGGAGTGTGGTCGGCGGTCGCGAGGTCGCAAACCGCGTGGGTATCGGCTTCAACGTGTTGGTCGTCGCTCCGCCCGGCGTCCGCGTGCTGACGGCACTCGCCGTCCTGGCTCGGGCGATCGGCCTGCTCTTGTGGCCCGTCCACCTCTCCGCCGACTACTCGTACGCACATATCTCGCTCGTGACGGGGCCCACTGATCCGGATGCCATCGCCGGCCTCGTGGTGGCGGGATGTCTCCTGGGCGGCATCCGTCTCGCGTGGCGGCAGAGTGCGCCCGCCTGCGTGTGGCTGGCGGTCGCGCTGCTGCCGTGGGCCGTGGTGAGCAACCTCCTCTTTCTGGGCGGCACCATCTTCGGAGAGCGCCTGCTCTACCTGCCGAGCGTCGGGGTCTGTGCGCTGCTCGCCATGGGCATCGCCTGGCTGGCACGGCGAACCTCCTGGCGCATCGCGGGAGCCATCGCCATGGCGGTGCTCGTCGGCTGGAGCGCGCGGACGGTGGCGCGCAATGGGGTGTGGAAGAGCGACCTCGCGCTCGCCGAAGCCACCGTGCGAGACGCGCCGCGGAGTGCCAACGCCCACTACTTCCTCGGACGCGCCTACGCCGGGCTCGGGCGCGACGATGACGCCTTGGCGCCGCTGGCGGAGGCCGCACGCCTGCTCGAGGCACATCCCGGCTGGCCGGAGCGGCTCGACATCCTCTACCAGACGGCCCTGGTGGAGGGCCGTCTGGCCGACCTCTCGGCCTCCGAGCGCCTCTATCTGGAGATCCTCCGTCACGATCCAGACTATTTCCCCGCCTGGATCAATCTCGGCGCGCTCTACAACGGACGTGGTGACCACCAACAAGCGCTCCGGGCGGCCGATCGGGCCATCGCCGCGCGCCCCGACGTACCCAACTCCTACGTCGTGCGTGGCACGGCGCTGCGTTTCCTCGGCCGCCATGCCGACGCGCTCGCAGCATTCGAGGCCGCTCTCGAACGCGCGCCTGGAGCGATCGAGGCGCTCTTCGGCATCGGCGCCTCGGCCATCGAGCTGCGCGACTTCGAACGTGCCACGCGGGTCTTCGAGCAGGTGGTCGCCGCGGCACCGTCGCCCGACGCGTTTCGTGGCCTGCTGATGAGCCTGCGCGCCAGCGGGCATCTCGAGGAAGCCCAGCGTGTCGCCGCGCTGGCGGCGCAGCGCTATCCGGACGAACCCGCGTTCCGATCCGATGCAGTGCTCCCCACGCGCTGACGGAAAGCCGTGCCGCCGCTCACGCGGCGCGGGCGACGTAGGTGATCTCGCCGCAGACGAGCCACGGAACGATCCGTACCAGCCACGCCGCAGCGGTTCCCTTCCAGCCGGGCAGGCGGAACAGATCCTGCGCCGACGCGGGCGCCAGAGGATTGAACGTGACGTTCTGGTGGTCCACCCACAACCCGACGTTGAGTGGCGGGCGGTAGTCGTTGGGGTAGCAGGCGATGGGCGTGAAGCCGGTCTGCGCGAGAAAGCCGCGCAGCTCGCGGTCGTCGAACCGGTACTCGACGAAACCGACGCGGACACCGCTCGCTCGGCAGCGCTCCGTCGCGCGCGTCATCAAGCGGTTCAGGAGCAGGCGCCGCGCCCAGTTGTCGAACGGCACACCCAGCACCAGCAGGCCGCCGGGCCGCAGGATGCGGCGTGCCTCGCGCAGCGCCGCCTCCGGCCCCGCTTCGTCGTGCTCGACGACGCCCAGCGACAGCACGGCGTCGACGGCTCCGTCGCGCAACGGGACGGCGCGCACGTCGCCGCGTACGAACGCGAAGCCCGGGCTCGCACGGCGCGCGCGCGCGCCCGCCTCGTGGCTGAGGTCGATCCCGACCACTCGGTAGCCACGCGCGCGCAGATAGAGCGGCCATTTCGCGGTGCCGCATCCGGCATCCACGATGAGGCCGTCCTTCGGCAGATGCCGCAGGAGCACGTCGCAGACCAGCTCCTGCTCGCAGTCGTCGGTCGAAACGCCCTCGGCTTCCCGCCGCCACGCCGCCTGGCTCCACTCGACGGGGGTGAGCGCGTCGAAGAGGTAGACCTTGTAGCTCACGATCGCGTGGGGCGGCGCTCGAAGAAGAAGTTGAACGCCTGGTTCGGCGTGTAGCCCGGATCGAACGTGGCGACGTCGCCGCCCGCGGCGCGGTGCCGCGTCCAACCGTGCCAGGCCTTGGTGGCGGGACAGTCGAAGCAGATGAGCTTCGCGTCGTCCCCCTGCGCTTCGTAGCGCCGATAGAAGCCGCGCGCCTTCCGGAAGCGCGCGCCGTTCCAGACCTCGCGGAACGTCTGCGAGCCCAGATCGCCGGCGCGCACGGCGAGGTGTCCCATGTCGTCCTCGCGGTAGAACGTCCCGCAACACGGCGCCACGCCGCCGTCGTTGTTGACGACCGCCTGGCGCCAGAGAAACCAGCAGCGACGCGGCGACGAGGGCAGCCAGAGAAAGCGGTACGGGCTCTGCGGATCCCATTCCTCGCCGACCACCCAGCCCTTGCTCGGTATGAATTCCATGCCGATCTCGTCCGCGAGCGCGCGGGCCGCCGGCACGTCGTCGACGTTGTGGGGAAAGGCGTGGAACTCCCAGATCAGCCGAAGCGACGAGCCGAGCCGGCGCTTGGCATCGGCGACGAGCCGGCAGTTGCGCAGCACGAGATCGAGGTCGCCACCGACGCGGTACTGCTGGTAGCTCTCCTGTCGCGCCCCGTCGATCGACACGCCGAGGACGGACAGCCCCGCAGCGACGAGGTGCTCGGCGCGCTCGGCGTCCCATGGAAAGCTGAAGTTCGTGCTGACCGTGGTGGCAATGCCGCGGGCATGCGTATCCGCGATCATGCCGACGATGGGCTTGTGCAGGAGCGGCTCTCCCCAGTTGTAGAACTCGAGCTCGAAGAGGTACGGGCCGAGCTCGTCGAGCAGCCCGCGAAACAGATCGGGGGCCATGCCGCCCCGCGGCCGGCCGACCTCGCCCGCACCCGTGAAGCAGGCGGGACAGCGCAGGTTACATGCGCTCGTCGCCTCGATGGTGAGCTTGATGGGCCGGCTCGCCAGCACCGTGCGCCCGCGCGCCTCCTCCCATCGCGACAGATAGAAGTTGGCGAGCCGGCGCGCCGTCCAGCGCGCTCCGTGGAACTCAGGGGGCGCCAGCGCTTCTCGGAGACCTGCGAGCACGAGAGTCCGCGACGCTACCCGCGCCCTTCCAGAGGTGTCAAACACGATCGGGACCCAGCCATGCCGGGTAGTGTCCTAATTTCCTGACGGCATCTCCCCAAGGCCACATGCCTTGAAGAGCCGCCACTCTGATTCACTGAACCAAATCCGGCAGGTTTCGCCGGTTAGGGAATCCACGCGCCACGCAACATCGTGTTGCACGGGAACAAGGGCATAGCGACGCCCCAAAAGCAGACTTGCGCCGATGATGGCGCCAGCAACCACGAGCCCGAGTGCGTTTGCTAGCCGCTTCATGCCCCATTCCTCCCGTATCCAGCCGCGATGGCCGCCCTAACGGCATCGCGTGGCCCTAGAATGGGCGGCACTCCCAGAATCGCTAGATACCGCCGACCGCCCTCGTCCGTCTCGTAACTCCAAGCGTATGCGTATGCAGCTTTGTCGCTCCCGTTGATGGCAAACACCTCTACGACGCCATCCCACACCGTTTCACCCCGAAACGTCTCCTTCACCGCTACCGAGCGCACATAGGAGCCGTCCAGCCCGTGCAGGTCCCGTATCGCCTGCCGCAGCCGTTCGATCTCGGTCATGCGGCCATCTCTACCAAATCCCTGACCGTCACGGGACTGCTAACGACGCCCGCCTCCATGGCCGGCGTGCAGCGGATCGTCCGGTGGAAGCGCACGAAGTTGTAGTGTGTGAAGTGCAGGTCCATCGCGGCCCGAAGGTTCTCCAGCTTCTTGCTGAAGGCGTTGGTCAAGCGCGTGAGTCGGCGCACCTGCATGCGGATCGTTAGGTTCTGCCGCTCGACGAGCGACGTGCTCACCAGGTCCAGGTCGGGATAGCCGATCTTCTCGTCCTTCTCGACGGACACGATGCGTGGCGGGCTGTAGCGGCCACGGCCGGAAGGCGTCTCCTCGTATGATTTTACAATCTGCGCGTAGTCCACGTCGTGCCCGAACACTTCTTCGACCGCGCGCAGGTACGGCTCGAAGGCGTCGCTGGAGAGCTGGACGCGGTTCTTGAGGCGCGACTTGAGATCGCGGACGAACGCATGCGTCGTGTCGGCGGTCCGCTTCCCGACCAACCACGACGGGATCAGCTTCGAGTCGGGATCGAGCGCGACAAACGTGTACTGGTCGCCAACCAGGCGCCGGTTGTCATCGTCACTCACGCGCCGCTGCTTCTTCCCAACGTAGGCCCAAATCTCGTCCATCTCGATTCGGTCGCAGTCGAGATTTCGAAGGCTCTGATTACTGAAGGCCGCACAGCCGTTCGCCACCCGGATCATGAGGCGCAGGATGGTGTCGCGGTGGACACCGGTCATGCGCTCGATCGAGCGGACCGATGCACCCTCGACCAACGCCGAGATCACGGCCACTTGCCTGTCCAGCTTCAGCACGTTCGCCATATTCCTTGCTCCTCAATGCCCACAGCGGAAGGCGGGGGAATCGAACCCCGGACGCGAGCCGACGCGGCCCCTAGGGTTGTATGACCCGTTACCACCCCGCGGTGCGGCGCCCTCCACAATCACTGGCCGTAAGTTATCAGGCTAAATTTAGTTGGTAAACCTACTTTACACCTCGCCCGTTTTAGGGCTAAATGCTGCCTATGGGAACTGAGCTATCGAATCCGTTTCGTCCGGGCGCGGGCCATATGCCTCCGTACTTGGCCGGCCGAGAACTGGAAAAAACAGAGTTTTCTCGGCTACTTGGCCAGGACGTGATCCTTGACAACTGCGTGCTCACGGGCCTGCGGGGTGTAGGGAAAACCGTCCTGCTGGACACATTCCGTCCGATGGCCGTGAGCGCCGGATGGCTATGGGTCGGCACGGACCTTTCTGAGTCGGCCAGTATCAGCGAGGCCAATCTCGCTACTCGCCTTCTCGCAGACCTGGCAGTCGCAACATCGTCCCTCACGCTGCGGGTCGACGATTTGCGGAGCGTCGGGTTCACCTCCAATCAGGAGGAGAAGTCCCTAAGCTTCGAAGTCCTGGCGCATGTCTATGACGCAACGCCGGGCTTGGCGGTGGACAAGATCAAAGGCGTCCTTGCGATCGTGCACCGAGCCCTTCAGGACAGGTCGGACATTCGCGGCATAATCTTCGCCTACGATGAGGCGCAGAACCTGGCGGACCATGCGGAGGAGAAGCAGTATCCGTTGTCGGTCCTCCTGGATACCTTCCAGTCTATTCAGCGAATGGGGTATCGGTTCATGTTGGTCCTCGTTGGGCTGCCTACGCTCTTTCCGAAGTTGGTTGAGGCAAGGACGTTTTCGGAACGTATGTTCCATGTGGTGTTCCTCGATCGGCTGGACCATGAGGCGAGTCGGGCGGCAATTGAAGTGCCGCTCAAGACCATCGATCAAGTCGATGCCCTTTCTCTGGAGTCCATCGAGGTGGTCATCGACACATCTGGAGGCTACCCTTACTTCATCCAGTTCATGTGTCGGGAAGTCTACGACGTCTTCGTGCAGCAGAAGCGAGCTGGTGAGCGAATGACTGTCCCGATAGGCGAAATCCTGCGAAAGCTGGACACCGACTTCTTCGCGGGCCGTTGGAACAAAGCCACCGATCGACAAAGAGAACTCTTGGCTGTCATCGCCCGCCTAGAGAACGCAGACTCGGAGTTCACGGTCCAAGAGATCGTGCAAGAGTCCCAGAGCGGTCCCGAGAAGCCGTTCGGCAGTAGCCACGCGAATCAGATACTAGCGGCGCTGGCCGAGCATGGGCTTGTCTATAAGAACCGCCACGGGAAGTACTCGTTTGCTGTCCCGCTGATGGGCCGCTTCATCTCGCGTCAGTGGGCCGCCGCGGCAGGTTGATAAGGGGGACCGATGGGGAATGCGATTGGGCTCGTGCTTGCCGGCGTGGCGAATCGCCGCCGCCCTGGCCTTCGGTCAGCGCTACCAGCTTCTGCACGGGCAAGAGGACGTTGTGTGGCGAGTGGACACGGTGACTGGGGAGACATGCCGTATCTGGTTCCCCGGTCCAGAGCTGGTGCTGCACCAGGTGTGCGAGGTGGGTGCGTACAGGGACTGACCGCTGCCTGGCGCTAGAGAACGCCGCAGGGGGTAACCATGAAGCAGTGCGATTTCGTCACGAAGCAATCGAGCCCGCAAGACCCGTCCTTCGAACGGTGCGGCGCACCAACAGTGCCCAAGAGCACCTACTGCGAGAAACACGATAGGATGGTTCGGGAGAACCCGGCAGTGGAGGCTCGACAGCGAACCTTCAAGACGCCGTCAAATTAGGACACTACCCCATGCCGGAAGTGCTTACGGCGAGGGCCCGGCGCGTGGTACGGTTCGCGCCCGCCGATGAGCCGGATCCACGTGCATCCCCTGTCGCTGGGACCCGACCAGCTCGGGAGCAGCGAGATCTTCAGCGCCTTCTACCCGCTCGGCTGCCTCACCGCGTACGCCAAGGCACATCGGGACGGCGCGCTCGCACGCACGTTCGCGTTCGGTCCGGTGACCCCCACGCAGGCGCGCGAAGCCTCCGAGCTGCTCGATCGCCTGCCGGACGAGCCCGGCGTCTTCCTCTTTTCGAGCTACGTGTGGAACCACCGCGTCAACATGGCGTTCGCCGCCGAAGCGAAGCGGCGCTGGCCGCGCTCGCTCGTCGTCGTCGGCGGCCCGCACGTGCCGCGCGCGCCGGAGCCGGCGCGGCGGTTCTTCGACGCCCATCCCTACGTGGACGTGGCCACCCGACACGAGGGCGAGGCCACCCTGGCCCATCTCCTCGATCGCATCGCGGCCGAGCACGCCGGGCCCGAGGATCTCGGGCGCGTGGACCTGTCGGCGGTCGCCGGGCTCACGTTCCGCCGCCGCGGGAACCTCGTGCGCACGCCGGACCGCGCCCGCGCGCTCGACCTCGCGGACTATCCCTCGCCGTACACGTCCGGCGAGTACGACCACTGGATCGACGACAAAGTGTACGTGCCGCTCGAGACCAACCGCGGCTGCCCGTACGGCTGCACCTTCTGCGACTGGGGGGCGGCCACCCTCTCCAAGATCTCCCGCATGAGCCTGGAGCGGGTGCTGGCCGAGATCGACTTCGCCGCCGCGAAGCGCATCCAGACGATCGGCTTCTGCGACGCCAACTTCGGCATCCTGCCCCGCGACCTGGACATCGTCCGTCACATCGTCGCCACGAACGAGCGCACCGGCTACCCGCGCGAGGTCGGCTACACGAACGCGAAGACGGCGCATCCGCGGCTCGGCGAGATCATCAAGACGCTGCGCGACGCGGGGCTCACGGGCGCGGCGCAGATCTCGATGCAGACGACGGACGACACCGTGCTCGAGAACGTCGAGCGCGCCAACATCAAGACCGACGACTACCGCCGCATGATCGCGTTCTTCCACCGCGAGGACATCCCGGCGGTCTCCGACATGATGGTCGGCCTCCCGGGGCAGACGTTCGAGACGTGCAAGAGGGACCTGCAGTTCTTCTTCGACCACAAGGTCCTGGCCGTGGTCTTCGCGACCAGCGTCATGCCGAACGCGCCCATGAACGACGCGGCCTATCGCGAGCGCTTCGGCATCCACATCGGCGAGGACGGCATGGTCGAATCGACCTACAGCTTCACGCGCGAGGAGTACGCGCGCATGTTCGAGCTCTGCCTCGCCTACAAGCTCTTCGTGAAGCTCGGGCTGCTCAAGTACCTGCTCTACTTCGTCCAGATCGAGCACGGAGTCGCCGCGATGGATTTCGTGGCGCGTTGGCTCGACGCTGCCGCCGCGCCCGACCGCTATCCGAT
>Ga0187893_10007318_pt1 | contig 18176 bp, 7 predicted proteins | sample MA1701074metaG_FD_139574 | JGI IMG/M metagenome (GOLD analysis project Ga0187893, IMG submission 139574) | White microbial mat communities from a basaltic lava cave in the Kipuka Kanohina Cave System on the Island of Hawaii, USA - MA170107-4 metaG ... | reverse complement strand
ACTCAAGGCCACCATCAACACGATGGTGGACCAACTCAGCTCGTTTGCCTCGGAAGTGACCCGCGTGGCCCGCGAGGTGGGTACCGAAGGCAAGCTCGGCGGCCAGGCCGACGTGAAGGGCGTTGCCGGAACCTGGAAGGACCTCACCGAAAGCGTGAACTCCATGGCCGGTAACCTGACCGGCCAGGTGCGCAACATCGCCGACGTGACCACGGCGGTGGCTAAGGGCGACCTCTCCAAGAAGATCACGGTGGACGTCAAGGGGGAGATTCTGGAACTCAAGGACACCATCAACACGATGGTGGATCAGCTTCGCTCGTTCGCTGCGGAAGTGACCCGCGTGGCCCGCGAAGTGGGAACGGAAGGAAAGCTCGGCGGCCAAGCCGACGTGCAGGGCGTCGCCGGAACCTGGAAAGACCTTACCGAAAGCGTGAACTCCATGGCGGGCAACCTCACCGGTCAGGTGCGCAACATCGCCGACGTGACCACGGCGGTGGCTAAGGGCAACCTCTCCAAGAAGATCACGGTGGACGTCAAGGGTGAGATTCTGGAACTCAAGGACACCATCAACACGATGGTGGACCAGCTTCGTTCGTTCGCCGCGGAAGTGACCCGTGTGGCCCGCGAGGTGGGCACCGAAGGCAAGCTCGGCGGCCAGGCCGACGTGCAGGGCGTTGCCGGAACATGGAAGGACCTCACCGAAAGCGTGAACTTCATGGCCGGCAACCTCACCGGCCAGGTGCGTGGTATCGCCAAGGTCGTAACCGCGGTCGCCGAAGGGAATCTCAAACAAAAGCTCACCGTGGAAGCCAAAGGTGAGATTGCGGCCCTCTCCGACACCATCAACAGCATGATCGAGACGCTCGCCACATTCGCCGACCAGGTGACGAACGTGGCCCGTGAGGTGGGTGTGGAAGGAAAGCTCGGCGGCCAGGCGAAGGTGCCCGGCGCCGCAGGCATCTGGAAGGCCCTCACCGAAAACGTCAATCAGCTTGCCCAGAACCTGACTACGCAGGTTCGGGCCATCGCGGATGTCTCCATCGCCGTTACCAAGGGAGACCTGACCCGCTCCATTACCGTGCAGACGCAAGGGGAAGTCTCATCACTGAAAGACACGATCAACGAGATGATTCGCAACCTCCGCGACTCCACCACAAAGAACACCGAACAGGACTGGCTCAAGACCAACCTCGCCAAATTCAACCGCATGCTTCAGGGACAGCGCGACCTGACGGCGGTAGGGCGGTTGATTCTTTCCGAACTGACTCCCGTGGTGAAGGCCCAGCAGGCCGAGTTCTATGTGGTGGATCAAAGCGACGAACCTTTCCTCACTTTGCTCGCCAGCTACGGGGCCGATGGTCAGGCATCGCTTGGCCGCAGGATCAACCTGGGCCAGGGGTTAGTCGGACAGTGCGCCATCGAAAAGCAGAAGGTGCTCCTCAACGACGTTCCCGAAGGCTACATTCGGGTCGCGTCGGGCCTGGGCAACGCCCCGCCGCGAAACGTCCTGGTCCTCCCCATTATTTTCGAAGGTCAGTCCAGGGGCGTGCTCGAACTTGCTTCCCTTGAAGAATTCACTCCCATGCAGCACGCCTTCCTCGATCAGCTTACCGAGTCCATCGGTATCATGTTCAACACCATTCAGGCGAACATGCGAACGGAGGATCTGCTTACCAAGTCCCAATCGCTGGCCCAAGAACTTCAGCAGACCAACCGGGAGCTGCAGGAGAAAGCGCAGCTTCTTGCCCACCAGAATCAGGAGGTCGAGCGCAAGAACCAGGAAGTCGAACAGGCCCGCCAGGCCCTGGAGGAGAAAGCCAAGCAGCTTGCCTTGACATCCAAATACAAGAGCGAGTTCCTCGCCAACATGTCGCACGAGTTGCGTACGCCGCTCAACAGTCTGCTCATTCTTTCCGACCAGCTCTCCAAGAACTCGGAGGGCAACCTGACCGGCAAGCAAACGGAATTCGCCAAGACGATCCACTCCTCGGGCAACGATCTGCTGATGCTCATCAACGATATTCTCGACCTCTCGAAGATCGAGTCCGGCACGGTGGTGGTCGATGTCGGCGAGGTGCGCGTGGACGACCTGTCCTCGTTCGTGGAACGCACCTTCCGCCATGTTGCGGAATCGAAGAGCCTCGATTTCAGTGTATCCGTCGATTCACGCGTGCCCGAGGCCATGTACACTGATGCCAAGCGGCTCCAGCAAGTCCTCAAGAACCTGCTTTCCAACGCCTTCAAATTCACTCGTCATGGCCAGGTCACGATGTCCATTGACCTCGCGGAAGGCGGTTGGAGCTACGACAACGAAGACCTCAACTCCGCGGCGTCGGTGCTGGCCTTCACGGTTTCGGACACGGGCATCGGCATCTCCGCGGACAAGCAGCAGATCATCTTTGAAGCCTTCCAGCAGGCGGACGGTTCCACGAGCCGCAAGTACGGCGGCACGGGGCTGGGGCTGGCCATCAGCCGCGAACTCTCTCGACTGCTGGGCGGCGAGATTCGCCTGACCAGCAGCCCCGGTCATGGCAGCACGTTTACGATGTTTCTGCCCGTGACCTACAGCCCGGCGCGCAATCCGCGGAGGCAGGGGGGTGTTGCCGAGATCAGCGTCCCGGCGCCTGTGGTTCCGCCTCGCGCATCGCCGACCTCTCCATCCAGCAAACAAGTGGTTCCCGCAGTCGCGTCATTAAGTCCCGCGGAACTCGAATCCAACGAACTCGACCTCATCTCAGACGATCGCGACAGTATTCGGGCCAGAGACCGGGTCATGTTGATCGTGGAAAACGACGTGGGATTCGCCCGGTTCCTGCTCGATACCGCCCGCGAGCACGGGTTCAAAGGGATCGTGACGACGCTGGGCGCCGCGGCCCCGAGTCTGGCACGGACGTACTCGCCCCACCTGATCTCTCTCGATATCTTCCTGCCTGATATCGACGGCTGGCGAATCCTGGATCGGATCAAGAACAGCCTGCTAATCCGGCATATTCCGATCTGCGTGATCTCCACGGATGATTCCCGGGAACGGGCGCTGCAGGCCGGCGTGGCGGCCTTTATCGCGAAGCCGATCCGCAGCAAGGACAGCCTCGATGCGATGCTCGATCATTTCGCGGACTATGCGAGTCGCCCCGAGCGGCGCGTACTTCTGGTCGAGCCGGCGGCGGAGCAACGCAAGAGAATCACGGCGATGATCGAGTCGGACGGTGTCGAGGTTTCGGCGCTTGCGGACGGTGATTCAGCCCTGGCGGCACTGGATGACGGGTTCTTTGATTCCATCATCACAGCTCCATCGGTCCCGGACTTTGAGCCTGAGGCCCTGGCCCGACGGCTCGAAGGTCAGGAACGGCTCAGGCAGTCGCCGGTGATCGTATACAGTGAGAACGGCGCACATACCGAATCGGCATGGAAATGCCTCAGCGGCATCGCCGCCGTCCGCCACACACACTCCCACGAGCGCCTGATCGACGAAGTCGCCCAGGCCCTGCACCGCAACGTCGCCACCTTGCCGGAATTGCAACGCCGGGAAATCGAAGAACTTCACGATTCCACCAGACTCCTTGCGGGCAAGAAAGTGCTCATCGTAGACGATGACATGCGCAATATCTTCGCCCTCTCGGCGATTCTCGAGGAGCACAACGTGATCATCGCGTCCGCGGAAAGCGGGAGGGAGGCGATCGATAAGCTCCAAGAACAAGAGGATATCGAGGTGGTGCTGATGGATATCATGATGCCCGACATGGACGGCATGGAGACGATTCGTGAAATCCGAAAAATACCGCGTATGCGTAACCTGCCGATCGTCGCGGTAACTGCCAAGGCCATGAAGGGAGACCGTGAAAAGTGCATCGAGGCCGGCGCGTGGGATTACCTTGCCAAGCCCGTCGATTCTGAACAGCTTCTTGCCGTATTGCGGGGCTGGTTATACCGATAGCCGCAGCGACGAAGCAATAACTGATGGAGATGAAGACTTTTCGTGTGTACGGCGGCTTCGTGGTCGTCAATCCATTATGCTGGTGAACCGGATGCCCGAACCTGCATGGGTTAAGATTCTGATCGTTGACGATTTGCCCGAGAAGCACCTCGTCTACCGCGCGGTGCTCGAGGAACCGGGTCAGGAGATCGTTTCCGCGCTGTCAGGCGAAGAGGCGCTCAAGGCGTTGCTGCAGGATGACTTCGCCGTCATTCTGCTCGACGTCAACATGCCGGGTATGGACGGCTTCGAAACCGCGGCGCTGATTCGAACGCACAAGCGCTGCGCTCTTACGCCGATCATTTTTATCACCATGTTCACCGATGAGCTTTACGCGGTGAAGGGATATTCCTACGGCGCCGTCGACTACATCCTGGGACCGGTGCACCCCGAGATTCTTCGCACCAAGGTCAGTGTTTTCGTGCAGCTTTTCCGGCTCAACCGCCTGGTCAAGGAGCAGGCGGCGGCGCAAGTAGACCTGGCCCAGACCGAGCAGGCGCGTCTTGCGGAAGTCCTGGAAAACGCGACGGATTTAGTAGGCCGCGCGGACGCCCAGGGACGCGTGAGGCATGTCAACCGCGCGGGACGAAAAATGCTCGGGCTGGACAACGACGCCGCAATAGAAACCCTCCAACCTCCGCTGCAACTTCCTGACGAAGGATTGAGGGCGGCTCGCAGAGACGGTGTTTGGTTCGGCGAATCCGTCCTGCAGGATCACAAAAAGACCCCCGTCGCGCAGATTATTCTGGCGCATAAGAACGCGCACGGCGAAGTCGAGTCGTTTTCGATGGTCGCCCGCGATATTTCCGAGCGCAAACGCGGTGAAGAAGCACTGCAGCGCAGCGAAGTACGCTTCCGTTCCATCATCGACAGCGCCCTGGACGCCGTCGTAACCATCGACGCCGCCGGAATCGTAACGGGGTGGACGGCGCAAGCCGAGGCGGTTTTCGGCTGGCGTCGCGAGGAAATCGTGGGCCAGTTGCTCTCTTCGACGATCATCCCGCTTCCTTATCGCCAGGCCCATCAGGAAGGGCTTGAACGCTTTAAGGAGACAGGGAGCGGACCGGTGCTGAATCGACGTATCGAGTTCTCGGCGGTGCATCGCGACGGGCACGAATTTCCCGTCGAACTATCCATCACGCCGATCTCCGTTGGAGATACCTACGGCTTCAGCGCTTTTATCCGCGACATTACGGAGCGAAAACGGGCGGAAGCGGCCAACGCTCGACTCGTCGCTATCGTTGAATCCTCGGAGGATGCCATTGTCAGCAAGGACCTGAATGGCGTAATCATTACCTGGAACCACGGTGCTGAGCGGCTGTTTGGGTACTCGGCGAAGGAAGTCGTCGGCCGGCCGATTACCGTCCTCATACCGGACGGGTATCGCCACGAAGAAACAGAGATTCTTGCGCGCATTCGCAGGGGTGAAGCCACAGAACACTACGAGACCATACGCCGCCGCAAGGATGGGCATTTGCTCAATATCTCCCTCACTGTCTCTCCGCTCCGCGACGGCCAGGGCAATATCATTGGGGCATCGAAAATCGCACGCGACGTTTCGGATCGTAAGCGGTCCGAGGAGGCCATCGCACGCCTCGCCGCGGAGCGGGCCCAGCTCCTGGAAAGCGAGCGCGAGGCGCGGGCGGAGGCGGAACGGTTGGGCACCGCCAAGGACGAATTCCTGGCTAACCTTTCGCATGAGTTGCGTACGCCGTTGAATGCGATCCTGCTATGGGTCCATCTCCTGCAGAGCCCGAAGGCCTCGCCTGAAGAGATCGCGGAAGGTCTGGCTGTGGTTGCGCGCAACGCGCGCGTTCAGGCTCAATTGGTGGCTGACCTGCTGGAAATGAACCGCATCGTCTCGGGTAAGGTGCGACTCGACCTGGAAACCGTGGATATCTGCAGGATCATCTCGGAGGCCGTGGAGACAATCGGGCCGATTGCGGCGGATAAAAAGATCCGATTAACCGCGACCCTGCCGGATCAAAGCGTCTCCGCCGTCGCCGATGGAACTCGAGTGCAACAGGTGATCGGAAACCTGCTGACCAATGCGATCAAGTTTACACCCAACGGCGGGTCGGTGGAGGTTTCCCTGACGACTCCCGATACCGAAATGGCGGCGATCGAGATACGGGACACCGGCATGGGGATCGATCCCGAGTTCATACCCCATTTGTTCGACCGCTTCCGTCAGGCGGACGTGGGGTCCACGCGCCGCTTCGGAGGTCTTGGTCTGGGGCTCGCCATCGTCAAGCACCTGGTAGGCCTGCACGGAGGAACGGTGAGCGCGCACAGCGCCGGTAACGGCCAGGGATCGACTTTTACCGTGAGAATCCCGAGACGAGCTCACCTGGCGTCCCAGCCACGAAAGCGGGCGGCGCCGTCTCTGCCGTCAGAAGCCGACTTGGCGCGTAACGAGCGGATCAGGGGCTTGCGAGTGTTGGTTGTGGATGATCAGCCGGATGCGGCGGATTTGGTGAAGCGAGTGCTGGAAGAGCACGAGGTCCAGGTCACGGTGGCCCATTCCGCCGCGGAGGCTTTCGCGCAAGTGCAGCACGATCGTCCCGAAGTCATGATCAGCGACATTGGAATGCCCATCGAGGACGGTTATAGTTTGATTCGAAGGATACGAAAAACGGAAGATGGGAACGAACCTTTGCGGGCCATCGCCCTCACGGCCTTCGCTCGACCTGAAGACGCCCGGCGGGCGGCCGAAGCGGGATACCATGCTCATATCGCCAAGCCACTTGACCCCGCAGAGTTGATTCGCGTTGTTGGCTCCCAACTAGACCCGGTAAGCGTCATTCCAAAAAACAAGCGAAACTGACTCGACAGAAAGTAAGCTTACATAAGTGAACGTCGCCCACTCGGCTTACTTCAAGTCTACACCCCCGTTGTGATTGCTGTTAGTATCCACGTATCGACGAGATCTGGCAGGGACGCCATGATGTTCTCATTGTCAGTACAGCAGAGTGACCGACGGTTTCTTCGAGTAGCAGTGGTTCTCATAAGCACATGGGTATGAGAAAGAAGTAATGCGGAGTGGAGGTGGTTCATTCTTCACCGTCGTCTTGCTCGGCATCGGCACATCCGTTTTCGCCGAACCTTCACAAACTGCGAAGACCAGGCCGGATTGCCCTGAGGGCATGGTGCTGATTCCGGGCGGCGAGTTCTCCATGGGCAGCGACGACACTGGCGAGTCGCTTTGCGGGCTTCCCGGCGTGACGCGCGATGCGCAGCCCATTCACCGTGTGTACGTTGACGGGTTTTGCATGGACGCGACGGAAGTAACCAACGCTCAATTCGAGAAGTTCGTGAGCGCCACCAGCTATGTTACGATCGCCGAGCGTACTCCGACCAAGGAAGAATTTCCGACTGCGCCGCCCGAGAACCTTGTGGCCGGTTCGGTCGTGTTCACTCCGACGACCGGTCCTGTAGCGCTCGATAATCACTTTCGATGGTGGCGTTACGAACCGGGCGCGAACTGGCGTCATCCTGAGGGCGCGATGAGCACGATTGATGGCCGCGAAAAATACCCGGTCGTTCACATCGCCTACGATGACGCCGTAGCCTATGCGACTTGGGCGGGAAAGCGCCTGCCCACAGAGGCGGAATGGGAGTTCGCGGCGCGGGGCGGGGTCGAGGGGCTACTTTACACGTGGGGCAACGAGTTCCGCCCCGGCGGAAAATTCATGGCCAATACGTATCAAGGGCCGTTCCCTGTCAAGGACAGCGGTGAGGACGGCTTCGTCGGCGTTTCCCCTGTGGGAAGATTCCCACCCAACGGCTACGGCTTGTTTGACATGGCTGGCAACGTGTGGGAATGGTGCAACGACTGGTACCGGCATGATTACTTCGCACAGCTCGCGGCCGTTGGCGGCGTGGCGCGAAACCCCAAGGGACCGGACGTACCATTCGACCCGTCGGAGCCCGGCGAGAAGAAACGCGTCCACCGCGGCGGCTCGTACCTGTGTACGGACCTCTATTGCACCCGCTACATGGTCGGCACGCGGGGCAGGGGCGAATCCAGCACGGGAACCAACCACTTGGGATTCCGGTGTGTGAAGTCGGGGCCTTGAACCACGTTAGCGAGGGTGGAGACGAGAGGATGGTTGAACTCTTCCGAGTGCATTAGTAGGAACCCAAGTTGGCTCTTGGCGGGGGTGTGCACACCGCTTACAACAGTCTAGCATTGAAGGATCGTCAGCCGAGCGAACTAACGACGCAGACCTTAATCTCTACGGAAAGGAAACGTCCCATGGACCAGGTAGAATCCCCAATAGAGCATTCATGCTCACGCCTCGTAGGCAAGATGTTTCCTGCGATGTTTTTGACTGTGGGCGCGCTGCTCGCCGTGCCCGTGCTGTCACAAGAGAAGCCGCAGGCGGACGGGCAACTGGATCGCACGGTCTTGCCGATCCTGGAACCCAAGATCGCGCCGATCACCGAACTCGACGCCCGCAACGCGAAGGCCCCGCCACGGTTCGAGCTGAAAGCTCCGAAAGACGCGCCGAACGTGGTCATCGTCCTGATCGACGACATCGGCTTTGGTCACAGCAGCGCCTTCGGCGGCCCCATCCACATGCCCACGCTGGAGAAAATGGCGGCAAACGGATTGAAATACAACCGCTTTCACACCACCGCGCTGTGCAGTCCTACCCGCGTGGCGTTGCTCACCGGCCGCAATCATCACGTGAACAATGCCGGGGCGATCATGGAACTGGCCACGGGTTTTCCCGGCAACACGGGTGTACGCCCCGAAAGCGTGACGCCGCTGGCGGAAATCCTGCGTCAGAACGGCTACAGCACCGCAGCCTTCGGCAAGTACCACGAGACCGCGCCGTGGGAAGTTTCCGTTTCCGGCCCATTTGATCGCTGGCCGACGCGTTCCGGGTTCGACAAGTTCTATGGCTTCATCGGCGGCGAGACCAACCAGTGGGCGCCGGGCCTTTTCGATGGCGTGGTGCGCATCGAGGTGCCGGACGTGCCAGGTTATCACTTCACCACGGACATGACTGATCAGGCGATCAACTGGGTAAGCGCTCAGCAGTCCCTCACCCCAGATAAGCCCTTCTATCTGTACTTCGCTACGGGTGCCACGCACGCCCCGCACCATGTTCCCAAAGAGTGGATCGAGAAGTACAAGGGACGGTTCGCGGGCGGCTGGGACAAGCTGCGCGAGGAAACTTTCGCCCGGCAAAAAAAGGTGGGAGTCATCCCCGCCGACGCCAAACTCACGCCGCGGCCCAAGGAGATCCCCGCGTGGGACCTGATGAACACCGACCAGAAGCGGCTCTTCGAACGCCAGATGGAAACCTTCGCCGGCTTTGCGGAACACACCGATCATGAGGTCGGCCGGCTGGTGGCGCAATTGGAAGCAATTGGCGAACTGAATAACACCGTCTTCTTCTACATCGTGGGCGACAACGGCTCTAGCGCCGAAGGCGGACCGGAGGGCACCTACAACGAGATGATGGCGCTGAACGGGATCATCGGCAAAGCCGACCAGATGATGACCCACATCGATACGTGGGGCGGCCCCGCCACCTTTCCGCATTTCGCCATTGGCTGGGCCTGGGCGGGCAACACGCCGTTTCAGTGGACTAAGCAGGTGGCAAGCCACTTCGGCGGTACGCGTAACGGCATGGTGCTGCACTGGCCTAAAGGGATCAAAGCAAAGGGTGAGGTCCGCTCACAGTTTCATCACGTAATCGACGTGGCGCCGACGGTGCTGGAGGCCGCGAAACTGCCGGAGCCTAAGGCCGTGAACGGCATCGAACAGCGCCCCATGGACGGCATTTCGATGCTCTACACGGTTCCCGACGCCAGGGCCAAGGACCGCCGCACCACGCAGTACTTCGAAATGTTCGGCAACCGTGGGGTTTATCATGAGGGCTGGGTCGCTTGTACGCGGCATTCCATTCCATGGGACATGGCCGCAAAAATCCCCGCCCTGACGGACGATGTCTGGGAGTTGTACAACGTCGATGCGGATTTCAGCCAAGCCGACGACCTCGCGAAGCAGAATCCCTCCAAACTCAAGGAGCTTCAGCAAGTCTTCAACATGGAGGCCGTCAAGAACAACGTGTTCCCGATCGATGACCGCCGTTCGGAGCGATTCAACGCGGAGATCGCCGGCAGACCCGACCTCATGGGCGGGCGAAAATCGCTTACTGTCTATGACGGCATGACCGGTTTGATGGAGAACGTCTTCATCAACGTGAAAGGCGTGCCCCATACCATCACTGCGGAGATCGAGGTGAAGGATGCGAATGCGGCCGGCGTGATTATCGCCCAGGCCGGCTACTTCGGCGGCTGGACCCTGTACATGAAGGATGGCAGGGTCCACCACGAGTACAACTGGTTCGCCCTCGAACGTACCAACATCGCGGCGCCTGCCCCCCTCGCCGCCGGCAAGCACACCATCATGTACGAGTTCATTCCCGATCAGGCCAAGCCGGGAACGGGCGGCAAGTCCATCCTCACCATCGACGGACAGAAGGCGGCGGAAGCACACATCCCCAAGACCCAGCCATTCGCCTTCTCCGCCGATGAAGGCACTGATGTGGGCATGGACGGCGAAACGAACGTGTCGCCGGACTACAAGCAGGGCGGCCATGCCAACAGGTTCACAGGCAAGATCCAGAAAGTGGTGGTCGCGGTGAAGTAGCAACCGGCTCCCCCAACGCCTTTTGCGGAAACAGAAAAGGAACGCCAAAATGAAACGATCTTTCCTCAGGTCGCTTGCATTCGCCGTTACGACGGCCGCAATACTCGTGGTGGTTTCCCTCACGGCGCCTCGCGCCTCGGCGCAGACCGGGGCGGCCAAGAAGCCCAATATCCTGATCATCTGGGGTGATGATATCGGCTACTGGAACGTCAGCGCCTACAACCAGGGGATGATGGGCTACAAGACGCCCAACATCGACCGCATCGCAAGGGAGGGCGCGCTATTCACTGATTGGTACGGCCAGCAAAGTTGCACCGCCGGCCGCGCTGCCTTCCTTACAGGGCAAGTGGGCTATCGCACCGGCTTGCTCAAAGTCGGCATGCCAGGCGCGAAAGAAGGCCTTCAGGCGAGGGATGTGACCATCGCCGAACTGCTCAAGGCGCAAGGCTATCTCACGGGCCAGTTCGGCAAGAACCATGTTGGGGACCTTGACGAGCACCTGCCCACGGCCCACGGCTTCGACGAATTTTTTGGCTCGCTCTATCACCTCAATGCCGAGGATGAACCGGAGCATCCCGACTACTACAAGGATTCGGAGTTGAAGAAAAAATTCGGGACACGTGGCGTGATTCATTGCTGGGCAAACCCGGACGGTACGCAGAAGATCGAAAGCACCGGCCCGCTGACCAGGAAGCGCATGGAGACGATCGACGAAGAAATCACCAAAGAGGCCCTGCGCTTCATGACGGAAGCGAAGAAGGCCGACAAGCCGTTCTTCCTCTGGTGGAATTCCACCCGCATGCACATCTGGACGCGGCTCAAGAAAGAAAACGAAGGAAGAACCGGGCTGGGCATCTATCCCGACGGAATGGTTGAACACGACGGACACGTCGGCCAAGTCCTCGACAAGCTCAAGGAGCTCGGCTTGGAGGAGAACACCATTGTGATGTACTCCACCGACAACGGAGCGGAGAAGTTTACCTGGCCCGACGGTGGGCAGTCGCCTTTCCGCGGCGAAAAGAACACCAACTGGGAAGGCGGCTACCGTGTCCCTTGCGCCATCCGCTGGCCCGGCGTGATCAAGCCCGGGACGGTGCTCAACGACGTGTTCGCTCACGAGGACATGATTCCGACGCTCCTCGCCGCCGCGGGCGCCCCCGACGTCAAGGAACAGCTCAAGAAGGGCATGAAGGTCGGCGAAAAGACATTCAAGGTTCACCTCGACGGCTACAACATTACCGACACGCTGACCGGCAAGTCTCCCAGCCCTCGCAAGGAGTTTTTCTATTTCAACGACGATGGTTCGCTGGTCGCCCTGCGCTTCAATCAGTGGAAGGTCGTCTTTGCCGAACAGCGCAAACATGGCATGGACGTATGGCAGGATCCTTTCGTGGCTCTGCGCCTTCCCAAGCTCTTCAACCTGCGTTCCGATCCGTTCGAGACCGCTGATCACGAAGGCATGGATTACGAGCGATGGAGGGTGGAGCACCTCTTTCTGCTTTACGGTGCGCAAACCTACGTCGGGCAGTTCCTCTCCACCTTTAAGGAGTTCCCACCCAGTCAGAAACCCGGCAGCTTCAGCATTGACCGGGCGCTGGAGACGCTGCAGCAGGGCGGTGGCAACTAATGACGCCGGAGGTCGAGTTGACGTTCGCGCGCAGCGCGAGCATCCATGGGAACGGACTTGAGCCATGATCCTGACTATCTTGCTGAGTTTTTTCGCTGGCGCTGCGACGGTGATTTTCTTCGAGCTTCTAGCTCTGGACGCCTTACTGGATCCGCTTCGCGACTTGATCGGCGTGTTGATTCCCGGCGGCTGAATTGGACAATCCAATGAACTGCGGAAAAGACGCAAGATGAGAACCATGCACACACGGAACCTCATTTACGCAACACTGCTTGGTACCCTGGCGCTTGGAACGACTGTCGCTCGCGCCGCCGACCCGCTGTCATCCTGGAACGACGGACCGGCGAAGAAAACCATCGTCGAGTTCGTCGCGAGGGTGACGAAGGAAGGCGCGCCGGACTTCGTCCCGCCCGTCGAGCGCATCGCGACCTTCGACAACGATGGTTGCCTGTGGGCGGAGCAGCCCATGTACTTTCAGCTCGCCTTCGCGCTCGATCGCGTCAAGGCGCTGGCCCCCCAACATCCGGAATGGAAGGACAAGGAGCCATTTGCCTCTCTGCTCAAGGGCGATGTGAAAGGGGCGCTGGCGGACGGCGAGAAAGCAGTTTTTCAGATAGTCATGGCCACCCACGCAGGAATGACCACAGAGGAGTTTGAGAAGATCGTCAAGGACTGGGTGGCTTCAGCCAAACATCCCAAGTCCGGAAAGCTCTATACCGAAATGGTCTACCAGCCGATGCTGGAGTTGCTCGCCTACCTTCGTGCCAACGGCTTCAAGACGTACATCGTCTCCGGCGGCGGAGTCGAATTCATGCGGCCTTGGGTCGAGCGCGTCTACGGAATCCCACCCGAGCAGGTCGTCGGAAGCATGGGCAAGCTTCAATACGAAATGCGCGACGGTAAGCCCGTGCTCGTCAAACTTCCGGAGATTGATTTCATTGACGACAAGGAAGGAAAGCCGGTCGGAATCCAGAAGTTCATCGGCCGGCGTCCGGTGATGGCCTTCGGCAACTCCGACGGCGACCTGCAAATGCTGCAGTGGACCGCCGCCGGCACGGGGCCGCGCTTCTGCCTTTATGTTCACCACACCGACGCCGATCGTGAATGGGCCTATGATCGGGCGTCGCACATCGGTAAGCTCGACAAGGGCCTCGATGAAGCTCAGAGGCGCGGCTGGACGGTGGTAGACATGAAGAATGATTGGAAGACCGTGTTTCCACCTGAGAAAAAATAAACCGCGGAAGGACGGAACAATGAACATCACACGCAAGCGAAATCTCATGGCCGCCGCCCTGTCTTTGGTCTTCGCATTCGGGCCGGCGCTCTCCGCACATGCGCAAGGGCCGCCCGCAGCCGCGCCGCTGCCCCGCGAACGAGACGACTGGACCTTCACCCTGGCGCCCTACTTGTGGATGTCTTCCGTCCGCGCCGATGTGGAAGCCGGGCCCCTGTCGGCCGATACCGCCGTGTGTTTCTCCGATCTGCTCAAAAACCTGGACATGGGCGCCCAACTTCGATTCGAGGGGCTTCGCAATGAGCGCTGGGGATTCTTCCTCGACGGCACGTACATGAACCTGAGCAGTGACGCTCGCGCTCGAATCGGGCCGTTTCGCGTCCGTGGCGTCGATATCGATGCCCAATTCACCCAGGCGTGGCTCGATTTCGGTGGGATTTACCGGCTCGGCGAACGGGGCCGCAGTTTCGATATCTTGTTTGGGGGACGGTATGCGCACATCGGGTCGGAGGTCTCCGTTGGCCCGTTTCTGGATCTCGATCAGTCCCTGGACTTTTTCGCTCCGCTCCTGGGCGGACGATGGCAATACGACCTGTCCGAAAAGTGGCTGCTTGCCTTGCAGGGGGACATCGGTGGATTCGGCGTGGGCGACGCCGCCGATTTGTTCTGGGGCGCCAGCGCGGTGCTCGGCTATCGGATCAATGATCGCACGATGCTGGGCCTCGGCTATCGTTACTACGATATCGACTACAGCACGGACAGGATCGACGCCGAGGTGCAGTTCCACGGCCCGATGATTGGCGTGGCATTTAGATTTTAGGGTTCCCCTCTACTCCAGACATGGCTCTCGTATAAGAAGTGCGTGCGCTTACCCTATGGTATACTCCCCAGGCGAAGGAGTGACTCTGCATGGAAACTAAAGCACCTTCCAACGTGCCCGCGGGCCAACCGACCTTGGAACCGACGCTGGCGATTGCGGCCTAACCAGGGTTTGGCGACGCGGCGCGAATGATCCAGCGATCGGGGGATGCCGTCATTCATGAGGCTTTTGTGATACTCAGCGGTATTGGCCCAACTTTACACGAGACGTTTGTTAGAGTTAGAGGCTCTAGGTCGCCAACTCCAAAAACCTCTTGGCCAGTTGTGGTCCCTTCCCTTCATCTTCGTGCTTGAAGAAGATGAACACATCCCGCCAGTCTTGCTGCCGCACCTGCTTCACCCACGTCTTAAACTCCGCATCGCCATAATCGGGCCGCCGGAGTCGCAGATAGCCCCAATCCGCAGTCGATATGAACGGAACTTCTACTCCACCCTCAGCTTCGGCAATGCAAAGCGCCGACTGATGATCGCGCAGGAGGCCGAAGACTTCTTCATCAAACCACGACATATGGCGGAACTCGAATGCCGCACGGCGGTGCAGCGGCAGCAGCGCGAGAAACTCGCGCAGCCGCGGCACATCCTTCTTCATGTTCGGCGGCAACTGAAACAGCAGGGGCCCGAGACCCTCTTTCAACACGCCGACGACTTCGAGAAGATAGGACACTGAATCGCCTGCATCCCTGAGTCGTTGAATATGCGTGATGCGCTGTGGCGCCTTGATCACGAACTTGAAGTTGGCGGGGACATCGGCTCCCCACGCTTCCAGTATTGACGCATTGGGCATGCGGTAGAACGTGTTGTTGATCTCGACCGCCCGAAAACGCTCGCCATAATATTGGAGCATTTTTTTGGCGGGCAGGTCCTTAGGATAGAACGTACCTTTCCATTCCCTGTAGGAGTAGCCGCTGGTGCCGACGTAGAAGTTGATCTGCAGCTCACGTGTCATGAAACTTACAGGTAGCCCAAAACAGCATAACCATAGAGTACAACGGAAGCAGGTTTCTGGGATTAGCGCCGCAACCCGCTCGCCGCATTACCCAAAATACGTGCTAGAACTTGAAGACGTTCTGTGATGGATCATTTTCAAGTTCAATAGCCTTTTTTTCTGCTTTTTCTTTGCAGTGGCCCGTACTTGATCACGTGCGGGGTGCTGGTTTCCTTGATTCGAAACGCTTCCTTCATAGTCACTGCGTCGATGCCAAGCACGTCGATCGTCTCGAAACGAAGACAAGGAATCGGTCGTAACTCGTGTGGCTGGGTTTCTCCGACAAGCCACGAGAGACTACAATAGGTCCGCGACGCGGCTGCTAAGAGAGTGTCGCAAGACCGAGTCTTGGAATTCGACCCATGACCAAGGACGCCGGCCACAGCTAAGGTGCCGAATCTGTGAAAAGGAGAGGTGTCATGGGTGTCCGTCCGACTTTTCTCATCAGCGCCGCATTTGCCGCCGCCTGCCGGATCCTGGCGGCTGGGGAACAGAGCCCCCCGACCGTCTCGATCACGGCTCCCGCCGCGAGCTCGATCCTCTCCGGCGTTGTCGTCGTCACAGCGGATGCGACCGACGACCAGGGCGTTGCCGGCGTGCAGTTCCAGGTGGACGGAAATGCCGTGGGATTCGAGGACACCGATGCGCCGTACGGGGTCAACTGGTTCACGACCACGGTAGCGAACGGTCTCCATACGATCACTGCGGTCGCGCGCGACGCGGCGGGGAACGAGACGACCTCGAGCGGTGTCATCGTCGATGTCGAGAACGCCGACGTCTTCCAGAACGACATCCTCGCGACCGGATTCGATCTTCCGATGAAGATCCTGTTCCTTCCCGACGATCGGATGCTGATCGCGGAGCTCTCGGGCACGATCAAGATCCTGCACCCGCCCTACACGACGACGGAAGCGGAGCACTTCCTAGAATTGAACCTGGACATCCCGGGGTATGCCGGCCTTCAGCAGGGAATCATGGACGTGGCGCTCGATCCGGACTTCCTCTCGAACCGCTACTACTACGTCTTCTACACGAAGGACACCCCGAACAAGGACCGCCTCTCACGGTTCACCGCCAACGGCGCGCTCGACGGGACGATCCCGGGGAGCGAGGTCATCCTCTATGAGGACCCCCAGACCGCGAACACCGAGCACCACGGCGGAGCGGTCAACTTCGGAAACGACGGCAAGATCTACTTCACGACCGGCGAGCACTTCGACGCCTCGATCGCCCAGGATCTGACGGGCCCGCGCGGCAAGATCCTCCGCATCAACCCCGACGGCACGACACCGCTGGACAATCCGTTCCACGACGGTGCCGGGCCCAACTGGGATGCGATCTGGGCCTACGGCCTGCGCAACCCGTTCCGCGCGTACTACGACGCGCCGACGGACCGGCTCCTCATCGCCGACGTCGGCGGCAACAACTACGACACCGCGTACGAGGAGGTGGACGTCGGGGCCCCAGGCAAGAACTACGGCTGGCCGAACTGCGAGCTCGGCACATGCGGCAATCCGAGCTACACGACGGCGATCTACGCGTATCCACACCTCGGCCGAGACGCTTCGATCACCGGCGGGTTCGTCTACCACGGCACGCAGTTCCCCGCGGCCTATCAGGGAAGCTACTTCTTCGCCGACTACACGCAGAACTGGATCCGGCGCCTGACCTTCGACGCGCAGGGGAACGTGAGCGGCGTGTTCGATTTCGAGCCGCCCGACGGCTCGCTCGACGGACCCTACGGCGACATCGTCAACCTCGCGGAGGGCCCCGACGGCGCGCTGTACTATCTCGACCTCGGCTACTCGGACGTCGGGGGCCAGTTCGGCGTCAGCAAGCTCCGCCGCATCCGCTACATCTCGTCGAACCTCCCGCCGACCGCCCTGGCGAGCGCGGACCCGACGGCGGGTCCCGTGCCCCTCATAGTGAGCTTCTCGAGCGCCGGCTCGGCCGACCCGGAGGGACAGCCCCTCACGTATTCCTGGACGTTCGGCGACGGCGACATGTCGAGCGCGCCCCACCCCGTGCACTCGTACACGGCGGAGGGTCTCTACACGGCGAGGCTTACGACCTCCGACGGGGTCAACGAGACGCTGTCGCCGCCCCTGGCGATCGAGGCCGGGACGCAGCCCGTCGCGACGATCCTCGAGCCGCATGACGCGAGCTTCTTCGTCGCCGGCGAGATCATCGCCTACAGCGGCGAGGCGACCGATGGCCAGGGCGGAGCGCTCCCCGCGAGCGCTTTCACCTGGGACATCGACTTCCTCCACGAGGGCCACGTCCACCCCGGCGTTCACGCCATCGGCGTGACGGGGGGGACGTTCACCATCCCCACGAGCGGCCACGACTTCATCGGGAACACCCGCTACCGCTTCATGCTCACGGCGACCCTCCCGAACGGACTGGCCGACGTGAAGAGCGTGTTCGTCTGGCCGACCAAGGTGGACCTGACCTTCGACACTGCTCCTACCGGACGCACGATCCATCTCGACGGCATCGCGCAGCCGACCCCTCTGGTTTACGACACGCTCGTCGACTTCCAGCACTCGATCGAGGCGCCCAATCAATCGACCCCGACGATGATCTACACGTTCGACCATTGGTCCGACGGCGGCGCGCAGACGCACACGATCACAGCGCCGACGACGGCCGCGACGTACACCGCGACCTTCACCGAGGCCCCGAACACCACCCCGTTCCAGATCGGGGAGACGACCATCTTCAACGAGTTCGACTGTTGCAACGGCAACCTGCTGCTCGTGCAGGATGCGGTTCTCTCCCAGCCAGGAACGCTGCAGAGCCTCTCGT
>Ga0187893_10007317_pt1 | contig 18178 bp, 12 predicted proteins | sample MA1701074metaG_FD_139574 | JGI IMG/M metagenome (GOLD analysis project Ga0187893, IMG submission 139574) | White microbial mat communities from a basaltic lava cave in the Kipuka Kanohina Cave System on the Island of Hawaii, USA - MA170107-4 metaG ... | reverse complement strand
GACGCCGGCGCGCCCCTCCGGCTCATGAGCTGCCGGGCGGGCGACGGAACGTCTCTCTCTCTCTCTCTCTCATGACCGGTCCCCCTTACCTCTCAGGGCCCGGTACGGCGGCGGCACCACGTCGCGATCCTTCGCAGGAGCGGCCGAGGTGCTGCGTTCCGGCCGGGCAGGATGGCGAACGGGGACGAGAGTAGGTCCGAGCCGGGATCGCGCAATCCCCCTCCTGTCACTCCTTTCGCACGGGGCGCGGCGGCAGGGCGTAGTCGTGCGGGCGCACGCCCTTCTTGGCGGCGCCGAAGCCGTAGAAGGTGGGCTGGTAGTCGCCGACGAGCTCGACGTCGCTCTGCTCCGGGATTCGGTCCTCGAGGCGCAGGCCGAAGTAGCAGGCATTCACGAAGGCGCGGCGGAGGTCGGCGCACTGGAGGTCGACCGAGGCGCCGATGGTGGACGTGATGATGCGCTGCGCGGGACGGGAGGGATCCTTCGCGGGGCGCTCGCGCACCCACAGGAGCGGCATCATCGGCGCGTTCTGCGGACCGTCGAGCGGCGGGTCGGTCGGAGACATGCCGGAGACGACCTGGCCGCGCAGCAGCACCTTGTCGGTGGGCAGGAGGCGGATGATGCCGTAGACGTCGGTGGGGCCCCAGACGTCCTTCACTCCGCGCAGGATCGGGTGGGCCGCGTTCTCCGGCTCGATCACGCCGCGCGTGCTCTGCGAGCCATGCGCTCCGTGATGGCTCACCCAGGTGTCGCCGAGCACCTGCTGGCCGAAGCCGCCGGGCCACTTCGTGCTGTCGAAGCTCCAGCGGGCGTAGGGGCTGTCGGGATTGCGGCGGCAGTGGAACGCGTGGGTCGAAGTCCGGATGGCGAGCAGCGGCTTGCCGGCCTCGACGAAGTCGACCACGTGCTTCATGTCGGCGTCGGGGAGCTCGCGGAAGCGCCAGAACATCACCGCCATGTCGGCGGAATCGAGCGCCTCGAGGCCGGGGACGTTGGTCTGCTGGTCGGGATCGATCGCGCCCGTCGCCGGGTCGATCGGGAAGAGCACGGTGCAGCGGAAGCCGTGGCGCACGGCGAGGATGCGGGCGAGCATCGGCAGCGCCTCCTCGGAGCGGTACTCCTCGTCGCCCGCGAGCAGCACGATGTGGCGGCCGGCGCCGGGGCCCCGCCCGCCCTCGTAGACCACGCCGGGGCCCTCCTCCGCGGCCGGATCGCCGCCGCTCCGCGCCGGGACCGCGATCGCTCCGATCAGGGCGGCGAGCAGTGCCGTCATCGCATCCTCCTCGGCGCCCGTCGCGCGGACGCCCGCGGCGACATCCTTGCACGATCCGGCGACGGACGCGAGCCTCTGGCCGATCTCCCGCACACCCGAGGTGACGCATGCCGACGCTCGCCGCGCTCGTCCTGACGATCTCCGCCGCTCGCGCCGACGAGCCGGGCGCGGCGCCGGCGGACGGGCTCCCCTTCGAGCCGGGCGACCGCGTCTGCCTGGTGGGCAACTCGCTCGCCGAGCGCCTGCAGCACGACGGCTGGTTCGAGACGTTCCTGCACGAGCGGCTGCCGGGACACCGCCTCTCGATCCGCAATCTCGGCTTCGCGGCCGACGAGGTCGCGGTCCGCCAGCGCACCGAGGGGTTCGGCTCCCAGGACGAGTGGCTCGCGCGCTGCCGCGCCTCGGTGGTGCTGGCGTTCTTCGGGTTCAACGAGTCGTTCCGCGGCGAGGCGGGCCTCGAGCCGTTCCGCCGCGATCTCGACGCGTTCGTGCAGCACGTCCTCGCGCAGCAGTACGACGGCGCGCGCCCGCCGCGGCTCGTCCTGCTCGGCTCGATCCCGATCGAGGATCTGCGCAACCCTCTGCTCCCCGACGGCCGCGAGATCAACGCGCGGCTCGCGCGCTACCACGCCGTCATGGCCGAGGTGGCCGCGTCGCGCGGCGTGCGCTTCGTCGACCTGTTCACGCCGATGGAGGCTGCGTACCGGGCGCGCGCGACGGGCGCGGCGCCCCTCACGATCAACGGCATCCACCTGACGCCGGCGGGCAATCGGGTGCTCGCCGGAGTCCTGGTCGACTCGCTCTGCGGAAGGCGATCGGCCGCGGGCGGCGCCGCGGCCGGCGGAAGCCCCGAGCGCGCTCGCGAGCTCCTGCTCGCCGCCGTGCGCGAGAAGGAGCAGCTCTGGTTCAGCCGTCACCAGACGACCGACGGCTACAACGTCTACGGCGGCCGCTCCACGCTCTCCTACACCGACGGCTTGAGCAACTTCGACGTCCTGCAGCGGGAGATGCAGATCCTCGACGTCATGACCGCCAACCGCGACCGGCGGATCTGGGCGCTGGCGCAGGGGCGCGACGAGCCGGTCGACGACTCGAACCTCCCGCCCAAGATCGCGGTGCGCACCAACATCCCCGGTCCCAACCCGGACGGCTCCCACCCGTTCCTGGACGCGACCGCGGCGATCAGCCGGATGACGCCGGCGCCGGGCATGAGGGTCGAGCTCTTCGCCGACGAGTCGCGCTTCCCCGAGCTCGCCAACCCGGTGCAGATGGCGTTCGATCCGCGCGGGCGGCTGTGGGTGGCGGCGTGGCCGACCTACCCGCACTGGGAGCCGGGCACTCCCATGCGCGACAAGCTGCTGATCCTCGAGGACCACGACGGGGACGGAAGCGCCGACGAGTGCAGGACGTTCGCCGGCGACCTGCGCGATCCCACCGGCTTCGAGTTCTGGAACGGCGGGGTCTTCGTGGCGCAGGCGCCCGACCTCGTCTTCCTGCGCGACACCGACGGCGACGACGTGGTTGACGTGCGCGAGCGGGTGCTCTCCAACCTGAGCTCCGCCGACACCCACCACACCGCCAACAGTTTCGTCGTCGGTCCCGACGGCGGCCTCTACTTCCAGGAGGGGACGTTCCACCAGACGCAGATCGAGACGATCCACGGGCCGGAGCGCAACCACGACGCCTGCGTCTGGCGGTTCGAGCCGCGCACCTGGCGCGTCGAGCGCCACGTCGCCTACAACTTCGCCAACCCGCACGGCCACGTCTTCGATGCGTGGGGGCAGGAGTTCGTCACCGACGGCACCGGCAACGAGAACTACTTCGCGCTCCCCTTCTCGGGGCGGGTGGTCCACCCGATGAAGCACTCGGGCTACTTCCCGTTCTTCGCGCAGCGCAGCCGCCCCTGCCCGGCGACGGCGATCCTCACCAGCCGCCACTTCCCGCCCGCGAACCAGAACAGCTACCTCGTCGCCAACGTGATCGGCTTCCTCGGCATCTTCCAGTACCGCATGGCCGACGACGGCTCGGGCTTCTCGGCGCAGGAGCTCGATCCGCTGGTGCAGAGCAGCGACCCGCGCTTCCGGCCCTCCGACGTCGAGGTCGGCCCCGACGGCGCCGTGTGGTTCCTCGACTGGTACAACCCGATCATCGGCCACATGCAGCACCACCTGCGGGATCCCAACCGCGACCACGACCACGGCCGCGTCTACCGGATCACCTGCGAGGGGCGGCCGCTGCTCGAGCGCAGGCCGGTCGCGGGGCGGCCGGTCGGAGAGCTGCTCGAGCTCCTGAAGGAGCCCGAGGAGCGCGTGCGCTACCGCGTGCGCCAGGAGCTCTCGGCGCGCGACCCGGGCGAAGTGGTGGCGGCGGCGCGCGCCTGGGCGGCGCGCCTCGATCGCGCCGATCCCGATCGCGAGCACCATCGGCTCGAGGCGCTCTGGCTGCAGCAGCAGCACGCCGTCCTCGACTCGGAGCTGCTCGAGGAGCTCCTCTCCTCCTGGGATGCGCGCGCGCGCGCGGCGGCCGTGCGCGTGCTGCGCTTCGGGCGCCGCGCGCTGCGCGATCCGCTCGCGCGGCTGCAGCGGCTCGCGGGCGATCCCCACCCGCGCGTGCGCCTGGAGGCGGTGGTGGCCGCGAGCTGCTTCGACGAGCCGCGCGCCGCGGCGGTCGCGCTCGAGGCGCTGCGCCACCCGACCGACCGCTTCCTCGACTACGCGATCCGCGAGACGATGCGCACGCTCGAGCCGGTGTGGCGGCGCGCGCTGGCGGCGGGGGAGCTGCCGCTCGCCGGCAATCCCGCGGGCGTGGCGTGGCTGGTGCAGCGGGTCTCCGACGAGGAGCTGCGCCATCTCCCGCGCGTCGAGCCGGTGCTCGCCGCGATCCTCGAGAGCCACTCGACGGCGGGCGACTCGCGACGCGCGGCGGCGGCGGAGCTCGCGGCGCTGCGCGGCACCCTTCCCGCCGACGAGGTGGTGCGCGCGATGCACAGCGCCGACCGGAGCCGCGGCGTGCACGCGCGCCACGTGCAGCACGCGCTGGGGAGCCTGCTGCTCGAGCTGGCGGCGCAGCGCGCGCCGGATCGCGCGTCGCTGCTCGCGCTCTCGGAGGAGTGGCGCCTTCCGGAGACCGGCGCCTTCGCGCGCGCGGCGCTGATCGCGCTCGACGGCAGCCTCGAGCCGAGCTGGCGCGAGGCGGCGGCGAGCGCGGCGGGGAGGCAGGCGCTCCTGGGCGCGCTCGAGCACGTCGATCCGGCGCTCGCCGAGTCGGCGTGGACGCGCGTGCGGCCGCTCATGTTCGAGCGGCCGGCGGCGGAGGAGGGCGGAGCGGACGCGCCGCCGCGCGCGAACGGACTGCTCGTCTCCTACTTCCCGGTGCGGCTGCGCACGGCCGCGCGCGAGGGATTCGCCGGCCTCGCCCCCGCGGCGACGCGGGTCGTCGAGCGGGTCGGCGTCGAGCTCGAGGGCGTGGCGCGCAGCGACGCCTTCGCGCTGCGCTTCCAGGCGAAGCTCGCGATCGCCGGCGCCGGCGACTACTCGTTCCACCTCGAGTCGGACGACGGATCGCGCCTCTACGTCGACGGCGCGCTCGTGGTCGACAACGACCTCGATCACGGCATGGTGGAGGTGACGGGGGTGCTCGCGCTCGCGGCCGGCGCGCACGAGCTCGACCTCTGCTACTTCGACCAGGGAGGCTTCGAGGGGCTGAAGCTCACCTGGTCGGGCCCCGGCTTCGAGCGCCAGCCGCTGCCGCTCGAGGCGCTCACGCCCGGCGGCGCCGACCCGCTGCGGGCGGCGGCGATCCGCTGCATCGCGGCCCTCCCAGGCCACGCCGCCGAGAAGGCCGCCGATGCCGTGCGGCTGCTCGAGGAGGGGACTCTCGCCGCGGAGGCGCTCGAGCTCCTCGCGGCGGTGCCGGAGGAGGATTGGGAGCGCGGCGCCCTCTGCGCGGCGATCGACGCGATCGCGGGCTTCGCGCGCTCGGTGCGGCCCGAGGAGCGCACGCGCGGCGACGTGGCCTCCGCGCTCGAGCTCGGCGAAGCGCTCGCCGCCCTGCTGCCCGCAAGCGACGGGAGCGGTCGGCGCCGTTCGCTGCGGGAGCTGCGCGGCGCCACCCTCCTCGTGCGCACCGTGCCCCACCAGATGCTCTACGACCGCCGCGAGATCGTCGTCGCGGCCGGGACGCCCGTGGCGCTCGTCTTCCAGAACAACGATTTGATGCCGCACAACCTGGTCGTGACCGCGCCGGGGGCGCTCGAGGAGGTGGGGACGGCGGCGGAGGCGATGGCGCTCGAGCCGGGCGCGCAGGCGCGCAGCTTCGTGCCCGACCTGCCGGCCGTGCTGCACGTGATCGGACTGCTGCTGCCGGGCGAGTCGGCCACGCTGCGGTTCGTGGCGCCGCGGCAGCCCGGCGACTACCCCTACGTCTGCACCTTCCCCGGCCACTGGCGGGTGATGAACGGGGTGATGCGCGTGGTGGAGCGGCTGGACGACGCGGCGCTCGAGGCGGCGGAGGCCGCCCCCGCGCCCGTCGCAGGCGGAGCGACGGCGCCGGCCGCCGGCCCGGCGCGGCCGTTCGTGCGGATGTGGACGCTCGCCGACTTCGAGCCCGATTTCGCCGCCGGCTGGGATCGCATGCGCCAGCTCGATCGCGGCCGCGCCGTGTTCGCGGCGGCGGGCTGCGCGAAGTGCCACTGGTTCCGCGGCGACGGCGTGAAGACGGCGCCCGACCTCGGCGAGATCCGCACGAAGTTCCGCGACGCCGCGCTCCTGAAGCAGATCCTCGAGCCCTCGGCGGTGATCCAGGAGGGCTACGACAACCACGTCTTCGTGCTGAAGGACGGCCGCGACGTGATCGGCCGCATCGTGAAGGAGGACGCGCGGGCCTGGCACGTGAGCTCCGACCTGCAGCAGCCCGATCGGATCGAGGTGGTGGCGAAGGAGGAGGTCGCCTCGATGAAGAAGAGCCGGCTCTCCCCGATGCCCACCGGCCTGCTCGTCACCTTCTCGCGCGAGGAGGTCCTCGACCTGCTCGCGTTCCTCCAGTCGGAGCCGCGCGTCGATTGACCGGGAGCGGCGACGTCACCAGAATCCCGGGCGGCGCGACGGTCGTCGCCGGAGCGCCGGCCCGGCGGGATGCGAGCTCTCGTGGAGGAGCGTCATGCGAGCCTCCTGCTTCTCTCTCGGATTCGCGTGCCTCGCGGCGGTCGGCGCGGCCCTGCCGATGCAGGATCGGTCGAAGCTCGCGCACCTCGACGGCCTCGACGCCCGCGGGCTGGTCGGCGCCGCGCTCGAGGCGATCGAGCGGGGCGACGGGCGCGCGCTGGGGGCGCTCTTCCCCCTCCAGCGCGCGAGCGCGCCCGAGTTCGCCGGCGCCGGTCGGGCCGACGCGATGATCGCGGGCCTCGAGCGCGCCTCCGGCGGCCACCTCGTCGCGGCGCTCCGCCTCTTCCCGCTCGGGGAGCGGATGGAGCTCGACGCTCCCGGGGAGGTCACGTGGTTCCGGATCGTCGGCGACGACGCCCCCGTCTCGGTCGGATCACGGCCGAGTCGCCGACTCGCCGTGCACTACGACTTCCGTCCCGACCGCAGGACCGTGCGCGCCGAGGTCGCCTTCATCGGCGACGGCGACCGCTGGGGCCTCCTCGAGATCGACGTGCACGAGAAGACCGACAAGGATCAGTAGGCATCAGGGAGGCGGCCCGCGGCCCGGCGGGGCCGCGAGCTGATTCACGAGCCACGGCACCACCGCGCCCGTCATCGCCGCGACGGCGCCGGTGAAGCGGTGGTCGACGCCTCGGAGGACGACGAGCTCCGGCCGGCCGGCGGCGGCGGCGCGCGCGTCGCGCGAGTCGTCGAGCGGCACCATCTCGTCGGCGTCGCCGTGGACGAGGAGCCAGGGAATGCGCACCTGCGCCGCGTCGTGCACGAGCGAGCCGATGCGCGCGGCCTCGTCGGCGAGCGCCTGGTTCCACCGGCAGCGCTCCTTGCCGAGCATCGGGTCGCCCGGGGCGAGGCTGCCGAAGTGGCGCTGCATGAAGCGGTGGACGTGCACCATTCCGGCGAGCGTGACGAGCGCGCGCACCCGCGCGTCGCGCGCCGCGCGCCGCAGCGCGACGGCGCCCCCCATGCTGTGGCCGGCCACGGCGATCGGGCCGAAGCCGGCGGCGGCGAGGGCGTCGAGGACGGCGCCGAGGTCCTCCGTCTCCTTCGCGGGCGTCGCCTCCTCGAAGCGCCCCTCCGACGCGCCGTTGCCCGCGAAGGAGAAGCGCAGCGCGGCGATCCCCGCCCGCGCGAGCGCGTCGCCGAGCTCGACCAGCCAGGGCCGGTCGTGGCTCGAGGTGACGCCGTGGGCGAGCACGGCGATCGCGCGCCGCGCGTCGGGCGCCGCCGCGCCGCCGCCCGCCAGCGCCGCGTGGAACGCGAAGTCGAGGCGCTCGCCGCGGCGGTTGCGGAGCTCGCGCAGCGGCGCGGCGCTCATCGCTTCTCGATGAGCCCGGTCAGGCGGTCGACCGCCTCCTCGACGAAGGCCGGCTCCTCGGCGTGCAGGTCGCGCTCCACCACCGGGATGGCGCGGGGCAGCCGCGCCTTGATCTCGCCGAAGAAGACCTGGTCGCCCTCGGGGTCGTGGAGCGGTCCGCCCGGCATCGCGTAGCGGCCGGTCCCGAGCCTCGGGATCATCAGCACCGCGTTCCCGCGCGTCTTCTGCAGCCGCCTGCCGATCTCCTGCGCCACCATGCGCAGCTCCTCGGGCTTGAGGCGCGGCGCGAAGACGACCGGGTTGTGCCAGACGTGGCGGTGCGTCTCCCAGCCCTTGGGGACCTGGTGGGGGCTGGAGGCGAGCAGCCCGAGGTGCTCGGCGCCGCCGGGGCAGAGCACCTGCGGCAGCCCGAGCTCGCCCGCCACCGTGAGCCGCTCGGCGTCGCCGGCGCGCAGTCCGTGGAAGAGCGCGTCGGCGATCTCGCCCATCGCGTAGTCGAAGACCGCGCCGATGATGCCCTGGCGCATCATGCGCTCCATCGCGCGCCCGCCCGTCCCCACCGCGTGGAAGACGATCGTCTCGTAGCCGCGCTTCGCGAGGAGCTCCTGCGCCAGCATCGTCCCCTGCGTGAGGACGCCGAGGTTGGAGATGCCGACGAGCGGCTTCGCGCCGCGGCGCCGCTTCGTCTCGAGCCCCACCTTCACCTGCGCCATCCCGTGCGCCGCGCCCGCCGCGTTGGCCAGCACCTTCTTGAGGAAGCGGTTGAGGCCGAGGATGTCGCCGACGGAGAACATCATGGTGATGTCGGCGATGCCGACGTAGGGCGCGGTGTCGCCCGACGCCACCGTGGAGACCATCACCTTCGGCACGCCGTAGGGCAGCGCGCGCATCACCATCGTGCAGGAGGCGGTCCCCTGCAGCCCGCCGAGCCCGATCACGCCGTGCGCCTTGCCCTGCTTGAGGCGCGCCAGCAGCAGCCGGGTGGCGCCGGCCGCCATCACCGGCTGCGCCGCCTCGCGGCTGGGGTTCCTGCGCAGCTCGGGCAGCGGCGTGCCGCCCGCGCGCGCCACCTGCTCGCGCGTCACGTCGGCCTTCGCGGCCGGCTCGCCCATCACTCCCATGTCCACGAGCAGCGCCCGGCTCCCGAGCGCCTTCAGCTGCTCGCGCAGGAACTGCGCCTCCTGTCCCTTGGTGTCGAGCGTGGCGAGGACCGCGATGACCTTGGGCGTCTTGGCCATGGGTCGGGGCTCCGGCTCAGCGGTGGAAGCGCAGCGCGGCGAAGGTCCTCGCGGTCTCCGAGACCGCGCGCTCGATCGGGAGGCGCTCGGTCGAGGAGCCGGTCCAGAAGCCGTCGCAGGTGGTGTGGTCGAGCATGTACTGGGCGTCGGGGGGCGACTCCATCGCCGCGCCGTGCGCGACCAGGATCAGGTCCTTCCTGAGCCGGCGCAGCTTCTGGTTGGCCGCCTCGGTGCGCTTCGCCGTCTGCTCGATGGTCTCGCCCGTGTCGTAGCCCTTGAGACCGCCCTTGGTGGTGCCGGCGTGGAAGCAGAAGAGGTCGGGCTGCGCCTCCTCGACCAGCCGGCAGGAGTCCTCCTCGTCGAAGGCGAGCCCGACGGTCACCATCTCCATCTCGCGGGCGAGCTTCAGCATGTCGATCTCGTTCTGCAGCGTGATGCCGGCCGCCTCGAGCACCCTGCGGATGTTGCTGCCCTTGTCGACGTAGGAGATCGACGGGCCGATGTTGGAGACCGACTCGACGCCCATGGCGCGGCACTCCTCGAGAACCATGCGCATGTCCTTGAGCGGATCGTTGGGGTTGAGGCAGGCGCACACGAAGGCGTCGCCCTTCATCGCCGGCAGGATGTCCTCGCGCGTGTAGTCGAGCGTCTGCCGGTTGGCGTCGAGGATCGGCCAGAGCATCGACATCGTGCCCATGCCGTTCGCGCGCAGCCGCGCCCCGCTGAACGTGTTCACGCAGTCCGCGCCCGCCGCCTCGAGCAGCTTCGCCACCAGCCCGCTCCCCGCGCTCGCGATGAAGACCGGCAGCTTGCGCCGCACCTTCTCCTTCAGCTTCGCGAGGATCTTCGAGCGCGACGTGCGTGGGACGATCACTTGGAGGCTCCGCGGACGTGGATTCGCGCCGGGGCGAGGCGGCCCTCGGCCGGGCCGGGGACGATACCGAGACCGCGGCGCGGGCGCGCCGCGTACGGTTCCTCCATCACCCGGAAGGAGGCATGATCCCGCGCCTCCGTCTCGGCGCCGGGAGAAGCCGCTTGCGGATCGCGTTCACGCTCGTCGTCGCCTCGTGGGCCGGTTGCGCCTGCGCGCAGACGCCGCCCGCGGCGCAGGCGCCGGCGCTGCCGGCGGTCCCGCCTCCGAAGCTCGCGGGCGGGAGGTTCTCGACCGGGGGGCCGCTGATCGCGGAGCAGGCGGCGTACGACGTGCGCGGCTGCGAGCTCGAGATCGCGGTCGATCCCGAGCGGCGGACGATCCGCGGCACGCTCACGGTCACGGCGAGGGCGGTCGAGCCGCTCGGACAGCTCGTCCTCGACCTCGACGACGCGCTCCAGGTGTCGCGCTGCACGGGCGACGGCGGCGAGCTCGCATTCGCCCAGCGGAACGGCATGGTGGCGATCGCGCTGCCTCGTCCGCTCGATCCGGGGGAGGAGCTGCGCGTCGCCGTCGAGTACGGGGGCGCGCCGCGCGTCGCTCCCAATCCGCCTTGGGACGGCGGCTTCACCTGGGCGCGGACGAAGGACGGGCGGCCGTGGATCGCCACGAGCTGCCAGATCGACGGCGCCGACCTCTGGTGGCCGTGCAAGGACCACCCCTCCGACAAGCCGGAGAGCTTCGACCTTCGCGTGACGGTTCCCGGCGGACTGGTCTGCGCCGCCAACGGGAAGCTGAAGGCGGAGACGGGGAATCCCGACGGCACGCGCACCTTCCACTGGCGGCTCGACACGCCGGTCAGCAACTACTGCATCGCGCTCAACATCGCGCCCTACGAGCTGATCGCCGAAGACTACGTGAGCGTGACCGGCGAGACGGTGCCGGTGCGCTTCTACGTGACCCCGGAGAGCCTCGCACAGGGGCGCAAGGCGCTGCCGGCCTTCCTGCGCGACCTGCGCTGCTTCGAGGAGCTGTGCGGGCCCTACCCGTTCCGCGCCGAGAAGTACGGCATCGCCGAGACGCCGCACCTGGGGATGGAGCACGCCACGATCACCGCCTACGGCAACCGGTTCCGCGCCGATCCCGACGGTTACGACTGGCTGCACAACCACGAGCTCGCGCACGAGTGGTGGGGCAACCTGGTCACCTGCCGCGACTGGAAGGACATGTGGATCCACGAGGGGATCGGCAGCTACATGCAGCCGCTCTTCCTCGAGTGGTCGCGCGGGCGCCCGGCGCTGATCGAGGCGATGCGCGGCCAGAGGCGCGGGCTCCAGAACTCCCGTCCGGTCGCCCCGCGCGAGACGCAGAACGGCCACGAGGCGTACCACGGCGACGTCTACGGCAAGGGCGCCTGCTTCGTGCACGCGCTGCGCTGGCTCGCGGGGGACGAGGCCTTCTTCCGCGCGCTGCGGCGCATGGCCTATCCCGACCCGGCGCTGGAGCGGGTGACCGACGGCTCGCAGGTCCGCTTCAGCGACACCGCGGAGATCCGCGCGATCGCGGAGGAGGAGGCGGGACAGGACCTGTCGTGGCTCTTCGAGGTCTACCTGCACCGGGCCGCGCTGCCCGAGCTCGTGGTGACTCAGTCGCCGCGCGAGCTCGCGCTCGAGTGGAAGGCGCCCGACGGCCTGCCCTTCCCGATGCCGCTGCCCGTCGTCGTGAACGGGACGACGCGGCGCGTGGAGCTCCCCGGCGGGCGGGCGGAGCTCGCGCTCCCGGCCGGCGCGAAGGTCGAGATCGACCCCGAGGGGTGGGTGCTGCGCAAGTAGCGGGGGCGGCGGCGCGCCGCGTCCCGAGGAGCTCTCCATGTTCACCGTGACGAAGGACCGGATCCTTCCCGGCACCGTGACCGGCTCGTGGCCGCGCCCGCGCTGGTTCGACGTGAGCATGGAGGGACGGCCGCTGGACACCTGCATGATGGACGTGCGCTTCCGCGAGAAGCTGCAGGACGCCTACGCGACCGTGATCAGCGACCAGGAGCGCGCCGGGCTCGACCTCCTCACCCACGGCGACCTGCACTGCGACGAGGACTTCGCCGGCCGCTCCTGGCACCACTACCCGCTGCAGCGCTGGGCCGGGTTCGAGGGCGACCACCTCCAGTCCGAGGAGACGCGCTCGCCGTGGCTGCGCTACCCGCCCGGCACGCTGCTGAACGAGATCTACACCGGATGGCGCTGGCCGCGCGTGGTCGGTCCGATCGAGCACCGTCCGCTCGACTACCCCAAGCTCTGGCGGCTCGCGCAGTCGAAGACGCGCAAGCCGGTGCGCTTCGGCACCTGCTGCTCCCAGGTGATGGGGCTCTTCCTCGACCTCCACACGCCGCACTACAAGGACCAGCGCGAGGTGGTCTGGGACATGGCGGTCGCCATGAACCGGGAGCTCAAGGCGCTGCGCGACGCCGGCTGCCGCTGCATCCAGATCGAGGAGCCGACGCTGCACTTCATGGCCAACACCTACGGGAAGGACCACGAGCAGGTGAAGTTCATGCTCGAGGCCTACAACCGCGAGGTGGAGGGGCTCGACGACGTCGAGATCTGGATCCACACCTGCTGGGGCAACCCGAACATGCAGCGGGTGATCGAGGACACCCGCTACGCGGCGTCCCTCGAGCTCTACATGGAGCAGTGCCGCGGCGACGTCTGGACCGTGGAGATGAAGACCGCGACTTCCGCGAGATCGAGCTGTTCGAGCGCTTCAGGCACGACAAGACCCGCAAGATCTGCATCGGCGCGGTGTCGCACCGCACGCTGCAGGCCGATCGCGCCGAGGACGTCGCCGCGTCGATCCGCCGCGCGCTCGAGTTCATCCCGCCCGAGAACCTGATCGTCTCGAGCGACTGCGGCTTCGGCCGCCAGGGCTGCAACCGCGAGATCGCCTTCCACAAGGCCACCGCGATCGCGCAGGGCTGCAACCTCGTGCGGCGGGAGCTCGGCCTCGAGCCGGCCTACGTCGCCGCCGCGGACCCTGCGTTGCAGATCGACATCGTGCCGAAGACCGCGAGGTGACCGCGCACGGCGGCCGCCGCCGCGCGGGCGACGCGCGCCGGCCTAGCGGTCGCCGGCGGGCGCCGCCCTCCGCAGCGGGACGAAGCGCACCGGGAAGGCGTCGCGCGAGGTGGTGGTGCCGTCGGCGCGCTTCTCCACGATGCGCAGCCACTGGTCGTCGAGCGGGCCGACCGGGATCACGAGGCGGCCGCCGGGCTTGAGCTGCTCGACGAGCGGAGCCGGCACGTGCTCGGCGCCGCAGGTGACGACGATCGCGTCGAACGGCGCCTGCTCCGGCCAGCCGAGGTAGCCGTCCCCCTGGCGCAGGTGCACGTTTCTCACCGCCAGCCGCTCCAGGCGCGCGCGCGCCGACTCCGCGAGCCGCGGCTCGAGCTCGATCGACCAGACGCCGGCCACGAGCTGCGCGAGCACCGCGGCCTGGTAGCCGCTGCCGGTCCCGATCTCGAGGACGCGGTCGGCGGCCTCGGGCGCGATCGCCTCGGTCATGAAGGCGACGATGTAGGGCTGCGAGATGGTCTGCCCTTCCTCGATCGGCAGCGGGCGGTCCTCGTGCGCGTGGGGGCGAAGCCGCGCCGGCACGAACTCCTCGCGCGGGACCGCGCGCATCGCGGCGAGCACGCGCTCGTCGCGCACGCCGCGCGCCTCGATCTGCTCGCTCACCATGCGTTCGCGCTCGCCGGGGACGGCGGCGCGCGGCGGCGGCGGCGCCTCGCCGCGGTGGCAGGCGACGGCCAGCAGCAGCGGGAGCAGCAGCGGGAGCGCGCGTCGCACGTCGGTCAGGGGAGCCCTCCGCAGGTCAGCGCTGGAAGGTCCCGATCAGCTCGCCTTCGGCGAGCACGTGGCCGGTCATCGCGCGCAGCAGCTCGTCCTTGGTGGCTCCGGCCGGGAGCGCGAGAGGGGCGTCGAGCGCGTAGAGCTTGAAGTGGTAGTGATGGATCCCGTGCCCGGCCGGGGGAAGCGGCCCGCCCCAGCCGATCCGCTTCCACGAGTTCATCCCCTGCAGGGCGCCCACGGGATTGCGCACCTCCCGCGAGTCGGCGATCCCCTCGGGGAGACCGGCCGCGCTCGCCGGGATCCGGTAGATCACCCAGTGGACCCACGGCTGCGGCGTCGGCGCGTCGGGGTCGTCGCAGAGGAGCGCGAGCTCCATCGTCGCCGGGGGGACTCCCGACCAGGAGAGCGCCGGCGAGACGTTCTTCCCCTCCTCCGGGTAGGCGTGCCGCTGCGGGATGCGCTCGCCGGGCTTGAAGGCACCACTCGTCACCGCGATCAGCTTCTTCGCCATGTCCGCGCCGCGCCTCCTCCCGCTTCCGTCGGTCCCGGTCGATTCCCGCGCGATCGGGCCCACGTTACGGAAGCGAAGCGCACGGAAGAACCGGGCGGCCGACCCGGCACGGAAAAAGAATCGCGCCGCGCGACCCTGCGCACGGTTCCAGTCCGGCCGCGCGGGCGCGTCCCCGAGGTAGTGACTCCAGTACCGACCGCACCCGGTGAGACCGGTCGGGCGCCGCGCGGGGAGTGACGATCTCTTCGGGGACGGACTTGGAACAGGTTCGCGACCAGGTTGCAGCCGCGATCGCTTCCGCGGTGCCGGAGCCGTTGATGCTCTGGCACCCGGTGCAGCGTGGTCACGGCGACCGGCTGGGAGCGCGCCTCGTGGCCGGTGGCGTTCTCGAGAGCGCCGAGACCTGGGCGCGCGTGCGGGAGGAGGCGGCGCGCGTACTGGCGCAGTGCCTCCCGCCCGACGCCCCCTGCGGACGCCGGACCGGGGTGATCCTCGGATCGGCGCAGAGCAGCGAGACGCTGTCGATGACCGCGGTCGCGGCGCTGGCGCGCGACAACGGCTTCCGGATCGTGGTGGCGCTCACCGGCACCGCCGAGGCGCAGTTCAAGCACGCCCGCGACGGTTTCGAGAGCGCGCTGGTCGTCGGCGCGCCGCCGCCCCAGGGCTGGGCGGCGTGGGCGAACCCCACGCCGCACCGCGACGCGGAGGCCTTCGCGGAGCTCGTGCACGCGTGGGGCGACCCGCGGATCGCCGCCGACCAGCAGCCGGCCCTCTTCGTCTCGGTGCTGCGCCACCCGGTGCGGCTCGACCAGTTGGCGAAGCTGCTGGAGACTCAGGATCTCTCGGGCGTGAGCGTGCTGGTGCTCGACGACGAGACCGACTCGGCCGGGCCGGGCGCGAACCCGCTGGCCGCCGACCCGATCTCCACGCACGGATCGATCCAGCGCGTCCGCGACGCCCTGCCGCGCCACACCTGCCTCCAGTACAGCGCCGCCGCGAACCCGTCCTTCCTGATCACGCTGCTCGACATGCTCTCGCCCGACTTCGCGGACGTGCTGGAGTCGGGCGACGACTACTGCGGCGGTCGCGCGTTCTTCCTCGAGCGCTCCGACCTCGCGCGCGAGATCCCCGACCTCGAGCGGCCCGACGTCGTGGTCGGCTCGCCCGAGCCGCCGGGCAGCCTCCTGCACGCGCTGCGCGTCTTCCTGCTCGGCGTCGCCCTCGAGGGCCGCCGGAAGGCGGGGCTGCGCCGCACGATGCTCGTGCACCCCCAGCACCGCAGCGACGCGCACCGCGCCTACCGCGAATGGATCGGGCAGGCGCTCCAGCGCATCGGCGGGCTGCTCGCCCGCACGCCGGGGGACCGCGAGCGGCAGCGGCTCGCCATGGAGTTCGAGCTGGCGAGGCAGGATCTGGCGGCGACGAACGGTCCGATGCCGCCGCTCGAGGAGCTGCTGATCGCGCTGTCGATCGAGGTGCCGCGCATCGTGGTGACGGAGGTGGAGTCGGCGACCGCCGAGGAGGTGCGCTGGGACGAGGCCTTCACGCACGTGCTGATCGGCGGGCAGCGGCTCGCGGGCGGCCACGTCCTGCGCGGGCTCACGGTGACCTACATGCCCAAGGGGCGCGGCGCGTCGATGCCCGACATGATCGAGCAGCGCGCGCGCTTCCTCGGCTACCGCCGCTCCTACCTGGGGCTCTGCCGCGTCTTCCTCCAGCACGATCTCGCCCGGCTCTATCGCGAGCACGCGCAGCACGAGGCGCACGTGCGCGCGCAGGTGGTCGCGCACCGCGGCCGCGCGACGCGCGACCTGCGCCGCACGCTCATCCTCGACGCACGCAGCCAGCCGAGCTCGGCGGCGATCGCCACCCAGCCCTTCTTCCGCACGCAGAAGCGCGGCTGGTTCAAGCAGCGGATGCCGCACGTCGCCTCCGCGATGGACTTGAACATCCGCCGCGTCGAGTCGTTCCTCTCCGGCCGGCGCTGGTCGCGCCACGTGCGCTACTCGCACCGGATCGCGACCGCGCCGCTGACCGAGGTGATCGAGCTGCTGGGCCGCTACGCCTTCGGGCCGGAGGAGCTCCTCGAGGCGCAGATCTTCATCGACCAGCTCATTCGCATCCGCGAGGTGACGCCCGAGGCTCAGGTCTCGGTCCACCTGATGCAGCCCGACCCGCGCTTCCGCACCACCCGCAGCGAGTCGGACGACACCCTCGAGCTGCACGAGCCGCGCGCCGAGAGCGACCTCGACGGTTATCCGGGCGACGCGGCGCTGCGGGACGCCGCGCGGGTGACGCTGCAGGTCCACTGGCTGCGCGTGAGCCGCCGCCAGGACGGCGCCGAGCTCCTCGCGGCCGCGCGCGTGCCCGCGCTCGCCATCCACATCCCGCAGGGTCTTTAGGCTTCCGGACTTGTCATCGCCGGCCGCCGTCGGCGTCCTCCGGCGGCGGCGGCGCGTCGTCCTTCAGCACCTCGTCGACCCGCTTCTTGCGGGCGGGAAGCTCCTCCGGCGCGGCGTTCTGGAGTTCGCGCAGCGACTGGGAGGCGGCGTCCTTCTTGTCCTCGAGCGCCTCGATCTGCTGCTCGAGCTCGGGGCGCGCCTTCGCGTTCGCGGAGCGCGAGCGGCTGCGCAGCTCGGCGATCTGGCGGTCGATGGCGCGCACCGCTTCGTGCACCTTCTCCTCGTAGGACTCGAGGTCGCGCGCGAACTCGTCCTTGTGCACGTCGATGGTGAAGCGGGTGGTGCCTTCGCGCTCGGAACTCTCGAACGAGAACCAGCCGGCGTACCACCCCCACGCTCCGGCGGCGAGGGCGAGCAGGCAGACGTAGCCGAGGAATCGCATCATGGGAGCGCTCCGGACCCGGTGCGGGCGGCGGCGGAGATGCCTTTATCGCTCGCCTTCGCGGCCCGTTCAATCGCGCCGCCCCGGCGCCGAGGCGTAGACTCCCCGCGACGCCATGCCCCGCTCCCTCCTGCTCTTCGAAGGGCTCCTCGCCGGCGGCGCGTTCGCGCTGGCCGATCTCCTCGCGTGCGGGCTGCCGCTCGACTCCGCGCTGCCGATCTGGGTGGCCGCGGGCGGGCTGCTGCTCGGGGTGCTCGGCGGAGCGGCGGGCGCCGCCGCGCAGCGGCCGGGCGTCGCGACCGCGGCGGTCGTCCTGCTCGCCCACGGACTGCAATGGAGCGCGATCGCGTCGAGGGAGTGGTTCCCGGCGCCGGCGGGGCTGCAATCGCCGCAGGCCCCCGCGCTGCTGGCCGCCGTCGCCGCGAGCGCGCTGGTCGCGGCCGTCGGTGCGGCCGTGCTCGTGCACTCCACGCTGCGGCTCAGCGCCATCTTCGCCGCGCCGCCGCTGGTGCCGGCCTTCGCGTTCTTCGCCGCATTCCAGCCGCGGACGCCCTGGCCGGGGCTCGCGTTCGCCTTCGGCCCGGGCGTGGTGCTCCTGCTCGTCGCGCTCCTGGCCGCGCGCGGCGCGCGCGTGCGCGGAGCGCTGGCGATCCCGGCGCTGATCGTCGCGATCTACGCCGGAGCGCTCCATCCCGCCTTCACCGCGGTGCGCCGGGCGAGGCGCGAGCCGCTCCCGCCGGCCGCGGCGCGCGCCGGCCACGACGCGCCCGACCTGCTCCTGATCCTGGTCGACACGTTGCGCGCCGACCACGTGCGCGACGGGCGCCACAGCCCCGGCACGCCGGCGCTCGACCGGCTCGCGGCGTCCGGCGTCGAGTTCACGCAGGCGGTGAGCAGCGCGGCGTGGACGCTCCCGTCGCACGCCTCGCTCTTCACCGGACGCGCCCCGGCCGACCACGGCGCCGTGACCGCGGCGGCGCGGCTGCGCGGCGGGGTGCCGACGCTCGCGCAGAGGCTGCACGACGCCGGCTACGCCACGGCCGCGTTCGACGCCAAGAACCTGGCCGACGTCGTCAAGGCGCTCGGCGCCGCGGCCCCGGCGGAGAGCAAGGACGTGAGCAT
>Ga0187893_10007316_pt1 | contig 18178 bp, 10 predicted proteins | sample MA1701074metaG_FD_139574 | JGI IMG/M metagenome (GOLD analysis project Ga0187893, IMG submission 139574) | White microbial mat communities from a basaltic lava cave in the Kipuka Kanohina Cave System on the Island of Hawaii, USA - MA170107-4 metaG ... | reverse complement strand
GGCGGGTTCGCGACGGCAAGCCCCATGGCGCGAATCTGGAGCGACTCCAGACGCACCGACCGGCTCCCCTCCACGATCACGCCGAAACCGAAGTTGCTGATGGCTCCGTTGGTCACACGCACGCCGGCGGCGTTGCGGATATGGATGCCGGTGCCCATGTTCCCGCCCATTCCATTGACGCTTTGCCCGTTCAGGTCAAGCCAAACGTTATTCGCGGTGATGCTGATGCCTGTTGCGCGGTTCTCCACAGTGCCGGAAAGCACATAGCGCCCCGGCATATCGATCATTCCGTTGGAAGGCACGGACTTTGCGCCCTCCGGTTGCGCCGCAAGCGGCAGCGCCGCCATCATCAATGCGACGCCCATCGTTTTTGTGTTCATTTTGCAGACCTCCCCTTCGAGTCCGGACGCATCTACAGTCGCTTCAACTGGACAGGAACCCCCGCGCCAATCGTAAATTGAGAGTTGGCACAACTCGTTGCTTTCCTGGTCCTCTATGCGGCGCGACTGGGCGCACAAAACTTCGCAGGAGCTGTCGGAGGGATCTCCACCCTATCCGCCGATGGCGCAAAAAGCGGATCGCCGCCCATCGCCTTTTCCCTATACAAGCCGGACAACGGCGGCGCTGTAATGATTTTCGGCGGCCGCCACTTTTCGGACTGGTTGAGTGCGCAGGCCAGCTACGGCTGGAACCGGAACGCGGTGGTCATGAGCGCGGGCGCGGCGGGGGGCAGCTATGACGTTCCGGTGCGAGCGACCATGCATACCGTTATGGCCGATCTGCTGGTCTATTTCCGCGGGCGAACCGACCGCCTGCGGCCGTATCTCTCAGTCGGGACGGGCTTCACGAATCTCCGGGCGTCTGAGTCGGGAGCTCCCTCGGTGGCGGGCTCGATTGCGCTTCCCGCCGGTGAATTCCGCTCGACCGGCGCGGGGTTGCGCGTAGCCGTCGGTATCGACGTCGCGCTTTCCCGCGGCCTCGCGTTCCGTTATACCTTCGCCGAAACGATTCAGGGAAACGCGATCAGCCGGCGGCTGACGCCGCCGGCATCACGAAACCTGGCGAACTTCCAGAACCTGTGGGGAGTCGCCTGGCAGTTCTAAGGTTTCTTGAACCCGACATAGGGGCAGTGCGGCCACCAGACCGGCGGGTTCTCCATGGATTCCGCCAGCACCCTCGCGTGGCAGACATTGCACAGGAAGGCCGACTTCGCACGGGAGCCGACCGGCGCGATCCGGACGAGCTCTTCAAAGACGCAAAGCGCGCTTCCGGCGTTCCGGGTGGCTGAAAGGCTCTCGATCGGTCCTGACTCCGACTGCCGTCGCACGAGGGCGGTGTAAATGCGGGCTTTGAGGCGGGAGCCGGCGCGCGCGTCCTCCCCGGTCTCGTCGCCGGTGGCAAGCTCCCGCAACAGTCGATCGTCGTCGATCGGATTATTGGTCATAGAAACGCCTGAACTGTTCGCGTGCTCGAGCCAGAACCCGCTCGACCGCCTTTTCCGTTTTTCCAATCTGCCGCGCCATCTCGGCCGTGCTGAGTTTCTCCCAATAACGCCACAGGAGCACGAGTCTGTAGACCTCAGGCAACCGCTCGAGGGCGGCGCGAACCCGTTGCGCCTCCTGCACCTGTTCGAATCGCCCGGCGAACCCTGGCCCGGCGTCGTCGCCATCCACCAGCGGAAGGAAGCTTCGCAGCCGCGCGCGATAGTGATCCTGCACCTTGTGACGGGCGATACCGAGAAGCCACGCGCGCACGCCGGACTCGCCGCGAAACCGCGACAGCCCCTCCCATGCGTCCAGAAAAACCTCCTGTACAACGTCATCGACCAGGTCGTGCCGCGGCGCGAGCCTCCGGCTCACGTAGCTGTACACGGCATCGGCGTAGGCCTGGACAAAGCACGCTGTCGCCTTGCGATCCTTGCGCAAGACGGCGAGAATGAGTTCCCGCTCGTCATTGAGCGATTCCACCGGTCGTCCTGGGGCAATCAATTGGCTTGTCTGACGATGTCCGTGCCTTTTCGACTAATCTCTCTTTCCGAAGGATAAAACGAATCCGCCGCCAACCACGACGTTATGCTGCCCGCCGCTGACGGGGGCGTTGAAAGCCGGGTTACCGGTATAGAAATCGCGGACCTCGCCGCGAAGTCCGAGCCACCGCCAAACAGATAAGTCGACGCCGCCGCCGAAGGCGAACGCTCCGCGATGGATATGTCTTGGCGCGGCGTTCGGGCTGCCATCGATTTGCGTCAGGCTCTGTTCGTACAGGGCGTATCCGGCTCCGATCGCCGCGTATGGCGCCACACGCCTGCCGCGTAGTTTCAGCCGCAGCCCGGGGACCAGGTAAAGAGTCGCCACATCACGTGTGGCGCCGGAATTCGGAGACGCTACTTTGCGCTGAGGGTTGGCCAGCAAGTGAACCTCGGCGGCGAGCGAAAAACGCTCGGAACCGGCGAGCCGGCGGCCGTAATTGGCTTGAAGCGCCGTGCCGGATTCCAGGCTCAAGGCGCCGGCCGCACCGTCGCGAGTGGGTCCCGAGATCCTGCCGAGCGTCAGGCCAATCTCGTGTTTCTGGGCGGGAGCCACGCCCATGGTGAGGAGGGCTATCGCCAGCCGCCAGGCGGGGGTCCGCACCGAGCGCACTTTTTTCGAAAGGGCGGTCATGGTCGGGTTGGTAGTCGTTCGCGAGCGCGAAATCCCCCTCGAAATCTTTGTCGGGATTTTACTTGCGAGCCCTGAGCAGGCGTCGACGACGCCGTAACGTACAACGGCGATTCGGCGCTCCCGAGACAATCCGGGGTGAATGGAGTCCAGTTGAGCCCCTCTCACCCGAGCTTCTCCAAGATCCAATTTTGGCGGAAGCAGCGATTGACTTCATGCTTCGAGCGCACTAGCATCGATCCATCAGGCATCTCTTTCCAGTTAGCGTAAGCAAGGAGTCTGCTATGCGGAGCTTGTCGAAAAGTTGGATGTCGTGGGTCTCGGTTGCGTTGTTCTTTGCGGCGCTGGTTCCTGCCAACGCTCAAGAGACGAGAGGAGAGATCGTCGGCATCGTCAGCGACAGTCAGAACGCGGTCGTACCCGGGGCCAGTGTCACGGTCCGGAACGTCAATACAGGCGTCATCGCTTCGCTCGCCACAAACGAAACTGGATACTACGAAGCCGGACTGCTGATTCCCGGCAGTTACGAGATCACCGTCAACGCGGATGGCTTCAAGAGAGTGGTGCGCCAGGGGATTAATCTCGCGTTGGGAGACAGGGTTCAGGTTAATATCGCGCTCGAACTAGGGGCGGTTACAGAGAGCATCACAGTTTCGGAGGAAGTCTCGATGCTGGCCACTACGAGCACGACCGCGGCGCGGGTAATGACCAACCGGGAGGTAATGAGCCTGCCGGTGTTCAACAACAGCCCAGTGATGCTGCTGAAGCTTACTCCGGGTGTAGTGGCGAGTTCGAATCGACGCTACAACGGGGTGAACGCGCTGGGTGGTCTGAGCGACGCAGGGCTGCCCGGCGGCGTGGGCGGCACCGACTGGTCCATCGATGGTGCGCCAACTACGGGGAATGGCTACCAGGCCGCCTATCTGCCCTACACAACGACGATTCAGGAGTACAAGGTTGAAACCGCGAACTTCGACGCCGCGCATGGGAAGAGCACGGGCATTATCGTAAGCGTGATCACGAAGCCGGGCACGAACCAGATTCACGGCAGCGTGAACTGGCAGTATTGGAATGAGCGCTGGAACGCGCCGCGTTTTTTCCTGAAGCAGCAGTACTACCGCGACATCGCCTTGGCAGAGGGCGCCCGCGACACCCGACGCGCCGATGAGCTGCGCTCCAGACCGATTCAGCCGCCCGGCCATTCGAACAACTACGCCGGCACGGTGGGCGGTCCGGTCGTTAAGAACAAGCTCTTCTACTTCTTCACCTTCGACGGATTCGATGATAAGAAGTTTGTGGAGGGCAGTTTCGGCAGGACCATCGCCACGCCGCTCAACAGGACCGGCGATTTCAGGGACCTGCTCGCAGTGGATCCGGTGCGCTACACGATCCATGACCCGCTCTCGGTTCGGCCGGACCCCGCGCGTGCAGGGAATTTCATACGCACGCCGTTCCCGAACAATGTACTGCCGCAAAACCTGATCACGAACCCGGGCTACAATACCTACCGCGACTTCCTGCCAACGCCGAACAATCCGCCCGCTTCGGGCTTCGAACCGCTGGAGAATTACCAGGCGACAAACATGCCGCGGGACTGGCATTACAAGTCCTATTCGAATCGGATGGACTACAACGCCGGTAACCGCCATCGCTTCTACGGGCGCTGGACGTGGAGCAAGTACCGCGAACAGCAGGAAGACTGGACCTACGAGACCCGACCCGGGCTGCATACCACCGGCGTAAACCGTAATTACAAGGCCGGCATTGCCAACTGGGCCTGGACGGTAACCCCGCGGACGCTGGTGGACGCAACGTTCAGCCTGAGTGATTTCGAAGAAGGCAATCTTTTCGAAGTCCCGTTCGAATACAAACCTTCTGACGTGGGCTTGCCGAACTACCTGGACGCGAAGGCCGGCGCGAACGCGGTTCTGCCCCAGATGCTTATCAACGGCTACCAGACGATCGGTCAGAACGTTCCGGCGTTCACGCACTTCCAGCTCGCGACCGGCAAGTTGAATCTCTCGCATGTGCGAGGCCGTCACACCGTTCGCGGAGGCTTCGATCGCCGGGAGCACTATCGCCTGGGAGGGGCGCCCGGAAACACCTCTGGAAACTTCAGATTCACGAACGACTTTACACGCCGTTACGACGACACATTTCAGCCGGCGGGAAACCTCGGGCACTCGTGGGCGGCGTTCATGATGGGATTGCCAACCGAGGTCCTGGTCGACACCAACGACACCTTCGCGATGCGCAACCCGTATTGGGGCTGGTATGTGCAGGACAAGTGGCGGGCTACATCCAGGCTGACACTCGACGTCGGCCTGAGAATTGAGTGGGAGGGCGGCCGGCACGAGCGCTACAACCGAGTCATTAATGACTTCGACGCGACCCTTACGCTACCCATCAGCGCGGCGGCGGAAGCGGCTTACCGATCGGATCCGATTCGGGAACTGCCGGCGTCGGCGTTTCGCGTCGTTGGCGGTTCGACGTATCCCGGCGTGGACGGCCGCAGCAACAAGCTCCAGCCTGGCGAATGGATGTGGATGCCTCGTTTCGGCGCCGCCTTTCAGCTCGACTCGAAGACAGTTCTGCGGGGCGGCTACGGCCTCTACTTCGACACGATCAACACTGGCCTGTTTGCTCCCGACCAGACCGGGTTTAGCCGCCAGACCAGCAGCGTGGTTACGAACAACTTTGGCTTGACCTGGGCGCTGGGCGACCCGAGGAACGGCGTCTCACCTCTCAAGGACCCCTTCCCGGTGCGCTCGGATGGATCGCGTTTCGACCAGCCCGTCGGCAATGCGCTGGGGTCCATGGCGCTCGCAGGACGCAACTGGAACTATACACCTTACTCAACGCTGCGCCGGGCGAGGCAACACAGTTGGCGGGTGGAGATCCAGCGCGAACTGTCGCAGAACCTTCTGGTCTCGCTGGCGTATCACGGGTTGTACGCCGACCGCACGCGCGTTGACAATCGACGGGTGGATCCGCTGCCGGAGCAATTCTGGGCCGATGGTCTTGTTCGCGACAATGCGCTTGCGAACAACCTGAACGGCAATGTCACAAATCCATTCTTCATCGGGAATTTCGCGGCTCTTCAGCAGTCACATCCGCTGATCTACCAGAGCATGTCGTCGAGTACCTGGTTTACCAGCCGCACTATCCGCAGACATGAGCTCCTTCGCCCCTATCCCCACATGGGCAATCTCACCGCTACAAACGACTCAGTGGGTACCTCGCGCAGCGATCCGCTGGAAACGACTGTGCAACGCCGCTTCGCCGGGGGTTACACCTTCCTCTTCAGCTACCAGGGTCTGAGAGCCGTGGAGAAGGACTTCTACTTCAACGAGTTTGATGCAGCGCTGTCGGAACGGCCCTCGAATCAGGCCGTGCCGCACCGCTATATCGCGACCGGTATTTTCGAGCTGCCATTTGGCCGCGGAAAGCACTGGCTGGAGAGTGGCGTCGGAGGCGCCCTTTTGGGCGGATGGCAGATCGCTCAGACCTACGAGTGGCAGGGCGGCGCCCTGCTCGACTGGGGCGCCAACATCTTCTATTACGGCGAACCGGCCGACGTCGCCAAAGGCCAGCAGACGCTCGGGAGATGGTTCAACACCGACAACTTCGAACGTACTGCGTCCCGAGGTCCGGCGGCATTTCATCGCAGGGTGTTCCCAAACCGCATCGACGATGTGCGAGCGGACAGCCTTAATCAGTGGAACGCCAACATCCAGCGGAAGTTCGTGATTACGGAAAAGGTGAACTTCGAGTTCCGCTTCGACGTGATCAACGTCGCCAACCATTCTCAGTTCAACCCCCCGAACCTGGACCCGTATTCGACCAACTTCGGCAGAATCACGTCCCACTCTTCCACCACGAACCGGTTCGTATTGATTCAGGGCCGCGTCTTGTTCTGATACCACGCCAACCCTTATTGATTCCGCCGCGACGTCGCCAGGCCCCTCTCCCAGCTAAGGAGCCACGCAAGAACAACTTCACGGGTGAGGCCTGAAGTAATCCTCCTTTCGAGCGTTGGGGCACCGCGATTCCTTTCCGATGAAACACGGCAGCCAGGTTCAATCCGGATTTGAACGGATGGACTGGAGGGCGGATTTGGATAGCCCTTGACAACACGATCATCATTGCTGTAACGTTAACGAAGCTTAATGATTAAGTAACGTTAATCTACGGTGGCCTGTGCGGTCACGGTAACCAGGGGATGAACTTCGAAAGGGTGAGGACAATGCAAAAGTCTAGAGCAGCGATTCTCGTGTGTGTCATGGCGTTGGTGTTCGGATCGCCGGCAACGGCCCAGGTGCTCTACGGATCTATCGTGGGGACGATATTGGATCCCAGCGGCTCGGTGGTGCCGGGCGCCACCGTCACCATCACAGACAGCCAGACGGGACTAACGAGGGAGGCAGCCGCTGACGCACAGGGCCGGTACCTGATACAGAACGTGGTTCCGGGCCGTTACGACGTCAAGGTGGCGGCCTCGGGTTTCCGGCAGTCGGCTCGCATCAGCGTCGCGGTTACCATCAACACAGTGACTCGCGAGGATTTCCGACTCGAGCTGGGGGCCACCGTCGAGACTATCACGGTCCAGGCGGCCACCACGCAGTTGCAGACCGACAAGGCCGACGTTCGACATGAGATTACAAAGGCGGCGCTTGTAAATCTGCCCCTGCCGAACTACAGAAACTATCAGAGCCTGATCAATCTTGTTCCGGGAGCCACACCGTCCAACTTTCAGAACGCGGTCGTCGACACACCGGCCCGCGCGCTTACGACAAACATCAACGGCACAGCGCGCAACAACAACAACACGCTGGTCGACGGCGCCGTGAACATCTTCATCTGGCTGCCTCACCACACCTTGTACGTGCAGCCGGTGGAGAGCATCGAGAGCGTCAACATCACCACCAACTCGTTTGACGCCGAACAGGGCATGGCCGGAGGAGCGGCGATCACGGTAGCGACGCGATCCGGCACCAACGACATTCACGGCAGCGGGTTCTGGTTCCACGACAACCAGCACTTCGCCTCGGCTCCGTACTTCAAGACCTCCACATACGTGAAGCCGGTTTCGATCTTTAACCAGTTCGGTGGAACCGTCGGGGGGCCGATCAAGAAGGACAAGTTGTTCTACTTTTTCAGCTTTGAGCGAACGCTGCAACGGACGGGAAATTCCTCGAACCTCTCCACCGCTCCGGCCGAGTTTCGCGAGGGGGATTTCAGCAAGTGGGCGAGCTACGCGATCGTCCGTGATCCGGCCAGCTCCACCACTGTCGCCGGCCGGCAGCCGTTCGCCAACAACGTCGTGCCGAAGAACCGCTTCAGCCCGATTTTCGATCCGATCCAGCGGCTGGCCCCGCTGCCGAACCAGGTATCGCCGACCGACGCAAACAACCTCCAGGGCACGTATCTGGCGCAGGGACCGCTTAAGCTCAACCGGAACAACTACGACATCAAGGGCAACTACAACTGGACACAGAAACTCATGGTCTGGGCCAAACTCAGCCGCATGGACTCCCCGGTGCAGGGCGTCTACGCATTCGGCGATGCGCTGGGCGGACCGGCGCTGGGCACGGACGGCTTCGGCGACACGAACGTGAATATCCCGACGGTCGGTTACACGTACAGTTTCAGCGGGACATTCCTCATGGATGGTGTGTTCGGATATTCGCGCTTCGATCAGCACGTGGGAATCCCGGGCGAGGACAGAAACGTCGGGCTCGACGTATTCAAGATCCCGGGCACCAACGGTGGGCGCCTTTACGCCGACGATCCGCGGTACGGCGGAATTCCCAACATCAGCGGCTTCGGCTTCAGCAACTTCGGCGTGGGCGCGACCTGGGCCCCCCTCTTCCGCAACGAGCGCAGCTTCACCTACACGACGAACTTCAGCAAGCTGCACGGCCCGCATGAATTCCGGTGGGGCTTCGAGCCGCGCCGTCATCATTTAACGCATTGGCAGCCGGAAACGGCCAATCCGAGGGGATCCATCGGTTTCGGCAGCGGACCGACAGTCATTTCGGGGCAGACCGGCCGCGAGCCGAACCAATACGCCGACGCGCTGCTCGGCCTCGTGACCAGCTACTCCAAGTCGATCCAGTATCTGCTCATGAAGAACCGGGAGTGGCAGCTCGCCTGGTATTTCCGTGATCGCTGGCAGGCGACGCGCAATCTCACGCTTTCGCTGGGACTGCGCTACGAGTACTACCCGCTGATCAACCGCGGCGATCGTGGAATCGAGCGCTGGAACCCGTACACGAACGTGGTCACGCTGGGCGGGCTCGGCAACGTCCCGCAGTCGAACGGCATTGAGGTCAGCAAGAAACTGTTTGCCCCACGGCTCGGAATCGCCTATCGCATTCGCGACAACTGGGTGGTGCGCACCGGCTACGGGATCACGTTCGACCCGCTGCCGTTCTCGCGCCCCCTGCGCGGCCTCTACCCGGCGACGTTGACCGGAAGCTGGGGCGGAAGCACGGCCGGCGCCGCGTTCCGCGACAGCTCCTTCGGGTGGTTCAACAACATCGCGCAGGGGATTCCTGACATCGCCGTCCCGGACATCAGCTCGGGTATCCTGACGCTGCCGCTGGACGTCGACATGGGCCCGCGCAGTCCCTGGGGCGGACTGATTCATCGGGGCTACATTCAGTCCTGGAACTTCACGGTCGAGCGCAAACTGCCGTTTGACGCTACCGGCTCGGTGGGCTACGTCGCGACCAAGACGGTCCACCAGTTGATCGACCGGAACATCAACACTTCGGGCCCGGGTGAGGACGTGAGCTCCGCCAATCGGGCCCTGGCGAAGCTGTACGGCCGGACCAACAACGCCAACATGTGGGATGGCATCGGCAACGGCAGCTACCATTCCCTCCAGGCGAGCGTGAACAAGAACTTCAGCAAAGGCCTCTTCATGAAGGCGGCCTACACGTGGAGCAAGACGCTCAACATGGCCGACGAGGATGGTTGGACGGGACTTGGCGGCGGTTGGAACTGGGAGCCGATGATCCGCCGCAACTACGCTCCGGCCGGCTACGACCGGCGGCATATGTTCACCGTGGGCTGGCTCTACGAGTTTCCCGTCGGAGCCGGTAAACGCATCCACACGTCGGGAGTGACCAACGCTTTACTCGGCGGCTGGAAACTCAACGGTGTGCTGAGCATCTACACCGGGACGCCGTTCACGGTCAGCGGCAGCGGCAGCTCGCTGCGCTGCAACGGCTGTTCGCAGACCGCCTTCCAGATCGGACCGGTGACCAAGGTTGACACCGAGCGCGGCGCCAACAAGCCCTACTACGATGTCAACTCGTTTCGGGATCCGCTGTTCTATTTCAACAGCGCCAATCCTCAGTACATCCCCGGGACGATGGGGCGAAACTCACTCTACGGGCCCGGCTTCTGGAGACTCGATCCGGCGCTGTTCAAGGAGTTCAGGATCACCGAACGCTTCAAGACGGAGTTTCGCATGGAGGCGGGCAACATCACGAACACGCCCCGATGGAATAACCCGAACGGCACCTCGGCGAATCTACGTCTGAATCCCGACGGCAGCGTTCAGAACATCAACAACTTCATGTCGATCACCGGCGCCGGCGGACTGCGGACATTCCGGCTCGGCATGCGTGCTGAGTTCTGAGACGCGGTGGCGGCGCACGCCGCGCTGGCGCTACCCGTGGATTTGAGTCCACGGCGGCGCGCGTCGCCACCTAATCAGGCAACTCCTCCGATTTCGGCTCGGGGAGCCTGAAGCTTGCGAGGAAGCCGACGGCGTATACCAGCAGCGCAACGCACGTCGCCGCGTAAGCGAGCCGCGTGGGCGCCGTGGCGCCGGGCATCACGTTGGTGAGCTGCGTCGTCAGAAGCGCCGCCGAGGTGCCGAACATTCTCCCGCCGACGTTGGCGGCGAAGCTTTCGCCTGTACCGCGGAGGTGCGTCGGGTAGACACGCGGCAGGTAGTTGCCCCAGAAACTGAACTGCGCCACTGTCACCAGCCCGGCCAGGAAAACACCCCACTTGAGAACCTCGAGGTCGTGACGGGCAGGATAGAAGAACACCAGCGGAACCAGGAACAACCCCGGCACCTGGAACACGCGCAGCAGCTTGCGCCGGCTAAGAATGCGCACCGCGAGCACGGCCAGCAGAAACCGTCCGGCGAGCCCGCCCACTTCCTGGTACGTCTGCACGGCGCTGACGGTCTGCTCGATGAATTTCGGCGCCTCGCCGGCGACGCCCGGCAGCCCCGGCACGATGCGCGGAAGATGCTGGATGGCGCCGAACGCTGCGCCGTAGCTGCACGCGAACATCAAGGCGGTGACGAGGGTTGTGGTCTTGTACTCGGGCCGGAACAACTCACCGATGCTCGGACGCTTGAGCGTCCCGGCAGCTCTCTTCTGCTGCCAGGCCGGCGACTCGGGCAGGAAAGGCCGGATCACGATCAGCGGAATCGCGGGGATCACACCCGAGATGAGCGTGTAACGCCAAGCGGCATGCGCGCCGTAGATCTCGGGGAACGAGTTCCCGTAGGTGACCGCCAAATAGTACGCGCCCGTGACCATCAGACCACCCACCGACGAGAACGCCTGCGTGTAGCCGAGCACGGCCTCCCGGCGTTTCGGGTCAGGGAACAGCTCGGCGAGCCACGCCACGGCGGCGACGAACTCGACGCAAACGCCGATGAACGTCGTGCAACGCAGGACAAGCAACATCTCGAGCGACGTTGCGTACCCGGCCGCGAAAGCCGAGAATGCGTAAAGCAAAATGCTCCAAACCAGCACGCGGCGGCGCCCGAGACGGTCGGTAAGGTAGCCGCCCAGCAGACCGAAGATTCCGCCGGCGAATGCGGGCCCGAAGAAAAGCCAACCGACCCAGGCGTTGATCGCCGGATCGCCGGGTTTGAACATGCCGAGTTCCATGATCGCCGGCCGTACGATCAACGGGAGCATGAGAAGCTCGTAAATGTCGAAAGCGAAGCCAAGAGCCGCAATGACGCAGATCAGCCACTGGGTAGGGGTAGTAAGGCGAGAAGTCGCGGGCATGGAAACGAGAATTATATCGTAGGGACAGGCCTGCCAGCCTCACTTAGCTGTACCGTCCGGTCTGCCGGACGGCGGGGGTATGGAGTACTACACCGCAGACACCCCGCGCGGGTGGGGTGGAATGCTTCCAAACCATGACTGTAAGCGACTGCACTGTATGTAGTTATTTTTCTTGACGGGATACTATATATTGGGGCATGATAGCCGACGGGACCCTCCAGTTGTCATAGAGTAGAAACAGGGAGAGACAAATGGGACAACCTACGGTTGACCTCAGCCCACGAGCCGGAGAGCTCAAGCGTTCGCTGCCGAGGGATCAGCGTAGCGGGATCGATTTCCCGCGCTATTTTACGGCCCGCCTGGGACCCGGTCAGACGCCGTACGACGAAGTGCAATGGGAGCTGCGGACAGCTACGATCGGCAATGACAAGGGCGCTGTGCTTTTCGAGCAGCGCGACGTCGAGGCGCCGGTCGACTGGTCGCAGACGGCCACCAACATCGTCGCCAGCAAGTACTTTCACGGACGGATGGGCTCGCCGGAGCGCGAGCGTTCGGTCGGGCAGCTTGTCCACCGGGTGACCGATACGATCGCCAACTGGGGAATCGAAGGGCGTTATTTCCGCTCACCCGAGGACGGCGCCAATTTCCGGGATGAACTGGCGCACCTGATGCTGACGCAGAGGGCGTGCTTTAACTCGCCGGTGTGGTTCAACGTCGGCGTGCAGAGCGAATCGCGCGGCTACGGCTGGTATTACGACGAGCAGGCGCGGGAAGTGCGCAAGCTGGAAAAGGGGGTGCACCGGCCGCAGTGCTCGGCCTGCTTCATCAACTCGGTTCGCGACACGCTGGAGTCGATTCTCGACCTGGCCAAGACGGAAGGCATGCTTTTCAAGTGGGGCTCCGGGACAGGCACCAATCTTTCGCCGCTGCGCGAAGAGAACGGCGTGTTGTCTGGCGGCGGGCGCGCCTCCGGGCCGTTGAGCTTCATGAAGGGCTTCGACGCCTTCGCCGGCGTTATCAAGAGCGGCGGCAAGACGCGGCGCGCGGCCAAAATGGTGATCCTCAACGCGGAGCACCCGGATGTCGAGAAGTTCATCTGGTGCAAGGCCAAGGAAGAGAAGAAGGCGCACGTGCTGGTGGACAACGGCTACGACAACTCGATCGACGGGGAGGCGTACGGCTCCATCTTCTTCCAGAACGCCAACAACTCCGTGCGCGCCACCGACGACTTCATGCAGGCCGTGACCGATGACGCCGACTGGTGGACCAAGTCCATTCTCAACGGCAACCCCGTCAAGCGCTACAAGGCGCGCGACCTGCTGAAGCAGATCGCCGAAGCTACGTGGCAGTGCGGCGATCCCGGCATGCAGTTCGACACGACGGTCAACCGCTGGCACACCTCGAAGGCGAGCGGGCGGATCAACGCGTCCAATCCGTGCTCGGAATATATGTTCCTGGACGACTCGGCATGCAACCTGGCGTCGTTCAACCTGATGAAGTTCGTCGGGCCGGACGGCCAGTTTGACGTGGAAGGTTTCCGCCACGCGGTGGACACGATGATCGTAGCCATGGAGATTATCGTCGAGAACGCCAGCTATCCGACCGATCGTATCGCGCGCAACTCGCGCGATTTCCGGCCGCTCGGACTGGGCTACGCCAACCTCGGCGCGTTGCTGATGTCGCAGGGAATTCCCTATGACAGCGAACAGGGCCGGGCCTGTGCCGCCGCCATCACGGCGGTGCTGTGCGGCCAGTCCTACCTGACGAGCGCGCGGATCGCAGAAGCGACGGGTCCGTTCCCGGAGTATGCGCCCAACGAGGAGTCGTTCCTGGAAGTGATCCGGATGCACCGCGAATCGGTCAACAGCGTCGACAGCAAGCTGGTGCCGCCGGCGATATTCGAAGCGGCGCGGCAGTGCTGGCGTGACGCCTACGAGAAGGGCCGCATGCACGGGTATCGCAACGCGCAGGCCACGGTGATCGCGCCGACGGGCACGATCGCCTTCATGATGGACTGCGACACGACCGGAATCGAGCCGGACCTGGCGCTGGTGAAAATCAAGAAGCTGGTCGGCGGCGGTGTGATCAAGATCGTCAACAACACGGTGCCGCAGGCGCTCATCAAACTCGGCTATTCGCCGGAGCAGGTGGACAAGATCGTGGGGCACATCGACGCCACCGGGACGATCGAGCACGCTCCGTACATCAAGGACGAGCACCTGCCGATCTTCGATTGCAGCTTCCGGCCCGAGAACGGGACGCGAACGATTCATCACATGGGGCACGTGCGCATGATGGCGGCTGTGCAGCCGTTCATCTCAGGCGCGATCTCCAAGACGATCAACATGCCCGAGGAGTCGACGGCCGAGGAGATCATGGAGGCCTACAACGAGAGCTGGCGGCTGGGGCTGAAGGCGGTGGCCATCTACCGTGACGGCTCCAAGCGCGTGCAGCCGTTGAGCTCGGGCTCGGGCAAGGGCGAGAAGAAGGCGGCGGTCGCCGAGAAGGTGGTGTACCGGCCAATCCGGCGCAAGCTGCCCGATGAGCGCCAGTCGGTTACGCACAAGTTCTCCATCGCCGGGCACGAAGGCTACATCACGGTGGGCCTGTACGAGGACGGCCAGCCGGGCGAAGTGTTCATCAGCATGGCCAAGGAGGGCTCGACGATCTCCGGGCTTATGGACAGCTTCGCGACGTCGATCAGCTACGCGCTTCAGTACGGCGTGCCGCTGAAATTCCTGGTGACCAAGTTCAGCCACCTGCGATTCGAGCCGAGCGGCTGGACCGGGAACGCGCAGATCCCCTACGCCAAGTCGATCATGGATTACATTTTCCGCTGGCTGGGACTGAAGTTTCTGGGCGCCGAGTTCGCGCTGAACGAAGCCGGCGAGACGACGATGCTGCGGCCCACCGAGCCCGACCCGCAGCAGTCGCTGCCGTTCGCGCCGGGGTACTCGTATGCGCCGACATGCTCGGAGTGCGGCGGCCTGATGACGCGCAACGGGTCCTGCTACAAGTGCGAGAATTGCGGCGGCACCAGCGGGTGCAGTTAGCGTAACAACGCGGACTAGACCATCCGCACAGAGCCGATCCCCGCGCGACGGGCTCGCTTTGCGAGCCTTTCGTCGAATGTCCGGAAATCGTTGCCCGCTGCCGCGATGTGGAGTGCGTCAGCGAAGTCGATGCCGTCCGCACGCCATTTCAACGCCCGCGCCAGCCGGTCCGGGTCCTCCACATGCACGTTGGGTAAACCCGCCAGTTTTCCCAGCGACTCCATGACCGGACCATCCTCAAATTCAAACACGCTTCGGAGGACCCACTCCGTTTCGAGCAGCACGGTCGTGGCGATGAACATTCCCTCCGAGCCAAACAGGGCTTCGGCCCGCGCCGCCTGTGCGCGATCATCCCTGGTCAGAAAACGGACGAGGACGTTAGTATCGACCGAGACCACGGCGTCTACGCACCTCGCGCTCGATCCCGCGATCCATTTCTCGCACGGATCTGGCTCGCCCCCTGTACTTCAGCGATCCTGCAACATCTTCTATTCGGGCCGGCGGGAAACAGGTAACCGGCCTAAGAATGACGCCGTCGCCGGTCTCCTCCAGCGAAAACTTCGCGCCCGGGAGCCAGCCGTGTGCTTCGCGGATCGACTTCGGAAGGATCACCTGGCCTTTCGTTGATAGTTTCGTAGTGATCATGGTAAGACGCCCGTAAGATCATTGTACCCCATCCCGCCCGGACGCTCATCGTCACGTCTGCGCGACGTCGATCGATCGAGCGGATCCGAATCGCAGATACAACGCAGGCATCAGAACGAGATTGAGCAGCGTCGAGGTCACCAGTCCTCCAAGGATCACCGCCGCCATGGGATGCTCGATCTCGTGGCCCGGGCGGTGCCCGCTGACGACGATTGGAATCAACGCCAGCGAGGTCGCCAGCGCGGTCATCAGAATCGGCGCCAATCGTTCTTCCGCGCCTCGCATCACGAGCGGGCGCCCGAACGGTTGTCCCTCGAATTTTTCCAGATCGCGAAAATGGCTGACCAGCATGATGCCATTTCGTGCGGCGATTCCCAGCACCGTCACGAACCCGACCATCGACCCGAGTGACAATACTCCTCCGGAAAGAAATGCCCCCGCCACTCCGCCGACGAGCGCGAAGGGAAGGCTCAGGAAGACCAGGAAGGTTATTCGCGCCGTCTGAAAATCGGCCTGAAGAACCAACAGGATTCCGAGTAGCGCGAGAGTCCCAAGAGCGAGGAGACGATTCCGGCTCGCTCGTCGCGCGGCATATTCGCCGAGCACTTCGGCGTGATAGCCGCGCTCGAAGCGGAATGAGCGGACTTTTTCTTCGATCTCCCGCGCCACGCTACCCAGGTCGCGGCCACGCACGTTGCAGGCGACATCGATCCGCCGGGAGGCATTCTCGCGCTGAATGACATTCGGCGAGGGTGCCAGGAAGACGTCGGCCACCTCTGCCAGAGGAACGTTGCCGCCGAGAGGACTATCAAGACGAAGATCGCGAATGGAGGCGAGGTCCGTACGAATCGTTTCGGTCCCCCAGACCGCGACATCGAAGATCTTTTGCTCTTCGAAAATCTCGCCAACCTTGCTGCCCTTCACCAGTGTGGTCGCGGCATTGCGGATGTCGCCCGGGGTCAGGCCGAAACGCAGGGCCGCGTCCGGCCTGACGCGAATCTGCACCTCGGGGACAAGGTCCTGCGCCTCGACTTGCAGATCAGCGACTCCCTCGACGCCGGCCAGAGTTCGACTCAACGAGTCGGCGGTGGAGCGCAGCGCGGCCAGTTCCGAACCAAAAACGCGGATGACGATGGCCGAACTGCCTCCGGTCAAGACCTCTTTGATCCTCTCCTTCAGGTATGTCAGGAGGTCGCGGCGGAGACCGGGGTAGCCATCCACGACGCTCTGAATTTTGGCGACGGTCGGGCCATAGTCGACGGACGGATCGAGACTGATCCACAACTCGGTGAAATTCGGACCGACAACTTCATCGGCCACTTCGGCGCGTCCGATATGTGATCCGAAGTTTCTCACGCCCGGAATTGCCCGCAGCTCGCGGCTGGCGCGTTCGGTAATGCGCACCATGGCTTCGAGCGACGTTCCCGGCTTCTCGACCCAATGCATGAGAAAGTCGTACTCCTGAAAGTTGGGCATGAACTCCTCGCCCAGGAAATGTGCGCCCAACGCCGTTCCGAGGAAGAGCACGGCGATCAAAGCTGCGGCCGCGCGGGGACGGTCGAGAGCTGCGGGAAGAACCTTGCGGTAGCCTCGTTTCAAGACACGCAAGACAGAGGAGTCATGCGCCGCCAGAGCGGCGCGAGGCAGCATCAACAGGCACAACGCCGGCGTGACTGTTAATGCAACGGCGAGAGACGCGGCGACCGCCAGCACATAGCTGATGGCGAGGGGCCGGAAGAACGATCCCGCCAGTCCTTCGAGAAAAAAGACGGGAATGAAGACCAACGTCACGATCAGCGTGGCAAAGACGACGGCGCTGCGCACTTCGAGCGAGGCGTCGAGCACGACCTGAAACGCGGGCCGGGGACTCGCGGACGAGCGGTTGAGGCGCAGCCGCCGCATGATGTTCTCGACGTCGATGATGGCGTCGTCGACGACTTCGCCTAAGGCGATCACGAGACCCGCGATGACCATGGTGCTGATGGTGCCGCCGCGATAGTGGAGGATCAACGCCGCGCTAAGCAGCGAAAGCGGAATCGCTGTCAGACTGATGGCCGCGGTTCGCCAGTCCATCAGGAAGAGCACGAGCACGATGGTCACCAGCACGCAGCCCCACAGGAGCGCCCGGTTGAGGTTGGCGAGCGACATTTCGATGAACGTCGCAGGCCGAAAGATGGTGGTGTCCATTTCCACGCCACGCAGCCCGGGACGCAGCCTGTCGACGGCGGTCTCCACGGCGCGCGTCACCTCCAGAGTGTTCGCTCCCAACTGTTTTTCGACGATCAGCAACAGGCCGGGGCCGTCATTGATCACCGCATCGCCGATGGGAGGCGGGAATCCCTCGCGGAGCTCCGCTACGACTCCCAATGGCAGGGGTGCTCCGCCGCGAAAAGCAACGGGCACCTGCGCCAGGTCGTCGGCCACACGGATGGCGGATTGATGGGTGACGGCGAGGCGCTGATTCGGGGTATCGACGAAGCCGCCGGCCGCGGGAAGCACAGCATCCTGCGTCACCCGGACGACATCATTCAATGCGATGCCGTGATCGCGCAGACGCTGTGGGTCGACAAGCACCTGAATCTGGCGGTCGCGCTGGCCCCAGATGGCCACGTTGGCGACGCCCGGAATCGCCATCAGACGCGGGCGCACGGTCCACCGCATGAGCGTTGTCAGCTCGACCTGCGAGAGTTCCTTCGACGTGACGCCAATCTTGAGAACACGACTGGTCGAGGAGAGGGGAGAGAGAATGACCGGCGGCCGCGCCAGCGCCGGC
>Ga0187893_10007315_pt1 | contig 18184 bp, 13 predicted proteins | sample MA1701074metaG_FD_139574 | JGI IMG/M metagenome (GOLD analysis project Ga0187893, IMG submission 139574) | White microbial mat communities from a basaltic lava cave in the Kipuka Kanohina Cave System on the Island of Hawaii, USA - MA170107-4 metaG ... | reverse complement strand
GGTTCCTCAGGCCGCCGATGATCAGGTCGCGGTCGTCCTCGCGGTCCGCCGTCCCGTAGGCGATCGGCTGGTAGCCTGCCTCCGCGATCGTCCGCAGGATGCATCGAGCCCCCAGACCGCGCGGCCCGTCCAGAAATCCCCGGTAATCCAGCACGAACATCCCGTCGGGCTCCAGCACGCGGCTCATGTCCCGGATCGATTCGATCGTCAGCAGGTGCGTGGGCTCGCGCTCCGCGGTGAAGCAGTCGAGCCCGATGAAGCTGTACCGCTTATTGCACGCGCGAACGTAGCGCCGGGCGTCATCCACGAAGACGTTTACCGACGGGTCCAGCGCAAAATGGTCGCGCGCGATCTGCGCGATGCGCTCGTCCAGCTCGACCGCGTCGACGTTGAATTCCAATCGCGCCAGCTCATTCGCAAGCGAACCCCCGCCCAGCCCCAGGACGAGCACGTTCGCCCCCTTCGGATAGTGCCCCGCGAAATAGGTCATGCAGTGGACGTAATGGAAAAGGGAACGGCTTGAGCGATTGATGCGCGTCTGACCCACTCCGTCGATAAAGAGCAGGCGCTCCTCCGGCGTAGCGACGACCGTCAGCCTTCCCAGCAGCCCGTCGGTATCCACGAGAATGTGGGGGGCGCGCGTCGCCGAGACCAGGCTGGACACGAGCGGGATGGCGAGCAGCGCGAGCGCCGTTCCGCCCGCCGCCGCCTTGAGTCGACCGGTCAAGCCCGCCAGCACCGCTGCGCCGACCAGCGAGACCGCAGTCACGATGGCCGTCGTCAGGATCCCCCAGTAGGGGATCGTGTAAAAGCCGCAGCCGAACGAGGCCAGGATCCCGCCGAGGGTCGAGACCGCGTATATCGTTCCGGCAGTCTTGCCGACATTTTCGACCGATTGGGTCGCGAGTCGTGTCACCGCCGGCGTGATTATCCCAAGGGCGGTCAGGGGGGCGACGAGCAGAAGAAAACTCGCGACCAGAGCGCCGAATCGAAGCCCCAGCGGCTCGGTAAGCTCCAGGATGAGGTCGGCGAGGAGCGGCATCCCCCCCGTCGATACGGCCGCCGCCAGCAGCGCCAGGGAGAGCGTCGAGGGGTCCGGCCGCCGGTCGATCAGCCATCCCCCCAGAAAGTAACCAAGCGTCAGCGCGCCGAGCGTGAGCCCGATGACCGAGGCCCACACGTGGAGGCTCTGGCCGTAGACCGGTGCGATCGCACGCGCGGCCAGAATCTCGAACGACATGACCGCCGCGCCGCTGATGAAGACGATGGCGAGGTAGACCCATCCGCGGGAGGGAGGGGTTTCGCTCATGATCGGATGCCGCCATGATACCCGACGGCGGCGGCCCGGGGCACTTCCTGCGCATCGGGAAACGGAGTCTGGTACAATCCCGCCCCATGAAGATCGCGTGGCTTTCACTCGTGGCGGCCGCTGCCTTCCAGGACCTCGGCAAATTCCAGGTGTTCCCCCCGGATAACCCCTGGAATTGGGACATCAGCCGGCACGCCGTCCACCCAAAGTCAGACGCTTACGTCGCGTCGATCGGCGCCGACGCCAACTTCCATCCCGATTTCGGGAGGCAGTACGGGATCCCGTTCTGCGTCGTCACGTCGAAACAAAAGAAGTTCAAGGTGAACTTCGAATACGCGGGCGAAAGCGATCCGGGTCCCTATCCGATTCCGGACGACGCGCCCATCGAGGGCGGACCCGAATCGGACGGCGACCGCCACATTCTCGTGATCGACAAGGACTCGAAGACCCTCTACGAGCTGTTCGCGGCGCGGAAATCGGGCGAGGCCTGGAAGGCGGGGTCGGGGGCTATCTTCAACCTTGCCACGAACGACCTCCGGCGAGAGGGGTGGACGTCGGCGGACGCCGCCGGGCTTCCGGTCTTCCCTGGGCTCGTGCGTTACGAGGAGGTCGCCCGCGGGGAAATCACCCACGCGATCCGATTCACCGCGAAAAAGACGGGGCGGAAGTACTGGTATCCCGCTCGCCACTTCGCGAGCCGCGACGACAATCCGGATCTTCCACCGATGGGGCTGCGCCTGCGGCTGAAAGCCTCGTTCGACGTCTCAAAGTATCCCAAGAGCGTCCAGGTGATCCTGACCGCGCTCAAAAAGCACGGCATCATTCTCGCCGACAACGGGAGCAACTGGTACCTCACCGGCGCGCCAGATCCCCGATGGAACGACGACGAGCTTCGCTCGCTCAAGCAGCTCAAGGGGCGCGACTTTGAGGTCGCTCAGGTCGTCACGGACGAGGGCAAGCCGATCCCTCCGAAGCCGGCTCGAAGGTGAAAAAGAAGAGGCCCCATCGCGGGTACGATGAGGCCTCGAAGCAACGTGAGATCGGTTTTGGTTCGCTTGTCGATTCCTATGCGAACCGGGTTTCGATTTCTCGGTTCTCGATGGAAAGGGAACGGACCTTGCTAGGATTCGGGCGATGACTGTATTCGCTTCGCTGGTCTTGCTGACCGGCTGCATGGCGCAGGAGTGGCTCTATCCCGACCGGCTGCCCGACGACCGGCAGGCGGGATTTGGGTCGGTGCGTCTGTTTCCGGAGCCTGCGGAGATTTCCACCCGCCTTAACCTGGTTGAGCCGCTTCAGGATCCACCCCAGGACCCTCCCCAAGAGCCCGCGAATGACCTGGGCAGCGTATTCGCACGATTGCTGGAGCGAGGATGGAATCTGCTCGACACGTTGGGGCATGACACGCTTTATCTGGCGGCGGCCCCCCTCCGTCTGACCGACGAAAGCGTGTGGCCCGTTATCGGCGCGGTCGGGCTCGTCGTCGCGTCGGCCTTTTTCGATGAGCCGCTGCAACGATGGACCCAGAAGAACCGGACCAAGAGCTGGAACGACTTTTTCGACAAGATCGAGCCGATGGGGAACGACTATACGATCGAGATGACCGCGTTCGGGGTGGGCTTGCTGTCGGGCGAAAGCTGGGTCGTCGAGATGGCCCTGACGGCGTTCGAGGCGAGGATCCTTGCCAACGGCCTGGTCGAGGGATTCAAAAAGCTCCTGGGGCGCAGCCGTCCCAACGAGAGCCGGGACGCGTTCCAATTCGAGCTCTTCGGAGACGATGACTCGTTCCCGACCGGCCATGTCATCAATGTCGCGCCGACGATCTTCGTCTTTTCGCGATACCTTGACAGTTGGATCTTCGACGTCCTGGGCGCGGCCTTCCTTGCCCTCAAGTCCGCGCAGCGCATTGAAAGCAACGCCCACTGGCTGTCCGATGCTGTCGGCAGCGTCGTGATCGGGTGGGCGGTGGGGAACGCGATGGTGGACCTTCGCGAAAACCCCGACCTGCGGATCCTGCCGTATGTCGGCGAAGATTCGGAAGGAGGGAGGATTCTGGGTCTCGGTCTGCGGGTGGGGTTCTAATCGAGCCTATCCCATGGACTCTACAGCGCGGTGACACAGAGACGCGGAGGGGAATCGATCACGAGAAAAGGCCCCTTTCAGTGCGGGTCGAACATGACCGCCCCCCTCGAGCTGTCGCCGGGTCGATTTCATCCTCTCGCGTCATTGCGGCTCCGCGTTGAAAAGCCGCATGAAGGGAATGGGTTAATCGTTTTCAACGGCGAGGACGTTTCCTACAATTCCTGCCCATGATCATCGTCATGCGCGCGGGCGCCACGGACAAGGAGGTCCAGGGCGTCGTCGGCGTCATCCGCGAACTGGGGAATCAGGAGCACGTTTCGCGCGGCAAGGAGACGACGATCATCGGAATGATCGGCGAGGAGCGCGGCATCGAAGAGGCGCGCTTCGCCGGCCTTCCGGGGGTCGTGCAGGTCCTGCGGGTGCTGACGCCGTTCAAACTCGCGAGCCGGCAGTACCATCCGGAGGACACGATCGTCAAGGTCGGCAGGCGGAGGATCGGCGAAGGCACCTTCACCGTGATGGCGGGCCCGTGCGCGGTCGAGTCGCAGGAGCAGCTTCTCAAGACCGCGTGCGAAGTGAAGAAGGGGGGCGCCGCGGTACTGCGTGGAGGGGTCTTCAAGCCGCGGACCTCGCCCTACGCGTTTCAGGGCCTGGGGATCGAAGGCCTCCGCTTTTTCGACAAGGCCCGCAAGGAGACCGGCCTCGCGGTGGTGACCGAGGTCATGAGCGTGACGGAGGCGGCGATCGTCGGGCGCTACGCCGACATCCTACAGATCGGCGCGCGCAACATGCAGAATTTCCGGCTGCTCGAAGCCGTGGGGCGCCAGGAGAAGCCGGTGCTTCTCAAGCGCGGCCTTAGTTCGACCATCGAGGAGTTCCTGCTCGCCGCCGAGTACATCATCAAATGCGGCAACCCGAACGTGCTGATGTGCGAGCGTGGCATCCGGACCTTCGAAAAGTACACGCGCAACACGCTCGACCTGGGAGCGGTGGCGGCGATCAAGAAGCTGAGCCATCTGCCGGTGGTCGTGGATCCGAGCCACGCGACCGGCGTGCGCGATTATGTCATCCCGATGGCGCGCGCGGCGATCGCGGCCGGGGCGGACGGCGTTATCATCGAAGTGCATCCGGAGCCGGACAAGGCGCTCTGTGACGGCCCACAGAGCCTGACCTTCAGGCAATTCGACCAGATGATGAAGGAGATCGTGCCGCTCGCGAAAGTCATGGGCAAAACCCTCGTCAAGTGAGGGATCGATGGCCGCCGACTCCCTTTCGCGCTGCACGGTGGGGATCGTGGGTCTCGGGCTGATCGGCGGCTCGCTGGCGCTCGCGCTTCGGCCCAAGGTGAGGCGGGTGGTCGGGATCGATCCCGATCCCGCGGCGAGGCGGATCGCACGGCGGCGGCACGCCGTTCACAAGGCGTCGGCGGACTTGGGAGCGTTGGCGAATTGCGACCTTGTGGTCGTCGCCGCCCCGCAGGCGAAGGTCGCCGCGGTGTGCGCGCGCGCGGCGCGACGGATGAGGCCCGGGGCCACGCTGGTGGAGGTGTCAAGCGTCAAGGGGCCGGTGGTCGAGCGGCTCGGCTCGATCGCGGCGCATGTCAACATCGTGTGCGCCCATCCCATGGCGGGGACGGAGCATTCGGGGATGGAGAACGCCGTCGCGGGGCTGTTCAAAGGTCGGCCGTTTGTGCTGCTTCCCGCCCGGGTGCGCGACCGGACGGCGCTGGCGTTGGCGCGGCAGCTGCCGCGAGCGCTGGGCGCACGAGCGCTTTGGATGTTGGACGCGGCGGAGCACGACGCCCTGGGTGCGAGACTCATCCATCTGCCGCACCTGCTGGCGTACGCGCTGGTCGCGATCGCAAAAGACACCCGGATGGCGGGGCCCAGCTTTCGCAGCGCGACGCGCGTGGCGCGATCGCTGCCGCGGATGGCAGCGGAGATGCTGCACGCGAATCGGCGGGAGATCCGCCGCGCGTTGCCGGCGTTCGCCCGCGAGCTGCGCCGGCTGGCGCGGCTGCTGGACTCGCCGAAGCGCCTGCAGGCGGTGCTCGCGGGGCTGAGGCGTCTGGATGACCGCGGGCGGCTGTAATCCCGATCTCTGTTCGATGCCGCCGCTGGCCCAGAGTCGGCCCTCGTCGGTGTGGAGCTCAGCCTTGTCCCTCTAAAGCTATGGCCTCTACTGTCGGAATCCCCAACCGACGATCCGGTCATTCAATCCCACCCAGATTGAGCAGCCGACCACCGCGCGACCCGTTGAGGTACAATAGCCGCACATGAGGGGGCCCATGCCTTCCGCCTGGCGGCGCCGCGCCGTCCTCGTTGCGCTGATCTCGCAGCGGGAACGCTCCCACTCGGCCGAGCCTCTCGCCGAGCTCGAACGCCTTGCCGAGACCGCGGGTGCCGAAATCGTCGCCCAGACCCTTCAGCATCGCGACCGTCCCGATTCGGCCACCCTCGTCGGATCGGGGAAGGTGAACGAAATCGCCGAGCTCCTTAAGCAGCACCGCGCGAATCTCGTGATCTTCGACAACAACCTCTCCCCCACGCAGCTGCGGAACCTGGAGGAGATCCTCAAGACCGTCGTCATGGACCGGACCGAGATCATCCTCGACATCTTCGCGATCCACGCCCGCAGCCGCGAGGCGAAACTCCAGATCGAGCTCGTCCAGATGAAATACATGCTCCCCCGGCTCGTCGGTCGCCGCAAGGCGATGGAGCAGTTCCAGGCGACCGCGGCCGTCGGCGGCGGACTCGCCGCGGGCCGCGGACCGGGCGAAAAGCAGATCGAGTACGACCGCCGCGTGCTCCGCGAGCGCATCCACTCCATGCAGAAGGGAATCGAGGAGGTCCAGAAGCGACGCGAGCGCCTCGTCCGCAAGCGCGCGGAGATGAACTTCACCGTATCGATCGTCGGCTACACCAACGCCGGCAAGTCCACCCTGATGCGGCGCCTGACCGGGGCGGACGTCTATGTCAAGGACGAGCTCTTCTCCACGCTCGACACCAAGACCGCGACGTGGGAGCTCAAGAGCCGACTTCGTGTGCTCCTCAGCGACACGGTCGGATTCATCGAGGACCTACCGAAGGATCTCGTCACGGCGTTTTACGCGACGCTGGAGGAGGTTCGGGAAGCCGACGTGCTCCTGCACGTGGCCGATGCGGCGGGCCCGCATCTCGACCGCCATCTCGCCGCCGTCGAAGAGGTCCTCGAGAAGATCGGCTGCTCCAAAACCCCGCGCGTCCTGCTTCTCAACAAGATCGACCGCGTTCCGGAGCCCGTCGAGCGGACCATCCTCTCGGAGCGGCATCCGGACGCCGTCCTGATCTCGGCCGGGACGGGGGAGGGCGTCGACAAGCTGGAGGAGAGGATCGAAGAGGCGATCTCGGAGCGTGTCGTGGACGCCACGCTGAGGATCCCGGTGACCGAAGGAAAGGTGATCGCCGAGGTGCTGGGAGGCTTTGCCGTGCGGCGCCAATCCGCCGAGAATGAGCACATGCTCATCGAGGCGCGAATCCCGCGCCGGGATTTTTACAAGTACGAGCGATATGTTCGCGCTTAGCCTGTCTCTGGCGCTTGCCGTCGCGGTTCAGGACATCGACGAAGTAGTCCGCGAGTATTGGCGCTTTTTCGACAGCGTGGGGATCCACAGCGGCGAGCTCGCGCGAACGCTCGACCGCGCCCTGACGCCGGCGGACGACGCTGCCTTCCAAAAGGCGCAGGTGAAATTGCTGGAGATTCTCGACGCGGCGTCACGAGACGTGGGGCTGTCGGCCGCCGCGTTGCGCAAGGGGCTGGTCGAAGGCGAGGCCGCCGACCTGGTGAAGCGGATCGACGACGTCATCGACAAGCTTTCGGCGGAGAAACGCGCCCGCGCGCGCGACCTGAGGCTGCTGCTGCTCCCCGCGGTCGATCTCAAGCGCGCGCTCGATGAGGTGGCTCACGCAAGCCCCGAGCTTCGAACTTCGTGCGCGTATGTCTGCAAGGCGCTTCTGGGGCTCTTCCACTCCGAGTTGACCCGACAGAACCGGCTTCCGATGAAGCTGGAGCAGGATGTCGAGGCGGTGGTCGGGGCCAAGCCGGATGAGCTGATGTATGCCCGCGGTTACCTGCGGATGGCCTCGGACCGCGTGTTCCTAAGGCACATGACCGATCCCGAGGCGCGCGGCCCCCGCGTCAGCCAGCGGCGCGACGTTCCAGTCGACGCCGCCCACGCGCCGTACCTTGCTGCAGCGGAAAAAATCCGGCCGGGCGACGCCGCCTTTGCCGGCGGAGCCGTCTGGTCGGCCCATCTCCGGTGGAACGTCGGGGAGGACAAAGGAAACGCGCACCTGATCGACCAGGCGATCGCGGCGGACGCCGACAACGCGTATTTCGGATACCTCAAGGCATACTTCGATTTCTTCGAAGGGGAGGACGATCGCGCGATCGGCAGGATTCGCGAATGCAACAAGGCGAAGCGCTACGACGCGTACTCGAAGGAGATCCTGGGGGCGCTCGCCTCGGCGCACGAAGGGCCGCTGCGCTATTTCTTTTCGATCTACGCCGGCTCGTTCCCGCATTCGATCCGGTTCTACGAGATTTCGAACACCTACATCGATCAGCAGGTCGGCAAGCGGCTGGAAGAGGGAAAGGCGGAGGAGGCGTGGGCGCTGCTGTCGGACGCACGGGCGCTCCTGCGTCGCGCGGCGGAGGGTTCTGTGGTGGTGCGCGAGCGGGTCAGCATGCTGGCCGCCCTGCGCGCCAGCCTTGCCAAGCAGGCCTTCGCCGTCGAAAAACTCGGCCGGGCGAAGGAGGCCCTGGCGCTTCAGCGCGAGCTCGTCCGCGTCGAGCGCGAGCTTGCGGCGATCGACACGGCGTTCGCGTTCCCCGCCGAATTCGAATTCCTCGCGGCCGGCCTCCTGGTGGACGGCGCGGACGTGGAGAAGCGATGGCAGCGACGGCTGGCGGAGGGGTTCGACGCGCCGCTCATCTCGGCCGCCCTCAGGCGCTACGACGAGCATGTGACCGTCAAAGTGCTCAAGGGGATGCCGGAATTCGGAGGAGACGTCGAGGATGAGGATTATCGGGCCGCGGTCAAGGCCTTCGAAGAGGGCCGATTCGGCGAATGCGTGGGCGCGTGCATCCGCGTCCTCTCGTCGAACCGCGCGCATCTTCATGCGCTGGAGCTGAAAAGGCGGGCCTTGGACAAGATGGGCGATTAGACCGGAAGGGCTAATCCGGGACCCGGGGAGGCGGCCAGGTGGTCGGTTCCGGAGGTGGCGCGGCGTCGGCGTACTGGACCACGCGATGGCCGATTTCGGAGCCGTCGAAGAGTACGCGAACCTCGATCTTGTCGCTGCCGTTCAAGAACCAGGTGATGACCTTGAACCAGATTTCGACCTGGACCGGATCCCGCGGCTGCTGACGCACGACGCGTTCCAGCGTGGATACGCGGACCCACTCATTGGTCTCCACGACCGTCCTCGTCCGATCCGTGGCGAGCGTCTCCGAGAAACTGTTGTCGGGAGCGAGCGGCCCTCCGGCGTAGCGGGCGAGCGCGGTCACGCTGGACACTTCGCCGTGATACCCCCGGGCTTCGACGATGATCGACTTGGGAACGCTCGACGTGTTCTGCGTCACCTTCAGCTGAAATTCCTTCCCGGCGCCGCCTGCGTAGCTGAAATGGATCGGCTTGGGGCTGGTCGCATCCAGCGACTTTTGGTGCTTGTCGTGCGCCTTCCAGTCCTTGACCTCGTCGCCCCCCCGCAGAATCTTGTGGGTCGTGTAATAGCCGCAGCCGGCGAGCCCGCCGGCGAGGGTGAGGAGCGCAACTAATCGGATCATCGATTTGCCCGGATAATAAGGAAGACGGCCCGGGAATTCAACAACCCTGCGCTACAACGCCCAGGTCATGGCCATGTGAAAGCCGAAATCGGGGCTGTTGTCATGGAGGAAGAGGTTTTCCAGAATCGCCGCCTCGAACAGGACGCCGGGAGAAAGCTCGGTCTTGGTCCCGATCGATATTTCATGGGACGGCTTGGAAAGCTCTCCGAAATCGTCGACGGCTCCTCTCGTGACCAGGATCTGCGCGACCAGGGAAGTGGCCTGCGAGGCACGGAATTCCGCCGCTCCGAGCACGCTCCACTGCCAGGGCCGAAGCGGGAGTCCCCGGAAGCTCTGCGAGTCGTAATACGCCGCCATCACCGAACCATACAGGAGGAAATCGCCCCATGACTTGGCGGCGCTGATGAACGCCCCGACGTCGAGGCCGCGGCCGGGCTGGAGAACGCGTTCCCGATCGCCCGCAAAGCGGACGTGAACGCCCGCCATCGTCACCGGGCTCCCGTGATGCCCCTCCGAGAGTCGGACCTGAAGGTGCATCACCGGGTCTTCAATCTGCGGTCCTCCCGGTTCATCGATGATTCCGATCCCCCCGTTTGGGGTCTGAAGACTGATCGCGAATTCGTCCCTCGCAAATGCATCCCGATCCTGTTGTGGAATGCGGAAGGTGTCGTGAAAACCTTCGATATAACGGTCTGCGAATCCGCCGCCGGCGTCCAGCGAGCCGACCTCGATGCCGATCTGGATCGAATCCGTCAGGCCATAGAACACGGAAGTGGACATGCGGACGACCTCCATGTCGATTCGGAACAGGCCCTCCTGGTACGCCCACAGATTGGCCCAGCTGAAAGACTCGCGCAGCAGCAGCCGTCCCTCGCCGATCGTCATCGGAGTCGCGGGCGTGAAGGTCATTCGAAGAACCTGCATGGGGGATCGGGACGGGAGCGACAGTGGGCCGAACGCATGATAGGCGCGGGATTGCACGCCGATCGATTTGAAATACTCGACCGGAAGTCGCTCCCGAATCGGATGAGGGTCGAACTCCTCGTCCGGCCACAGGATCCGTTCATGCGGCGGTGGAGGTGCGGCCGCCCCGACGGCGAGCGCCCATGCGAGCCCGACGGCGATCATCCGAATGCTCCCTTGCTTGCGGGAGAGGGATTCGTCGCGTTTGTCGGCGCTGCGTCCCCCCCTCACTATCAGTATTAGTCTGCGCACCGCGCGCGCAAGGGCCGGGGCCGGGTTTGGAACAGAATCCTTTAAGGGTTCTGTTCCAAAATTTCTACAGGCTCACGACGTCCATCGCGGGACGCGATTCCTCGGGTGCTTTGGCGGTGCGCCCGGACCGCACGCCCTTCGACGGGCCGTAGAGCTTGACCGTGAACGCGCTTCTCGGACGCTCCGCCTTGAGCTCCTGGAAGGTCTCCAGCTGGAGCGCATAGGCCGTCATGTTCGTGCTTCCGAAGAGGAAATCGATTACCTTCTGGATCGCGACGGTCGCCTCGCGGACGAGGAAGATCACCCGGATCGACCCCGCCTGAAGCCCCCGTTCGACCCCCTTCCAGAATTCGGGGGAAAGTGGTTTTCCGAACGCGGCTTGGAGGATCGCCCCCGGCTCACGCCCCGTCTTGCGGGCATAAGCCTCGAATTCCCGCTTGAGGGTCTCCGCGGTCCAATCCGTCGCCAGAGTGGCGGCGAGGTTGATCCCCTTGCCGATCAGCGTGCGGTGCGCCTTGGCCTCATCCGCGGCGGCGTCTTCCACGACCGTGAGCACCCCGGCCGAGTCTACGAGCAGAATCGAGCCCTTTTGGCTGTCGGGATCCTTGAGCTCAGTCAGCAGGGCCGCGCCCAGTCGATCCGCTTCGGATCCGGGGCGGCCTTCGGTCTTGAAGATCTCGTCCCACGGTATGAGCTCGCCGGCGTCGGCGAAAAGCCCGTCGAGGGGCAGGGCGGCCGGCCTGTCGATGGGGCTGCGTGCGAACGTCCGGATTCGCCCTTGGTCCAGGAGGTGGAATTTTTTCATCGTTTCACTCCTCTGTGGTTGTGGCGTGCTAGCCGGCTGCTCGGGAGCGGGAGGGGGCGCCGACTCGGGCGGCGCGGGGCTCGGAGGTTCGACCGGCACCTCCAAGGAGTCAAGTTCCTCCGGGGTGGCCACGACCTTCGTCTCGGCGTTTCGGGACGGATCCGGGACGACGGTCGGAGGCTGCGGCCTCGGGGTCTCGATCGGCCTCGCGGCCGGAGGGGACTTGAGCATGATCGGGGTCCTCGTTCGCCGCCCGCCTCCCCGACCGCGGCCGAATCGTCGCGCCTGGGGGGGGAGCTCCAGCCCCTCGACGATTTCCTCTTCGGATCCGTTGTCGGTATCGGAATCTTTTCCTTCCGCCGCGTTCGAATCCGTGTCCTGGAGCGTGTAGCTGATCGTTGCCTGTCCGATCTGGATGACGTCCCCTTCCTGCAGCAGGCGCTGCTTCACAGGATCCCCGTTCACGCGCGTTCCATTCCGGCTCTCCAGGTCGATGAGTTCGAAGCCGGTGGGCGTGCGGCGGAGCACCGCGTGATTGCGCGATGACTTGGTGTCCTCCAGGACGATGTCGTTGTCGGTCGCCCGGCCGAGCCCGACCTGGTCGTCGGTCAGTTCGAAGATCCGGGTCGTTTCGCCTTCGCGGACGATCAGCCGCCCCATTACATCCCTCAGGTTGAACGAGCTTCGGATTGTAATCGGGGGGGCGTCGAAATCAAGCCAAAACGGCGGATTTCGGGGCCGCCTTGCTTTCACTTTTCGGTTGCTCTAGAATGACTCCCTTCATGTCGTCGGTGTGGAGCCGCCTGGAGCCTCACCTGGCGGCGCTCAAGTCGCCGTCCCAGTACATCGGCGGCGAATGGAACAGCGTCCGGCGCGACTGGCAGGCGTGCCCGACGAGAGTCCTCATGACCTTTCCGGACGCGTACAGCATCGGGATGTCGCACCTCGGTCTGCAGATCTTGTACTCGATGCTGAACGAGATTCCGGGGGTACTGTGCGAACGTGCCTTCAATCCGTGGCCGGATCTGGAGGCCGTCATGCGCCGCGAAGGGGTCCCGCTCTTTTCCATCGATTCCCACCGCCCCGCGCGGGATTTCGACGTCGTCGGCGTTTCGCTCCAGTCCGAAATGGGGTACAGCAATATCCTCGTGCTGCTGGATCTGGCCCGGATTCCGCTCCGATCGGCCGATCGCGGGGAACAGGACCCGATCGTCATCGGCGGGGGGCCGAACGCCTCGTTTCCCGAGCCTCTGGCCGACTTTTTCGACCTGTTCGTCCTGGGAGACGGGGAAGAGACTATGGTCGCGTTTGTGGAGCTCTATCGCCGGATGAAGGCGGAGGGGGCCCGACGCGAGGATATCCTCCGAGAGGCGTCCCTCACCGTGCCCGGCGCATATGTTCCGAGCCTGTACCGCTTCGAATTCGACGGCCGCGACATCGGGTCGATCACGCCGCTTCAGGGTGCCCCGGCGAGGGTGACCAAGGCCAACGTCCCGGACCTGTCGAAGGCCTACTACCCGATGAAGCCGATCGTTCCGCACAGCGAGGTTGTCTTCGATCGGATCAACCTGGAGATCATGCGCGGCTGCCCGCATCGTTGCCGCTTCTGCCACGCCGTCAGCTTCAAGAACAAGCTGCGGTTCCGTCGCTCGGATCTTCTGATCGACTGGTCGGAACAACTCTACGCGGCGACCGGACACGACGAGATTTCGCTGATCTCGCTGTCCAGCGGCGATCACCCCGAAATCCGCGACTTGATGATCCGGCTGAACGAACGCTTCGCCGCGCGCCGTGTGACGATCGCCCTTCCGTCGCTGCGCATCGACGGCAAGCTCAAGGAGCTGCCGCGCCTGATGAAGTCAGGCCGGCGCGGCGGATTCACGGTCGCGCCCGAGGCGGGCACGGAGGTCTACCGCCAGATCATCCGCAAACCGATCCTGGACGCGGACCTCTTCGACACGGCGAGGGCCGCCTTCGAGGAGGGCTTCACCCACCTCAAGCTCTACTTCATGATCGGGATGCCGCGCGAAACCGGCGAGGACATCGACGGAATCGTCCGGACCGCGCGCGAGTGCGCCCGCCTCGGCCGCGAGATCCGGCGGAAGCACACCGAGATCAACGTCACGATTTCGCCCTTCGTTCCCAAGCCGCACACCCCGTTCCAGTTCGCGAGCTTCGGCGAGTTCGAGTACTTCGACGAGATTACGGCGAGGCTCAAGGCGACGGCGAGGGGGACGCCCGTGCGGCTCAAGATCCACAATCCGCGCGAAAGTTACGTGCAGGCGGCGCTCGCGCGGGGCGACCGTCGGATGGGGCGGGTCCTCATCGAAGCCTTCAAGCTCGGCTGCAAGTTCGACGAATGGAGCGAGTACTACAGCCTTCCGCGCTGGTTGCAGGCCTTCGAAAACGCGGGCATTGACCCGGACGACGCCGCCCGCCGGACGTACGGCCCCGACGACCTGATGCCCTGGGACCCGCTCGACGTGGGCACGTCGAAGAAATACCTGTGGGACGAGCTCCGGACCTGCCATGAGCGCGCCGATCAACGGGAGGCGGGGACGATCCCGGCCGCCGTTCACTGACGACATCCGCGAATTTCGAGGTCGACCCTCATGCCTTCGCAGCCCCCGGGAAAGCCCAGGACCGTCGGCGAGCTGAAGCGGTCGGGGTATCGACCCCGGACGGTCAAGGAGGAGCTGCGGGCGAACCTCGTGGCGAAACTCCGACGTCGCGAGGAGGTTTTCATCGGGATCATCGGTTACGAGAAAACGGTCATCCCGATGGTTCAGAATGCGCTTCTGGCCCAGCACGACCTGATCCTGCTTGGGTTGCGCGGACAGGCGAAGACGCGCCTCCTGCGCACGCTGCCGTCGCTGTTGGACGAATGGATTCCCGTCCTCGCCGGCCATCCGCTGCACGAGGACCCGCTGGCACCGATGACCGAGGCGGCGCGGGCGGCCGTCGCGTCCCAGGGCGATGCCGCGCCGATCGAGTGGCTGCATCGCGATGAGCGCTACAACGAAAAACTGGCTACCCCGGACGTCACCGTGGCGGACCTGATCGGCGACATCGATCCGATCAAGGCCGCCAATGAACGCCTGTCGCTCTCGGACTCCCGGGTCATGCACTACGGGATCATCCCGCGAACGAACCGCGGAATTTTCGCGATTAACGAGCTGCCGGACCTCAACACTCGGATCCAGGTCGGCCTGCTGAACATTCTCGAAGAGCGCGATGTCCAGATCCGGGGGTTTCCCGTGCGGCTCCCCCTGGACCTGCTGATGTGCTTCACGGCGAATCCCGAAGACTACACGAGCCGGGGCAAGATCATCACGCCCCTCAAAGACCGCATCGGCTCGCAGGTCGTGACGCATTACCCGCCCGACCTCAAGAGCGCCGTGGCGATCACGCGGCAGGAGGCGTGGACCGATCGGGCCGGCGGGGCGGAGGTGGACCTGCCGGAGTTCATCCGGGAGATCGTCGAGGAGATCACGGTGGAGGCTCGCAAGAGCGAGTTCGTCGACCAGGCATCGGGGGTCAGCGCGCGGATGTCGATCGCGGCCCTGGAGGCGCTGACGAGCAATGCTGAAAAGCGGGCGCTGTTTACGGGCGAGCGGGATGCGACCGCGCGGATTTGCGACGTTTACGCCACGTTGCCGGCCCTGACGGGCAAGGTCGAGCTTGTGTATGAGGGGGAGCAACAGGGCGTCGTCGCGGTCGGCAAGCGGTTGATCGGCGCGGGGATCAAGAAGGTTTTCGCGCGCTCGTTCCCCGCCGCCTACCCGACCAAAAACCCGAAGGGGAAACGCAGGCCCGGTCAACCCGAACCGGAGTCGCCGCCCCCCGAGGACGATTCACCCTATCAGGAGATCATCCGATGGTTCGCCAAGGGGAACGTCGTGGACATCCACGACACGATGGCGACCGCGGCGTATGCGCAGGAGCTGGAGAGGGTGCCGGGCCTCGGGAAGCTGGCGATGGACCACATGAAGGTCGAGAGCAAGAACCACGAACCGATCGCGATGGAGCTCCTGCTCGAAGGGCTTTACCAGAACTCCCTCATCGCGAAAGAGGAGCTGGATCACGGGGTCGTCTACAAGGACATCCTGAAGACGCTGTTCGAGTCGATCGAGGCATGACTGGACATCAGCAACCAGAGGAATAGGAAGTGGTAGCGTTCCGATACTTCGGGCTTGACCCGCATCTCAAGGCCCTCTTCGAATCGTTCGACGACTTGATGAGGCTCTTCCAGCACCTGCTGCTGACCTTCAACGGCGACGTGGACCAGGCGCTGGAATACATGAAACGCCTTCAACAGACGGGGGCGCTCGACAAGTCGATCGACCTGGGCCGGTTCCGGGAGCGGCTCGAACAGGGGAGGCTGATCCAGCCGGCCCCCGAAGGTCGCGCCACGCTGACGAACCTGGGCGAGCGGTTCATCCGCCGGAGCGCCCTCGAAGAAGTTTTCGGTTCGCTCAAAAAGGGGAGGTTCGGGGAGCACCGGACCGCGCAGGCCGGCGACGGCGGAGAGCGCCTGCCCGAGGTGCACGACTATCGCTTCGGCGACGACCTGGAGCTGCTCGACCTCAATCGAAGCGTCCACAATTCGCTGGTTCGATCCGCCGGAACGGGGTTCGACCTGCAGGAGCAGGACCTGGTCGTTCACGAGGTCGAGCACCACGCCACGTGCGCGACGGTGCTGCTGATCGACGTCAGCCACAGCATGATCCTTTACGGGGAGGACCGCATCACGCCGGCGAAAAAGGTTGCGCTGGCGCTTGCCGAGCTGATCCGGACCAAGTATCCGAAGGACTCGCTGCACGTCGCGGTCTTCGGAGATGACGCGGCGGAGATCCCCATCCATAAGATCACGCGGATCGACGCGGGCCCCTACCACACGAATACCAAGGCGGCGCTGCAGCTGGCGCGGCGGATCCTCATGAGGAAAAAGCACCCCAACAAGCAGGTGGTGATGATCACGGACGGCAAGCCCTCGGCCGTCTTCGAGGAAGGGCGCCTGTACGTCAACCCGTTCGGGCTCGATCCCCGGATCGTGGCCCAGACCCTGGAAGAAGCGGCGGTGCTGCGGCGTTATCGAATCGTGGTCACCACCTTCATGCTGACCGATCACCCCCAGCTCGTGGATTTCGTGGAGAAGCTCACGCGCATCAACCGGGGCCGCGCCTATTTCACCAACTGCCGCGACGTGGGCAAGGCGCTGTTCGTGGACTATCTGAAAAATCGAAGGAAGAAGTATGAGCTCTGACGGCGTGGAGCACGTGATCATCATCGGGTCGGGCCCCGCGGGATGGACGGCCGCGATCTACACCGGACGCGCGAATCTCCGGCCGCTCGTCCTGGAGGGAGAGTTCGAATCGACCGTCAGGCAGCCGGGCGGCCAGCTCATGCTGACGAGCGACGTCGAGAACTTTCCGGGCTTCCCCAAGGGCGTCACCGGGCCGGAGATGATGGCGCTCTTCCGGGAGCAGGCGGAGCGGTTCGGCACGCGGGTCGAATCGGCGTGGGTCACGAAAGTCGATTTCCGATCGCGCCCGCTGCGGGTCTGGGCCGGGGAGCGCGAGCTCCGGTCCCGCACCGTCATCATCTCCACGGGTTCGTCCGCCAAGTGGCTCGGCCTCAAGAGCGAGGAGGCGCTGTTCGGAAGGGGCGTCTCCGCGTGCGCGACGTGCGACGGGGCTTTCTTCAAGAACAAGGAGGTCGCGGTGGTCGGGGGCGGCGACTCCGCGATGGAGGAGGCTCTGTTTCTGACCCGTTTCGCGTCCAAAGTCACCGTCATCCACCGGCGGGACGAACTTCGCGCCTCGAAGATCATGCAAAAGCGCGCCCGGGAGAATAAAAAAATCTCGTTCATCTGGGACACCACGGTGGTGGATGTGATGGATCCGACGAAAAACCGCGTGACCGGGCTCAAGCTGAAGAATCTCAGGACCGACCGGGTGAGCGATTTACGGACGGACGGACTCTTCATGGCGATCGGACATGATCCCAACACCACGATCTTCCGGGGTCATGTCGATCTCGACGAAAAGGGGTATATCCGGACCCACGACGGCACGCGGACCAACGTTCCGGGCGTCTTTGCCGCCGGCGACGTTCAGGACCATGTCTACAAGCAGGCGATCACCGCCGCGGGCAGCGGCTGCATGGCGGCGATCGACGCGGAACGCTGGCTGGAGTCGGAGGAGGCCCGGTCGCTCTACCGGGAGTGATGACGGCGACGATCGCCAAGGTCGGGCTTGCCGTCCCGCCGCGGGTCGTAACCCAATCCGATGCCAAAGGAGCCGCGCGAAAGATTTTCCGCGACCTGCCGGGGGTCGAGGGCCTGCTTTCGGTTTTCGACCACGCGGGCGTGGAGCGGCGCCATTTCTGCTTCGGACCGGAGTACTACGCCGAATTCCCCGGGTGGAAGCGCCGGAACGACGACTACATCGCGAACGCCGTCGAGCTCGCGGTCTCCGCCTGTCGCGCCGCGGGCGTTGAGGCGGGGCGGATCGACCATGTGATTTTCGTCACGACGACCGGCCTGTCTACGCCGAGCGTCGATGTTCACCTATCCAACCGACTCGGGCTGCGCCCGGAGGTCCGCCGGACGCCGATATTCGGGGTCGGATGTGCGGGCGGTGCTGTGGGGCTCGCAAGGGCCTACGACACTTTGCGCGCGTGGCCCGACCATCAGGTGCTGCTGGTCTCTGTTGAGCTCTGCGGCCAGACGTTTGATCCGACGGATCGGAGCAAGTCCAATTTCGTGGCGTCCGCGATTTTCGGCGAAGGGGCCGCGGCGGTCGTCCTGGGCGGCGCCGGCCCCGGGCCGCGGATCGTCGACGCCGCCAGCCGCCTGCTGCCCGAGACTATCGACGCGATGGGCTGGGAATTCGGCGACACGGGCCCGAGGCTGATTCTATCAAAGGGGATTCCCGGACTGATCC
>Ga0187893_10007314_pt1 | contig 18187 bp, 16 predicted proteins | sample MA1701074metaG_FD_139574 | JGI IMG/M metagenome (GOLD analysis project Ga0187893, IMG submission 139574) | White microbial mat communities from a basaltic lava cave in the Kipuka Kanohina Cave System on the Island of Hawaii, USA - MA170107-4 metaG ... | reverse complement strand
GAAGCGCTTCTTGTATTCATCGGCGATGAACCGCTGCACGGTGACGTGGAACCCGACGTATTGCCAGAACGTGAGGGTGGTGGGCGCGCTCGCCTTGACCCGCGGCGCCTTGAACTCGACCGGATTCTTCATTTCGGCGCCCGGCGCGGTGGGAGCGGCTGGCTGGGCACCGCCGATCTGAGCGCTCGCCGTCCGCGCGCTCGTCAAGGCGACCGAGGCGGCCGCCGCCGATCCGAGACCGAGGCGAAGCCACGTCCGTCGGGTCAGCGCGCGGCCGGCATCACTCGATCCATGACGTGGGGTCAGGTCGTTCATTGTGACCTCCTTCGCTCCACCCGTTTCGGCTACTTCCGGATGCCGATCTTACCCGCAATGTCCGAGTAGTAGGCGGCCTGATTTTCGACGAAGGCGGTCATGTCGGGGGCGTTGAGATAGTCGAGATTCATCCACAGCCGATCGGTCGCCGCGCGGAATGCGGGGTCTTTGACCATCTCGGCGAGGGCGGCCTCCCACTTGCGGACGATGGCGTCAGGGGTGGCCGCCGGCATGGAGATCCCCGCCCACCACGATACGCTCACCCCCTTGATCACGCCCTGTTCCTCCGCCGTGGAGACGGCGGGAATGTATGAGATGCGCTTGGGGGCCAGCACGGCGAGCAGCTTGATCTTGCCGCCCTCGGCCATGGCCTTGGCCTCGGCCACCGAGTGGATGGCGAGCACGACGTGGCCCCCGGCTAGCTTGGTGATGGAGTCGGCGGCGCCTTCGGTGATGACCATCTTGGTCTTGGTCGGATCCACGCCGATCTGGCCGAGCCAGTCGAAGGCCGTGTAGCGCGACGGACCCGACGGTCCGACGCTACTCCAGACGAGCTGGTCGGGATTGGCCTTGACCCAGGCCGATAGCTCCTTCAGGTCCTTCCAGGGCGCGTCCGCCTTGACCGCGAAGACCATGGGATCGAGCACGATCCGGCCGGCCCACTTGCGGTCGGCGAGCGTGAGGGGCGGTGTCTTCCATGCGCCAATCATCATCGGCGCGGTGGTGTGAATGTCCATCAGCACCGTGTAGCCGTCGGGGCGGGCCTCCTTGAGGGCGGCCCGGGCACCCAGGACGCCGCCGCCGCCCGGCTTGTTGACCACGAGCAGCGGCTGGCCCCATTTCTTCCCGAGATAATCGGCGGTGGCGCGGGCGATCAGATCCGTCCCGCCGCCGGGCACGAACGGTACCACGATCTCCACCGGCCGGGTCGGATACTGCTGGGCGTCGGCGGCGCCCGCAAGCCCCGCCAGGGCGGCGATCCCGGCCGCCAACCATCCGAAGAGTCTTCCTCCGTGAAGTCTCATGGGGTGATGGCCTCCTTGATTGATCATGACAGCTCAGCCCCCTCGGCCGTCGCCAGCTCGACGCGCTTCACCGTGCCTCGGATCAGCCAGAAGGAGAGAAGCAGCAGCGCCACCGCCGCGACGAGCAACACCAGACTGAGGCGCCGCTGGACGAAGATCAAGAGACTTCCACCGCTCATGGAGAGTGCCTGGATCAGATTCTTCTCCAGGAGCGGCCCCAGGATGAATGACAGCACCATGGGCGCCAACGGCCAGTGGTACTTGCGCAGCACGTAGCCGACCACGCCGAGCGCGAGGCTCACGCCCACATCGAACAGGCTGTTCCGCACGCTATAGGTCCCGAGAAAGCACAGAAGTAGGATGAGGGGGCCCAGGATCCCGTACGGGATGCGCGTGAGTCGAACCCAGAGGCCGATGAGCGGGAGATTCAGGATCAACAAGATCACGTTGCCCACGTAAAGACTGGCGATCACGGTCCAGACGAAGTCCGGACTCTTCTCAAAGAGGAGCGGCCCCGGGCTCAGTCCGTAGACCGTGAGCCCGCCCAGGAGCAAGGCCAGCGGCGGTGAGGCCGGTATCCCGAGGGCCATCAGCGGGATGAAGCCCGCCGAGCTGGTTGCGTTGTTGGCCGACTCCGGCGCGGCCACCCCCTCGATGGCCCCCCGACCGAAGCGCTCGGGCTGCTTGGCCACCTTCTTTTCGGCGTCGTAGGCCACGAAGACGGTGACGCTCGGCGCACAGCCGGGAAGGAGCCCGAGGAAGAACCCGATTCCGGTGCCGCGCAGGATGGCGGGCAGGCTCTGCCGCAGGTCGGCGCGGCTCGGAAAAATGTTGGTGATCTTGGCGGCGATGGCGACCCGCGCCTCTTCGATTCCGAGGAACACCTCCGAGATGGCGAAGAGGCCCACGATCAACGCGATGAGATCCACCCCGCCGTAGAGATCCTGGAAGCCGAAGGTGAAGCGCGGCTGGGCGGTGGCGGGACCCATCCCTACCAGGGCGAGAAGGTAGCCCACCAGCGCCATGGCGATCCCGCGCGAGAGCGAAGCGCCGGAGAGCGAGACCACGGCCGTGAACGCGAGCACCATGAGGGCGAAATACTCGGGCGGGCCGAACCGGAGCGCCTGATCGGCGAGCAGCGGCGCGAAGAGGGTGAGGGCGACAACACCGAAGGTTCCGGCAATGAAGGACCCGATGGCGGCCACGCCGAGGGCCACTCCTCCTCGTCCCTGCTGGGCCATCGGGTAGCCGTCCCAGGACGTGGGTACCGAGGCCACCTCGCCCGGGATGTTGAGCAGGATCGCCGTGGTGGAACCGCCGTACATGGCGCCGTAGTAGATCGCGGACAGCATGATGATGGCGGGCACCGGGGCGAGGACGGCGGTCAGCGGGAAGAGAATGGCGATGGCGGCTGTCGGACCGAGGCCGGGCAGCACGCCCACCAGAGTCCCCAGGAGCGACCCCAGCACGGCCATGGTCAGATTGACCGGCGACAGAGCCGCCGCGAACCCGCTCGCCAGGTGACCGAGGACGTCCACCGCCCCTCAGATGCCGACCCAGCCCGTGGGCAGCGGCTCGTGCAGCCACACCCTGAACATCAGATAGAACGCCCCCGTCGTCAGGCAGCCGATGAGAAATGCCACGGGCCACCGATAGCTCCCCATGGCGTGGTAGAGCCCGGTCGAGACGACGAGCGTGCTGAGCGTATAGCCCAGATAGGGCGTGATGACGTAGTACGCGACGAGCATCCCCGCGCTGATAAGGAGCCGACGGCGCGCGGCGCCGGCCGGGAAGCTGACGTGCGTTACGGGCCACCGGGCGACAACGAGGATGTAGAAGCCCAGGAGCAGGAACGACCATCCGATGATCCAGGAGAAGGTGTCGTCCCCGACCACGGCGCCGGCCACCATCTCCTCACGCAGGGACGCGAGGCGGCGGGCCTCCAGCACGCTCATCCCGCCCAGCAGCACCAGGACCCCGCCGGTGACCGTTCGCTCGTTCACTGCGTCATCTCCCAGGACCCCCTCACGCGCTGCGGGGATTGATCGCGATGGGGATCAGCGGTCGTCTGCGCTCGCTCATCCTGGTACCTCCCGTCGGGACGATCTTGGTAGTATGTCAGCTCCCCTATCAACGGATACCCCGGATTGTGAAGCAGAAAGGGCGCAAGGCATGACCGAGACCGCCACCCGTTTCACGCTGATCACGGCTGCTCGTCTCCTGGATGGGACCGGCGCCACGCCCATCGAGCAGGCAGCGCTGCTCATGGAGGGCGACCGCCTTGTCAGCGTGGGCCGGCAGGCCGATGTGCGCGTCGCCGACGGCGCGTCGGTGGAGCGGCGCGACTATGCCGGGGGCACGATCCTGCCTGGCCTGGTGGACGCCCACACGCACCTGGTGGCGCCGGGCGATGGCACGCTTGGCGACGACGTCGCCAAGGAAGACGACGACATCCTACTGCTGCAAGCGGCGAAGAATGCCCGTACGCTCCTCCACTCGGGCGTCACGACGCTCCGCGAGAACGGCGCCAAGGGCAAGGTGGCGTTCTCCCTCCGCGAGGGTATACGGCGACGGCTGGCCCCGGGGCCGCGGATGGTCATCTGCGGGCGGCCCATCTCGATCACCGGCGGGCACATGGGTTATTTCGGCTCGGAGGCCGACGGGGAGGCGGCCGTGCGGGCCGAGGTACGAAAGCTCCTGAAGGAAGGCGCCGACTACATCAAGATCGTGGCCAGCGGCGGCTCCACGCGCACCTCCGATCCGAACCGCGCCTCCTACACCGTGGCCGAGCTCTCGGCCATGACCGACGAGGCCCACCGCCACGGCAAGCTCACGGCTGCCCACTGCACCTGTGCCCAGGCCGTCCAGAACTGCCTGGACGCCGATGTCGACATGATCATCCATTGCATTTTCACGGAGCCCGACGGCAGCTATCGTTTTCGTCCCGACCTGGTCGAGCGACTGGTGGCCGCCAAAGCCTGGGTCAATCCCACTCTCTACGTGATGAAGGCCGGCATCGAGCGGCTGCAAGAAGCCCGCGCACGGGACGGACAGCTCACGCCGGAACTCATGGTCCGGCTTGATCAATCGCGGCGGGCGCTCGACGTGCGGGTGGATGCCGTGCGCCGCATGACCAAGGCCGGTGTCCGCATGACCGCGGGCTCGGATTCGCCCTGGGGCTGGTATGCGCCTGGCGAGTTCGTGCATGAGATTCACATGCTCGCCCAAGCGGGGCTCTCGTACGCCGACGCCATCGTCGCCGGCACCGCCGGCGCGGCAGACTCCATCGGAGCGGGCGTGGTGGCCGGCCGCCTCGTCCCGGGCCGGCCCGCCGACGTGCTGGTGGTAGGCGGCGATCCCACGCGTGAGATCACCGCCCTCTGGGACGTACTCGACGTGTATCAGGCCGGGCGGCGCATCGAGCGTGGAGCCCCCTAGGAAGCATTCCGACGCACGCTCACGTACGTCGATCGGATTCTCAAGGGGGCCAAGCCTGCCGATCTCCCGGTCCAGGAGCCGAGACAGTTCGAACTGGTCATCAACTCGCACACGGCCCAGGCGCTCGGTCTGAGGATTCCCCAATCGCTCCTGCTGCAGGCGGATCGCGTGGTCCAGTAAGAAAAGAGGACGCGCAGGTACATCTCACTTCAATAGAGATGGCAGGCGGCGGTGTGGCCGGGACCGACGACCCGCAGGACCGGACGCTCAACGCGGCAGCGATCGAAGGCAAGGGGACAGCGCGGATGGAATCGGCAGCCGGTCGGCACGGCCAGCGGAGTGGCCACCTCGCCTCTCGGGATGACGCGCTCGCGACGCAGGGTCGGATCGGCCACGGGAACGGCGGCGAGCAACCCCTGCGTATACGGATGCTTGGGCTCGCGGTGGACAAGGTCCCGCCCCCCGACCTCCACGATCTCGCCGAGGTACATCACGGCCACGCGGTCCGACATGTGCAGGACCACGTGGAGATCGTGCGAGATGAACAAATAGGTCAGCCCGAAGCGCCGCCGCAGGTCCATCAGGAGATTCAGCACCTGGGCCTGGACGGAAACGTCGAGGGCTGACACAGGCTCGTCGGCCACGATGAGGCTCGGGTGCAGGGAAAGGGCGGCCGCGATTCCAATGCGCTGGCGCTGGCCCCCCGAGAGTTCGTGCGGGTAACGGTCGGCCAGGCCGGGATCGAGCCCCACCACCTCCAGAAGCTCGCTCACCCGGCGCCGCTGCCCCTGGCCATTCACCTGGTGGTAGATCGCCAGTGGCTCGGCAATGATCCCGCCCACGCGCATGCGCGGATTGAGCGAACCAAAGGGATCCTGGAAGACGATCTGCATGCGCTGACGAGTGGTCCAGAGTTCGCGCGGAGGGAGAGCAAGAAGATCTCGACCCTCGAAGCGGATCTGGCCGGCGCTGGGCGCGAGAAGTCTGAGGATGAGTCGGCCCGTCGTCGACTTGCCGCAGCCAGACTCCCCCACGAGCCCCAGTGTTTCGCCCGGGTCGAGGGTGAAGCTGATGCCGTCCACGGCGCGAATCACCCGGCGCCGCCTGCTGAGCCAGGCGCCGCCGACGTCGAACTGCTTCACGAGGCTCTGCACCTCGAGCAGTGGGCCTGGCATCAGAGCGCGATCACTGGACAGGCCACGAAGTGCCCGGGCGCGCGCTCGTCGAGCGTCGGCTCCGCCCGACGGCAGCTTGGGAGGGCGTGGGCGCAGCGCGGGGCGAATCGGCAACCGCCCGGGACAGCGCGCAGATCGGGCGGGGCGCCCTCGATGGACGCCAGAGGCTGCCCGAAGCGACTCGGATGGGGAAGGCACTCGAGCAGCCCCCGCGTGTAGGGATGGAGCGGCCGGGCAAAGAGCGCGCGCACCGGCGCCAGCTCGACGATGCGCCCGGCATAGATGACGGCGACCCGGTGACACAGCTCGGCCACCACGCCCAGATCGTGCGTGATGAGGAGAACCGCCATGCCGCGCTCGGCCTGGAGCCGGCGCAAGAGATCGAGGATTTGCGCCTGGATCGTCACGTCGAGGGCAGTGGTGGGCTCATCGGCAATCAGGAGGGCGGGCCCCGAGGCGAGGGCCATGGCGATCATGGCGCGCTGCCGCAGACCGCCCGAGAGCTGGTGAGGGTAGTCGCGGGCGCGCTGGCGTGGCGACGGAACCTGGACAAGATCCAGCATGGTCTCGGCGCGTGCCCAGGCTTCACTCCGAGTGGCGCCGCCATGGGCGACGATGGCGGCCGCGATCTGATCGCCGATGGAGAAGACGGGATTGAGGGAGGTCATCGGTTCCTGGAAGACCATGGCGATCCGCGCGCCCCGCACCTGGCGCATGCGCTCGGCGTCCTTGATCAACAGATCTTCGCCCTCGAAGAGAACGCGGCCCGCCGCCACCCGCCCGGGTGGCGAGACCAGGCGCATGATGGACAGTGCGGTAACGCTCTTGCCGCAACCGCTCTCCCCTACGAGCCCGAGGACTTCCCCCCGATCGATGGCGAAGCTCACCCCGTCCACCGCGCGGCGCACTCCCTGCCCGGTCGCGAAGTGGGTTTCGAGGTCTTCGACGACGAGGAGCGGCACCTCAGACCTTCAAGCGGGGATCGAGCGTGTCACGGAGCCAGTCGCCGAGCAGGTTGACCGCGAGCACGGTCAGCATGATGGCGAGGCCGGGAAAGGTCGCGAGCCACCAGGCCGTGGCGATGTAGTTGCGTCCATCGGCGAGCATCCAGCCCCAGGTGGGCGTGGGCGGCTGGACGCCGAGCCCGAGAAAGGAGAGGGCCGACTCGTAGATGATCATGAAGGCCAGTTCCAGCGTGGCCACCACGATGATGGGGGTGAGCGCGTTGGGGAGCACGTGACGCAGGAGCAGGCGCAGCGATCGATTGCCGCGCGCGCGCGCGCCGCTCACGAACTCGCGCTCGCGGATGGACAGCACGTCAGCCCGCACGATCCGCGCGAACTGCACCCAGCGGGTGACGGCCATGACCAGAATCACGTTGAAGAGGCTGGGGCCGAGCGCAAAGACGACACCCATGGCGAGCAGGATGTACGGGATGGACAGGAAGACATCGGCGATCCGCATGATGACGGCATCGACTCGCCCCCCGTGAAAGCCGGCCAGGAGGCCAAGCGTGACCCCGATCAGCGCGGACAAGGTCACCGCGGAGAGCCCCACCCCCAGGGAAATCCGGCCGCCGTAGACGATGCGGCTGAGGATGTCCCGGCCGAGGTGGTCAGTCCCGAGCGGATGTTCGCGCAGGCCCCGCGCCTCCCAGGCGGGCGGGCGCAGGCGCTTCACAAGCATCTGGCGGGCCGGATCCCAGGGGGCGATCTGGGGGGCCAGCAGCGCAGCCCCGGCCATCACCGCCAGCACGGTGAGGCCAAACACGGCGCGGAAGCTCGGGCGGCGCCGGGTCAGGCTGGTCACTGGCGCGAGGCTCGTGGCCGCCGTCGCGCCCGCTGCCTCGCTCACCGCGCCCTCTGCACGAAGACGATCCGCGGGTCGAGGTACGTGTAGATGAGGTCCATGGCCAGGTTGATGAGGACGAAGAGCGTGGCCAGCATGGCCACGATGGCCTGCACGAGCGGGTAATCGCGGCTGAAGATCGCGTCCACCGCCAGGCGGCCCACCCCGGGCCAGGCAAAGATCGTCTCCGTGATGACGGCGCCACCCAGGAGGATGCCGAACTCGAGGCCCACGATGGTGACGAGGGGAATGGCCGCGTTCTTGAGGGCGTACTTGTAGGTGACCACGAAGGCGCGCACGCCCGCCGCCCGCGCCGTGCGGACGTAGTCCTGGGCGAGCACCTCGAGCATTCCCGAGCGCGCCATCCGGGCAATCCGGGCCATGGAGAACGCGCCGAGGGCGGTCGCGGGCAAGACGAGCGAGCTCAACCCGTCGCGCCCCGCCGCCGGAAACCACCCGAGCCCCACGGCGAACACCATGATGAGCAGGAGGCCGAGCCAGTACACGGGCATCGCCTGCCCGATGAGGACCCCTACTGAGCAGAGGGCGTCGAGGATGGAGTTGCGGCGTAGGGCGGCCAGGATGCCGGCGGGGACGGCCACCAGCAGGGCAAGGCCGAGGCCGGCCGCCGTGAGCTGAAGGGTGGCGGGCAGCGTCTGGGCGATGAGCGTGAGGGCGGGCACCTGGTGCTTGAACGAGAGCCCGAAGTCGCCGCGGACGGCGCGGGAGAGGAATCGCGCGTACTGCATCCACAGCGGATCGTCGAGGCCGAGCAGGGCGCGCAACTGCCGGACGTCCTCCTCTCTGGCCTCGAGCGGCAAGAGCAGTCGCGTGGGATCGCCGGTCAGGTGGAGAAGTCCGAACACGATCACGGAGACGCCAAGCAGCACGAAGAGGCTCTGCAGCAAGCGGCGAAGGACATAGGTGAGCATGCTCAGGCGAGCCCGAGCCCAGAAGCCCGTCGGAGCATCGAGGAGCGCCCCGGGTTCCCCGGGGCGCTTCCGAGCGCGGGGGGTTTGGGGGGCGAAGTTCGGCCCCCCATCTTCTTAGAAGCCGATCTCGGTCAATCGGATGGACTCGTCGCCGCGCGGCGTCCACTTGAGGCGCGCGTTGACGCCGTAGATGTCCATCTGCTGGTAGCCGAAGATGTAGGGGGCCTCCTCGCGGATGAGCCGCAAGAGCTGGCTGTAGAGCTGCTTGCGTTTCTCCGTGTTCATCTCGGCCCGGGCCTGCTCCATGAGCTTGTCTACCTCGGCATTCGAGTACTGGGACACCGGCTCTCCTGTGCGGAGGTTCGGGGTCACCCAGTGATCGGGATCGAGGCTGGGCAAGCACCAGCCGCTCATGGCAATATCCTCGGTCTTGTGGTCGAGGATCGTACGCACGTAGGCCCCCCACTCGGCGATGACCTTGACGTTGGCCTTGATGCCGTTGTCGTTGAGCTGCCCCGCCACCGCCTGCGCGATGTCCTTGTCCATGGCCCACCGGCCGTTGGGGGCCTGGATGGTCACCGCCAGGTTGGACTGCCCGGCCGCAGCCAGGAGCTCCTTGGCCTTCTTCGGGTTGTACTCGTAGAACGGAATGCTCGGATCGTAGCCCCACACGTTGGGCGGCATCCAGGAGTTGATACGCTTGCCGTTGCCGAGCAGCACCGCGTCGAGAATGCCTTGCATGTCGACGGCGTGGTTGAGGGCCTGGCGCACGCGCTTGTCGGCGATCGGCCCGCCCTTGATCTGGGCAATGGTGAACGAGATGATGCGACAGCTCGGCGTCTTCTCGATACGGAGATTCTTGCTGCCCTGGAGGGCCTGGATCTGATCGGGTGGCACGTTCACGATGAGATCGGCCTGGCCCGTCTGCAGCGCGGCGATGCGCGACCCCAGCTCAGGAATGGGTTTCCAGGTGGCCCGCCGCACGGCAGGCTTGCCGCTCCAGTGGGCGTCGTTGGCTTCGACCACGATGCGATCGTTCTTCACCCACTCCACGAACTTGAAGGGCCCCGTCCCCACCGGCTTGAGGTTGGCCTGGGCGTCGCCCGCCTGCGCCACGTACTTGGGCGGGAGCTGATACATGAGGGTCATCCGCGCCGGCATGGAGGGATCGGGCACCTTGGTGTGAAAGCGCACCGTGTACGGATCGACGACCTCTACCGCCTCGATCGTGCCGAACCAGCCCTTCTGGGGGGACTTGAAGTCCGCCCGGTTGATGCGCTCGAACGAGAACTTCACGGCGGTGGCGTCGAAGGTCTCCCCGTTGTGAAACTTCACGCCCTGGCGGAGCTTGACCTCCCACACCTTGTCACCGACGAGCTTGTAGGCGGTGGCGAGGGCGGGCACGAGTTGCAGCTGCTTGTCGCGGGTGAGGAGCGTATCGTAGATCGACCCGTTGATGATGAGCGTCACGATGTTATTGGTCATCTGCACGTCGAGGAACTCGGCGTCGATGCCCTGGGCGATGGTGACGTCGCGGTCCCCCGCTGCCCACACCGGGGCGTGCGTCGCCAGGCCCATCGCCGCCACGAGCGCAAAGCCGGCCAGGATCGCTACCACGGATCTGATTGCTCGCCGCATGGAGGCCTCCTTGGGGGTCAGGATCTGCGCTTGTCGCCGGGGTCAGCGTTGAGCCGGAACCGCGGGCCGATCGTATGTCCGGGCCACGCGGGTGTCAAGGACGGGGGAGAGTCGTGATGTACGCAAGGGCGTTCTTCGATCTCCAACTGCGGTTCGCAGACACAGTGACCGAACTGTCCGGGCTGCCCTTGGCCCGGGTGCTCCTCGAATACACCAATCTCTATATCCGCTTGGGCTTGGGTCGGGACTTTGATTCCGCGCATCCGACCTGGCGAGCGTATGTGACCGGCCTCGAGGACGCGAGCGACCCGAGCGACTGGACGTATCGCTTCTACGTGACCCGATCGGAGGCGATGGCGGCGCCGACGGTCGTGGCGACCTTTGGCTGTTTCTCTTACGCGCGCTTGACTGATGACCGTATCCGGCTCCACTTCCGGAATGCCGAAACGAATGGGCGCGCTCCACTCGGGGTCGAGCGGCAGGGTCAGCGATTGGCCGAGCTGAGCGCGCTCTTCGGGCACGTCAAGCACAGTCCGTCCGAGCCTCTCCGGGTAGCTGGGGCCTCGTGGCTGTACAACCTCGCGGCCTATCGTCGGCTCTTTCCGCCGTCGTACCTGGCGACCGCGCGCGTGATCGGCCGCCGCTTTCAGCACATGCCCCTCTGGGGGCAGTTTCTTGACCGTCAGGGAGAGGTGAAAGGAAGCGTGGCCCGTCAGTTTCTGGAGCGCCTGGAGCGCCTGTCGAGCCTCGACTGCCTGGACCAGTGCTTTCCCCTTCAGGTGCTCGCCGTCGAGGCTTCGGTGCGAGAGTTCGACGATTTCTACGGGATCAAGGTCTGAGGCGCCTTGACGCGCCCGCACACCGCGTGGTAACCGTCCAGCACCGCAACGTGGCGGCCGATCATGGTCAGAGGTAAGACAAGGGGAAGAAACGAGGCCACCATGGACTTGCTCCTGCGCGGAAGGTACGTCTTGACCAGTGCTGCCCAGCGCGAGGCGGGCGTGCTGACGGACGCCGCGGTTGCCGTGCGCGGCGACAGCATCGTGGAGGTCGGCGACTGGCGAGCCCTGCGCCGGCGGCATCCCCAGGCGCGGGTCGTGGGCAATGGCAAGCAGCTGCTCATGCCAGGCCTGGTCGACGCCCACAGCCACGGCCGGGCGCTCTCCCCGATCCAGAAGGGGGTCCTCAACGACTACCTCGAGAACAACCTCCTGGACTGGGCCCGCATGCCGGGCTTCGACCCCGAGCTGACAGCGGCGCTCGGCGTCGTGCGCCACGTCCGCAGCGGGTGCACCACCATCCACCACATGGGGTTCGACACCGAGGGTGCGCAGGCGCCCGACCTCTGCGCGCGCGCGATCCGGACTTACCTGGCGGGCGGGATCCGCCTCGCCTTCTCGCCGGGCGTCCGAAACGTCGACAAGCTCGTGCTCGACTCCCACGCCTTCCTGGGCACGCTGCCGCCCGACCTCCAGGAGTTCGCGGAGCCGCTGGTGAACATCGACGGCGAGGCGATCGAGAAACAGTACTTCGAGCTCTTCGACGAGCTGCACCGCACGTTCGCCTCCGCCGACGTCCAGATCCTGATCAGCCCGAGCTGGGCCCAGGCGTGCACGGAGCGCTTTCTGCTGCGCGCCAAGGAGACGGCCGATCGGTTGGGCAAGATCCCCATTCACATGCACTGCGTTCAGACGCCGATCCAGAAGGCCTTCTCCCTGCGCAAGTACGGCAAGACGGCCATCGCCTGGCTCGACGGGCTGGGTCTCCTCGACGAGAACGTCGCCCTGGGACACGCCATCTGGGTCACGGAGGGGGACATCGACCTGCTGGCCACCCGGCGCGCCTCCGTCACGAGCCATCCGAGCTGCAACCTCGGCATGCGCAACGGCCTGGCTCCCGTCTACGCGATGGTCCGGCGGGGCGTCAACGTCGCCATGGGTCTCGACGACAAGACCATCAACGACGACGAGGACGCCGTGATGGAGCTGCGCATGCTGCACAAGCTCCATCGGGTGCCGAGCTACGACCTTCGCACCCCGGCCCTCGACGCCTACGACATCATCGCCATGGGCACCCTGAACGGGGCGCGCGCGGTAGGGTTCGCCGACCGCGTGGGCGCGCTCGCTCCCGGGATGAAGGCCGACGCGATCCTGGTCGATCTCGACCGCGTGCTGAACGACCCCTGGCTCAGTCCCGACCTGCCCATCGCCGAGGCCTTTCTCCATCGGGCCATGGGCGAGGACGTGAACACGGCCGTCATCGGGGGCCGGATCGTCATGGAGGACCGGCGCTTCCGCACGCTGGACGTGAAGAGCCTCTATCGCGAGATCCGCAAGGCGGTCCGGAGCATCGCTCCCGCACAACGGCAGCGCGCCGAGAAGCTGCAGCGGCTCCGTCCCTACTACCAGGCCTGGTACAACACCTGGCTCGACGATGAGGGCGCACTGTCCCGCGCCGCGCCCTACTACGTGCTCAACAGTCGCGCCTGACCATGGCCTCGCGGGCGCTTCTCACCAGCGTCAGAGAGATGATGGAGTGGGGGATGCGCGGCCCGGCCGTGCCACGGCGCCGCGCCCTCACCGTGCGCCTGGCCTCGATGGCCGCCTTCCTCGCGCTGTGGAGCGTCGCCGCGGGTATCGTGGAAATCGGCAAGCTCTTCAACCCCATCTTCCTGCCTGGGCCGTGGGTGGTCATCGGCAAGATCGTTGGGCTGGGGGTCGATGGCCAGCTGTGGACGCACGTCGGCGCAACCCTCCAGCGCGTCGCCCTCGGCTTCACCAGCGGAGCGGTGCTGGCCCTGCTGCTCGGCCTCGCTGCCGGCCACGTGCGGGCCGTGCGCAACCTCGTGGAGCCAGTGGTGGAGCTGCTGCGGCCCATCCCTCCGCTGGCCATGCTGCCCTTGTTCATCGTGTGGGTCGGGATCGGTGAGAGTTCAAAAGTCGGCTTCATCACCTACGCCACGTTCTTCCCCATGTTCCTGACGACGGTCCACGCGGTGAGCCAGATCGACCCGCGCCTGCTCCTGGCCGCCCGGAGTCTCGGCGCGCGCCCCCGCCAGGTCTTCTTCCTCGTCATTCTTCCGGCGGCGCTGCCCGAGATCCTGACCGGCATCCGGTTGGGCGTGGCTCTCTCGTTCTTCGTCATCGTGATCTCCGAGTTCATTGCCGCCGAAGCGGGCCTGGGCTACCTGATCAACGACGGGCGCAATTTTTTCCTGGTGGCCCAGATGTTGGGCGCCGCCGTCCTCCTGGGGCTGTTCGGGTATCTGGGCAACGAGATGGTGGGCTGGCTCGAGCGGCGGCTGCTCCGCTGGCAACGGGTATAGCGTGGGCGCGCCGAAGATCGAGATCCGTGGGGTCGACAAGGAGTTCAAGGTCGAGGGCCGCCCCGCGCTGGCCCTGGCTGGCATCGACCTCGAGGTGGCCGAGCACGAGTTCGTCTGTCTGCTCGGCCCCTCGGGATGCGGCAAGTCCACCCTGCTCAACATCGTGGCGGGCTTTCTCCAGCCCAGCGCCGGCGAGGTCCAGGTGGACGGGCGCCCCGTCACCGGTCCCGGCGCCGACCGGGGCGTCGTCTTTCAGGAGTACGTGCTGTTCCCATGGCTTACCGTGGCCGGGAATGTTGAATTCGGGCCGCGCTTGGGAAGCGTCGCGGCGGGGGAGCGACGGCGGATTGCCGCCCGTTACCTGGAGCTGGTGGGACTCGGGGCCCACGCGGACAAGTTCCCCATCCAGCTCTCGGGCGGTATGAAGCAGCGGGTGGCCATCGCGCGGGCGCTCGCCAACAACCCGGCCGTCATTCTGATGGACGAGCCGTTCGGCGCCCTGGACGCCCAGACGCGTGAGGTGCTCCAGGACGAGCTGTCCCGCATCCAGCGCGTGGAGCACAAGACGATCCTGTTCGTCACCCACTCGATCCGCGAGGCCGTCTATCTCGCCGACCGGGTGGTGGTCATGACCTCGGCCCCCGGCCGCATCAAGGAGGTCTTCGACATCGCGTTGCCCACTCCCCGCGACCGATTCGCGGCGGAGTTCACCCGCGTGGAGAGCGAGATCACTCGGGTGGTCAAGGAAGAAGTGGCCAAGGTGCACGAATGAGATCGGGGCTCGCGCGCGGTGCCGCGCTGGGCGGCGTGCTCGTCGCCTGGGCCCTGGTGACCTACGGCAACCGGTGGCTCGGGATCACCAACCCCGTGTTGCTGCCCACGCCGGGCGACGTGATCGCGGCGGCCGTGGACGGTCTTCGCGACGGTTCCCTGCTCCGGCACGGGGCGATATCGCTCCTTCGAGTTCTCGAGGGCTTCGGCCTCGCCGCCGGAGCTGCGCTTGCCCTCGGCCTGCTCGCCGGGCTCTGCACGTCGCTCCGCTTGGCCCTGGAGCCGGTCCTCGAATTCGTACGCCCCATCCCGCCTCTGGCCTTTCTGCCCATGTTCCTCGTGTGGTTCGGGCTGGGGGAGGCGTCCAAGGTGGCCTTCATCGGCTACACGACCTTCTTCCCGATGTTCGTGGCCATCGCGGCCAGCGTGCTGCGTGTCGACGTCATGCTCCTGCGGGCGGCGGCCAGTCTCGGTGCCTCCCGCGTGGCCCTCATCTGGCGCGTCGTCGTGCCGGCCGCCCTGCCCGGCATCATCGTCGGACTCCGGCTTGGCTTTGGCCTCGCCCTCTTTGTCATCGTGGGCGCCGAGTTCATGGGCGCCGACGCCGGCCTCGGCCATCTGATCATGGAGGGCCGCACCTTCTTTCAGCCGGCCCAGATCGTGTTGGGGGCCCTGATCCTCGGCCTCCTGGGATCGCTCGTCAACGCGTTGCTGCTCGCCGTCGAGCGCTCGCTTCTCCGGTGGCAGGCGTCGGCATGACGAACGCCGTGTCAGCGGCCTCACCCTCACCCAAAGGAGCCTTTCCATGCGAACGCTGATGATGCTGTTGACCGCGCTCAGCCTGGTCATTCACGCCGCTCCCGTCGGAGCCCAGAAACCCGAGGTCACGGAAGTCGAGGCCTGGCTGGTGCGCGACCCCCAGATGTCGGCCCAGTTCGCGGTCGCCGATCAGCTTGGCTACTTCAGGGAGCAGGGCCTCAAGGTGAACATCCGGTGGTACATCGCCGGGACCGACCTGCCCAGCATGTGGGGAGCCGGCAACGTCCACCTGGGCACCGCGACCGCCACCATGGTGGTCCCGATCGCCGCCGCCGGCCAGCCCATCTACAGCATCGCCCCTCAGAGCGATATCGGCGGCGTGCAGCAGGTCATCCTGGGCAAGCGGGCCCAGGAGATCGTGAAATCGCCCAAGGATCTCGAGAAGATCAAGATCGGCATGCCCAAGGGTGCCTCCGTCACCATGGCCATCCAGAACATGGCCAAGGCGACGGGTGTGGACTTCCAGAAGATCCAGTTCGTGAACCTCTCACCGCCCGATGCCGTCACCGCGCTCGCCAAGGGCGACATCGACGCCATGGCCGCCTGGGCGCCATGGACGTTCCGTGCCGTGAAGGAGGCCGGCGGGAAGCTCTACTTCACGGGGACGCGCAGCTACATTCCCGGCAAGGAAGGCACCGTCGACTGGCTCCGTGTCCACGCCGGCGTGGTGGCGAGCGGCAAGATGCTGAAGGAGAATCCCAACACCCTCAAGGCCGTGCTGCGCGCCGTCCACAAAGCGACCGACACCCTCAATCGCGACCGCGAGGCCACCGTCAAGATCATTGCGCGCGAGATGAAGATCGAGGAGGGGCTGGCCCGCGAGATCATGGGCCAGAACGTCTACACCATGGAGATGAACGAGACGATCTTCCAGGGGATGGGCGATTTCATCGATTTTCTCTTCTCGCTCAACCGCATCCCCCAGAAGGTCAGCCCGGAGTCCGTCTTCTACACCAAGCTCCTCAAGGACGTCGATCCGAGCCTGGTCAAGTGGGACGCCAAGACGGAGGTGAAGTAGACGACGAGAGCGCCAGCGCCAGACCCTCGGTTGTTGACAGGCCGATGGTTTCGAGGATAATACGGCTGCCTTACATCTTTCGCCGCCTGTCATTTCCGACAGCGCTCGGACAATCGAGAGGAACGCGAGACCACCTACACTTCAGGCAAGCGGGCTCCCGGAAAGCGAGGTCACCGACCATGAGGCTTCGGTCCGTTCGCGCTCTCGCTCCACTGGCACTGGCCGCCGTGCTGCTCGTCGGCGTCGGCGGGGCCGACCCCGGGTCGGCATGGGCCGCCCCCGAGGGGCAGATGACATGGGCCGTCCACGTCTCGATCGCGCCGACCTGGTTCGATCCCGCCGAGACGCCAGGGATCATCACGCCGTACATGTTCCTGTTCGCCCTGCACGACGCGATGCTCAAGCCGATGCCCGGCAACCCGATGGCGCCCAGCCTGGCCGAGTCGTGGTCGGCCTCGAAAGACGGGCTCACCTACGAGTTCGTTCTTCGCAAGGGGGCCCGCTTCCACAACGGCGATCCCGTCACGGCCGAGGACGTGAAGTTCTCGGTCGACCGCTACAAAGGAGCCGCCGCCGCCATGTTCAAGGACCGGATCGCCGCCGTCGAGACACCCGACCCCGGCCGCGTCCGCTTCCGTCTGAAGCAGCCGTGGCCCGACTTTCTCACCTTCTACACGAGCGCCACCGGCGCCGGCTGGATCGTGCCCAAGAAGTACGTTGAGAAGGTCGGAGTCGACGCCTTCAAGAAGACCCCGGTCGGGGCCGGGCCCTACAAGTTCGTCTCGTTCACTCCGGGCGTCGAGCTGGTCATGGAGGCCTTCGACCAATACTGGCGCAAGACGCCGTCGGTCAAGCGGCTGGTCTTCCGCGTGGTACCGGACGACGCGACGCGGCTGGCGATGCTCAAGAAGGGCGAAGCGGACATCGTGTACTCCGTCCGCGGCGCGCTGGCCGAGGAGCTCACGCGCACGCCCGGGCTCAAGCTGGCGCCGGTTGTCCTCCCGGCCAACCAGTGGCTGGTGTTCACCGACCAGTGGGATCCCAAGTCGCCGTGGGCCGATCGGCGCGTGCGTTTGGCGGCGAACCTTGCGATCGATCGCAAGGCGATCAACCAGGCCGAGACGCTCGGGCACTCCAAGCTCACGGGCAGCATGATCCCTCAGGCCTTCGACTTCGCCTGGGTGGCTCCGCTCTTTCCTTACGATCCCGCCCGGGCCAAGCAGCTCCTGACCGAGGCCGGTTACCCGAACGGTTTCGACGGCGGCGAGTACTTCGCCGACTCGTCCTACGGCAGCGTGGGGGAGGCAGTGATCAACTACTGGAAGACGGTGGGCATCCGCTCGCAGCTTCGCCCGCTCGAGCGAGCCGCCTTCTTCGCCCAGTACCGCGAGAAGAAGCTCCGGAACGTGATCCAGAGCGGGACCGCCGCGTTCGGCAATGCGGCGACCCGCCTCGAAGCCTTCGTCGGCGGCGGCGGGGCCTACGCCTACGGTAGCTACCCGGACATCGATGGGCTGTTCCGCGAGCAAGCGAGCGAGCTGGACCGGACGAAGCGGGAGGCGATCCTGGTCAAGATCCAGCAGCTCATCTACGACAAGGTGATGTACGCGCCGATCTGGGAGCTCGGCTTCTTGAACGGGGTCGGTCCGCGGGTGGCCGAGTCCGGACTTGGCTTGATCAGCATGCACGCCTACTCGGCACCCTACGAGGACGTCAAGCTCAAGGACCAATGAGCCCGGGGAGCCTCCGCCGGGGGCGAGCGAGTCCAGCGGGCATCGGCGCCGTCCAGAAGAACGGCGCCGATCGCGCGCGCGCGGAGGCGCTATGGCTTCATTCTTTCATGTCATGATCGGGGCGTTCCTGTCGCTGGCGCTCCTGTCGCT